>Ga0153954_1001575_pt1 | contig 11703 bp, 11 predicted proteins | sample TSFL038MetaG_FD_102277 | JGI IMG/M metagenome (GOLD analysis project Ga0153954, IMG submission 102277) | Attine ant fungus gardens microbial communities from Florida, USA - TSFL038 MetaG | ecosystem: Host-associated > Fungi > Mycelium > Unclassified | place: USA: Florida, Wekiwa Springs State... | reverse complement strand
AGCAGCTCGCACATGAACGCCAGCCCCGACCCCTTGTGCTCGCCGAACGTCCGCAGCGCGCCCTGGCCGTTGGCGGAATTGCGGATATGGGTACCTTCGATCTCGCCGTAGAGGGTGCGCGGATCCGACGTCAGCCGCCCATCCGGTTCGATCAGCGCACCGTGCGGGACCGGCTTGCCGCCATTGGAGGCAACCAGCACCTTGCCCTCGGCCACCAGCGAGGTGGCGAAGTCGAGGATGATCGGGCCCTTGTCGGTCGGCACGCCGATGCAGATCGGGTTGGTTGAGAACCGGCGATCGACGCCGCCATACGGCGCGACCAGTTCGCCCGCCTGGACGTTGACGAAATGGATCGAGATCAGCCCCGCGGCGGCGGCCCGCTCGCCCCAGTCGCCGATGCGTCCGATATGGCCGGAATTGCGCAGGCCGATCGCGGCCATGCCGGTCTCGCGCGCCTTGGCGATGCCGTAGTCGACCGCCAGCGGGCCAATGGTCTGGCCGAAGCCGTAATTGCCGTCGAGGATCGCCTGCGTCGGGGTTTCATGCACCACGCTCAGCGTCTGCCCTGCGCGGACTTTTCCTTCCTGCAGCCAGATGATGTAGCGCGGCGTGCGGATCACGCCGTGGCTGTCATGGCCGGTCAGGTTGGCCGACAGCAAATGATGCGCGACGCGCTCGCCCTCGGTCCGCTCGCAGCCCGCGGCGGTGAAGATGTCACTGATGAAGCTCTGCAGCGTGGCGACAGGGACGGTGGTGACGTCGACCATTCGATTCCTCATTCGTTATGCGTCTGATCACGCATCCCATGGATTGACCACGGGTACCCCGCATCCGTCAAAGTCGCGGACGTTGCGGGTGACGACACTGGCACCGTGAACTCCCGCAATCGCCGCAATCATTAGGTCAGACGGTGCGACAGGGCGCTCGGCGCGGCGTCGCAAAGCGAATACTTCTGCGTAAACGACGGCCGCATGTTCATCGAACGGCAGCACGCGTCCCTCAAACGCTTCCACGAACAAGGCATGCACCGCTTGTTCCAAAGCCAAACGGCGCCGCCCGTCGGGCATGATCGCAATCCCTGCCCAGAGCTCTGCTTTGCAGATCGCCGCAGTGCATAGGTGCGGCTTTCCCGAAGCGACAGCCAGGCTAAGACGTTCGGGTCAGGTTGACCACGGGCCAGGGCCGACAGAACGTTGGTGTCGAGAAGGAGCATCAATCAAATCGTGGTGGTTCCCTGTCCGGCCAACGTGGCGGGATCTCAATTTCGACGTCGCCGAGCGGCTCGAATCTTGCGCGAATCCGCGCCGCAAGCTCTGCGCCGCTCACCGGCCGTCCCTTATGGTCCAGGACGGCGCTCAGGATGTCCCGCACCTCCGCCTCCATAGAGTGCCCGTGCTCAGCAGCCCGGACGCGAAGCTTTTCCTTCAGGGCGGGGTCGAGATTGCGGATGGTAATGCTGCTCATGGTGCCACCTCGCCGTGCCGGCCAGATGTAATCAATGATTGCAATGATTGCAACGGACCCGCCGGGTCCACACGACAACGGCCGAGCATGCCGGCTCGGCCGTTGAACGGTTGGGAGGAAGGGCGCCGCCGGCGCCGCCCCAGGCTACACGACCATCCCGGTATCCTTGTCCATCAGATGCATCTGGTTGAGGTCGGCCGTCAGCGCGATCATCTCGCCAGGCTCCGCATGCGTCGCCGGATCGACACGGGCGCAGACCGGGGTGCCGTCGACGAAGAAGTGCACCATCGTCTCCATGCCCATCGGCTCGACGACATCGACCGGCAAGTCAACCCGGTTCCAGTTCGGCTTGCCCTGCTCGTGGTATTCGAACAAATGCTCCGGACGCAGGCCAAGGACCATCTCCTTGCCCTTGTACTTGCCATAGCGGTCGACTCGCGCCGGCGGCACCGGCAGCACGATGTTGTCGGTCACCCGAATGCCAACGCCGCCGCTCGGACCATCGGTCACGCGGCATGGAAGAAAGTTCATCGCCGGCGAGCCGATGAAGCCGGCGACAAAGCGCGTGCGCGGGTTGTGGTAGAGCTCCTGTGGCGTGCCGACCTGTTCGATCACGCCGTGGTTCATCACCACCACGCGGTCGGCCAGCGTCATCGCCTCGATCTGGTCGTGGGTCACGTAGACCGTCGTAGTCGGGATGGTCTGGTGCACCTTTTTGATCTCGGTGCGCATCTGCACGCGCAGCTTGGCATCCAGGTTCGACAGCGGCTCATCGAACAGGAACACTTTCGGGTTGCGCACGATCGCGCGGCCCATCGCCACGCGCTGGCGCTGGCCGCCCGACAGAGCACGCGGCTTGCGATCCAGCAGCGGCGCGATGTCGAGAATCCGCGCCGCGTCATCGACCCGGCGCTTGATCTCGTCCTTCGGGAACTTCCGCAGTTTCAACCCAAACGCCATGTTGTCGAACACCGACATGTGCGGGTAGAGCGCGTAATTCTGGAACACCATCGCAATGTCGCGATCGCGTGGCGGCACGTCGTTGACGACGTCGCCGCCGATCCAGATTTCGCCGCCGGTGATCTCCTCCAGCCCCGCGATCATGCGCAGCGTGGTGGACTTGCCGCAGCCCGATGGGCCGACCAGCACGACGAACTCATGATCGGCGATTTCCAGGTCGATGCCCTTCACCGCTTGGACGCCGCCGTCATATTCCTTGACGACCTTACGGACGGATACTTCAGCCATGATTTCCCTGTTTCCTCATTCAATCCGTTGACCGGTTAACCTTTTGTCGCCTCAACCTTTCGTCGCACCGGCAGTCAGGCCAGCGACGTAGTAGTCCATCAGGAACGCGTAGATGATGATCGGCGGCAATGACGCCAGCATGCAGGCGGCCATGATCTTGCCCCACTGGAACACGTCGCCACGGATCAGGTCCGAAATGATGCCGACAGTGAGCACCATCTGGTTGGAGGTGTAGAGGTAGGCCAGCGGATACAGGAACTGCCCCCACGAGACGGTAAAGGCGAAGATCGTCGCCGCGATGATCCCCGGCATCGCCACCGGAATGAAAATCTGCCACAGCACCTGCAGATAGCCGGCACCGTCGATCAGCGCGGCCTCATCGAGCTCCTTCGGGATCGAGCTGAAATAGCCGATCATGATCCAGGTGCAGAACGGTACCGCCAGCGTCGGATACAGCAGGATCAGGCACCAGACGTTGTTGATCAGCCCCAGTGCGCCGACAATCTGGAACAGCGGGATGAACAGCAGCGACGGTGGGATCAGGTAGGTCAGGAACACGCTGGTCGACAGCGTCTGGCTGCCCCAGAACCCCATGCGCGAGAGGCTGAATGCGGCCAGCACCGAGATCACCATCGAGACCGCGACCGTCACCAACGTGATCATGACCGAGTTCAGGTAGAACGTCTGGAAGTTCGGGTAGGTGATCAGATACCAGAAATTCTCCAGCGTCGGGTGGCGCACGATCCAGGGGCTGCCGGTCTGCGCCGAGATTTCCGCCGACGACTTCAGGCTGGTCATCAGCGTGTAGAACGGCGGCACCAGGAACATCACCACGAACACCGTCAGTGCGGCGTAACTGCCCCACAATGCCCATTGCCGCTGCCGATGCAGCGAGGTCGTGTGCCGCGTCGCGGCGGCCCGCTTGGCCGCGTCATTCGCTGTCGTCGCGCTCATGCCGCGATCTCCTTGGTCCGCTTGGTGACGCCGCGCAGCACGAAGAAGGCCGCGAATGCCAGGATTGGGAACATGAACAGGCTCACGGAGGCGCCCAGCGGAATGTCGCCGGACTGGATGCCCACCTGGAAGGCGTAGGTTGCGAACACGTGGGTCATATCCTGCGGGCCACCCGCGGTGAGGATGCGCACGATGTCGAAGTCGGCGAAGGTGGTGATCAGGCTGAACAGCACGGTGATCGAGATGATATTGCGCATCATCGGCAGCGTGACGAAGAACAGCTTCTGCACCGCGCCCGCGCCGTCGATCGACGCCGCCTCATAGAGTTGCTCCGGCACCGACTTCAGCGCCGCCAGGTACATGATCATGAAGAACGGCGTGCCGTACCAGACATTCACCGCGATGGTGCAGGCTCGTGCGATCCAGCCGACACCAAGCCATGGCACGTTAGCGATACCGAACTGATTCAAAATCCAGTTGAAGGCCGAGTAGGACGGGTCGAACATCCACCACCAGGTCAGCGTCGACAGTGCCAACGGGATCACCCACGGCACCAGCAGCAGGCCGCGCCAGATGCGCTGGTTGGTGCCCGGGATGTTGTGCATCAGGTGTGCCAGGATGAAGCCGAGCATTGCCTTCAGCACCACGGCCGAGATGGCGAACAGGCAGCTTTGGAAGATGACCAGCTGGAAGGTGTGACGCTTCAGCAGGAACTGGAAATTGCCCAGCCCGACGAAGCTGGTCATCTTCTTGTTCAGCATGCTGAGGTAGATCGCGTAGAACGCCGGATAGACGACGAACGCCCCGACCAGCAGAATCAACGGCAGACACAGCAGGAATGCCGTCATTGCCCGGTGCGAGCTGAGCCTGCGCAGGCTACCTCGCTTTACTGTCCGGCTCTCGGCCGGCAGGACTCCAATCGATGCGCTCGATCCGTCTGCCACGTTGCAACCTCCCTGGACTCATTGTTTAGAGCGCCGCCCTTTTGCAGAGCGTTGGGGACCGGCCGACGCCGGCCCCGCCCGCTCGGTTTAGCGGGTAAATCCTTCCAGCTCGTCGTTCGCCCAGGAAATCACCTGATCGATCGACTGCCCACTCTTAAGCTTCGCCAGCATCGTCGGCATGGTGCCACGATTATAGATCTGCACCGCGATCTCGGGCGGTGCCGGCAATGCGGCGATGTGCGCCTCGGCGTCGTGGAACGGCCGCAGCGGGTAATTGTAGACCGTACCGGTCGGCGGACCAACCTCTTCCCAGACCTTGAAGTCGAGCATCGACTGGAACGGCGGCACGTCATAACCGAGCACGGCGTCGCACCGCTCCTGCACGGCATCGCGCTGCAGCAGCGCGGTGATCAGTTCCTTCGCCGCGCTCTTGTTCTTGCTGAACGACCACACCCCCCAGAAATACGGCAGGTACGGCTCGAAGCGTCCGGCCGGACCCTTGGGCGCCGGAAAGGTCCAGCAATCCGCCGCGACTTCGGGTGCGTCGCGCTTCGCCACCGCCCAGGCTGAGGGTGGATTCCAGATCAACGCGCTCTGACCCGAGATCAGGGCGCGGTTGTTCGAAGCGTCGTCATAACTCACCGCGTCGTCCGGCAGCGTCTGGACCATCTTCTGGCCGAACTCCAGCACCTTGCGGACATTGTCCGACTTCACGGTGATGTTGCCGTCTTTGTCGACCAGATCGGCGCCGAATGCCCGGAACAGTGTGCCGATGCAGTCGACCGAATCGGACGTCGTGCCGAGGCCGATGCCGAACGGCTTGCCGGCCTTCTTGCATGCTTCGGCTGCAGACAGATGCTTATCCCAGGTCCAGTCGTCCGACGCCTTGGTATGCTCAGGCTTGGCCGGATACATCGCCTGCACGTCAACGCCGGCATTCTTCAGCAGGCTGATACGCCCGCATGGACCCTTGTATTGCGTGCCGGACGAGGTCGGCACCGCCATCCAGTGGCCTTTGATCTTCGCGAGATATTCGCAGACCTTGTTGACGTTGCCGTACTGGCCGGTCAGCGATTTCATGACGTCGTCAAGTGGCTCGAGGTTGTCGGAATTGTTGTGCACTTCCCAGGTCGGGAACGCCTGCACGTCATGCCCGGTCTTCGCCTGTGCTTCGGCGGCGATCGTCAGCAGGTTCTTCGAACCAACCGAAGTGATGAAATCGGCCTGCACCTGCACCTGGTTCTTCGCGCCCCAGGCTTCGACCTGTTTCTTCATGACCGCATTGCCGGCCGGCACCCAATGGTCCCAGAAGCCGATCGAGACGCTGCCGGCGGCGCGCCCGGTACGGATGTGGACCAGCGGAAGAGCCGCGCTGGCAGCAGCGAGTTTCAGCACCTTGCGGCGCGACGTTGTCTTGGCTGTGGCTACAGGCACGTCCGATCCTTCCTAAGATGGCAGAGAAGATGACCGCCCGCCGACCGACTGTACGGTCCCGGCACGGTACGACATTAGTCGCCCACGATGGCCAAAAGGCCGTGGGAGGGCATACCCGTCCGCTTCGTCCGCTTCGCCGGGTGCGTGCACCCTTTATCGATCGCGGACCGCCTCTCGCTCTCCAATTGCCTTACGCCAATGGTCGTGTGCCATGATCGTCACGACACGGAGAGGGGCATTGCCATGTTACTGTTTGTTTTATGGCCGCACGCTAGCCGCACGGATGCGCCATGGCAACGCACTTTCCGCTGGCAGTTTCCGTTGTTCTTGCACGGGAATGACGCATTCGGATTAATCCTTCGCCGGCTGCGGGGTTGCTGTTGCGGAACGACAGGCAAGGAAAATTTTCTTGATTTATTTCAGGTGATGAGTTAGAAGGAGCAACCCAACCAGTGCGAGCGCCATGATAGTCGCCAATCCCCCGCATTCATCGCAACGCGCCTTCGAACTCGTGCTCGATGTGATCGTCAATCTGATGATGCCGTTGTTCATGGGCGGCACCACCTGCAACAGCGACCCCAATCTCGCCCGCATCGCCGCGATTGAAATGCTGGACTGCTTTCGGCCACGCGATAGCTGGGAAGTGCTGACCGGCGCACAGATTTCCGGCTTCGGCCTTGCTGCGCTCGGCTCAATCGGCCTGTCGATGCAACCGGACCTGCCGCTGCCGATGAGCCTGCGCCTGCGTTCAAGCGCCAACAGCCTGCATCGCTCCGGTAATCAGGCGCGCAAGGCGCTGGATGCCTATCGCGTCGCCTATCCTGATGCAGGGGTGGAGGAAACCACGCCGCAGATGGAAGCCGCTCTCGCCGACGCGGTGCACCAGGCGCGGCACCTATCGGCCGAAGCCGAGGCGAGCCTGCGCGCGCCCGTCCCGCCGCCGCCCCAGCCGACTGAGCCGGCGCCGGATCGGGCGCATGCCGAACCCGCGACCGCCGCTCAGACCGATATGCCTTCGCGATATGCTGCCGCGCCAGGAGCTACCACTGCGGTTGGAGACGTTGTGACATCGATCCAGCCCGCCAGGACCGCTGTGCACCATGAGGCGATGTCTGATGCGCAGCGCCGCAAACATGCCATCTGGGCGCTTGGCGTGGCGCAGACCGCGCAGGATATGGCAGCCGCGATGGCAGATCTTCCGCCATCGCCTCATGTCGAGCAGCAAATGAAAATCGCCGCGCTGAGCACGTCGGCTCAGCACCTCGTGGCCGGCATCGCCCAGGCGCAGATGGTGGCGCCGGCGATGTCGCGGCCGATCGGATCGGATCGGGCAGGGCGGCCTGCCGCCTGATAGCTACGCTGCGATATCATTATAATAGGGCAATGGCCGGTGGAGATACCGGCCGGCGCCGCCGCCGACCGGTATGAACGCATCTCCGTTCTTGCGTACTACCTGACGAAGCCACCGAGCTCGTCGGCCGCCCAGCTCTGCACGTCCTTCACTGACTGACCCGTCCGCAGCTTCGCCAGCATGGTCGGCATCGTGCCACGGTTGTAGGCCTGCACCGCCACTTCCGGCGGCGCCGGCGCCATCGCGATCCAGTTCTTCTGATGATGCGATTCGCGGATCGGATAGTGATAGACCGTGCCCTTCGGCGGCTCGACCTCATCCCAGATTTTGAAATCGGTCATGCTGGTGAAGGGCGGTACATCGTAGCCGAGGCTGGCGTTGCAGCGCTCTTCCACATTCTCGCGCTGGCATAGGAATTCAATCAATTCCTTTGCGCCGCTCTTGTTGGGGCTGAAATTCCAGATACCCAGTGAGAACGCGCCGATCGGCAGGAAGCGGCCTTTCGGACCTTTCGGCGCCGGAAAGGTCCAGCAATCGGCGGCGACTTCCGGTGCATCGCGCTTGGCCACTGCCCAGGCCGAGGGCGGATTCCAGATCAGCGCGCTCTTGCCCGAGATCAGTGCCCGGTTGTTCGAGGCGTCGTCATAGCTGACCGCGTCGTCCGGCAGGTATTTCACCAGCTGTTGCGCATACTCCAGCACTTGGCGAACGTTGTCCGAATTGACCGTGACCTGACCCTCGGAACTGATCAGCTCGGCACCGAACGCCGCGAACAACGAGCCCGCGAAGTCGACCGAATCCGCCGTCGTGCCCAGGCCGATGCCGAACGTCATGTTCGCCTTCTTGCACGCCTCGGCCGCCTTCAACATCGTGTCGTAGGTCCAGGTGTCCGCTTCGGCCGTCGCCGGCGCCGAGGCCGGATACATCTTCTGCACATCCAGGCCGGCGACATTCTTCAGCACCGAGATGCGCCCGCACGGCCCCTTGTTCTGGTTGCCGGAACTGAACGGCACGGCACGCCAATGCCCGTTGGCGCTAAACAGGTATTTGCTGATTTCGGCGACCTGACCGTATTTCCCGGTCAGCCGCGTCATCACCTCATCCATCGGCTCCAGCTGGTCGGCGTGATTCTGCACTTCCCAGCCGGGGAATTGCTGGATGTCGTGACCGGTCTTGGCCTGCGCTTCGGCGGCCATGGTCAGGATGTTCTTCGCCCCGTTCGAGGTGATGAAATCGGCCTGGATCTCAACCTGATTGGCCTTGGCGAAAGCATCGCATTGCTTGCGCATCGCGTCGTTCCCGGCCGGAACCCAATGGTCCCAGAAGCCGACCGAAATCTTTCCCGCCGCGCGACCGGTGCGGATATGCACCAGCGGCAGCGCTGTCGCAGCCGCGCCGATCTTCAACGCGCTGCGCCGACTCAACCTGGACTTATTCATTGTCGTTTTGCCTCCTGTAGTTTTTTTCTTACCCCGGCTCGCATGTCACGAAGCCGGCGCAATCTCCATTACTGGCAAGAGTAGGGCATGTGTCTGGCCGGCACAATATCCGTCCGGATGCGTTGTCTTGCCTGGAGACCTACAGAAGGTAGTAGAGCACGAAGCCGATGACCGCGGCGAAATACAGCGCCGCGATCGTCAGCCGGACCGTCCGCGCATGACGGCCGAACAGCCGCGCTGACAGCATCCCCACCATGGTGGCGCCGGTGACGATTTGCGCGGCCTGCATTTCCTGTGGCGTGGCGTGCTCGAAAATCACGCCGCCTTATTGGTCATTCCTGCGGATAACGCCAGGGTTTTTCCGGTTGCGCCGCGGTCTCGTCGATCGTCCATTGCGGAATCGCAAGCCCCGGTCCGACATCGGCGAACACCATACGCAGCCGCGTGCCGATGCCGACCTGCTTCACCAGCTCCGGCGGCGCGAGCTGACCATCCGGCATCGCCAGGTTGGCGACAACGCGCAATGCCTCATCCGGTGTCGGCTGCCCCTTCTGCGTGTCGAGGTCGACCAGCAGGATCATGTATGGCGTCTTGCCTTTGAACGCCGGCTGGATCGCGTGATGTACCTCGGAATAGGAGTGCACCGCGCCCTTGCCCTCGACCTTCGTCCAGGTCGATTTCGGGCTGGAACACCACGGGCAGCCGGTGGTCGGCGGATAGCGCAGCAGCGAGCACTCGTCGCATTTCTGCAAGTGGAAATCGTGTGCGGCACAGTAACGGAAATAATCGACATTCTCATGGTCAAGGTCGTCGACCGTGAGGTTCATCCCCATATATTCGCCTTGGACGGACATTGTCTTCGCTCCCCCTCAGCCGCCGCGCCGCATGACCATGGCCGATGTGGTCATCGGATTGGCCCAGCCGAGATTGGCGGTGACTTCGATCCCCTTGACCTGGCGGCAGCCGCCCTCGCGATAGTCGTAGGTGTGCTGGCGCTTGCCGTCCGGTCCGATCGGGCAGGAATCATCGACGTCGTGACGCAGCTGGCGAACGTTCTCGATCACCATGTTCATGCCGTGCGTGTAACCTTCGCACAGATGACCGCCGGAGGTGTTGTTCGGCCGCCTGCCGCCGAGGCGGGTGATGCCCGAGGAGACGTAGTCGCCGCCTTCGCCCTTCTTGCAGAAGCCGTAATCCTCCAGCTGCAGCATCGAGGTGAAGGTGAACGCGTCATAGGCGCCGGTGGCGTCGACATCTTCCGGCCCGACGCCGGCGTTCGGCCACAATATGTCCTTGGCGTAGTAGCCGCCGACACGCGAAATCGGGCCGTGCTGGTAGTGCATGTCCATGCGCGGCTTGCTGCAGCGCCCGACGATGCCGCGGATCAGCGGCGCAGTGTGCTTCAGATCCTTCGCCCGTTGCGCGCTGGTGATGATGATCGCCGTGGCATTGTCGGTTTCGACGCAGCAGTCGAGCAGGTGCAACGGCTTGCAGATGATCCGGCTGCTGAGCACGTCATCCACGGTGTAGCGCTTCTTGTAGTAGGCCTTCGGGTTGTTGGAGGCGTGCTCCGAGTGCACCACCTTGACCATGGCAACCTGTTCCGGCTTCGTCCCGTAGTCGTGCATATGCCGCATGAAGGTCGGCGAGAACATCTGGCCCGCGCTCTGCCAGCCATAGGCGCGGTTATGCAGCATGTCGCCGTTGACCGGCGCCGCCGACCGCGCGCCGGTGCCGCCGATGCGCACCTGGGAGAACCCGTTCATCGCGCGGAAGATCGCCACACATTTGCACAGCCCGGCCTCCATGACGCCGATAGCGATGCCGATCAGCGCCTCGGTCGAGGAGCCGCCGCCGATGCAATCCATATAGAAGTTCAGCCGCGTGCCGATATCCCCGGCCATGAACGTCGCCGAGGTGCTGTCATTGCCGGAATACGACAGCATGCCGTCGATGTCGGAGGCCTTCAGCCCGGCATCGGCGATGGCATTGCGCAGCGCCCAGGTGCCGAGCGCGCGCGTCGTCTTGTCCGATCCGCGCGTGTAGGTCGTCTCGCCGACCCCCACGATGGCATACTTGTCGCGCAAGTATTTCGGCGTTGTGACATCCGTCTCTGCTGGCAAAGGCATCGCCCGTTTCCCCCTGTCTTGCTTGACCGGGAGCGTGGGCGTTCCCGCCAGCAACGTCAACACGCCCAGGCCGGGCCGGCATTTTCCTGGCCCTCGCTTGCCGAAACAGACTAGCGCATTGACAGTTTTGCGGTGCAACATGCGGCTATGAACCGGTACGACTTCATTGTCATAGGCAGCGGGCCCGCCGGGCGGCGCGCCGCGATCCAGGCTGCTAAGATCGGCCGGTCGGTGCTGGTCGTCGAAAAAGGTCGTCGCGTCGGCGGCGTATCAGTCCACACCGGCACCATCCCGTCGAAGACGCTGCGCGAGACTGTGCTGAATCTGACCGGCTGGCGGGAGCGCGGCTTCTACGGCAAGGCCTACCGCGTCAAGAAGGACATCACCGCCCGCGACCTCATGGCTCGGCTCCACATGACGCTGGACCACGAGGTCGACGTGCTGGAGCATCAGTTCGCCCGCAACGGCGTCGAGACGATGTTCGGCACCGGCCGCTTCGTGGACTCGCACGGCGTGGAAGTGACGCTGGACAACGGCGATGTACGCAGGGTTGAAGGCAACAAGATCCTCATCTCGGTCGGAACGCGGCCCTACCGCCCGGCCGACGTGCCGTTCAACGGCACCAGCGTGCTCGACAGCGACGAAATCCTGGAAGTGCCGCGCCTGCCGCGCAGCCTGACGGTCGTGGGCGGCGGCGTCATCGGCGTCGAATACGCCACCATCTTCAGCGCGCTCGACGT
>Ga0153954_1001574_pt1 | contig 11704 bp, 9 predicted proteins | sample TSFL038MetaG_FD_102277 | JGI IMG/M metagenome (GOLD analysis project Ga0153954, IMG submission 102277) | Attine ant fungus gardens microbial communities from Florida, USA - TSFL038 MetaG | ecosystem: Host-associated > Fungi > Mycelium > Unclassified | place: USA: Florida, Wekiwa Springs State... | reverse complement strand
TTATGGAACAGACAGTTAGTGAAGACGGACACGAGGCGGCGTTCACCTGTCAACTTGCGGCCTGAAGTGTCGTGCGTATTGGGGTACAGGTTCGTCCCGGCCGGCATCGGCAGCGTGTAGGGGATGTCATTGTTGACGATCGGTTCGACCACGTCCTTGCGATCCGTCAGCCAGAAATGGAAGAACGGCTCGTTGAAACTGACCGGGGTCGAGTAGATCGTCTGCGGGATAACCTGGCCATCGGAATTGACCATGAAGTCGACGTAGAGCGAATTCGGGTCGATCGGAAGCCGCGAGCGCTCGTTCGTCGGGTTAACCGCTATAGGATCCGCCGATGTGGCATCGATCACCACACCACCTGGTAGCAGCGTTTCACGGGTGCCCTGGGTTGGCACGGGACGGCGCTTGATGGTGTAGCTGAGGTCAGTTGATGAGCTGGTGAAGCTCGCCGATACCCAGTCGGGGCTGGGCGACTGCGTGTAAGGTGGCATGGTGGACGGCTGGTCAAACAGAGATTGGTGGCCTAGAGAGCCAAGCCACGACTCGGTCTCCCATTCGCCGGTGCGACCGGTGGTCGTATTGAATACGACGTCGTCAATACCATTCTGATAATCGTTGTCGAACCCGTCGAAACCTTCATCGATATAGCCGTTGCCATCGTCGTCTTGCCCGTTGACAAGCAGAAGGAATTCCGGATGTCTGGGGCTGAAATCCGTGGATAGTTCTACCGGGGGCGTTCCGGCTGAATAGTAGTTTCGCCGCAACGTGGACGCTGTTCCCGGATCCCCGGTATTCACGAACAGCTCGGGGTTCTTGCCGCTGGCTGTGTACGGATTGATGGTACACGGTCCAACGATGGTGTAATAGCGTCCCGAACTGCCGAAGCGAATCTTGTCGCCGACCCTGATATTCCAGAACCAGGACACCGGAGGGTTTGGTAGCGGGTCGCCGCTCGGACCAGCAGGAGGAATGAAACCGCCTTGATAGATCGATTCCTCGACCATTAGCACCTGGGTCGTACGGCCGCCAAGGGCTAGAGGAGTCGAATCGTAAAAGGGATAGTTGCCCGAGCCATGCGGGTCGGTGGGCGGGAACCCGGTAAGAGTTAATCCCGGTGGCAGATAAGGCCCAATGGACACCAATCCTTCCTGGTAATCCGGCGCTGGCTCGATCTGCACCATGCGGTTGTAGGCAAGTAACAATGCGCCTCTCCGCGTCTTGAGGCTGCCATCCGTGTTGAAGATTGGTGCCGAGATCAATGTTGGGTCAGGCAGAAACCGGATGCCCCTCGGCTCGTTGGCCCGGATCGCATTGTCGCGTGCACCGGCAACGGCAGCCTGAAGAATACGTGCCGCCTCAGTGACCTGACGTTCACTAAGGCCTGACAAGACCGCCGGCAAGGCGACTGCCGCTACCAGCATGACGATCGTGATCACTACGAGAAGCTCTACCAAGGTAAACCCGCTCGATCCTCGCCCGCCTCTCACGCGCTTGTCGTTCACGTTTCGTCTCCCAACCGAGTTTCTCGCGACCCCAATCTATAGCCTCGTCCGCCATCGAATACTTTGGGCGTTCTTCAGTGAGCACACCCAGCACCGTGAATTCTACAAATAGGCAAGCCGCCGACACGATAAGAACGTTCACCAGGTCGAACTTGGGGCGGTATCGAACCTTTCGCACCGGTCAAGCCTCGCATACATTCTACCCTTATATATAATTGCAAAATACCCTAATGGGACACAGTAGGGGAGGATTCGAATTCCGTACACCGTTTGAGATATTCTTGATAGTGAACGAATGATGACAAAATGGTTAAGCCCGTACCCGCCCACTTCTGGCGAGCAGGATCGGTGAGGGTCGTTGAAGGCATGATCCATGCTATCATAGATCATCCGTTCTAACTTAGCAATTGTTGTGTTGAAGTTCTGGCGAGATGGGTGGATTTGGTGGCTGCCTTTGATTTTACCGAATGTTCCAAACCCAGGGTTGACTTTGCAGCTTTTTTGTTGATCTAACGAAAAATGAGCCCAAGTTCCTCGCCACAAAAGTGATCCGGCCAAAACGGCCCGACAGTCCCCCGCCCACCTATCTCTCCGACTCGCTCGCTACCCTTGGGACCAACGGTTGACGCCAGCTAAGGGTTCCGGGCCGCCACAAAAAAATGTCAGCCCTGCGAAGGGACGTCGGTGAAGCGTTGGGGACGGGGTCAGATTCAGGCGGAGTCCTTGGCCTCGACCCGGTCACGAACTTGGTTCTCGAGATGACGGCTCGGAGGAGAGTCGATCGGTAACACGATCGACAGCTCCTCGAAGCACTCTCCTTCAGTTCGAAGACCATTACGGCTGGTTGATGATCTTGTGATTCACCAAAGGTATACCGCCGTCCTCGGACTGGCCTCCACGACGTCCGGTGATAGTTCGCTCATCGATCATATCCGAAGTTATGGATATAATACGAAGCGCGATTATCCTGCCAGGCTTGCCGAAGAGGGAGACTCCAGACCTCGCTCCCTTTCCAGAAGCCCCGAACGCTGGCCATCGACTCGACGGCGAACGCGTATTGCCACTCTGGACCGTTCTGGCCGGTCCGTACCTCGAGCATCAAATAGACCTCGGGGTCCGTGGTCATGACATAGGCGAAGAGGGCGCCGTCGACCACGTCTTTCCCAGGTTTACCGTAGCGGGCGAGGGGCTTCGTGAGAAGGCGGAGCTTCTCCCATACGGGCCTCTGGTCATCGGGGAAGTCTTGCTCGGCGGAGAAATCTGTGAGCAGTGCCTTCATCTGGCGAAGTCTCATGTCAGGGTTCTCGGACGGTTTCGGCGCCCCCGGCACGGGTTTGAAGATGACCCCCGACGACGCTTTCCAGACCGGCTCAGCCGACACGGGGAAGGTCGACAGGGAAGAGAACTCCTGATACCAATTGCCATTGCGGTGTAAGAAAACCTGCACAGCCGCCGCCGGCCGGTCGTCCTCGCCAAGCCATAGGAAGATCGCACCATCCCTGACGTCGCCCACGGTGTTCGTGAATCGGAGTGCGGGCTCAACGCCAAGCTGGTAGGCCGTCTTCGGATCGTTGGCCGGGTGGACGATGAACTCAGCGAGCGATTGCCTCATGTGATCAAGCCTCGCCTTATGTTTCTCCGGACCTTCCGACTTGCTTGGGGCGGCCTGGCAAGCAACTGCGAGTATCAACGACAGTCCTAACGCTGGTGACATCGATCCACTCCTTGCCATTCGAAATATGAAGGACATGCGTTACTGACACGATAACTCCCCGAACACCTAAGGCGAATACCCTCTTGTCCCGGCCGGTGAGATTCTCACCTTGCCTGGTTAGCCGTGAGTCGCAAAGACGGTATGCCCTTCGTTGGAGAGCTTCCTCCGTTCAATCCAGTCTTCGTCATACCCTCCCTATTGCCGCTTCTCGATCTTTGAGCCGGTCGCTCTCAAGGCCCTTTGCAGAATCTTCAGACAAGCCAAAAACTCTACCGAAGCAGAGGCGTCGGCTGATAGGGAGAGCCGGAAACTCGGACTTCGCAATGCCGAAGGACAAGCTTCTGTTCGCTCTCGTCGGCAGTCACCTGGTCCGGGCCGACTTCGATGGCGTGCCCCTGCCCCTTGGGATCGCGACGACGAATCCCAGTGCCTTCTGTGCTGCCTTCGGCCACCAGAGTTGGTGGGTCCACAGTCGCTACTCGCACGGCCTTGCCGAAGAACCGGTTCACGGACGTCGCGTATGTCTACGGATGACCGTGCGTCGATTTCTCTGTCCCAGTTCGGAATGCCCACGCCGCATCTTCGTCGAGCCGCTCCACGGCTTCGCGGCCAGGAATGTGCGCACGACCACGCGGCTCACTCAGCTTTCGCTTGGCCGCTCCCCTCGGTCGTAACCGGGGGAGCGGGCCGATTTGACAGTGCGTCAAGGCGGTCATTTCCCCTCGCCCAATGCCTTGGCGATCGCATCCTTGACGGACTGGCCACGGAGGTCTTTGGCGAGTACCTTGCCATCCGGGCCGATCAGCCAAGTCGAGGGGATGGCCCGGACGCCATATTCGGCTGGCAACTTCGCCTCACTGAAGTCACCCAGGAAAGCCTGGTGCCAGCCGAGAGCGTTCTGCTTGACGTACTTGAGCGGCGCATCCTTGTCCGGATCGAGGCTGAGCCCGATCATGGCGAACCGGTCGTCTTTCTGGAAGGCCTCGTAGGCGGACTTCAGGTGGGGCGTCTCCGCTACGCACGGCCCGCACCAGGTGGCCCAGAAGTCGAGCAGGACGAACTTGCCTCGGAAATCGTCGAGCTTGAGCGTACTGCCGTCGAGCGTCGCCACCTGGAAGCCCGGCGCGAAATCGCCGACCTTGACCCGCTTGGCCATGGCAAGCTCGAGCGTACCAATGTCGAGCGGTTCATTACTGCGGCCACCCGGCATTTCAGGAACGTTGACCTTCTGAGTCACCGATCCCAGCAGGTCGCCGCCGACCCCGTACTGGTTTCCTGGAAGAGGCTCATTGATCGCAATGTGGAGTTCGTATTCGCCGGCGGGGATGTCGTCCGCGCGGAATGAGCCGTCCGCCTCAATCTTCACGGTGTAATTGCGCTGGGCCCGCTCCTGGTAGGCTTTCCCTTCCGGTGACTTCTGCCACTCCGCGTACCACTTGACTTTCTGTTCTGGGGTCAGGTCCTTGGGAATGTCCAATCGGGGCTGAGTGGCCCTCAACCCAGAGGACCCATAGGTCCAATCCACTTTTGAGTTCCTAGCCGCCGTGATGCGACCGATGATAGGACGTCCCGTCCCGCCGATGTCGGCGCGGGTGGTCTGCCCCGCTTTTACCTCGGCAGGCGTTGAATGGCTGTAGCCCGTCATCCGATCCGAGAGCTTGATCGCTCGCGTGACAAAGACCCTGCCTGGTGGTACGCGCTCGATGAGGTAATGCCCCTTGGCGTCGGCCGTCGCCTGGTAGTCGAAATAGGGGCGGGGTTCGTCGCCGCGGCCTTCCTGGTGGACGTTGAGGTGCACGACCTCTCCGGCAGCAGGGTGGTCACCGATTCGGATTGTTCCCTCGATTCGCCCCCAAGCTTCGAGTTTCAGGTCTTTGGCCGCCGCGATCTGGGCTTCCGTTCGCAGCGCGAAGCCACTGTCGTGGAGGACCACCAAGGAAAACTTGCCGTCCTGGGCTGGGAATCGGAAGCGGCCATCTTCGCCTGTCTCGACCGCGGCGGAATTGCGACGATCCGGAGGCCTGCCATTCGTGATGTAGGCCCCGGAACCGGGGGTGACCAGACAGACCGATGCGTTGGCGGCCGGTTGGCCGTCGAGGCCGATGACGATTCCTGAGAGGTCCTTGCCCTTCTTGAGTGCGAAATCGTAGCTGATCTCTTCCTGACTCTCATCGAAGGTTCGGGAGGAGGCAGGGAGATAACCCTCGGCCTCGATCCGGATGAGATGCCCCTGGCGAGGCTCGGCGAATTCGGCCTGGAAATGGCCGCCCTCCTGTTTTTGCGCCGACTGTCGTTCCCAGTAGGGGGCCTGACCATTTCCCCAGTCGATTCCTTTCATAACGATAAAAGAATCGATCGGCCGACGCGTATCGGCATCGATGACGGCGCCTTTGACCTTGAGCGGCTTCTTCAGCGTCAGTAGCAGTTCATCGGCTGAGGCTTTGATGGCTTTCTTGCGGATGGACATGTAGCCCGCCTTGCCCAGGTCAAATTGGACCTCGTCGCCGGGTGCATCGTCCCAGTTGAATTTGCCGTTCTTGTCGGTGTCGACTCGGAACTCGATCGAGCGATAACCGCGCCAGGTGTCAGCGGCAACGAATGCCCCTGCAACCGGATTGCCCTGGGGATCGACGACACGGCCCCTGATCCGATGGGCGGGCTCCAGGCTGAAATTTACGCCGGGTAGGTTGGACGCGACCGTAATCTTTCGAAGGTCGGGGCTATACTCCTTCGCCTGGACGGTGAGAATCATCTCCCCGGCTCGGCAGTTGGTGAAGCGGAACCGGCCCGCTTCGTCGGTCGCCGTATCCGGATAGTGCGATCCCCAGCGGTCGGCCCCCTGGGCGACCTTGGCACCCGCGACCGGTTTGCCGTCAGCTGCGAGCACTCGGCCTTCGACGGTGATCCCCTTCTTCAAGATCATCACGCCGGTCCGGTCGCGCAGCCGCTCCAGGCTTGGCTTGGGCGTGGTGCCGTACATCGTGTCGCTCGCAAAGTCGGGGTGGCTTAGACGGAGCCAGACATCGTCGAGCTTGGCGGGGACGACATCGCAATGCCAGCGGCCCTTAGCGTCGGTCTTCACCTCGTAATCCCAGATATTGACGCGAGGTTTGCCGGGCTCTCTCGCACTGTTCGAGGGGACCAGTACGAAAACCGTGGCCCCGGCGACGGGGCTCCCCTTGTCGTCGTGAATCAGGCCGCCAATCGTCGTGCCCTTCGGGAGGGTAATCGTATGCTTGGCCGGGATGGCCACCTTTCCAACGCCCTGGCCTTGCCAATCGATGCTGACCGGCACAAAGCTACCCTTCTTGACCAACACGCTGAAGTAGTTTGGGGCAGGCGACGGGATTTCGAGGGAGCATTGGCCTTGTCCGTCGGTCTGAACGTCGGACGTACCTTTGTCCGTCCTGACGCTGATGGCGGCGCCTTCCACGGGATTCCCCGTCCCTTCCTCAACGACGCGGAGGAGAAGGTGATTCTTATCCGGCGAAGCAGCGTAGCTTTGCTGAGCGGTTAATAAGAAGATTAGCCAGCCGAATCCTGCGAATAAGACACGTCCGAGTCGACTACATCGACGATGGGGCCCCATGCAAACCTCCCTATCGGGTCGATCGAGTGAAAAAACCTACGACAAACGTCCCAAATTACTGAAGATTTCGCAAGCGATCGGGTAACCGGGTCAGGGAGTATTGATCAGGACAAGGCCGGTATGATGACCGGGGCGGTCGAGCTGATCACCAAGACGAGGCACGCGGCCGAGATCGTCACCGGCGACGCCGACCTGGTGTTCGTCGCCCGGGAGTTGCAGGGCAGACGTGGAACGCACCGAGGCTCGCCCACACGGATCGCACCGGTTGCGGCTCTGCACCGTAGGCATAAGCGATCCGGCCAGGCTGGGGGGCAGGTTGTGGTGGGTGCCGACCCCTTCGACTTGCGGCCCGTACCGCCGGGTCGGGGTGTCATCGATGCGAGCTTCAACCGCTCGGCCTTGCCCGGCTGCGGCTCGATCAACCATGGCACGAGGTAGGCGGCGACCTCTCGCCCTTCTTGCCGGCTGCGGCGACATCCGTATCGCAGGGGCGAAAATCCTCTCTCAGCCGGGCCGCCCGGATCCAGGTCGTGACGGTCCGCCAGCCACAGGCCAGGGCCGTGCCGAGGAACAGCAGGGCGAGCGGGGGGGAGGACCGCCGGTCGAGTGCGGCGGCGGGGCGGGTGAACCACAGGCATGGCGCGGATGTCTGGTGCAAAGATGCCATGGCTGGGTTCGTCCGGGATGATCGACTGGCGTGATAACCGCCACCTTCCCGGATGGGCCGGCACTCAACTACTCGTTACTTCCTCGCCGAGGGTCGTCACATGGCGGACAGGGCCTATCTGTACTCCGAGGACCGCCCCGACGCCTGGAACGCGCCCGAAGAGGGATACTACGATTCGCGTTGGACGCTTCCACTCGCCTGGTTCTTCTTCTTCAAGCCCGGGGACATCCGCCTCATCGACGTGGTACACGGCGATTCGCAATGGCAGGAGGTCCGGCTATCCGCCGAGAAGGATTCCGCCCTGGCGCTCTTCCAACTCCGCAAGCCCCTGCTGATGTCCATCATCGGTCATCGCGTCAGTGGCGATGCGGTCGCGACGTTCATCGCGACGGTCAACGGGAGGCCCGGGCGGTATCTACTATTGGATCCGGATGAGGTGCTCGGCGGGATCGGCTGTGGCTTCGATGATGATCGAGGGCACGCCGAACGGATCGCCCAAATCCTCACGATCCTTGGGGACGGCTCGTGCACAGCCGAGGTGGCCCGCGAGATCACGGGGCCGTATGTAAAGGAACTGTCCCCCGATCCTGATCGGTGCGAGTGCCAGATCCTCGGCTACACCTACTGGTAAGACGAGCCGCGTGGTGACGTAGACGGATACACCAAGTCGCGGAAAGCCGATAAAGGCTGATGCCCCATCTCAACGGTTCAAATTCCGTTAAGCAAAGCAACACCCATAACACAAAAACACCTATGAATGTCCAGTTATTCAACCAACTCACCCCCCACCCCAAAAGCTATCCCTCTGACGCGAAGAGACCCGAGGTATTCCCCCGGCTCTCCGCTGTTCAGTCGTTGGCCGCGTAGATGATGGATCGCGTACTGGTCGTCGCTGGCTCTTCGAGCCATGCTAAAGCGATCCCAAAGATACGGAGGTCGTGAAGCTCAGTACCGAATCCCTGGTCCTCATTCTCGATCGTGGCTATGATCTTGGATAAGTCGAAACCGAGATCGGCGACTCGCTACCTGGAAGACTCATGGAACGAGAGGAACTGCAGAAGGTCTTCGACCAGAAGTGCGCTTCGGGCTACGATCAGCAATGGTCGAAGATGGCCCCTCTGCGAGACGCTCTCCATCTGCTCATCGGGGCCGTGCTATCGGAGCTGAGGGCCGATGCGAGAATCCTCTGCGTCGGCGTGGGAACTGGCCCGGAGTTGATCTTTCTCGCCGAGCGGTTCCCGGGGTGGCGATTCGTCGCGGTCGAGCCGTCGGCACCGATGCTCGATGTCTGCCGACGAAAGGCCGAGGAGCGCGGGATCGCGGGCCGCTGTGAGTTCCACGAGGGCTACCTCGAATCGCTCCCGCAGGCAGAGGCGTTCGACGCGGCCACGTCGCTCCTCGTATCCCAGTTCATCCTGGATCGTGATGCACGAGCCGGCTTCTTCCGGGGCATCGCCGACCGGCTCTGCCCCGGCGGATATCTGGTGAACGCCGATCTGTCGTCCGACTCGAATCCGGCGACATACCAGAGCTTGCTCGATGTTTGGTTCCGGGTGATGCGGACCGGGGATCTCACCCCCGAAGCCGTCGAGCGAATGCGTGCGGCATACGACCGTGATGTGGCCGTATTGCCTCCGGAGGAGGTCGGTGGGATCATCTCGGCTGGCGGCTTCGATGCGCCGATCCAGTTCCTCCAGACCGGCCTCATCCGCGCCTGGTATACGCGGCGGGTTTGATGTGCCAGAACCTTGCCGCCGTGGTCGGGGTGTGCGGCGGTAGCGTCAGGGATCGAGGTCCGAAGGGCGGTGAGTCGTCCCGCGAGGCTCCCTTCACGAGAACCCGGCCGGCTTCGGCCGGGACGCCCGCTCGATTATTCTGCGCTTCCGAGCTTGCTCGCCAGGTATAACCGCGTCATCTCGCGGAGTTCCGCGACGGCGCCGCTATCCTGCCCGTGCGCGGCCAACAGCGCCTTCATGCCCTTCATGTTCTGCAGCAGCACGGCCGCCATGTCCCGGCACGTCCCGGGCGTCAAGCGCGGCGACCGCAGAGACAGCGTGCCGGCGATGCGGTTCAGGGCGGCGGCGACGAACTCCTCGCGCTTCGCGGACCATTCCGCCTTCGCATCCACCAGCGGCACCATCGCCCTCGACTCGCTCTGGGGCTAGGCGATCAGGAGCATGCCCGTCCGGGCTCCGTCGAGACGGGCCAGTGACAGGGTGTAGACCCGCCGCGATCGGGCCGCGACTCGTTAGGGCATCCGAGTTTCGCCGTTGCTGCTCACGCGAATTTCGTCCCTGCAGCGGCGATGCGAGTCATTGAAGGATGAATCCCGTCGCACGATGGTGCAGGAAGGGAATCAGGACATACTGACAAACCAATGCACCCGCGTTTACGGGTTCGAATAGCGACGAGAATCGAACACAACAAAGTTTGCATTCATATTAAAATTATCAACAAATACCCCCGATACCGGCTCATTCGTATCGGGGGGGGGCAGATGGACCCTTCGCGAGCCGCTCCCACATCGACCGGGCTCTCGTTATTGTGCGAATGCTGTCTTGAGGCCAGCGGCGGCCTCGTCAATGGCTTTCTTGGCCTCGTCCAGAACGGCACTCATGCCGAAGAATTCATGAGTAACACCTTGGTGATTCCTATACGTGACCTTCACTCCAGACGACGCGAGCTTGTCGGCGTAGGCCTTGCCCTCGCTCCGTAGCGGGTCGATCTCAGCGGTGATCAAGGTCATCGACGGAAGTGGTCCTGCTCGCCGGTCGAGCAATGGGGAAGCGTACGGGTTGAGGCCATCTTCGGGTTTGGCGATGTAGTATCCCCAGAACCACCTCATCATGGCCGCGTTGAGCGGCTTGGCCGTGGCGAATTGGTGATACGAGGGGGTGTCGAAGGCGGCATTGGTGGCGGGATAAATCAAGAGCTGATGAACCGGGGCCGCGATCCCGGCATCCCTCGCCCTCAGTGCGGTCACAGCGGCGAGATTCCCGCCCGCGCTCTCCCCTCCCACCGCAACACGCCTGGGATCCCCGCCGATCGAAGGCGCATTGGCGAGCACCCATCGGTAGGCGGCAATGGCATCATCGGCCGCTGCGGGGAACCGATTTTCGGGCCCTTTACGGTACTCACAGGAGACCACCACGCAGCCGGCGGCGTTGGCCAAGGCGCGAGGCGTGGCATCGTAGGTGTCCAAGTCGGCCAGTACCCAGCCACCGCCATGCCAGTAGACGAGAATCGGGAACCGGCCCTCTCCTTGCGGCGTGTAGACTCGGATCGCGATATCACCATCGCCCGCCGGTCCAGGGATTTTCATGTCTTGTACCTTGGCGACCGGCTCGGGGTCGGTGGGCTTGCCCTCCTCCTTGATCAACACCTTCACGGCATCGAAGATCGTGGGCTGCTTTCTCGCGTCGACAGGCAAAAGTGATTCGATCGGCTTGGGATTCAAAGCCGCGAATTCATCCAGCACAGCCTGCATTTGCGAATTGGGAGCACTGGCCTCGGCTCCCTGCTGCGCTCGAGCGGTCAGAGCCGTCCCCGACGTCAGGCCGAGGATCAAGACCAACGTAGCGGTCGTCTTACCGTTCATCAAGCACCTCCGATCAAGAAGAGATGGACCAGGCGACGGTAATCGTGACAGTCATGCGCGGGTCCTCCCGGCCACGGCTTGCGGTCGCTCGTGCACGAAGCCGTCCGGGCTCCGTCGCCACAAATTATTGGGACTTCTTCGGACAAAACATGTATTTCACAGCAAAATCCATGCCGCAAGCTTGTGCTTTGCTGACCAAAGGAAGGCGAAAGTTTTGGCGTTTTCCTAGAGCGGTTTGCGATGGGATGGCCTACAAAATCCCGGAAGATCGGAGTGAAATCCCTGGGATTTCTGTGTTAGACGCACCCTAAACCGATGCCATGTCGATGGGCGCATGGGGCAGTACTGGCGGCTTGTCCACCAGTGGCGTCAGCCTCGGCCCACGGGTGGACAAGCCACCATCCCTCTCAACATTCACTACGGCTAATCCGAAACACAGATTGTAACCTGTTGGTGCTGAATGAGTAGCAGCAAACGCCGTTCGTCGAAACCTGAACCTGATTGTGTTTACAAGTAAGCACAATCATGAGTCAATAAAACGCGAACGGCAGGTTCGCGAGCTTATCTCTTTTATTTAAGCCTCCCAAGTTGCGATTCGTTCCTTTGTGGTAGCAGGGCTTGTTTTGCATCAGCG
>Ga0153954_1001573_pt1 | contig 11717 bp, 11 predicted proteins | sample TSFL038MetaG_FD_102277 | JGI IMG/M metagenome (GOLD analysis project Ga0153954, IMG submission 102277) | Attine ant fungus gardens microbial communities from Florida, USA - TSFL038 MetaG | ecosystem: Host-associated > Fungi > Mycelium > Unclassified | place: USA: Florida, Wekiwa Springs State... | reverse complement strand
GGTTTAACCGCCCGCAAAGTTTTCACCAACGCTTTGCGCGATGTGGCGTGCCTTCATCATGGGGGTGTCGAAGGGGAATTACATGCGGCGATTGGCAAAGAGTGGTCGTGCGAGCAGTTTTGGACTGAGCGCCTTTGGGGTTTTGCATTACTAGGCGATGCCGACCTCGGATGGCCTTGGCTTAGGGCTGGAGCTGTTTGGGAGAAAAACTGGTGGGATCTCAAGCGCTTATCTCTGGAAATGAGTGGAGAGAATGGCTTTGGCCACCGCCGCTGGCATCCCCGCCACTTTAAAGGGTATGGTCCGATCCGCTATGCCTTCCTGCAATTGACTGGAAAGTATGCCCACACCTTTCCTTTTGGCGGCACTGCCGAAATTGGCCTAGAGTGGCGCCCCTTCACACGCAATTGCCCTCGCCACTGGTGCGCCGCCCGCTTCGCGCTCATTTACCCCTTCGGCCTGTAGCGCATAATTTTTCAACGCAGAGTCGCAGAGACGGGGAGGCGCAGGGAAACGTTTACAGCCTCCTGCTGTTTTCTCTGCGTCTTTGCGAGTCAGCGTCTCTGCGTTAAAATGGTTGGTTTTTTCTAATGGATAATAGCGACAGCTAGGGCATAAGCCTTACAGTGGCTGATGCTGAGCTCCAAAGTGCCTTTCAAAATCCCCTCCCGCAGATGGGGGATTGGTTTGCCCTGCTCGTCATTTAGAATCTCGATGTCGAGCCAGCTGAGTTGATCGCCGAAACCCGTTCCAAGAGCCTTGGCGATGGCTTCTTTGGCGGCAAAACGCCCGGCATAATGGCGCGCGGCATCGCGAAAGCGATTGCAGTAAGCTTGTTCTGCAGTGGTAAAAAGGCGCTCAAGAAAGCGGTCGCCATACCTTTGGATGCTAGCTTCAATCCGCTCCACTTCGATGATATCGCTACCTAAACCCTTCACCGAAACTCCTTTTACAGCGTGAAGTAATTTTTAGGGCTCGGTTCCAAATCATTCATCGCTTGTAGAACTCCTTCTTGCCCCTCTTCACAGGAGTTGCAGAAGATCATCCGCCCAGAAGTTGTGTGTTTGACGGAAAGCACTTGCGATTTGATTGTCTCACCAATAAATTCTGCCCCGCCATTGACTACGACCATGGTGCCATCTTCGAGATAACCAACCCCTTGGCGTGGCTCCTTGCCATAGCGCTGGATCTTGATGTAGATGAATTCTCCCGATTGAGTAAGGGGCTTAAGGGCATTGGCTAACAGATTGATGTTGATGACGCGAATGCCTTCTAATTGCGTTTGCTGCACGCGGCTAAGATCGGCGGTGAGTAAATTGGCATCGTGTACCCTTGCAAGGCGGCATACTTTGGAGGAAAGGTCGGGGATATCGGGAAAATCGGTTTCAATGACGTTCAATTCGAGATAGGGGAGATTCTCCATTTTTTTGAGAATGTCCAGACCCCTTCTTCCGCGGGATTTGGTTACTTCATCGCTCGATTCGCTTTGCAAGGTCGCCTCTTTAATAACAAAGCGGGGCACAAATAATTGGTGATCGAGTAGACCAGAACCGGCCAACTCTAAAATGCGACTATCGGTCAAAGCAGAGTAGTCTAAAATGACATCTTTTTTCTTTTGCTTTGAAGCTTTGAAGCGGATGAACGGCACACTGACATAGATCTCTTCAGAGCAACGTGCAGCCAAAATCATCCCAAAATAACAGGAAGTGAGGTAGATCCCTACTCGCAGCAAATTAAAGGTCGCAGTCGTGATCGGCAAAATCAGCGCTTCCATTGCCGCGGAAAAGATGAAACCGACCGCTTCCCCCATCAGATATCCGCAGAAAAGCCCGAGAAGGGCGACATTAAACGTGCGCAGGTTGAAGCGGAGGAAAAAGGCCTCCAAGCCAATCAACAAAGCTCCAAAACCTCCTCCTAAAATCACTCCGACGATGAGATTAGCCAAACTAAACTCTTCCCCTGAGGTGAGCATGTAAGCTGTCATAAACAACATACAGAGAGCAACCATCAAAAGGCGGATAAAGGAGTACGAGATGTTCATTAAAACCTTCCTAGAGTGATTTTGAAAGTGTGTTTCGAGAATTTATACGATAACCTCTTTTTTTTGTCTACCGGTGAAAAACTATTGAAAAGGGTTAGATACTTTCTATTTACCGTTAAAAAAATCTCCGCTAACATAGCTCAAATTCAACGTGAGGTTTTTATGCTAAAAGTGAGCCATGCAACCATGATCACAATTTCGGGGGCTATTTGGTTAGCCGTAGGACTGATGTTGCTCCGGATCGGTGTAAACCTCCTATTGCCCCCAGTGAATCCCGAAATGGAGCCGTTCTATCTGCCTCTAGGAGAATCGCTAGCCCCCTACTTTGGAGGATTGAAAGGGGCCTTGCTGGGGCTCATGCTATTTGCACTCGTCATCGGTTATCTCAAAGGGCGATTTGTACTGGGAAAATCGGCGCGGAAGGGAGTGGAACGGATTTTGGCATTCCCAAACCCCGTTTCAATTGTGCAAATTTACAGTCCGAAATATTTTATTTTGCTTGCAGTTATGGTATTGCTCGGGATGGCCATTAAATACTCAGGCCTTCCCAATGATATCCGTGGAGCAATCGACGTGACAATCGGGATTGCATTGCTGACCGGTGCCTTGATCTATTTCCGCTACGCCGGCATCTTACGTCAAAACTAAATTTCATAAAGGGTGTAATTCTCTTTGATCACCCTTTTTCAACGCAGAGCCGCAGAGTCGCAAAAACGCAGAAAATAGGCAAGGGATTGAGGGGTTCTCTGCGCCTCCCCGCCGCTGCGTTGATAATGATTACAAGGCAAGATCTTTTGCAATCGCGCTATTTATGGTATGGTGAGCCGCGCGCAATTTCGAAAGCGCGGTAGATCTGCTCCACTAAAATGAGGCGGACGATTTGATGGGTGAAGGTGAGCTTGGAGAAACTCAGCATTTCCCCCTGACGAAGGGTTTGCGGCAGCCCCTCAGGACCTCCGATGACGAATGCCAGTCGCGTTCCTTGTTCCTCTAGTTTTGTTAACAGGAATTTAGAAAAATCGGGGCTATCGAACTGTTTTCCCAATGGATCCAATGAAAGAGTTAGAGGCTCCTTTTTGCACAAATCGATCAGTTGCGCATCATCCTTGGCAAAAGCCCATTCAAAGAGCACTTGCCCTTTTAGGCGTTTGTAGAACTCTTCCAAGGCATCGTCTAGCCAAGCTTCTTTAGTTTTGCCAATGGTGAGAATCTTGATTTTAAACATTTTTCATAGCTTTTTGAATAGCCCGCTTTTCGTCCCGCTCTTTGATCGCTTCCCGCTTATCAAAATGTTTTTTCCCTTTGGCAATGGCGATTTTGAGCTTTGCGCGCCCCGCCTTCAAGAACATCGACAAGGGGATAAGGGCAAGCCCTTTTTCATGGCTAGCGGTCTCTAAGCGGGCAATTTCCCGCTTATGCATCAACAGCTTCCTTTCCCGCCGCTCTTCGTGGTTGTGGATATTGCCGAACCGATAGGGGGCAATGCTCGAATTGATCAGCCACAGTTCACCCTTCAACGCTTTGATGTAACTGTCTTGCAAATTTCCGCCATGGTCACGGAGCGATTTGATCTCGGTTCCCTGCAACACAATCCCTGCTTCAAAGGTTTCTAGGATCTCAAAATTGAAGCTGGCTTTCTTATTGGAAACTAATTCATTATCTTTCATTTTTCTCTAGGAATTTTATGCATTAAGTGGAATAATTTTCACAATCTAAGTTCATAGAATTTGTAAAAAAGGACGTTACATATGGCTCTTCCAGCAAGCAATATTTGTGGGCATTCTTCATTGCAGTTATCTTTGCCGCAGCATGCAACTTGGATGGATAGCTCCTATCGTAGCTGCCAGCACCACATTGCGCAACAGGAAAAATGGAAGGCTAAAGGGATGACCCTTCTTTTCCTCAGTGCGACCGCCCTTACGGTAGGCAAATGTCTTTTCCAAGCGTCTTTTTACGCTCTTTGCAACATTGCCTTTTTGCGAAACCCCCTCATTCCTCTCACTATTAAAATCACCGAAGCGACGACCTGTGCCGCCTTCGGCTTGATGCAGTCATGCTACCTTTGGTGCAATGCCACTAACCACATGGATGCGATCCGTGAAAACCAGCACGAAATGAAGAGGACAGAAAATCTTATCTATACTCTAAGAGAGGAAATTGAAAAATTAACAGCAGCGCTAAAGACACAAAAGCAGTCTAGCGCCCCTCCTCAAAGGAGTCTAAATAAAACCTTGCGAGATGAACTTAACAAAGCTCGTGATACAATCGCGGAATTAAAAACATCTAGCAGCAAAAAAGAGCGAAGGATCGTCGAATTACAAAAAATAATTGATAATCAGAAAGCAGAATTAGGAATACAATTTGAAACTCTTCAAAAAGAAAAAGAACAAAAAGAATATCATATACGCAAACGTGCTGAAGCAGAGCGTCAGTTAAGTGAATCAGGAAAAAATATAACACCGGCAGTCAAACCACTGGGTGATCGAACTGGGGACAATGTTCCAAAATAAGCCGTTGAGAACGCAAATTCACCTTGGGTTTAACCAGTTTTTAAGTCTTTATTTTATGAATAAAATGTGCTCATTCCCTTTTAATTTTCTCCTAGAGATTTAATCCATTTTATGCTATAAATTTAGTAATTTGGAAGCATTCAATTTGTAAAAAAGGACTTTACATATGACCAATCCACCGAGCATTCAGCTACAAGTGCCTAACTACTTGCTTCACGTTGCATTGCCAAAACATGCAACCGTGTTGAGGAGTTTATGCGAGAGCTGTCAATTCTATGCGAAACAATATAACAGTGTAAAAGTCCCGCTCATCACCTTCCTTTTTTTAGCTGCTACCACCTATGTTATCATTAAGTCTTTCACCCAAATTTCTGGTCTTAAGAGGCAAATCATCAATCTTAATAATCAGATTGATCAAAAAAATTCCGATCTTAAAGCCAAAACAACCGCTATTGAAGAATTTCGAGCAAGAGAAACTCAAAAAAATCAAGAAATTGCAGCACTCGAACAAACTTTGAAAGAAAAAGAAGCCGAGAGGGCAGCACAATCGACGGAACGCGATGTACTTCGTGGCCAAATCCTTTCTTTGCGCGATCATGCGGAGCGTTTGCAAATACAGTTGGCAGTATTTACAAAAGCTCAAGAGAACTTCGCCTTCGAAAATGGGGTTAGAGCTGCTCAAGAAGTAGCGCGTAAACAAAGAGAAGCGCAGATGCAAATGTCGCTAGTTCAATCACAAACCTATACCCCATCGGAAGTCTCTACCGAATTACCCATTGAAATAGGTGAAGAGATTGTTCAAAAAGAAGTGGATGAACACAGCTTTTGGGAAAAACCGATCGAAGCTGGTATGAAAGCGATTCAAGAATCCTCCTTTGGCCGTACCCTTTCCTATCTCTACACTTTTGTTAAAGACACAGTGGTTTCTGAGGTTTCTTATGCTTGCGTTGAGGGAAATGCTCCTTGGAAAAATCACCGCTATGATCTTTACACAAAGCATCACAAAGTTTTTTTAGATTTTGTCGCAGGCTTAAATAAACGCTTTCCCAATCCTTCCCGTATAGAAAAAGAAATTATTGGGAAATTTGAATCGGTGGCCCAAGAACTTCGCAAACTTAAAGCAGCCAAAAAAGATCCGCGTGCGATTCATGCAGCCTTTGTCATCTTGCCGCGACCCGCTTTGGATCAACTCCTCAGAAACGATCCCACTAGGCCCCATGTTTTTGAAAAAGCTATTTCAGAGGATTTCTTTAAATATGTCCTGGAGAATTGGAATAATCGCTTTTTGACCAATTATATGCATACCCATTATCAAAAACTTGTGTTTTGGATGGCCCGCTCCAAGTATCCTGATCTCGACCAACAACTAGAACAGCTTTCTTTTGCTGATAAGATGGAACTTGTTTGGAAAGGGGTTAAGGGAGCTGATCCATCGTTAAAATCGCCTACCCTTAATGTGACTATGAAGAAATTAGAGGCAATCAAACCTACCTATGACCCTGCACTGAATAATTTCCCCTCCATTATCGGTACAGCCATTTATAGGCATAAAGAATCAGGACAAATCAAGAAAGTCTCGCTCATGCGTACCCATGTGCCGATTTGCGGTATTTTATCAAATGCAAGTTCTAAAGAGTGGTGGCAATTAGAAGATCAAATGCTATCCCCTGAATTTTTGGCGCAATGCTACGCGTTGGAAAAGCAAAATAAAAATATGTTGTTGGTTCTTCACACAGACCCTAGTAAATTAGAAGAACCGAATGAGAATCAGCCTCAACTTTCCTGGTTGCAAAAAGCATGGGCCCATGCCCAAGATTGGGAACTAGAAAGAAAGCGCAGAGAGGCCTTGTGGACAAATTTAGAAAGAAATTTAGGACAGTTTCGTAAAAACGTTTACGTGGCTCTTTTCCCTTATGATCATCCTTGGATCAAAGCTCTAGGCAAAGGCCCTCCCTCTAAGAAGGACACATTCGTTAAAGACTTAAAAAAATTTTTAACCGCGTCTAATTCTCCTTTCAAACTTCCTTCATTTGTTTGGTCCCTCGACGATAATAAAAATGGTAAAAAGAACGTTCAGGAAGAACGTGCCTTTATCGAAAAAATTGTTGACGAAGTATGCGTTTTCTATTTCTCCAAACAAGAAGAATTGACTGGCGGCCAAAGAATGGCATTCTTGAACCAGTTTTATGCAAGAGCAGCTGAACATTTGCGTTTTAAGCACAATATTGCAGTCCAAGTGGAGCATTGCAAAGATGGTGTGGATCGTACCATGGCTGCAGTTGGTGGCCAAGTCGCTGATGCTGTCAACCGCACAGGCAACATTAAGGATCCAGCTCTGCAAGCAAAAGTGATTGGCACTACCCAAGGCCCCGCATTAGCTAACGTGAAACGGGAGATGATCCATTCGCGCCACGAGTTTGCTGTGGAAAACGTGCGCCATCTCGAAACAGTTCCTGGGGCAAAACCGCCCGCTATTGAAGGTTATGAGTTGGTCGAGTTCGACTTCCATGAAGATCCGACACAAGAGCTGACGCCACCAGATAATAGCCCTTCAGGATCACCATCCAGTCAGCGCTCTGGCTCACCACTCGCGGTTAGCTCTGGCTCATTGAGCGATTAAACCCCGAATCGGTTGTAAGAAACGATCCTTGACTTTTGGTGGGGCAAAAGCCTATCCTAGGTAGCTCAGAGTCTGCGAAAAAATAGAGATCCATGCCGCTTTTGCGATCTTTTTTGCATCTTTGAAATTTCCTCCCCTTCCAAAACGGCACACATACGTTGTGTACGGGGATGAAATTTCAAATCTGCCAAAAAATCTCATCAAAATCGTCAGGATTCTAATTTTTTCACAGACTCCAAGCGCTCACCCAACAAAGGATCGGACTTATGAAGTTTGTCATTGCTACGCAAGAGTTTAATTATCTCATATCGAAATGTTTAAACATCGTTTCGCCCAAGACGGCGATTCCGATTTTGTCCAACATTTTGATCGAAGCGGTAGGGGATGAACTGATCCTGACAGCCACCGACCTCACTGTAGGCGTGCGCTGCTCGACCGAAGCCAAAATTTTGCAAGAAGGCTCCACAACGCTGCCAGCCCGTAAATTGGCGCAATTGGTGCGGGAGTTGACCTCCGTCAATCTGGAGATCACTACAAACAGCAACGAAGTGACTGAAATTGTCTCCGACTCCTCCTGCTTTAAACTCAACGGGATGAGCAAAAACGAATTTCCTGCCCTTCCTTCCGCCGCTGATTCGGTTCATTTCACTGTTTCCCAGAGCGACCTCAAAGATATGTTCTTCCGCACCGCCTTTGCCGTTTCACGCGAAGACAACCGCTATGTCTTAACGGGAGTCTATCTAAACATCGCCAACCAAAACGCCGTGTTTGTCGGCACCGACGGAAAACGGCTGGCGCGCGCGCATCTGCAAATCAATATCGACCCCTCTTTCGCGGCAAGCTACATCATCCCGCTAAAGGCAGTGGAAGAGATTCTCAAAAACTTGACCGAAGAGGGCGATGCGACAGCCTATCTCATGAGCGATAAGATCGCCGTAGAGGCCAACCGCACCCTCGTCATCACCAAGCTCCTTTCGGGCGAATACCCTGATATCAACCGCGTGATCCCAGAAAATTCGGAAGCAGTGGTTTCACTGCACCGCGAAGAGTTGATGACCTTGCTGCGTCAGGTTTCGCTGTTCACCGCTGAAGCCAACCACTCGGTCCGTTTCACCTTTGGCGATGGGGAACTGCGCTTAACAGCCAACACGATGGAAATTGGAGAGGGGAAGGTCAGCATGCCCGCCAATTACCATGGTCCTCGGCTCGATATCGCCTTTAATCCTAACTATTTCCTCGATATCTTGCGCCACAGTCGCGGAATGGCGGTCCAGATGGGGGTAACCGATGCATTTAATCCGGGGGTATTGACTGACAAAGAGGCCGTGCCTTCCCTTTCGGCGTCTCCCAGCCCCCTCTTTGTTTTGATGCCGACCCGCCTGCACGAAGAATGATGAACCTATCCCATGAATGCTATTCAACTGATTTTTTGAGCATTTTTGAGGAAATTTTTTGCTCACTTTTGAGAGCAAACTTGGGGAAGTTGGTCGAAAAGGTGAGTAAAAAATTAACCAAAAAGGGTAAAAAAGCAGTGAATTTGATTAATGGGATAGGTTCATAGGTTTATAGCCCATCGTGTACTTACGCGCCCTTTATATTAAAAACTTACGCAAATATGAAGAGGCGCAGTTTTTGTTCCAGTCGGGTCTCAATTGGATTGTGGGGCCCAATGCCAGCGGTAAAACAACGGTTCTAGAGGCGCTCTATCTGTTGATGGCGGGACGATCGTTTCGTACGCCACAGATGGGGGAGTTGATTCGGCATGGGGCTGACTATCTCTATCTGGAGGCGGTTTTCACCAAATATGGACTGGAACAAACGCTTAAGTTCTCCTACGATGGCAAAGAACGCAGAATCATCCACAATCAAACGACCCTGCCCACCACGACCGGCCTTTTGGGACTGCTGAAAGGGGTGGTGATCACCCCCGATGATGCTGCGCTCGTCAAGGGGCAGCCCAACCTGCGTCGCCACTTTCTCGACATGCAAATTGCGCAAGTAGATCCCCTCTATGTGCACCATCTAACCCGCTATGCGAAGGCTTTGCAACAGCGCAATGCAGCTTTACGTTTAAAAAAAGAGGCTGGAATTGAACTGTGGGAGCATGAATTGGCTGTTTCGGCGGTTTATATCACTTTACAACGCACCCGCGCTGCAGTGGATCTGGAGCGGCTTGGACAGGCGATGCATGAGCAACTTGCCGGCGAAATTTTTCCCTTTGGCCTCGCCTATAAGACCGCAGCTCCAACTGCTCCCGCTGCTCATGACCAACTCAAAGGATATTACGTCGATCTCTACAAACGGCACCGCAAACGGGAGATGGAGCTCGGCTTTACTTTGGCCGGACCCCATAAGGATGATCTGCTCATCCATCTCGACCAAAAAGAGGTGCGCCACTTTGGCAGCGAAGGGCAGCAACGCACCTGTGTGGCTGCTCTTAAATTTGCCGAATGGGAACGCGTGCGCGCGGCAGGGGATGGGGTGCCGCTGATGATGGTGGATGATGTAGGGGTCAGCCTCGATTCGAGCCGCAAAAAGCGCCTCCTCGAGCATCTAGAAACCATGGGTCAAGTCTTCTTGACCGCTACAGAAAAAGACTAGCGAGTTGAAATCGTCCTTTTTTTAACGCAGAGCCGCAGAATCGCAAAGACGCAGGGGAAGAATTAGATTTTCTATCATACAGCAACCAAAAAAGTTAGTTCTCTCTGCGTCGCCCCGTCTCTGCGACTCTGCGTTGACTTTATTTTTATTCTTCTAAGAACTTGCGGCCGAAATTGGTGACGCAGAAGCACTGCTTGCCCTGATGTTCTCCAAGAGCAACAAATCCTGCTTCGAAAAGACGCTCAGTCAAGGTCTTCCGAATCACGGCTTTTTCCTCATCAGTATATTCGGGGAGGAAGTAACCCCACTTTTTCCCCCGGTTTTTGAGGGAGAGTTTTTCTTTACTGCCCAAAACGCCGAAAAATCCGTTCAAAAAGTCGTCCACATACACCCACCCGCTTCGAAGTACGCGATGGAGGCCCTTTTCCACAGCAGTGGGATGGCGGCTCATCGAAAGAGCGCGGTCTCCAATGCTTTTCTTCAACCAATTATGGGCCGATTCTTTGGCGATAAGTTTTCCGCCTTCCTCTTTAACCAGATGAAGGAATAAGAGGCGATCGAGCATTTCTTGAGTGTAGGGATCGGCGCTTTTGGAGGCCGCTGGAGCTTTAATGACCTTCTCTAAAAGCTGGCTCAGATCTAAAACAAAAGCGAAATCTTCTTCGCGGAACTTTTTCACTTTGCCGGTAATTGGCTTTGGAGCCGTTTTCTTCAAAAAGTGCTGAAATGTTCTCCATTCGGCAAATGGGGTGATCATTTCATCCCAGCCTTCTTCGTTGGGCTGATAGGAAAGGCACGCTACTAAATTATATTCTAAGAGGAGTACAAGTTCATGGAATTGCTCTTCGGTCAACTTGTGCTTTTGCATCACTTTGATAGCGGATAAAGACAAGTCGGGTGAGGCGTAAAGATCTTTTACAATGGTTTTTAGAAGGGGATGGTCATATTCGAGCTGGTCAATGTATTGAGCGTAGATTTTGGGAGTCAAAAAGGTGTTGTCGATTAAGTTTTGGAAGATGTTGTCTGCGTTACGCGGCAAATGGTACCATTGCGTTTGGATGATCGGGGGAATTTTGCTGAGCAATCCTTTGAGGTATTCCATTCCCGGTTCAAAGTCTTCATCAAATTTGACCAAAAAACTTTCGGAAATTTTGCGCTGTTCTTTATCGATGATTAAGGAATCCCCCTCGATTTTAAGGAATTTAACCCCTTCCAATTTTTTTAGGAAAGTTTGCAACGTTTTAGGTGCCGTTTTGGTCCTTTTGGCAAATTCGGGGAGATCGATTTTTAGGGAGTCATCAGCGAGTTCTCTCAAAATTGCAATTTCTTTTGCGGATAACCTCGCGAAAAATAGTCGTGTTTCTATTTCCTTCAAGTAATTGAAGTCTGAGAGGGAAACTTTATTTTTACGGTGAGGCAAAACAGGCATTTTTCTCCACCAAGATAAATTATTATTTGTTCATAATAATTCAAATCAGTATTTATATCAATAAATAAGATTTATAGGGGAATTGTATGGGATCTGCGCGTGTAGGTCAAAGAAGAATAGAGATGGAAAATGAGGAGTAGAAATGGAAGATAACCCGATTGATCAAGCATTGGATGCCTTTGCGCAATTAATAGCAGAAGAGAGTCAAAATTCCTTAGAAACAGTCGATCCCTACGATCTTTACCAGCACCGGATCAAAGCCAAAGTCTTTTCGAACCAAAATCATTTCCGGGAGCGGTTCGTTCGGGGCTACCATGCAATTAAGGATGAGTTAGAAAAGAATAAATAATTTTTGATTCTCTTATAAATGTCAACGCAGCGGCGGGGAGACTCAGAGAGACCTAAAATTTTTCTTTGCGTCTTTTGTGTCTCTGCGTTGAAAAATGAAGATATGTGAAAAAGAAACACTTTGGCATGTAGAGTTTCTAGTTGTACGTAAGCCAGAAGCGCACTGTG
>Ga0153954_1001572_pt1 | contig 11728 bp, 10 predicted proteins | sample TSFL038MetaG_FD_102277 | JGI IMG/M metagenome (GOLD analysis project Ga0153954, IMG submission 102277) | Attine ant fungus gardens microbial communities from Florida, USA - TSFL038 MetaG | ecosystem: Host-associated > Fungi > Mycelium > Unclassified | place: USA: Florida, Wekiwa Springs State... | reverse complement strand
CCATCGTATCCGCCATGTCCTCGACGCCGAAACGCTTCTGACCTGGCCGGAACGAAAGTCCGTAGCCAGGCAGCGACGGCGCTACGACTGTGAAAGAATCCGCCGGGTCGCCGCCGAAGCGCGTCGGATCGGTGAGGCGCGGGATGAAGTCGATGAACTCGAACACCGACCCGGGCCAGCCGTGCATCAGAAGGAGCGGAGTCGGGTTCGCGCCCTTGCCTGGGACGTGCAGGAAATGCAGGTCTGTGTCCGGCCCGCTCATCCTGAATTGCGGGAAAGCGTTGAGGCGCGCCTCCTGCGCCCGCCAGTCGAACTTGTCTCGCCAATAGGCCGTGAGGCTTCGGAGATAGTCGACGTCCGTTCCGTAGGCCCAAGGCTCGCCCGGCGCCGAGTCAGGAAAGCGGGTGCGCGCGAGGCGCGCGCGCAAGTCCTCGAGATCGCCGTCGGGCACGCGGAACGTGAACGGCTGCGGCATCGGCTGCTCTCCCTTGCGGTCTGGTTGCCGCGACTTGCGACCTGCACGAGGCGGATTGACCCCCACGAGCGTCGGGGCGATGGTCGCTCCCATGCAGACCCACTATAATAGTCTAGCCGGCGGCGAAGTGGGCCGCATCGCGGCGCTGAGCGACGGCCTTTTCGCCATCGCGGCGACCATTCTGGTGCTCGACTTCCGCACACCCGAGCCGGCCGACATCCATTCGGAAGCCGAACTCCTCCACGCGCTCGCCGCAACGGCGCCGAGGCTTCTGCCATGGCTCTTGAGCCTTCTGACGCTCGGCATCTTCTGGCTCGGCCAGCAGACACAGCTCAATCAGCTGGCCCGCTCGAACCGCGACCTCACCTGGCTCCATTTCCTGTTCCTAACCATCGTCACCGTGCTGCCGTTCTCGACGCGGCTCCTGGGCGATTTCCTGACCTATCGCACCGCCTTTCTCATCTATTGGCTCAACATCCTTCTGCTTGGGGCCTGTCTCTACGCCACGTGGGCATGCGCCGAACGGGCCAAGCTGATCCGGGAGGAAGCGAACGCCGACATCTCGCGAGCGGTCAAGCGCCGTATCGTCGTCGCGCAGTCGCTCTACGCGATCGGGGCGCTTGCGGGCCTCCTTAACGTAACGCTCGGCATCACGCTGATCCTGCTCGTCCAGCTCAATTATGCGATTGGGCCGAGGCTTCCGATCCTGTCGCGACTCTAGCTTCCTTTCCGCGAGCGGGCTGTCGTCGCCCCTGCCTGGTCGCTCCCTAAATCATGCGGCAGTAGCTCCTTGAACGCGTTGAGCGCTCGCCGCCCGTCCTTGGTCGGCAACGTGATGGCGTGTCGGACAGCGGCGGCTATGAGCACCATCACCATCTGACAGAAATCGACAAGCCGCTGACCGGAAACGGATGGCGCGAGCGGCCGCAACGCTTCGAACAGCAGGTTCGCGAGAAAGACGCCGTCCTCCTTGTCGAGCTCCTGAAGGGTCCGGTCGACCTGCGTCGCGTACCAGACGTCGCGTACGGCCGGCTCGTCGACAAAAAACTGATAATAGGCCGCGGTCATGCGCCACAGCGTCTCGTGGAGATCGTGAAGGCTCCTTATGCCCACCAATTCCTTTTGGACGCAGTCGCGCCCAATCGCGTTGTAGCGCTCCGCAAGCGTCCCGATGATGGCCGACTTGTCAGGAAAGTACTGATAGAGCGAGCCAAAGGCGATGCCGGTTCGCTCGACGATGTCGCTCATTCGGAAGGCGTCGCTGCCCTTTTCCGCCATCACCTCAACGGCGCAGCCAAGGATACGTTCAAAGCGCTCCCGGCTTCGCCTCTGAGTTGGAACAAGCCTGGCGACGCCTCGCCCCTCGGACTCTCGTCCTTGATGCTTCGAATTTCCCGACGCCATCGCCAGCTCACAAAAAGTCTTGACGCTAAAAATAAGAGAGTTTATCGCATTCGGCAAATACGAGAGCACCTCGCTTTTGGCTACGAAGGATCCGACGCCGGCGGATCCCGCTTATCGCGATAAGCTCCGGCTCACGGGAGACTCACCATGGCGCCGTTGCTAACAACCGGGCTTCTGTGGTTTTCCGCGATCGGTTGCGGATTGATCGCGGGCGTCTACTTCGCGTTCTCGACCTTCATCATGACCTCGTACGCGCGGATCGCTCCCGCAGCAGGCATCGCCGCTATGAACGCGATCAACATCGACATCGTGAAGTCTGTATTCATGCCCGTGTTCTTCGGTACGACGGTAGTCGCGGCGATCCTTGCGGGGTTCGCTTTCTTTCGCTGGGGCGCGCCTGGGTCGACGGCCGTGCTCCTTGGCGGCGTGATCTACGTCGTCGGCATGCTCGGCGTGACCCTCTTCTTCAACGGGCCCCTCAACGACGCGCTCGCGGCCGTCGACCCATCAAGCACGGAAGGCGCGGCACTATGGGCGCGGTATGTCCGCGATTGGACCTTTTGGAATCATGTTCGGCTGATCGCCTCGATCGTCGCGTCAGCTCTCTTTACGTTTGGCCTCATCACGAAGTGACGGAGCCACACGCAAGGCTCAATCCTCGAACGGCAAACCCGCATATTGTTCGGCGACGACGGCCGCGGCGCGCCTCGACCGCTGAAGATGATCGAATTCACTTAGCTTGATGCGGGTCTCGAAGGCGTCGTCGTCGGGAAACACATGCAGTAATTTCGTCAACCACCAGGAGAAACGCTCGGACGCCCACACGCGCCGGAGCGCCATGTCAGAGTAACTCTCCAGATAGCGGTCGTCGCCTTTCTCGAAATGCGCCGCGAGGGCGCGGTCAAGATAGAACACGTCGGAAATCGCCAGGTTCAAGCCCTTTGCTCCGGTCGGCGGCACGATATGCGCGGCGTCGCCGGCGAGAAACAGCCGGCCATGGCTCATCGGCTCGGAGACGAAGCTCCGCAACGGCGCGATCGACTTTTCGATCGACGGCCCAGTCACGATCTTGCGCGCAATGTCATCGGGGAATCGTCGCTTGAGCTCGTCCCAGAACCTGTCGTCCGGCCAGTCCTCGATCTTCGTATCGAGCGGGCACTGAATGTAGTGGCGGCTTAGCATGGGCTTGCGCAGCGAGGCGAGAGCGAACCCCCGTTCGTGGCGGGCGTAGATGACCTCGCCGACCGGAGGGGTTTCCGACATGATCCCGAGCCAACCGAACGGATAGGCGCGCTCGAAGGTTCGCTGCTTCTCCTTCGGGATGCTCTGCCGCGAGACGCCATGAAAGCCGTCGCACCCGGCGATGAAGTCGCACTCGAGCGTGTCGGTTGCGCCGTCCTTCTCGAAAACGACCTTGGGCGCGGCCGAGGTCAGGTCGTTGAGACGGATATTCTCGGCCTGCTCGATGATGCGCGCGCCGTCACGCTCGCGAAGCCGAAGCAGTTCCTCGGTGATCGCGGTCTGCCCGTAGGACACCATCGGCTTCCCCGTGTAGCCCTTGGTGTCGATGAGAAAGGGCTCGCGGCCCTGCCAGACGATCCAGCTGCCCTCGTGCTCGCGGCCTTCCTTTTCCAGTCTCTCGTCGAGCCCTGACTCGCGGAAAAGCTCGACCGATCCCGGCTCGAGCACGCCGGCGCGAATGCGGGTGAGAACATGCGCTTTTGTTTGCCGCTCGAGGACGACGCTGTCGATTCTGTGCCGATGCAGCAAATGGGCCAGGAGCAGGCCGGCCGGCCCGGCGCCGATGATCGCGATCTGAGTGCGCACGGCTTTTGCTCCCTCCCTCTTTTTCGAGCGCAGGTTAGCGGGGGTTCGCGCGCGCGGCCAGCCGTGACGCGCCGGACACGGCGAATGGACCCACGTCTCACAGACCAACCGTCTCGAGCGCTCCCGCCTGGCGGCGCGCCACCGCCGCCTCGTCGAAGCCAGCGACGGCGTCCTCGTACATGCGATGGAAGTTGAGTCGCGCGCCAAGCCGCAAGAACACGCTGCCGATGCCGATCGTCGCCCGCTCGAGAAACACGAATTCGCGCGGCACCGGCAGGCCTCCGCCCTCGGCCTTCAAGGCTCGCATCACCTGGCCCATCTCGCGGCGCCCGTACTCCGAAGGCTTCACGCCATCGGCGGCCGTGCGCACACGGTCATCGAGAATCGGGCCGCACATGAAACGAGCCCACACCGTCATCGCCTCGGTCGTGCCAGCGCTCAGCTTGCGAAAGCCCCACATCTCGTAGGCCTGCGCTATGCGCGCCTTGTCGTTCGCCTTCAACGCCCGATAGAGCTCGACCACGCCGAGCACGAAGTGCGGCGGGAAGACGCGCACGCAGCCGTAGTCGAACAGATTGACGCCTTCGATATCGCGCCCACCGCCATGCGCCGACGCAGCGACCGTATAATTGCCCAGATGCGGATCGCCATGAATGACGCCGTAGCGAAGGAACGGGCGCCACCACGCGTCGAACAGGCCAACAGCTATGGCGTCGCGCGCTTCCTGCGGCGCGCTCTCGAAGGCGGTCAGCCGTTCGCCCTCGAGCCATTGCATGGTGAGCAGTCGCCGTGTCGACAAGCTCGGGTCGATCCATGGCACGCGCACGAATGGCCGGTCGGCCAGCATCACGCGATAGAGGCGCGCGATCTTGGCCTCACGCTCATAGTCGAGCTCTTCACGCACCCGCTCGCCGATTTCGCGCGCCATCTCGCGCGTGTCGATCGCCGCGCCGGCGCGTCGATGCAGCGAAAACAAAAGGTCGAGATTGGAGAGATCGGTCTCCACCGCCGAGGCCATGTCGGGATATTGCAGCTTGCAGGCGAGAGGCTCGCCATCGAGGCCAAAGGCGCGATGCACCTGCCCGAGCGACGCCGCGGCGGCCGGCTTGAAATCGAATTCGGCGAAACGGTCGCGCCAATTCGCCCCGAGCTCGGCCTGCATGCGTCGACGCACGAACGCTGCTCCCATTGGCGGCGCCTGCGACTGGAGCTTCGTCAGCTCCGCGGCGAAATCGGCGGGCACCGCGTCGGGGATGGTTGTCAGCATCTGCGCGACTTTCATCAGCGGGCCCTTCATCGAGCCCAACGCGGACGCGAGCGCCCTGGCGTCCGCCTCGCGCGTTCCCCCGCGCAGCCGATTGACGCCGACGCGGGCGGCGAGCGCGCCAGCGTTGACGCCAAGGCGCGCGTAGCGCGTTGCGCGGGCGCTCAGGCGATTCGCTTCGTCGTCATGGTCCAAGAGCGGAAATTCCCAGGCGGGCCTTCAAGGATTCGAATATAGGCCACGCGACGGGCATTTTCAGCCGCAACACGGAAGCCGCGGAGAAATGGCAATATTTCCCAAGAACTAGGCCCCGCGCCATTCTATCTCCGATGCGCGCGCCCGCTTGACCTCCGAGCGCCGCGATATGGAGAGAACGACATGATCTTTCGCGTGTGGCGAGGCTGGACGACGCCCGAGAACGCCGATGCGTACGAGGCGCTGATCGTCGCGACGATCTTCCCGGGCATCCGCGCCAGGTCCATCTCCGGGCTCATCGGGCTCGAACTCTTGCGTCGGCCGATCGAAACGGAAGTCGAGTTCATGACGCTGATGCGGTTTGAATCGCTGGAAGCCGTGAAGGCCTTCGCCGGCCCCGATTGGGAGGTCTCCGTCGTGCCGGCCGCTGCGCGGGCCGTGCTCGCCCCCTTCGAGGAAAGGGCGACGCACTATGAATTGCGCGCGGGAGAGCCGCGCCCCTGACGGGTCCCGCGCGCCCGGAAGCGCCAAACCCTCAGCGGCAGGGCCGGTGATAGGTGAGCGCCATTCCAACACAGGTCGAAAGCGGCGCCCAGGGCAACGCCTCGCCGGCGTCAAGCAGAATGGCCCTGCTCTTTTCGTAAGCGAACACGCCAGGAAACCGCTCGCGAAAATCGTCCACCAATGTTGTGCGGCAGTTGAAGAGAACCGCGCACTCGCGCTCCCCGGATCGGGACCGGCCCAACCGAATTGTGGTTCCAGCGCCGGTCGCTTCCGTCAGATAGGCAGGCTCGCCCCACTTCAGCGTTTCGGTCAGCGGGCCGACCTCCTCGATACGCGCGGCCGTCGCAAAGATGAGCGCGCGCGCCTCCATCAATCTCGCTCGGGCGCGCTCTGGGAACGCGGAGAAGGCCGCCGCCACATCGGCAGGCATGGGAGGCGCGTCGCTCAGGCTGCGAACCGACATCTCACCTGACCCAGCACGCCATAATCGACCGAGACTTCGTCACCCGCTTCAATCTCGAGCGGTTTCATGCAGGTTCCGGTCGTGACGACTTGCCCAGACGCCAGCGGAACGCCGAGCGAAGACAGTTCGTTCGCGAGCCATGTCAGCCCAATCAGAGGGTGGCCGAGCACGTTTGCGCCGATCCCTTCGCGATCATAGCGGCGGCCGACTTTGGCCACGACCCGATGGGCGGCGAGATCGAGCCCGCGCCACGATGGCGGCGCGATGGGTCCGAGCACGAACAGGTGCGCGCAGGCGTTGTCAGCGATGAGCTGTGGTCCGCCCGCCGTCACGAAATCTTTATAGCGCGAGTCGGGGACCTCTATCGCGAGGTGGAGGTCCGCGACCGCGTTCAGCACGTCATCGCGTTCGTATGGCGCCGGCCGCGGGAGCAAGTCGCGGCCCATGCGAAACGCGAACTCGCATTCCGCGACGCGCATGCGGTTCGCTCTCAGCGGAACTTCGTCGCCATCGCCATAGACCCGCTCGGCCAGCAGGCGCCCGGCAAGCGGTCCGTCGACGCCGATATGCTGCTGCCCAGCAAGACTGGTCGCGGCGATCTTCCAGCCGAAAAGGGGCTTGCCGCTCGACGCCTCGATCCGCGCTTGAATCGCATAGCCCTCGGGACGGCTCGCCGGACGCAACGGCGCCGGCAGGGCCTCGATCACCTCACCCTTCCGCCAGCAGCGCGACAGCAGTTCTGACGCCCTGTCCGCCGCCGCTTCGTCCATCTGACCGCCTTCACTCGAAGAATCCGTCACAAAAGGTATCGACCATCGAACGGCGCAGCCGTCAACGGGGCCGCTCAGCTCGCCCGAGCATCGCAATCCATCGAGGCCGCTTCGCCTAGCCCATCGTTTCGAGTTCGTTGATCATGCGCTCGATGACCGAAAGACCAATCTTCCAGAACCCGGGGTCCTTGGCGTCGAGGCCGAACGGCGTGAGCAGCTCCGAATAGGTTTTCGATCCGCCGGCGGCGAGCATCGCCAAATAACGCTCGGCGAATCCGTCGCTTGAGCGCTCGTAGACGCCGTACAGCGAATTCACCAGGCAATCGCCGAACGCATAGGCGTAAACGTAAAACGGCGAATGAATGAAATGCCCGATATAGGCCCAGTAGGTCTCATACCCGGGCTTGAGCGCAATCGAGGGACCAAGGCTTTCGGCCTGCGTGTTCATCCACGCCTGGCTGATCTGCTCGGTCGTCAATTCCCCATTGCGCCGTTCAATATGGACAAGCCGCTCGAACTTGTAGAACGCGATCTGGCGGACCACCGTATTGAGCATGTCTTCGACCTTGGCGGCGAGCATCGCCTTGCGCTCGACAGGATCGGGGGTTGTGCCGAGCATCGAGCGGAAGGTCAGCATCTCTCCAAAGACGGACGCCGTCTCGGCGAGCGTCAGCGGCGTCGGCGCCATCAGGGGGCCATTGACGCCGGCGAGCACCTGGTGGACCCCGTGGCCGAGCTCATGGGCGAGCGTGGTCACGTCACGCGCCTTGCCGAGAAAGTTGACCAGAATATAGGGATGGGCGGAAGGCGTCGTCGGATGGGCGAAGGCGCCGGGGGCTTTCCCGGGCCGCACTGGCGCGTCGATCCAGCCCTCATCGAAGAAGCGCCGTGCGATATCGCCCATGCGCGGCGAAAAGGCGCTGTAGGCCTCGAGCACCATGTCGCGCGCGGTCTCCCACTTGTAAACGCGACGCGGCGCGTTCGGCAGCGGCGCGTTGCGGTCCCAATGATCAAGCTGCGCCTTGCCGAACCAGCGGGCCTTTAACGCATAGTAGCGATGCGAAAGCCGCGGATAGCCATCGGTGACCGCGGCGACGAGCGCCTCGACAACCTCAGGTTCGACGCGATTGGCGAGATGACGCGAGTCGGCGACGTCCTTGAACTTGCGCCAGCGATCGGATGTCTCCTTGTCCTTGGCCAGCGTGTTCGTAATGAGCGCGAACAGACGCAAGTTGGCGCCGAGCGTCTGAGCGAGGGCGTTGGCCGCCGTCTCCCTGATTTTCGCGTCCGGATCCATGAGCTTGCCGAGCAGCGGTTCGAGCGTCAGGCTGTCGCCGTCGAAATCGAACCTCAGCGCGGCCATCGTATCGTCGAATAGCCGGTTCCACGCTGCGGCGGCGCTGACCGATTTGTCCAGGAACAACCGTTCGAGATCGTCGGTGAGCTGGTGCGGCTTCTCCTTGCGGATATCGTCGAGCCAGGGGCGATAATGACCGAGGGCCGTCGTCGCCATCGCGTCATTCAATGTCGCGTCGTCGAGGCGATTGAGCTCGAGCTCGAAAAACAGAACGTCGCCGGTGAGCGCCGTCGCTCGCTCCTGCGCGTCGCCATAGAATTTGGCGATCGCGGGGTTGCTCGTGTCGGAGGCGTAGAGCAGCGAGGCGTAGGACATGAGGCGGCCGATCAAATCCTGCAGGGCCTCGTACGCCGTGACGGCTTTTGCCAGCGCCTCGCCGGCGCCTCCGCCCTCAGCGAGCTTGTCGAGCTTTCCGCGGTAGGCTTCGGCAAACAACTTGGCGGCCCGCTCGGCGCGCTCGAAATCGCCGGTGAAGCGGGGTGAATCCATGCCTTCGTACAGATCCTCGAGACGCCACTCCGGCAGCGCGCCAAGGTCCGCGCCCGCGCGGACGCTGCTCGGCGCCGCGGCTCCGTTGCGCGAATGGACCATAAAGTTCATGGATCCGGCCTCTTTCATAAGCGCTTGCTAACGTTCCTACATTGTTTGTCCCTTACAAAGCGGCGCTTTTGAGGAAAGGACGCATCGGAACGGGACGCCGTTAACATCGCATTTACCCTGATGCCACAAAGTCGCGCATGACGCGACGCGCGCGACCACCCCTCGGACAACAATGACCTCGCTTATACTCATTGCTGACGACGATCCCGTTCAGCGGCGTCTTCTCGAGGCGATGGCGAGACGATTCGGCTACGACGCCGAATGCGTGGAATCGGGCGAGGCGGCGCTCGCTCGTCTCGAGGCGAGCGACAAGCCCCCTGTCAGTCTCCTGATCCTCGACCTCGTCATGCCGGATCTCGACGGCATGGGCGTGCTGTCGCGGATGCGTCAGCGCGATATCGCCGTTCCCGCCATCGTCCAGACGGCGCACGGCTCGATCGAAGTCGTCATCTCGGCGATGAGAGCGGGCGCGACCGACTTTGTCGTGAAGCCGGTCGGCGCCGAACGCCTGCAAGTGTCGATCCGCAACGCATTGCGCGTCGACGCGCTCGAGGACGAACTGCGCCGCGCCACGCGGCGCAACGCCGGCGAACTCAGCTTTCGCGACATTGTCACTCACGCCGAATCGATGGCGCGCACCGTCCGTCTTGCTGAGCGCGCCGCCAAGTCAAACATTCCTGTCCTGATCGAAGGCGAATCCGGCGTCGGAAAGGAACTGATGGCGCGCGCGATCCAAGGCGGCTCCGAGCGGCGCGGCAAACCGTTCGTCATCGTCAATTGTGGCGCGCTGCCCGAAACGCTGGTCGAATCTATCCTCTTTGGACATGAGAAGGGCTCGTTCACTGGCGCCGTCGACAAGCATGCGGGCAAATTCGCCGAAGCCAACGGCGGCACATTGTTCCTGGACGAGATCGGCGAACTGCCGCCGGAAGCTCAGGTCAAATTGCTGCGCGCCCTGCAAGAGGGCGAGATCGACCCTGTCGGCTCGCGGCGCCCGGTCAAGGTCGATTTCCGCCTCGTCTCCGCGACCAACAAGAATCTGATCGATCTCGTCAAAGCGGGCCGCTTCCGCGAGGACCTCTTCTATCGCCTCAACGTGTTCCCGATCTCGATCCCGCCCTTGCGAGCCCGCCTCTGCGATGTGCCGGACCTCGCCGTTCGCTTTCTCGCCCGCTTCTGCGTCGAAGAGGGCAAGCGCATTCGCGGCATCGCCAACGAAGCGCTCGCGTTGCTCACCGCGTACGACTGGCCGGGCAACGTTCGCCAGCTCGAGAACGCGGTGTTTCGAGCGGTGGTGCTCGCCGACGGCGACGAATTGACGACGGCCGAGTTTCCGCAAATCGCGGCGCAGGTCGAGGGCTTCGACGTGCGCATTCCTCCGGCGCCGCCGCCGATCGCCGCCGGTCCGCCGGCTTCGCCCGCGTTCCGCTCGCCCCATGAGCACCGCGATCCGCATTCGATGAGGCTGATCAATGACCGCGGCGACGTGCGCCTTTTGGAGGAGATCGAAACGGAAGTCATCCGCTTCGCGCTCTCGCACTATCGCGGACAAATGTCACAAATGGCCCGAAAGCTCGGCATCGGGCGCTCGACGCTCTATCGCAAGATGAAAGACATCGGAATTGCCGATGATATGCTTGGCGACGCAGCTGCATAATGCAGGCGAAGCGTCAGCGGATTGCGATGGTGAAGAGTACGGCTCAACCCTCTCCTGATGAGCGCATTCGCGTCTCGACGGGCGGTCCGGCGGCCTCCAGGAGTGGGGACCCGCGCAAGGCCCTGCTCCGCGGCGTGAGCGCGATCGCGGCTGCGCTGGCGGCAAGCCTCGCCTGGGCGGGCGCCCCGACTTTCGCCTCCTCCTCCACCGATCAAGGCGGCCGGACCCTGACGCTATCGCCGGACGCGCCCGTGAGTTTCGGCGACCTCGGCGCCGTGAGTCCTTTGCTCGCGATGGGCAACGCTGAGCGCCCGGCGCTTCCCATCAGCTGGTTGGCGGAACCGATGTTCGACCTCGCTTCGGCGAGCGGAGCGTGGCCGAGCGACGATGGCGCGTCTGCGCCCGACCGGGCGACCACGCAAGAAGCTCCGCCGCAGGGCGCCCCATCGCCACGCGTCTATGATCCCACTGCAAGCACTCCGCTCTCGCCATCGCAAAGAGCGCTTCAAGCGGCGATGGAGCGACTTCTGACGCGCGCCGACCGCCGCAACCCCCTCGGAGCCGGCGATTGGCGCGCCGCCCGTGGCGCGATTGCGGCCTTCTATGCCGGGCGCGCCTATGCGCCGGTGTGGGTGGACGAGAACGGCCTGACCGACGCAGGGCGAGCCGCGCTCAGGCAGCTCGAACACGCCCGCGACGACGGCCTCGACTTGTCCGCCTTCGCCTTGCCGCGCGAACCAGGGCCTATGCTTGGCCCGGACGGCGTGGCCGAGACCGAGACGACCATCGCTGAAGCGGTGGTCGCCTACGCCGAGCAGGCGAGCGGGTCCCGCGTACCGCCGTCGCGCGTGTCACCGCTTATCTTCGCGAAGCCAAGCGTCGTCGATCCCAGCGCGGCTTTGATTGAAACGGCCATGGCGGCCGACCCGGCCCAACGGCTCGCCGACTTCAACCCGCCCCAGCGAGGCTACCGGGAGTTGCGCGAAGCTTTGAAACGCCTCGACTCGCAAGGCGTCGCCCACCGCCGCCCGCGCGCGCTCAACGCCGTCCTTGATTCGGATTCGCTGCTCGATACGGACACAGAAGCCACCCCGCAGCGGATCAAACGAGCCCTCAACGCCCACATCTATCCCGCCTCAGTGAGCGCCGCATCGGGCGGACCCATGGCTCGTGAGCGCGCGGCGATCCTTGCGAATATGGAGATGTGGCGCT
>Ga0153954_1001571_pt1 | contig 11731 bp, 12 predicted proteins | sample TSFL038MetaG_FD_102277 | JGI IMG/M metagenome (GOLD analysis project Ga0153954, IMG submission 102277) | Attine ant fungus gardens microbial communities from Florida, USA - TSFL038 MetaG | ecosystem: Host-associated > Fungi > Mycelium > Unclassified | place: USA: Florida, Wekiwa Springs State... | reverse complement strand
ACGTCGATCCGGCCGCGCTTGATGCCATCGTGCAGGCCTACGAAACCAGGATCGGTCCTCACAACGGCGCCCGCGTGGTCGCCAAGGCCTGGGCCGATCCGGCGTTCAAGCAGGCCCTGCTGGAGGACGGCAGCAAGGCGGTGGCCACTCTCGGACATGTCAGTCGAGTCGGCGATCACCTCGTGGTGATCGAGAACACGCCACAGCGCCACAACATGGTCGTGTGCACGCTCTGCTCCTGTTACCCTTGGGAGCTGCTCGGGCTGCCGCCGATCTGGTACAAGGCGGCGCCCTACCGCTCGCGGGCGGTGAAGGATCCGCGCGGCGTGCTCGCCGATTTCGGTGTCAGCCTGCCGCAGGACATGGAAATCCGCGTCTGGGATTCCACAGCCGAGACGCGCTTTTTGGTGCTGCCGATGCGCCCCAAGGGCACCGACGGCTGGAGCGAAGACCAGCTCGCCGAGATCGTCACGCGCGATTCCATGATCGGCACCGGCTTTCCCAAGACGCCGGGTGCCCCCTCATGAACGGCGTGCACGACATGGGCGGCATGGACGGCTTCGGCAAGGTCGAGGCCGAGCCGAATGAGCCGATGTTCCACGAACGATGGGAAGGCCGCGTGCTGGCGATGGTGCGCGCCTTGGGCGCCGCCGGCGCATTCAATATCGATACCTCGCGTTTCTACCGCGAGAGCCTGCGGCCCGAGGTCTATCTCACCAGTTGCTATTACAGGAAGTGGCTGTTCGGCCTTGAAGACATGCTGGTCGCCAAGGGCTATGTCGCCGCAGCCGAAGTCGCCGAAGGGCACGCGCAGGAGCCGGCAAAGGCGCTCAAGCGCGGCAAGTTCACTGTCGATGATGTCGAGCGCGTGATGACGCGCGGCAAGTTCGGCCGCGATGCGCAGGCACCGGCCAAGTTCAAGGCGGGTGATCGTGTGCGCGCCAGGAACATGCATCCGGCGACGCACACGCGGCTGCCGCGTTACACCCGCGGACGTGTCGGCGTGGTCGAGCGCAACCTCGGCTGCAACGTCTATCCGGATTCCGCGGCGATGGAAGCCGGCGAAAATCCGCAATGGCTTTACACCGTCGTGTTCGACGGGACCGAGCTATGGGGACCGGATGCCGATCCAACCACCAAGGTGTCAATCGACGCGTTCGAGCCGTATCTGGAGCCGGCATGAGCGAAGCGGCGGCGCGCGCCACCCGTGCGGTCCCCGGCATTCCCTGCGACGCTGAAGGACCGGTGTTTCGCGAACCCTGGGAAGCGCAAGCCTTCGCGATGGCGTTGGCGCTGCATGAACGCGGTGTCTTCACCTGGAGCGAATGGGCACAAGAGCTCGGCGCGCAGATCAAGCGCGCACAGGCCGCCGGCGATCCCGACACCGGCGAGACCTATTACCGGCATTGGCTGGCGACGCTGGAATCGCTGGTCGCGGCCAAGGGTGTGGCGTCGACCGACCTGCTCCACCGCACTCGCGACGCCTGGGACCACGCCGCCGACCGCACCCCGCACGGCACGCCGATCGAATTGCGGCCGGAGGATTTTGCGAGAAGAACGTAAGGCGGATCGAGCGTGCGACGTCAGACTTCAAGCCATTCCTGACGCACAGCGGAGTCTGATTTGAGCTGATCCGGCGTGCCCTCGAACACGACCCGACCATGTCCCATGATATAGACGCGGTTCGAAATCCGCATTGCGATCGATAGCTTCTGCTCGACGAGAAGAATCGCAACGCCTGCCTGCGCGATGCGGGCAATGAGGTCTCCGACTTGCTGAACAATCAGCGGCGCAAGACCTTCGGTCGGCTCGTCGATCATGATGAGATCGGGATCGCCCATGAGCGTCCGGCAGGTCGTCAGCATCTGCTTCTCGCCGCCGGACAGGACGCCCGCTGGCGTATCGGCGCGCGCCGCGAGATTCGGAAACATATCGAGCATGTCCTGGAGACGCCATTTTCCAGGGCGGCGCGTATCCTTGACGCCGAGCAAGAGGTTTTGACGAACGGTCAGGCTCGGGAAGATATCGCGATGTTCGGGAACATAGCCGAGCCCGAGGCGAGCGATCTTGTAGCTTGGCAAGCCGGCGATATCCTTGCCCTTGAAGCGGATCGTCCCCTGCGGGCTGACCTCGCCCATGATCGCCTTCACCGTTGTGGAGCGACCGACGCCGTTGCGGCCGAGCAGGCTTACGACCTCGCCAGCGGCAATATCGAGATCGACGCCTTGAAGGATGTGGCTTTTCCCGTAGTAGGCGTGAAGATTCCTGACCTCCAGCATCCAGTACCCACCTTCCGAAGTTCGTGCACCGTCTCAGCCCCCACTCTCACGAATGGGTACCGGCAAAAATTTAGATTCTAGTGCGGTTTTCCATTTGAAGTTCCTATGAAGATATCGCTGCAAGAACTGACAAGAACTTCAAATTCACCGCACTAGTGTGCTTCCTCGCCGAGATAGGCTTCCTTGACTTTCGGATCGCGCCGGATCTCTTCAGGCGTGCCCGATGCAATGATGTGCCCGTAGACCAGGACCGAGATCCGGTCGGCAAGACCAAACACGACGTTCATGTCGTGCTCGACGATCACCAGCGTCCGTCCCTCAGTCAATCGCCGGATCAAAGACATCGCCCGCTCGGTTTCCGCCCGGCTCATCCCTGCAGTCGGCTCATCCAGCATGATGACGGTGGCGCCACTCGCGATGGTGATACCGATCTCCAACTCGCGCTGCTCCGCATACGTCAGGAGGCCCGCCGGAACATCGCGCCGGTGCGTGAGATGGATGTCATTGAGGATCTGAGCCGTCCGCTCCCGGACCTCCGGCAGGCTGTCCACGTTTTTCCAGAATGCGTAGCGATGCCCAGTAGCCCAGAGAACGGCGCAGCGCACATTCTCCCAGACGGTCATGCGGGCGAACACGTTGGTAACCTGGAACGAGCGTGACAAGCCGCGCCGATTGATCTCAAAGGGCCGCATGCCGGAGATCACGTCGCCATTCAGTCGAATCTCGCCCGACGTCGGCCTGAGATGGCCGCTGATCAGGTTGAAGGTGGTGGATTTGCCTGCGCCGTTTGGGCCGATGACGGCATGGCGCTCGCCCTGCGAGACGCTGAGATTCAGGTCCCGGATGATGCTGACGTTCCCAAAGCGCTTCTCGACAGCGCGAACTTCGATGGCCGCCGTCATGCCAGATACCCCCGGTCGCGCGCCACAGTGGCAGCCCGGTCCCACGCTTCCGCAATGCGTCGCCAGGTCAATCGTGCAACGAAGAAGCCGACGACGACGAGAACCGCCGCAACGACCCACGTGACCGGTGACACCGGATTGAATGCAATGCCGAACAGATTGATTGGATTGCCGTCCCCGCCCGAATAGCGCGCAATCGTCTCGATTACCAGGATGACGCCGCAGGCAAGCGCCGCCGTCGGCACGATCGCGACAAGGTAGGATGGGATCACGGTCGACAGCGTTCCCGCGCGGACCAGCGGCCGATGCATCATCAAGAGGCCGGCGATGCCTCCTGGCGAAAACATCACGATTCCGATGAATATGATGCCGAAATAGAGCTGCCATACACTGGTGAGGTTGGTCAGCCCGAGCTGCAGATAGGTCACCAGGATCGCGCCAAGGATCGGACCGAAAAAATAAGCTGTTCCGCCGATGAAGGTCGCGAAGAGAACGAGCCCGGATTGTATCGCACCGAGATAGGCCGAGTTTGCGATCTCGAAATTGATCGCGGCCAACCCGCCGGCGATGCCGGCGAAGAATCCCGCAAGACAGTAAGCGATGTAACGGACGACGTGTGGATCGTAGCCGATGAACTGGACGCGTTCGGGATTGTCTCGAACCGCGTTGCAAATCCGCCCCAACGGGGTCCTGGTCAGCGCATACATCGCAATGGCAGCAAGCACCAGCCAAAACGCGATCAGATAGTAGACCTGAAGCTGCGGCCCGAATGTCCAGCCGAACATGTGCGGCAAGGCCGTGCGATCCGTGGTGATGCCGGCCTCGCCACCGAACACGGAGCGCAGGATCAGCGACGATGACGCCACCAATTCGCCGATACCGAGCGAGATCATCGCGAACACGGTACCCGCGCGCTTCGTTATCACCCAGCCAATAACCATCGCAAAGGCGAGACCGCCGAGCCCGCCGAATAGCGGAATGAACGGCAGCGGAATCGGCCAGCCGTGCGAGACCACCGCATTCATCATGTGGCACGCCGCGAAGCCGCCAAGGCCGTAGTGGACAGCGTGACCGAACGACAACAGGCCGGTCTGGCCGAGCAGGATGTTATAGGAAAGCGCAAAGACGATCGCGATGCCGATCAGGCTGAAAGACGTGAGCGAGCTGCCTGACGAGAAGACCATCGGCAGGACGATGAGCGCGATCGTTGCGATCAGCCAAACGCCGTAAAAGCGCAGATTCTCTGTCGCGGGCGTTCCCCCTGCGCTCGATGTCGAACTCGCCGCCGTGGTCATGACTCGCGCGTCCCCATCAGGCCCATGGGGCGAACGATCAGAATGAGCACCAGCAGGACATAAGGAATGATCGGGGCGACCTGCGCGATTGTGACATTCCAGATGTCAGAAAGGACGGAAGGTCCCGTGGAGGGGTCGAGAGGACCAAACGCGCTGGCCAGCGATCCATTCAGCGCCACCGCGAAGGTCTGTATGAGCCCGATGGCGAGCGATGCGATGAAGGCGCCGGGCAGCGACCCGAGGCCGCCGAATACGATAACGACGAACAGAATGGGCCCGAGCGAGGCGGCCATGTCCGATTGCGTCACCAGTGCGGGACCAGCAATGACGCCGGCGAGCCCGGCCAGCGCGGTGCCAACGCCGAACACCAGCATGAACACCTGCCCTACATTGTGGCCGAGATGCGCCACCATGTGGGGATGCGTGAGTGCCGCCTGGACGATCAAACCGACGCGAGTGCGTTTGAGCACGATCAGCAATGCTACGAAGATCACGATGGATACCGCAAGCATGAAGATCTTGTAGGGGGGGTAGTTGGTCGAGAACACAGTGAAGGCAGGGAAATCGAGCAGTGCCGGCACGCGATAGTCGAGAGGGCTCTTTCCCCAGATCATCGACACGATCTCTTCGATCGCGAAGGCCAGGCCGAATGTCAGCAGCAGCTCGGCAACATGGCCGTGCTTGTGCGTGTTGCGAAGGCCATACCGTTCGACGGCCATGCCGATAGCGCCCACGAGCAGCGGTGCGAGCACAAGGGCCGGCCAGAAACCGATCCATTTCGTGAGCTGAAAGCCGAAGAACGCGCCGAGCATATAGAAGCTCGCATGAGCGAAGTTGAGCACGCCCATGATGCTGAAGATGACGGTCAGCCCGCTCGACAGCAAGAACAGCAGCATGCCGAACAGCACACCGTTCAGTGTTGAAATGACAATGAGCTCAGACACTGCGCACTCGTCAATATCCGCGACCGCAATGGCCCCGGCGAATATCGTTCGACCGATCAACGCAAGCCGGTCGCCGTCTTCCCTCGCCCGATAATGGCGCGAGAAGACGACGTGTCTTGCTCGTTAGGGCCGTGCCATCTTGCAGGTCGTGGAGACCATGGCCTGCGGCGTGTCGACCTTGGAGACCAGATGCCAGCCCCAGCCGGTGCTCTCCTCATCAAAGGGCTCGTTTGCCCCAAGCTTGCCGAACGAGGAGATGTAGATCGGCTGCAAGAACTGATGATCGTCCTTGCGCATGACGGCACTGCCGCCATCCAGAACCTCGAACTTCATGTCTTCGAGGGCGGCAGCGACCTTGACCGGATCGATCGAGTTGGCCTTTTCGGCGGCAGCCTTGAACATGCGCATCTCGTTGACCGCACGCGGATACCAGAGTGACATGTTGGCCTTGGCACGGAAGGCCTTCTCGAAGTCCATCCCGGCCGTGTTGCCGGAGTTCGGGATGCCTTCGGTGATCTGGAAGACCTGACCATCGAGGCCGGTCTGCTTGATCGCCGTGGGGCCACCGGCGCCACCGGCGTAGTAAGTGTACCAGTTGACCTTGAGACCAGCATCCGCGGCGGCCTTGAGCAGCAGCGCGAAGTCCTGTCCCCAGTTGCCGGTAACGACACTGTCGGCACCCGACGCCTTGATCTTCGCGATATAGGGCGAGAAGTCCGTGACCTTCAGCAGCGGGTGCAACTCGTCGCCGACGATCTGGATGTCGGGGCGCTTCGCCGCCAGCATCTTGCGCGCGTCGGTGCGCACCGACTGGCCGAACGAATAGTCCTGATTGATGAGGTACACCTTTTTGATCGACGCGGTGTCCTTCATGTAGTTGGTGAGCGCCTCCATTTTGACATCCGAGCCGGCATCCCAGCGGAAATGCCAGTAGCTGCATTTCTCGTTCGTCATGCTCGGATCAACGGCGGCGTAGTTGAAGTAGAGCACCACCTTGTCGGGATTGCGCGTGTTGTTCTTGGTGACGAAGTCCTCCAGCGCCAGGCCGACGGACGAGCCATTGCCTTGCGTAATATAGTGGGCTCCCGCATCGATCGCCTTCTGCGCCTGAACCAGGCTTTCCTGCGGATTGGTCTTGTTATCGAGAGGTATGATCTCGACCTTGTGGCCGAGAATGCCGCCCTTGGCGTTGATCTCGTCAGCCAGGTACTGGAACGTCTTCAGGCCACCTTCGCCGACGCTGGCCCCGCCTCCTGACAACGGGTCGATGTAGCCAATCTTGATGGTGTCTTCGGCCCGCGCCGCTTGACCAAGCATCGGTGCGGCCAAAGCAATGGCCAAAATCAATCTGCGCATCAGTTCGTTTCCTCGCTGGATTTCGACTTTAGTCGATCGTTTTTTTTGCGCATGTTGCATCGCAAATTCAGGGCTATACTGAGCAGATTGAACTTTGATTGACAAGCTCTACCAGACATAGCTCCGCTGGCTGGCCACAGCGGATAAGAGCCAATCATCCATCAGTAGCAAAGAACGTTCTGCAATGAAAACTGGAACGACTGCCGGGATTTATCTCTGATATCGGTCCTTGACCCGTAGCGGGCCCCGCCCCGCCCACAGGCTGCGGCATCTTTGTGCGCTAAAGCAAAAGCAAGGGCCGGTCCAGGCCTGAAGCGAGGATCGGCTCATTGCAGGGCGCAGTCGACAACACAGATTCGATTATGCGTCTTGCGCAACGGCATGGGCATCGATCCGCCGCTGGATGTCGGGGTCTTGAAGCAGATCAAACGGCTTCATGAGTTGCATGACGTCCGAAAACGCCCTCTGAACCACCGGATCAACCGCGACAGCTCGGAACAGAGCCGCCTCGAATTGCCTGCTCTCTTCGTACCGCTCCGGGCGTTCGCCCCGCGTGGTGGGATAGGCGAAATCAGCGCTGACGCCCTGTTCCAAGGCGCTTGAAGCACGGAGCCTACCTTGGACATGAATTCAGATTGCATTGCCTCAATCGGGTCCGCTTCTCCTCCAACGCGATCCATAATATCGCGCAACAGCTTTGCCTCCAGCGCCGCCACGGACATGCCCTGTCCATAGATCGGGTTAAACCGACAAAGCGAGTCTGCCACTGGCAGGATCCCGCGCGGCACTTTTTCGAGCTGTTCGAAATGTCGCCAGCGGCTCTCATCGAATACGAAGTGCTTCAACGCGTCAGGTCGCGGTACCCCGCAAATTGAATCGTAAATCGTCTGCGTATTCAGCTGGCGCGCGAGAGCGAGAAAGTCCTCCCAGGTCTGCGGCCGATCCGTCGCGCCGTGCTGGGCAATCGAGACAAGCCAGCGTCTGCCTTCGATGGGCATGACCACGGCAGCCAGTGCCGAGATGGCCGGATCCGGCAATGTGGTCAGCATTTTCGCGTCCGACGATATATCCGCGCGCCGAAGAACGGCGGTCGTGTAACTGATATTAACTCCGACAACAGTCTCGAGCGGACGCTCCCAACCGAGCACGTCAAGCAACCCGAGTGTCGGTGCACCACGACCGGATGCATCCACCACGAAATCCGCCTCGAGCACTGCAAGAGCTCCAGCAACGTTCTCGTACCTGATCATGGGCCGGATCGCGTCCGGCGCAATCGCCACCACGCGGCATTGCGATCGGAATGTAACGTTTGCGATTGCCGCCACCTGACGCCGCAGCGTGTGCTCGATGACCCGCCTCGCCATCCGCGGTTGCCTGAAGGAATTGCGCGGTATCTCCAGCCAGTGTCAGCAGACGGCGGTGCAGCCGGACGGCGAGCTCGCCTCGCAACATTAATCCATCGGCATCAACGGCTTGCGCGATTGTCCTGATCCGACGGTGAAAGTCGGGCTTTAGCCGCCCACATACTCCCGCCACCCTTTCGCACGCAGGCTGCAGGCCGGGCACTCGCCGCAGCCATAGCCCCAGTCGTGGCGGGCGCCGCGTTCACCGAGATAGCAGGTGTGCGACTGCTCACGGATCAGGTCGACCAGCCCTGCCCCGCCGAGATCGTGCGCGAGCTTCCAGGTCGCGGCCTTGTCGATCCACATCAACGGCGTATGGAGCTCGAACGGCCTCGCCATGCCGAGGCTGAGCGTGGCTTGTTGCGCACGAATGGTCTCGTCCCGGCAGTCCGGATAGCCGGAATAGTCGGTCTCGCACATGCCGCCAACGATGTCGCGGATGCCGCGCCGGTAGGCCAGCGCCGCGGCGAAGGTCAGGAATATCAGGTTGCGGCCGGGAACGAAGGTGTTCGGCAGCCCGTCTTCGCCCATCGCAATCGCGACCTCCCGCGTCAACGCGGTATCGGAGATTGCGGCCAGCGTCGGGATCTCCAGCGTGTGGTTCTCGCCGAGCTTTGCCGCCCAATCCGGGCGCAAGGATTTGATGCCCTCGAGCAGCCGTTCCCGGCAATCGAGTTCGATCAGATGGCGCTGGCCGTAGTTGAAGCCGAGCGTCTCGACGCGCGCGAACCGGTCGAGCGCCCAGGCCAGGCAGGTCGTGGAATCCTGCCCGCCGGAAAACAACACAAGCGCGGTGCGCGATGCAAATATGTCAGTCATGAGATGGCCTTAGCACCGGTATGGCCGCCCGGCCAAGGGGTGGAAAATCGGCGGCCGATCAAGTAGTTCCGCTGGGATGAGGATGCGACTTGCGGCATAAAGCCTGGTCTTCCGTCAACCCCGGTGCCTCATGACCCCATCCCGCGATATTTCGGCCCTGCTCGACATCATGGCGAAGCTGCGGACGCCAGTCACCGGCTGCCCCTGGGACCTCGAGCAGAATTTCGCGACGATTGCGCCCTACGCCATCGAGGAGGCCTATGAGGTGACCGACGCGATCGCGCGCGGCGACCTCGAAGACCTCCGCGACGAGCTTGGCGACTTGCTGCTGCAGGTGGTGTTTCATGCCCGCATGGCCGAGGAGCAGGAGGCTTTCGCGTTCGGCGACGTGGTCGAGGCAATCACGCGCAAGATGATCCGGCGTCATCCGCATGTGTTCGCCGACAAGAATGGCAATCTCGCATCGTCCCATGTCAAGGAAGCCTGGGATCGCATCAAGGCCGAGGAGAAGGCCGAGCGCGCGGCGCGCCGGCCACCGCAGGAAGCCAACCATCAATCGCTGCTGGCGAGCGTGAAAGCGGGACAGCCGGCGCTGGCTCGCGCGATGGAGTTGCAGCGCAAGGCCTCCACCGTCGGCTTCGACTGGAACGATCCGCGTGCCGTGCTGAAAAAAATCCGTGAAGAAGCCGACGAGATCGAAGCCGCACTCGATCGCAACGACAAGGATCAGCTTGCGGAGGAGACCGGAGATCTCCTGTTCGCGGTGGTCAATCTGGCGCGGCATGTCGGCGCCGACCCCGAAATGGTGCTGCGCGGCACCAATGCCAAGTTCGAGCGGCGCTTTGCCTCGCGTCGCTCGATGAAATGGACGCACTGTGGAACGAAGCGAAGAAGAACGAGATTCCGTCGTCCGGGCCGAGCGAGCCAACGACACGATGACAGGCTCCGCGGACGCTGAGCTGCGACCCCGCACCATCACTTTGCCGCGCATCCGCCACGAGTTGCGCACTTTCACACGCAAGCGTCAGCGAGTCGCGAAAGCGCGGCGCCGAATGATCTCCTTGCCGAATTCGAACAGGCTCAAGCCGAACTTTCATCCGCAATGCAATCGTCCTGGGTACGGCACTGAGGTCTCCACCTGAGCAGTATTGACGCAGGCTCCGCGCGTGCCAAAATGGGGCAGACGAACCGGAATCGTGAGCATCTTTCGGGAAAATTGGCAATTTGCGTAGATTTCAGCACGTGAAACACCAGCAGCCGGCATAGCGTTGGACCCACACGGTCGAGCCTAAGGCCGGCGACAGTGATCAACCATCCCGTGATCCAATCGGGTGAGGTAGGCATGGAACAAAGGGTCGTGTCTGAAGAACCGAACGTTGGAACAGAGGCAAGACAGCGACTCGATTCCGCGCGTGCGCGGGATATCGCATTTGTCGTGAAACAGCGGCTCCGAAAACCTGGCCCAAATGAAGACGTGATCATGATCGTCGAAATGATCCGGGATGCCGAAGCGCATGGACAGAATCTCACGCCCAAATACGTCGTCGGCTACCTGATCTCGCGAGGTCGCTCGCCGCTTCGGGCAGAGATACTGACGTCTTTGTTGTTCAAGTAAAAAAGGTACTGTTGTAACTATACAACCGGAAAGCTACACAGACTTAGCCGCAATTTTTTCGGCGATTCGTGTGGCGTTCCCGTATGAGCGGAAAAGATCGAGAGCAACGATTAGGCACCGCATCTACGCTTCACGAGGCGATCAGATCCCTCGGCAAAGTGACTGACGAGCGTCGGGTCGAATTCATCCACGATCGCTTGATGTCTGCGATCGACGACATCTGCCACGAACGTCTCAAGAGCGGAACCAAGTTTTCTCCGGCACAAGTCCTCGTGCTGAAGGATATTGCGTTTCAGATCGTCTACATCCTGGATGAGCGAAACAACCGCCGCCAAGGCTTCCTCGGTGCCTTGTGGGCGGACTTCTACCAGCTCTCCCCGCTGAAGAAGCTCGGGCTCTTGAGCGGCGTCGTCCTCACACTTTTCGGCATCGTCGGCGGCGCAAATGCCGGCTACCAGCAATTTGCATCGTGGTGGCTTCGATGAATTCCTCGCGGCGCCGGCGAGAGCCTTCGAGGGTGCAGCGCGAGCGCGCGCGTTGAACTAGCTGACGTCCGGAATCTCCAGCCCGGAAAGGCGGTAGCCAACCTGCAATTCTGTGATCAGATGGACTGGCTGCGAGGGGTCGTCCTCGAGCTTCTGCCGAAGCTGGCCCATATAGATGCGGATGTAGTGAGCCCGCTCGGCGTAACCCGGACCCCAAATGTCCATAAGCAGCTGCCGATGCGTGAGCACGTTGCCATGTCCGCGGATCAGCGCCGCCAGCAGACGAAATTCATTTGGCGTTAGATGTACCGGCTCTCCCGCCCGCATGATCTCGTGGGTCGCGAGATTGACCGTGACCTGTCCAAATCTCGCCACCGGCGAGGCAATCGCTCCGTTTGAAACCGCGCTCGAGCGGCGCAATTGCGCGCGCACCCGCGCCAGCAGCTCGGGCACACCGAACGGCTTCACGAGATAGTCGTCAGCCCCGGCATCCAACGCCTCGACCTTTTCGGTTTCCCGTTCGCGAGCTGAAAGCACCAGGATGGGCGCCGAAAGCCAGCTGCGAACGTCACGGATCAACGCCTTGCCGTCGCCATCCGGCAAGCCAAGATCGACGATCATCAGGTCCGGCTT
>Ga0153954_1001570_pt1 | contig 11744 bp, 10 predicted proteins | sample TSFL038MetaG_FD_102277 | JGI IMG/M metagenome (GOLD analysis project Ga0153954, IMG submission 102277) | Attine ant fungus gardens microbial communities from Florida, USA - TSFL038 MetaG | ecosystem: Host-associated > Fungi > Mycelium > Unclassified | place: USA: Florida, Wekiwa Springs State... | reverse complement strand
GCCTCGTAGTCGAGCTGATCGCTGACGCCCGTCGGATAGCGGATTGGCTCGTTCGGCCCGATCACCGACTGCGGCACCTTGGTGAAGATGATCGGCGCGGTGGGGATCGCGTCGGCGGCGCTCGTCGAGCTCGAGTCGAAGCCCGAGGCACTGAACTCCTTGGCGTGCTCGTGATAGTTCTTGCCCACGCACATGATGTTGCGCAGCGGCAGCGGCACGGGCGCCTTGAGCTTCACCGCCGACAGTTCGATCGCCGGGCCCCTCGTGTCGAAGACCTCGCCGCGGAACAGCGCGTTGATGTCGCTGACCGGATCGGCCCCGTGCGCGGCGAGCGGCGTCACGCTCTCGCCCTTTCGGTCGACCACACCAACGAAGACCGTGCCCTGATACTCGAACGTTGCGTAACGCATTCCGGTCCCTCTTACTTCGGCCAATCGGCGGGTTCGCCGGCCTTGATCCAAGCCTGATAGTCGGCCTTGGTCTGATCGTTGGGCGGATAGGTGCCGGGAATGCCGCGGCCCTGACCGACGCGGATGGCGACGAACTTTTCCAGCCGCTCCTGCTCGAAGGAATCGCGCGCCACTTCGTCGGCGAGATGGCGCGGCACGACGATGGCGCCGTCCTCGTCGGCCACGATCACGTCGCCCGGATAGACCGGCACGCCGCAGATACCGACCGGCGTCTGCACTTCCACCGGGTGCAGGTTCGCCATGCTGGGCGGCGCCGCAGCAGCCGTGCAGTAGACCGGCCAGTTCATCTTGCCGATCACCGGCGTGTCGCGCATGGCGCCGTCACTCAGAACGCCTGCCACGCCGCGCACCTTGAGGCGCAGCGCCAGGATATCGCCCAGGGTACCCGAGCGCGTGTTGTTCTCGGTGCCGATCACCAGCACATGGCCTGACGGCGTCTCCTCGATCGCCGCGCGCTGAGCCGACGGCGGATCGGCCGGTGTCGGCGGCTTGTCGAGATCCTCGCGACCCGGAATGTAGCGCAGAGTGTAGGCTGGCCCGACGAGCCGCACCGCCGTCGGATTGAGCGGCCTGACGCCGTTGATCGCACAATTGCGGAATCCACGCTTCAGCATCTGCATGGATACTGTGGCAGTGCTCGCATACAGAAAATTCTTGGTCGTCTCGGCCGAGAGTGGCGCGGATGTGCTCACGACGTTTCCTCCAGTGATCGCGACCAGACGTTCCCCCGCTTCGACACGAAAGACAACTTGTTCTTCCCGGGGTGGATCGGCACCATCGTGCTGTCACATTCGGCCGCCACACACCCCGCGCGCGAATACAGGCGGTGCGTCTCTCCGTCTCACGATGGTGCAGGGACACTTGGATGGCTCGAGCCGTATCCAACACGACCCCCGATCGAAGACAGGAAAAATAAATGCGTAGTTTGCTTGGCGTTGTCGCTTTTGGAGCAATGGCCGCGGCTTTTGCGGCGCCTGCCGTCGCTGCGGGACCGACGTCCGATCCGGTGGGACTTGTGCAGACCGCGGCCAGCGATCTCACCCAGGCTGCGCAAGTGGCTCCCGGCGCCCCGCGTGAAGCGGCGATGCGCAACGTCCTGCAGCGCGAGTTCGATCTGCCCTACATCGCCAGTGTCTCGTTTGGCGCACATTGGAACGAGGCAAGCGGTGACCAGCAGGCGCGCATCCTTGCCGCTTTCGAGACCTCGGAGGCCCGTGCCTACGCTCATCGCATGGAGACGTATTCCGGTGCCGCTATCACCGTGGGCATGGCCACCGTCGGCGCCAATGGCAACTGGGTCGTCCACAGCAGCCTGGACCTGCCGAACGGCCAGTCGGTCCAGCTTACCTGGGAAGTCCACGCGGCGGCGCAGGGCCTGCGCATCGCCGATGTGGAAGCCGAGGGTGTGAGCCTCTTCTCGACGAACCGCACCGCCAATGACTCTTATATCAAGAACCATGGCGGCAAGGTCGAGCCGCTGGTCCAGGTTCTGGAAGCGCGCGCCGTTCACTGACCTAAAGCAAAGAGCCCTGATCTCCGCCGCCGCCCTCGCGCTTACGCGGCGCGGCGGGTTTGGCCGACGGACGCGCACCCGTCGTGCCCTCCGTCACCCGGGCGCCGATGCGACCGTCGGCGAATTCGATGCTGATTGTCTCGCCCGTCGCGGTGCCAACCGCCGCCAGCACGGGATGGCCGTCCTGATCACGCACGAGAGCGAAGCCGCGATTGAGCACCGAGTGGAACGAGTAGCTCTCGAGCAGCTTGCCGAACTGATCGACCTGCCTCACGCCCTGCTGCAGCAGATCGGCCGAATGCCGCTTCAGCCGCTCGCCGAACTGCTCCAGCCGGTCGAAGGCACGGGCGTACTTTTGCAGCGCATCGCTCTTGAAGCGCTCACCGGCGCTCCGCAGCGCCCGGCCCTCGCCTGCGATGAGCTGTTGCTTCACCTCGATCACGCGCCGCGGTCCCAGCAGCAGGCGCTCGCCGGCCACGTCGAGCCGCTGCTGGCGCTCCTCGATCATCTGGCGCGGATCGCCCAGCCCGCGGGCGAGGCCCGCCAACTCCGTGTTCGCCTCGCGCAGCGCACGGTTCATGCAGGCAATGGTGCGTTTGCCGAAATCAAGCACTTCGGCGATGAGATCGGCCCGCACCGGCACAGCCATCTCCGCCGCCGCCGTCGGCGTGGGCGCGCGACGGTCCGACGCGAAATCGATCAGGGTCGTGTCGGTCTCGTGACCCACGGCTGAAATGAGCGGGATGGTCGAGGCCGCGGCGGCGCGCACCACGATCTCCTCGTTGAAGGCCCAGAGATCCTCGAGACTGCCGCCGCCGCGCGCCACGATCAGCACGTCGGGCCGCGGCATGGGACCATCTTCCGCAAGCTTGTTGAAGCCCGCGATCGCCTTGGCGACCTCGCCCGCCGCCTTCTCGCCCTGCACGGCGACCGGCCAGACCAGGACGCGCCGCGGGAAGCGATCGCCGAGACGATGGAGGATATCGCGGATCACAGCGCCCGAGGGCGAGGTCACGACGCCGATCACCTCGGGCAGGAACGGCAGCTCGCGCTTGCGGTCCTGGTCGAACAGGCCTTCGGCCGCGAGCTTCTTGCGCCGGTCTTCCAGGAGCTTCAGCAGCGCGCCTTCGCCCGCGAGTTCCAGCCGGTCGACGATGATCTGGTAGCGCGAGGAACCGGCATAGGTCGTGAGCTTGCCGGTGGCGATGACTTCCAGCCCCTCCTCGATCTTGATCCCCAGCCGCGGGATGGTCCCCTTCCAGGCGACGCCGTCGATCACGGCGTTCTCGTCCTTCAGCCGGAAATAGCAGTGGCCCGAGCGCGGGAAGCTGGGCTGGCTGATCTCGCCCCGCACGCGCACGCGCGGAAACGCCGTCTCGATCTCCCGCTTCAGCGCGAAAGAGAGCTCGGAAACCGAGAATTCCGGGACGTTGCTGGCAATAACTTCGGAGGCGGTACCTTCCATCCTTGAACGCTACACCCGCGCGTCGATGGAGGCGAGCGGGCCCTTCCACGCGAGCAAGATGCGATCTGCCGTGAGCAGCGACGCCCCGAGCCCGATCGCGGTCGCAGCAATGAAACGATCGGCCGGATCGCCATGAAGATCGGCAAGAGCAACGGAACGAATGGCAATATCACCGTCAATCGGGGCTTCGTGGAACCCAAACCGAAGCGCGGCCAATCGGAACTCGACAATCGACATTCCGATGTCGAGCCGGCCCTTTGATACCAGCACGGCGATCTCCCAGAACGAAGTCGCCGAAATCACCCCTTGTTGGGCACGAAGGGAGTCTTCGACATGGCGCCGGGCTCGCCGCCCAAGTTTCTCATTGCCCTGCAACAGCCAGACGAGCGCATGAGTATCGAGGACGACGTTCATTCCTTCAGCGCATTCCACTCGACGTCGAGCGGAGATTCGATATCTCCCAGGATTTTGATCGATCCCTTCATCGCTCCGAAAAGTGTCTTAGGCTTCTCGACGAAGGGCACAATCTCCGCGACCGGCTTACCATTCTTGGTCACGATCACCCGCTCACGTTTGGAGGCGACGTCGTCGAGGACGCCCAAAAACTTCGCTTTGCACTCCGACGCTTTCATGGTTTTTGTCATGGCAAGACCTACAATATGACCATGGTCAACGACTATGGTCATATTGGCAGAAAAGAGCGCTCTTTCAAGGGGTTGGGGTCATGCGAATCCTGGTGGTGGGCGGCGGCGGCCGCGAACATGCGCTTTGTTGGGCGATTTCCGCGTCGCCCCTGTGCACAAAACTGTTCTGCGCCCCCGGCAATGCCGGCATCGCCCGGGTGGCCGAATGCCATGATGTCGGGGCCGAGGACATCCCCGGCCAGGTGGCGCTGGCGCAAAAGCTCGAGGTCGATTTCGTCGTCATCGCCCCCGACGCGCCGCTCGTGGCCGGCATGGCCGACGCTTTCGCCGCCGCCGGCATCAAGCATTTCGGCCCGTCGAAGAAGGCCGCCCGGCTCGAAGGCTCCAAGAGCTTCACCAAGGAGCTGTGCAAGCGGCACAACATCCCGACCGCGGCCTATGAGCGCTTCGACGACGTCGCCAAGGCGGAAGCCTACGTACACACGCAAAAACCGCCGATCGTGGTCAAGGCCGACGGTCTCGCGGCCGGCAAGGGCGTGATCATCGCCGAGACCGTCGAGCAGGCGGTGACGGCGGTGCGCGACATGCTGAGCGGCAACAAGTTCGGCGCCGCCGGCTCCTCGGTCGTGATCGAGGAATTCATGCAGGGCGAGGAAGTGAGCTTCTTCGCGCTGTGCGACGGTGACGACGTGCTGCCGCTGCTCGCCGCGCAAGATCACAAGCGCGCCTTCGACGGCGACAAGGGGCCAAACACGGGCGGCATGGGCGCCTACTCGCCGGTGCCGGTCTTCGACGCCGCTCTCCAGAAGCGCACGATGGAGGAGATCATCCTGCCGACGGTGCACGCGATGAAAGCCGAGGGCGCGCCGTTCAAGGGCGTGTTCTTTGCCGGCCTCATGGTCGAGAACAGCCAGGCACGCCTCGTCGAATACAATTGCCGCTTCGGCGACCCGGAGACGCAGGTGCTGATGATGCGGCTCAAGTCCGACATCCTGCCGGCGCTGATCGCCTGCGCCGACGGCGGCCTGAAGCATTTCGACCTGCGTTGGTCCGATCAGGCGGCTCTCACCGTGATCCTGGCGACCAAGGGCTATCCCGATGGCTACCCCAAGGGCAGCACGATCCGCGGCCTCGAGGCGGCGGCCAAGGTGCCGGGCGTGGAAATCTTCCATGCAGGGACCAAACTCGGTACGGACGGCCAGACCATCACCGCCAATGGCGGCCGCGTGCTGAATATCACCGCCCTCGCGCCCACTATCGAAGAGGCGCGCGCGCAGGCCTACAAGGCCGTCGAGCTGGTCAACTGGCCGGAAGGCTTCTACCGCCGCGATATCGCATGGCGGGCAGTCGTTCCGAAGCGATGACAGGCACGCACGTCGGGCGCTAGACTCTGCCCATGCCCGATTCACCCGATCTTTCGCAGCGCCTTCTGGCGCAGCTTCGCTTTCCCTGTGGCGATGTGCCGGAGCCCGGCACGATCAAGAACGTCGCGCCCGGCATCTACTGGCTGCGCATGCCGCTGCCCTTCCAGCTCAACCACATCAACCTGTGGCTGATCGAGGAGACCAACGGCTGGACGATCGTCGATACGGGCATCAACACGCCCGACACGCGCGAGCTGTGGGACAAGATCTTCGCCGGCCATCTCGCCGGCAAGCCGGTCGTGCGCGTGATCGGCACGCATCTGCATCCCGACCATATCGGATTGGCGGGCTGGCTATGCGAGCGCTGGAAGGCGCCGCTCTACATGACACTCGGCGAATACATGAGCGCCGTCGCCGCGCGCAACGACTTCATCGACGCCGAGGACACGCGCGCCCAGCACGTCCTGCGCAACGGCGTGCCGGCCGGGAAAGTCTCGTTGTTCCACCGGCACAAGGGCGGCTACGCCAAGGGCGTGGCGCCGTTGCCGGTGTCGTTCCATCGCCTGATCCACGCCCATCCGATCACGCTCGGCGGTCATCGCTGGGACGTGATCGTGGGCCGCGGCCACGCGCCCGAGCACGCCTCGCTCTGGTGCCCCGAGCTGAACGTGCTGATCGCGGGCGACCAGGTGCTGCCCAAGATCAGCACCAATGTCGGCGTGTGGCCGAACGAGCCGCTGGCCGATGCGCTCACCTGGTTCCTCGACGGCTTCTCGCGCTTCCGCCGCCTACCGGCGGACGCGCTCGTGCTGCCGAGCCACGGCTTCCCCTTCGTCGGCCTGCACACCCGCCTCGACCAGCTCGTCGCCCATCACGACGCGCGCCTGAACGACATCACCTCGGCGATCGCGCGCACCGGCACGAAGGGTGCGACCGGCTGGGACATGGTCCCGGTCCTCTTCCCGCGCCATCTCGACAACAACCAGATCGTCTTCGCCTTTGGCGAGACGCTCGCGCATCTGCACTGCCTGGAAACCCGCGCTCGCGTGAAGCGCGTGGTGGTCGACGACGTGCACCGCTTCGTCGCCCTGGTCGATCCGCACGCCCAGCCGCCGGCCGACGATTCCGACAGCGATATGATGGATATCGGGCCGACTTAGAATCTCGAGGACGACATGAGGCCGGACAGTCCGTGCGGCCTCATTCTGAGCAATGGATCCGTCTTCGGTGCCTGATTCATCGTGCCGATTCTCGGGACCATTGTTCATATTGAGTGTTGGACGTGCATTGGTGCAGGGTAGTGCCCATGCCCCGCGCGCAGGACTTTGGATCTCACCGGCCGGTTAGCGCAGTTAGCGCAGCTGCGCAGCCGCTCGTCGTCCTGCTGCCGCAGGCCCTGCTTCGAGAAAATTTACGGGAAATATAAGGAGGCAGCGCGGGTGGCCGTAATAGAGCTGTCATGAATTGCGCCGACACGTGCGGCCCAGTGCCCGGAGGCAAGCATGGACTATTTTCGGCGGTTTACGTTCCTGTTCGCGATGCCCAACTTCGAGGCAGACAATCTCGAAGGTGTCCGCTTCAACCAGATCATCGGCGAGATCGAGCGGTCGGGCTTCGAGGTGGTGAAAGCCCGCAAGCTGGAGGATGCCGAGATCGCCGTACGGACCGACGCCGCCATCGGCTGCATGGTGGTCGACTGGGGCAAGAAGGGCCTGGAAGGCCGCACGGCATCGCTGATCAACCTGATGCGGCGCCGCGGCCTTGACTTCCCGATCGTGCTGCTGATCCGCCGCAGCCGCTTCGAAGACATCCCCGTCGAGGTGCTCGACTTCATCGACGGCTACATCTTCCTCTCCGAGGAGACGCCGCCCTTCATCGCGCGCAACCTGATCAGCCGCCTCAAGAAATACGCCGACACGCTCAAGACGCCGTTCTTCGGCACGCTGGTCGACTATGCCGAGGAGGGCAACCAGCTCTGGACCTGCCCCGGCCACAATGGCGGCATGTTCTACAATCGCAGCCCCATCGGCCGCGTGTTCGTGGAGCATCTGGGCGAGGCGGTCTTCCGCGACGATCTGGACAACTCCGTCCTCGATCTCGGCGATCTCCTGACCCACGAAGGCCCCGCCCTCGCCGCCCAGAAGGAAGCGGCCAAGATCTTCGGCGCCGAGAAGACCTATTTCGTGCTGAACGGCACCTCGACCTCCAACAAGGTGGAGCTGGGCGCGCTGGTGACAGACGGCGATCTCGTGCTGTTCGACCGCAACAACCACAAGGCCGCCCATCACGGCGCGCTGCTGATCAACGGCGGCATCCCGGTGTATATCCCGACCACACGCAACGCCTGGGGCCTGATCGGCCCGCTGCGCTGGGACGCACTCGACGAGACCAGCCTGCGTGAGCGCATCAAGACCCATCCGCTGGTCGAGGATCCGGAGCTGTGGCGCAAGCCGCGGCCGTTCCGCGTCGCCGTGATCGAGCAGTGCACCTACGATGGCAGCATCTACAGCGCCGAGATGATCCTGAAGCGCATCGGCCATCTCTGCGAATACATCCTGTTCGACGAGGCCTGGGCGGGCTTCATGAAGTTCCATCCGATCTACGCCCAACGTTTCTCCATGGGGCTCGCCGATCTCGGCCCCAACGCGCCGGGCATCATTGCCACGCAATCGACGCACAAGCAGCTCGCGAGCTTCAGCCAGGCCTCCCAGATCCACATCAAGGACAGCCACATCAAGGGCCAGAAGCGCCATATCGGGCACCGGCGCTTCAACGAGAGCTTCATGCAGCACGCCTCGACCTCGCCCTTCTATCCGCTGTTCGCCTCCTTGGACGTCGGCGCACAGATGATGAAGGGCCGCTCAGGCGAGGTGCTGTGGGATGACACGATCCGGCTCGGCATCGAACTGCGCAAGAAGATCCGCACCGTCCGCCGCGAGTTCGAGGAGCAGGAGGCGCGGCCCGAGCGCCGCTGGTTCTTCGAGCCGTTCGTGCCGGAGCGCATCGCCATCCCCGACGCCGCGCGCACCGCTTCGGTGCACGACGTCGCCTGGGAGTCGGTCAGCACCGACCAGCTTGCCTCGGACCCGCGCTACTGGCAGCTGGCGCCCGATGTAAGCTGGCACGGCTTCGCCGACATGGAGCCGGGCTTCGTCATGACCGATCCCGCCAAGCTCACCCTGCTGACGCCGGGCTTCGACCGCACCACCGGCACCTATGCCGAGCACGGCATCCCCGCCCCGGTCGTCGCGCAGTACCTGCGCGAGAACCGTATCGTGCCGGAGAAGAACGACCTCAATTCGCTGCTCTTCCTGCTGACGCCCGGCGTCGAGGCCAGCAAGGCCGGCACCCTCATCAGCGGCCTGGTCGCCTTCAAGAAGCTGCACGACGAAAATGCGCCACTCGAGGAGGTGATCCCCGAGTTCTGCCAGCGCCGGCGCGGCCGCTACGCCGGCGTGCGCCTGCGCGATCTCTGCGCCGACATGCACCACTTCTTCCGCGCGGCCAATGTCAGCGCGCTGCAGACCAAGCAGTTCTCGCCCGAGCACCTGCCGGAGATCGCCATGCTGCCGCGCGATGCCGCCCGCGCCCTGGTGCGCAACGACGTCGACTATCTGCCGATAGACCGGATCGCCGGCCGCATCGCCACCACCCCGTTCGTGGTCTATCCGCCGGGCATCGCTACCATCGTGCCGGGCGAACGGCTCACCGAGCGCGCCCAGCCGATGATCGACTACCTCAAGATGTTCGAGGCCTGCTTCAACAAGTTCCCGGGCTTCGATGTCGAGATCCAGGGCCTCTACCGCGAGGTCGACGAGGACGGCAGGGTCAGGCTTTACACCTACATGGTCTCCGAATAAGTCCTCGGGGATGGAAGCCGCCCCACCTGCCGACGCCCGGGCCGACAGCAGGCCCCCTATCCTCGTCCGTCCGTCGCGCGACAGCGATGTCGATGCCATGCTGGCGATCTATCGCCATCATATAAGGCGCGGCATCGAGCCCGACGTGATCGACACCAGCGCGCCGGAGCCGGACGATCTGCGCGAGCGGCGCAAGAACATGCGCCATCGCCGCCTGCCGCACGTCGTGGCCACGTCCGGCGATGCGACCGTGGGCTATGCCTATGCCGTGCTGTTCCGCAAGCGGCCGGCCTACCGCTACACCGCCAAGCATTCGATCTACGTCCATCACGAACACCAGGGGCGCGGTATCGGCGGCATCCTGCTGCAGGCGCTGATCGACGCCTGCGCCGCCGCTGGCTACCGGCAGATGATCGGCTATATCGATGCCGACAATGCGGCGTCGCTCGCCCTTCACGAACGCTTCGGCTTCACCAAGGTCGCTCACCTGCCTGCCGTCGCCTGGCGCTATGGTCGGTGGTCCGACAGCGTCATGATGCAGCGCGTCCTCGGCCCCGGTCCCACCACCCCACCGCCGCTCTTCACCAATCGCTGACGCGCATGCGCGTCGACCTGTTCGACTTCGACCTTCCCGAAGAGCTGATCGCCCAGCGGCCCGTGAGCCCGCGCGACAGTGCGCGTCTGCTCGACGTGATGGCCGATGGACTGCACAACCGCACGGTGCGCGACCTGCCCTCACTGCTGCGGCCGGGCGATCTGCTGATTTTCAACGACACCAAGGTCATTCCCGCCCGCCTGGTCGGCACGCGTCCCAGCGGCGGCAAGGTCGAAGCGCTGCTGATCCGCCAGCAGGCCGCCGACCGGTGGCTCGCCTTCGCCCGTCCCGGCAAGCGGCTGAAAATCGGCGACGCGCTGGGCTTCGGCATGCTCACCGGCACGGTCGCCGCCAAGCACGACGATGGCGCCATCGACATAGCGTTCGATCGCAGCGGCCCCGACCTCATGGCGGCCATCGAGACGGCCGGCGCCGTGCCGTTGCCGCCGTACATCCGCGGCGGCATCGCCGACGCGCGCGATCGCGCCGACTACCAGACCCTGTTCGCCAGGATCGACGGCTCGATTGCCGCACCGACCGCCGGCCTGCACTTCACGCCCGAGCTGATGACGGCCCTGACGGCAGCCGGCGTGAAGACGGCCAACGTCACCCTGCATGTCGGCGCCGGCACCTTCCAACCCGTTCGCGCCGACGACACCGACGCGCACACCATGCATTCCGAATGGGGCGAGGTCCCTCAGGCGACGGCCGATGCCATCCTGGCGGCCGAGCGTGTCGTCTGCATCGGCACGACGGCGCTGCGTCTGCTGGAAAGCGTGGCGCGCGACGGTCCGGTTCGCGCCTGGACGGGCGAGACCGACATCTTCATCACGCCGGGCTTCGATTTCCGAGTGGTCGATGTGTTGCTCACCAACTTCCACCTGCCGCGCTCGACGCTGTTCATGCTGGTCTCGGCCTTCGCCGGGCTGGAGCGCATGCAGGCGGCCTATGCCCATGCCGTGCGGGAACGATATCGCTTCTATTCGTACGGCGATTGTTGTCTGTTGCACCGATGAGTTTGGCCTTCGAGCTTCTGGGCACCGACGGCGCGGCGCGGCGCGGACGGATCACGACGGCGCACGGCACGATCGAGACGCCCGCTTTCATGCCGGTCGGCACGGCCGGCACGGTGAAGGCGATGCTGCCGCAGTCCGTCGCCGAGACGGGCGCGGAGATCGTGCTCGGCAATACCTTTCACCTGATGCTGAAGCCGGGTGCGGAGCGAGTGGCGGCGCTGGGCGGCCTGCACAAGTTCATGAACTGGCCGAAGTCGATCCTGACCGATTCAGGTGGCTTCCAGGTCATGTCGCTGAAGGAACTGCGCAAGATCGATCCCGACGGCGTCACCTTCCGCTCGCCCATCGACGGCTCGCAGCATCGGCTGACGCCCGAGCGCTCCATCGAGATCCAGCATCTTCTCGATGCCAACATCACCATGTCGTTCGACGAGTGCACGACCTGGCCGGTCGAGGAACCGGAAGCCGCCGCCTCCATGCGGCTGTCGATGAAATGGGCCGAGCGTGGCAGGCGCGCCTTCAGGGACCGGCCTGGCTATGGTCTGTTCGGCATCGTACAGGGCAGCACGTTTCCGGCGTTGCGCGCCGAAAGCACCAAGGCGCTCGTCGACATCGGTTTCGATGGCTATGCGGTCGGCGGCCTCGCCGTCGGCGAGGGCCAAGCTCTGATGTTCTCCACTCTGGACACAACTTTGCCACAGCTACCCACCGACCGGCCGCGCTACCTGATGGGGGTCGGCCGTCCGGCCGATCTCGTCGGTTCGGTGAAGCGCGGCATCGACATGTTCGACTGCGTGATGCCGACGCGTGCAGGCCG
>Ga0153954_1001569_pt1 | contig 11758 bp, 14 predicted proteins | sample TSFL038MetaG_FD_102277 | JGI IMG/M metagenome (GOLD analysis project Ga0153954, IMG submission 102277) | Attine ant fungus gardens microbial communities from Florida, USA - TSFL038 MetaG | ecosystem: Host-associated > Fungi > Mycelium > Unclassified | place: USA: Florida, Wekiwa Springs State... | reverse complement strand
GCCGATCGTGGTGCCGGCCTCGGAATGCCCGCCGGCGGCGATCGCGACATATTGCTCGCCCTTCCAGAGATAGGTCATGGGATTGGCGACGCCCGGCACCGGCAGCCTGCCCTGCCACAATTCCTCGCCCGACTTCGCGTCGAACGCGCGCAGATAGGCATCCATCGCCCCGGTGAAGACGAGGCCGCCGGCGGTGATCGCCACGCCATTGAACAGCGGCGTGCCCCAATGAAACGCGAGCCCGAGCGGCGCGCGATCCTCTGATGTGCCGACCGTCGAGCGCCAGAGAATCCTGCCCGCCTTCAAGTCGACCGCGACCATCTCGCCCCAAGGCGGCTTGTTGCAAGGCAGCCCGAGCCCGGACAGAGCCACCACACGCGTCATCGCGAAGGGCGCGCCGATCTGCGGGCCGAAATCATGGCCGGGCTCCGGCTTCATGCCCTCGGCCTCCGCGCGCGGAAACAGCTTCACCAGGTGCAAGGCGTGGCTTGTGTTGGCGTAGAGGATCTGGTGGACGGGATCGAATGCAACCCCTCCCCAGTTCACGCCGCCGCCGGTCATCGGATAGATCAGCGTGCCCTGCGTCGATGGCGGCGTGTAGAGCCCGTCATAGCGCGCCGCCGTCAACAGCGCGTGGCAGAGCGGACTGCCGATGACCGGCGGGAACTTGAATTCGTCCTGCAGCGAGAATTGCTGCGGCAAGAGCGGCGGCACATGGGTCGGGAACGGCTGCGTCGGCGACAGCTTCTCGCCTTCCGCATCGCCTTGCGGCACGGCGCGCTCTTCCACCGGCCACACCGGCTTTCCGGTGTCGCGGTCAAGCACGAACACAAAGCCCTGCTTGGTCGGCTGGATCACGACATCGCGCATGCCGTCGCCGGTGTCGATGCGCGCGAGCGTCGGCTGCGCCGGCAGGTCGTAGTCCCGGACATCGTGATGCACGGTCTGGAACGACCAGACCAGCTCGCCGGTCTCGCTTCTCAGCGCCACCACGGAATTGGCATGCTCGTCATTGCCGATGCGCTTGCCGCCCCAGAAATCCGGGCTTGGCGAGGTCGTCGGCAGGAAGATGAGGCCACGCTCGTCATCGGCCGACATCGGCGCCCAGACATTGGCATGGCCGGCATCGATGCCGTCATGAATCAGCGGATCGAAACTCCAGCGCGGCTTGCCGGTGCGTGCATCGAAAGCGCGGACCGTGCCGAGCGGCGCCTCGACGCGGACATTGTCCGAGATCGAGGAGCCCACGACGACCACGCCGCGCGTCACCACCGGCGCCGAGGTGATCTGGAATTCGCCGGGCCACAACAGCCGCATGCCGATATCGAGCTTGACCTCGCCCTGTTCGCCGAAATCGGCGCAGGGCGTGCCGGTCTTCGCATCCAGCGCAATCAGGCGGGCATCGTTGGTGCCCATGAAGATCCGGCTGCGGCAGGCCGCATTTTCCGCGCCCTGGCTGTCGACCCAATAGGCGACACCGCGGCAGGTGTAGCGATTGCCGGGACGCTGGGCGTTGGAGATCTTCGGGTCGAAACGCCATTTCTCGATGCCGGTGCCGGGATCGAGCGCGATCACCTCGTTGAACGGCGAACAGAGGATGGGGAGTCCTCGACGAACAGCGGCGTCGCCTCGAATTTCGTCCGCTTCATCGCCGCCGGCGGACGCGTGTCGAGATCGCCGGTGCGGTACTCCCAAGCCCGCATCAGGTTGCCGACGTTTTCCGGCGTGATCTGGTCGAGCCCAGAGAAGCGCGTGCCGCCCTGGTTGCCGCCCCAATACTCCCAGGATGAGGCCGGCGAGGCTGAAACGCCAGCGACCGTGACCAAAACCAGTGCGAACTGTAACAGTTGCGCGAACATGATGACAAATCGCCGGTGCGGCTTTCCCGCTGCTCCGGCCCAAGGTAGGCTGGTCATGTCAGTGAACCCGTCTCTTGCCTTGCTGCGCCGATGCTTCGCTCGCTGATCCAACTGTCCACGCACGCGCCTGTCCAGCCAAAATGGGGCGAATGGCTGCGCCAGCGGGACGAACCGTCTGCCGTCGACGCCAGCGGCACGGTGGCGAGGCTGGGCGGCGCACAGCGCCTGTCGACACGCGCGGTCTACGCCATCGTCACGCTTCTGATCACGATCTCCTGCGTGGTGAATACCTTCTCCAACGGGCGCGACATTTCGTGGCGGTTGGGAACGCCGCACAATCTCTGGGAACCGGCGCTATGGCAGGTGACCAGCGGCGTCGTGGTGGTCGCGCTGGTGCCGCTGGCGCGCTACGGGGCGATTTGTTGCCCGCACCGGCGCGGAGCGGCCGCTCCGCGCGGCCTGTGCGATCGCCGCGCTGCTCATGACCTTCTCGGTGCTCCACATCGCCGGCATGGGGTTGGCTCGCGACCTCGCCTACTACCTTGCCGGCTTCGCCTATTCCTACCCTTTTGCGCACGAAGCGCTCTACGAATTTCGCAAGGATCTGTTCGCCTACGCCGCCATTGCCGTCATCTTCTGGCTGGCTGAGCGGCCCGCTGTCGCCGCGACGGTCTCGGCCAAGATCGCCGAGAACAAGGCTGGCGAGAACACGGTTGTCGCCGCGCCCGCCCCTCGTCCTGAACTCTGGCTTCGCGACGGGCGCATCAGCATCCTGATCGATCCGAACGAGATCGCATCGGTGAGCTCGGCCGGCAATTATGCCGAATTCCAGCTCGCTGGGGGGCGCAGCCATTTGATCCGCACCACGCTGCAGGCTCAGGAAGCGCGGCTCGCCCCATTCGGAATTGCGCGCGTGCACCGCAGCCGCCTGGTCAACCTGAAGCGCATCGTCGCGCTGGAGTGGCGAGCTTCCGGCGACTTCGAAATCCGCCTCGACACCGGCGAGACCGTCGCGGGCAGCCGGCGTTTCAAGGCCGCGGTTGCAAAGATTGCGGGGTGATCCCGGGGCCTGCCGGCGAGGCATCAGCGAAGCGGCCCGGTGATGCCGACGTCGAGGCCCAGCCGCGCCAACCAGCGATCCGATATCACTCGATCCGTTGTTTCGATTCGGTGCGGAGAGACCATCGCATGTTCCGGCTCCCCCGAACGGTTACAGGCGCCGGCAACCTGGCGCCGGCCAACAGCGACCGTGCCGCCGATCATTGGGAAGATCATCTGGGAACGGTGTTCTTGTAAATGACGCCGTCCTTCATGATGACCAGAAACTTGTTTGCGGGGTCAGCGACGAGGCGGATGTCTTCCAGCGGGTTGCCGTCGACAAGCACCGGTCTAGGTACCGTCCTCCCAGGCTCGTTCCATCCGGCGAAACCCTGAGTGGACGCATGGGGTATCTTGAGAGGATCCAAGCTCACGTCAATGGGGCGGTATCAGGCGTCGCTGCGTGACAAGCCGATAGAAACAAGATGGGTTTCACGTCGTTGAACCCAGCTTGCGGGCTTCACGACCACGATGGTTTGCGAGATGGCGGGCGTCGGTCCACAGCATAGTGAGGTGACGGACATTCGCAGCAAATGTCATGGGAGGACCACAGCAATGGGAACCCCCTGAATTCTACACAACCTATACCCGTCCAGTAGACTTCAAGAAGCTGGCCTTCATTCATCGGAATCTGGACGAAGCAGGCGCACGGAAAGTGCTCGAATTGGGCTGTGGAACCGGCCCCATCGCCATGTCGCTGGTTGCTGAAAATTATCAAGTCAAAGCGATAGACATGTCTGCGCAGGCCGTGGAGATTGCCCGCGCTCACGGCGTCGATGCGCAAGTTGGTGATGCCGCAACCTTCAATGAGGGCGCACCTTACGACGCGGTCATTCTAGCTGACGTACTCGCCGAAGTGTTGATCCCGGAAAGGCTCCTTGCGAATGCAGCCAATAACCTGCGTCTCGGCGGGCTGCTGCTGGTCTCCACACCCAACGGCTATGGATGGTTCGAGCTGAAACAGAACCATCTCAATCCGAAAGCATATCTGCGTCGCAATAACACGATACGGCGGCTGTTAGGGTTGGAGGCGTATGTCCGCCGAGATGGAGCACGCAATCAATGGTTCACCCGACGACAGCTGTTGAACATGGCTGAAGCCGCCGGCTTTGAACTGATCGATCAACAGAATTCCGACTTCATCAGCGGGTCGCCGCGCGATATCCGATTAGCCGACAAGCTGCCACGCTGGGCGGTATCCGGCTGGTACTTTGCATTCCGTCGAGGCGCGGCCGAATTACGCGAATTGCGATGACAGTGCTGGACCGCATCGTGGTTCCCATCAATCGGGGCGCACTGCCCGCTGCAGCGCTCGAAGAAATTCGCCATCGACGGAATGACGGTGACAGTGCACACTTTTAATTGGCCGGAAATCAATCGTCTTCCGTCGACGCCGAAGCTTTGCAATGAGGCGCCGCTGCGCGTCATACGTGCTGGTGAGCCGGCTGCTTGACTGCTCAGAACTCGTCGTCCGCCAAGCTGAACATCTGCATGTTGCCGTTGCGGACCTTGTACAGCGTCAACGTCAGCGAACTGTAGCGTATTCCCTGCGAGGTACGGGTTTCGGTCAGGGAGAACTGCTCGGAGCGCGAGAGAGCGCCTGAGTTCAAATCCTTGTAACGGATGTCGTAGCTACCCTCTCGAACGTCTTCGAGCGTGAAACGTCGGCCGGCGGGGATATAGAACTGCCGGACCGGATAGGCGCTCGCACCGTCCAGCGAGACAAGTTTCACGAACACATCGGAGTCGTTCTGACCGTTGTCGATCGTTACCCTCGAATTGCCGCCGACGTTGAGACGTGGATAGCCCGGCAGATAAGCGGCCACGACCGGCCATGGCATCCCGTTCGGCGCCGTCGCGGGGCGGATGTAGGTTGGGCGTTTCGGTGCCGGAGCGGGCGAGGAAACAGGGCCAGCAGCAGGAGCAGCCGCCAAATAGGGCTTTGGTCCGCGGGGTGGCTGGCTTTCCGGGGTCTGCTCGTACGCCTGCCAGACGCCGACTGCGACGAGAACAACCGCGGCAGCCTGAACATAGAAGGGCCTGGCGAGGAGCCGCCACGAGTTCTTCAGGCGATTGGTGCTGCCGCCGATGGCCTGAAGCAGCTTGTCGATGCTGTTGCGCAACTCAGCGCCCGCCGTGTTCGACGGAGCCCTTCTTGCAAGATCCGCGGCATCCATGGCGACAGCCCGAGCCATATCCATTTTGCCGCGCGTGGCAAAGCACCACGACTGAAAGGCGGCAAGGCGTGCGTTCACCTCCGGCGGTCGCTTCCCGCCGAGCATGTTCGTCATGATGGCGTGGACCGAATAAATCGGCCCCCAGGGAAATCCCCACCAGCCCAGGAGCCAGGTGACAGCCGAGGCCCTGTAGGCCTTCTTCTCGGCACAGGCGCTGCAGAAGATCCCTTGCACGGGCGAGCGCACCGTCGTCAGGACGAAGCTCTTCACCGAGAAGAAGATTGCGTATCGAGGCTGAGCAGTCACTTTGCCGCAGCACGAGCAGACGATCGGCTCCGGCGGCGGCTGAGGTGCTCCGGCCGTCGCAGCGTCCGCGGTCTCGAGCACCATTGTGTCGTATGCGGCGCGAGAATCCGGGTCGCTCAGCGCCTCGTAGGCTTCGTTGAGCAGGCGGAATTGCGCTGACGCGTCGTGGGCCCGGTTTCGGTCTGGGTGCAGTTCCTTGGCCCGGCGCCTGTAGGCTGACTTGATCTCCTCGGCAGTCGCGTCGATGTTCACTCCAAGAATTGTGTAGTAGCGCTTCGGATCCCGCTCGTTCATCGCCCTGCCGTTCCGCGCGGCGTAGGCCCTTCGCCGCGATCATTCCTCGAACCGCAGCAAAAGCCTGCAAATCCAGGATCCGATGGAACCCTGAGTTCGCAGATACGAGATTCCGGTCAATTGCTGCGGCAGCCCCAGAGGGAGTGTCATAGTACAGCGAGCCGCCAACACAAGGTCCTATGTCGGAATCGCATGGTGCGGAATGGGCTTCGCTGCAAGATCAAGTCAATTGAATGCACTGTCAGCGCAATTTCCCAGCGCGTAGTTGACCGGCGCGAGAGCTTGCTTGTCGACCGTATCGCCGATCTACGCGAGGCAGTCGCCGCCACGCGACAAACCCTCCCCTTCGAGATCGCCGCAATCGACATGCAAGGCGATTTCGGCGAACGACGGTGATGGGCGCGCCGTGGATGCCGGATTACGCTGCGCTAATCCGCCCCACAACGGCAAGTTCCAGACGGAATGCCTGTGCGACACAGCACAGACCGTCAGGCAGCCCTGACGGTGTCGAGAAAGTTACCAAGCTCAAGCTTCAGGCTACTGCTATCGGCAGCCAGGGTTCGAGCCGCAGACAGAACTTGGGAGGACGCCGAGCCAGTTTCTCCCGCCCCGTGCTGAACGTCCAGAATGTCGGACGATACATGCTGCGTGCCTTGAGCTGCCTGCTGAACGTTGCGGGAAATCTCCTGGGTTGCGGCACCTTGCTCCTCGACTGTCGCCGCGATCGTGGACGAGACCTCTGAAAGCTTTTCGATCACGTTCGAAATGTCCTTTATCGCTGCAACGGATTCCTGCGTCGCACACTGAATGTCGGCAATCTGTTGACCAATTTCGCCCGTCGCCCTGGACGTTTGCTCCGCAAGCGCTTTGACCTCCGAAGCCACGACAGCGAATCCCTTGCCGGCATTGCCCGCACGCGCCGCTTCGATGGTTGCGTTGAGCGCCAGCAGATTGGTCTGGCTTGCGATCGTATTGATCAACTCGACAACAGCACCAATACGAGTCGCGGCATGTGACAACTGGTTCACTCGATCCAACGTTGAACGAGCTTGGGTCGTAGCTTCACTCGCCATCCGCGCCGATTGCTGAACCTGAGAGCTGATTTCTCTTATGGAGACAGACAACTCTTCAGAAGCGGAAGCGACCGACTGCACATTGGCAGCGGACTGCTCCGACGTTGCCGCAACCCTTGTAGCCAGTTCCTGTGCTCTGCTGGCTGTCGTCGTCAACGTGCCGGCCGACGCTTCAAGTTCGGTCGAGGCAGATGAAACGGCTTGGACGATTTCTCCGACAGCGGCCTCAAAGCCATCAGCGAGCTTATGCATTTCGGTCTTGCGCTGCTCGGCCAAAACCTTGTCGTGCTGCATTTTGGCTTCCGCTTCGGCTTGTGCCTTCTCCGCTGCCTTCAATTTGAATCGCTCCACCGCGCCTGCGATGCCGCCGATCTCGTCCTTGCGGCCCAGGCCCGGCAGGACGATGTCAAACTTGCCTTCAGCAAGTTCCAACATCGAAGCGGTCAATGCACGGATAGGCCTGCTGATGCTGAGTGATGTGAGGAACGCAAGAGCAAACCCAATGAGCAGACAAAGGGCGCCAAGAACGATCGCAATCTTCATGCTGAAGGCGAGATTGTCCTGCGCGTCGGAAACGATCTGATCGGCAGCTGTCCGGTAGGAGTTTCCGAGCGACTCCGCCATTTCCTCCATTTTTTTTTGCAACAGTAATTGCTGTATCGACTGCAGCTTTCGCTTTGTCGGTCTCAAGCGCGCCGTTCCGACCGCGAAACTCCTTGAGGGCGAAGTTTTTCGCCTTGTTTTCTTCGACTGCCGCCTTCAAATCCTTTGCCCGCGCCTGACGAGCAGGATCAATTGTGTTCGCGATCAATGTGTCCAGGCGGGCAAATGCTTGTGTGTAAGCTTGCTCTGCTTTGCCCCAATAGGCCTGATCGTCAGTTGCAAGCGCTGTCCACGCTCGCATCCGCGCCTCAAAAACGTGCTTGAGCACGACTTCGTCGCTGACTTCGTTGCTCTTGAACCTCGACGCCCGATCAAACAATCCGCTTGCATCGCGTGAGGCCAGAACGGAGTAACCGGCAATCACGCCGGTCATCAGCAAAACGAGCCCAAAGCCGATCAACAGGCGGCCGGCAATTTTCAGATTTTTCAGCATTTGTATTCTCCGGCGCCCCTGCAAGAGCATCCACTAGGATCATCATGACTACGGCCACGGCACCCGATCGAGAAACTGACCTAAGTCAAACGGTAACGATCAGGATAATGATGTATAAAGGTAGAGCCGCCCTTAGTCCGAAAAGCGTCATCTGGCCGTTTTCTGCCACAGCTGGAAGGCGTGCCTCATGTGCTTTGACGTTTGACGGGGTAGCCTAATACTAATCGACAATTGATCCGGTATTATTTTGCCAGAGCAACAGGAACACACAAAGCCACTCTCTCCGGCGTCTGTTTTTTGTACGTCAAATATCGAGGAATTCGAGCATCGGCTGACCACCGTTTTCGGCGTAACGGGATTTGAGCTGCCTGACCGGGCGGCTCTCAAGTTTCGCAACAACGTTGTTCATCTCCATGATCTCACCCTGAGCCGCTGGACATTCGGAACGCCGGTTCAGATCAAGTTTGCGGAAAAAGCCGTCGCAGCTTTGGGATTGCCCATAAGAGGGCGTGGCGTCACCACCAGCGGCAGGCAAAGCGTACCTGTGAGCATCGGCAGTCCGGCTCTGGTGTCGGCCGGCCGGCCCGCAGCGTTTCAGTATGACGCAAAGCTTGAAAAACTTGTTGTGCGCATCAGACCAGAAGCGTTGAAGCGCAAGCTTTCCGTGTTGCTCGGCGCGCCGGTCAGCCGTGAAATCGAGTTCGAACTTACCGAGTTCACTTCTGAGGAAATGCTGGCGGGCTTACTCGGATTGATTGACGCGCTCGTCCGCCAATTTGACGATCGGCGCTGCCTGCTTGCTCCATTGGCGGTCCGTCAGCTCGAGAAAGCTGTCGTCGCTCAGGTTTTGCTGACAGCTCGTCATCAATTCAGCGATCAGCTCCTCCGCACGCCTTTGGAGACATGTCCCGATCACGTCAAACGGGCCGAAGAGTTCATCGAGGCGAATTGGGATCAGGCGATCACGATGGAGACGCTGACCGAAGTGACGGGAGTCAGCGCTCGCACCCTATTCAGAACATTCGAAAAGCTTAGGGGCTATTCGCCGATGATCTTCGCAAGAAAAATCAAACTTGAACGCGCTCAGGCGCTGTTGAATCAGGCGAATGATGCCACCTCGGTAACCGGTGTGGCCTTGGCATGTGGTTTTTCGAATCTCGGCCGCTTTGCGAACGACTACTGGAAGATGTTCGGCGAACTACCATCGGAAACGCTAAGGCGGTCTCAGCAGAAAGGATGAAGCCAAGCCGTGTACCTATAAACTCGGCGGCGCGACGCGACTAAGGCTACGTCCGCTTTACCCCTATAACGACCAAGTTCCTGGGGCAGCGCAATTTGTCGCGAAGGGTCAGAAGCTGACTCTGGGCAATTTGCAGATGGTTCCTGCCAGGAATCGAAATAATGCGCTCGCGATCCGGCAGATAAAAGCGCACAGTCTCACTGCCACCGAGCGGCCCCAGCATTTTTCGGTGGTGTGAACGCGAGTAGCGCTCCCGCTCAACCCCGCAGCGGAGCATTAACATGCCGGCTCGACGATCCCCGGAACAATCAAAGACATTCGAATACCGCCTAGCGCAAGAGGCGATCAATTTACGCAAACAGGCCAAAGGGATGCCTCTTGGCATCCGTCGCACGGAGCTTCTGCGAAAAGCGCAGCAGCTCGACGTTGCCGGCGAGGTTAACAAGTGGCTGACGTCGCCCGGATTACAGCCGCCATCCTAACTTAGGCGTTAGCCTGTTTAGGGCAGAAAAGTGCTTCCGATGTGATGATTGGCATGGAGCGGTCCTTGGGCTCCTTTCACGAAAATCGCGAGCGCTTGAAGGCGGAGCGTCTGGCACGGGAAGCCCGTGCGAAAGAGTTTCCGAAATAGCCCGCTGTCACTTCGGCCCTGTTCTAGAGCATCGAGAGCACGACCACCCCGTCTTCGAGGTCTCCGGAAGCGAGGCACGCCCGCGCCATCTGCTCGAACTCCGTCCGATATTTGTGAAGATAGCTGAAGGCCTGCTTGTCTGTCTGAAATGTCGTCGTAAGTCGACATATCTGTCTCGCGGCACCGAGCGCGAGAGTAAAGGTGATTGTTCCGCCGCCGTCCGACTTTGCTCTGGGCACGATTGGCACTCCCCGGCTTGTGACTCGGTTCCCTGCGGATTCACCGACAGTCGGCTCAGCCGGCTATAGTTCCGACTTCCTTGTGCGCTTCTTGGGCCCGCGCGACGGCAGGGTTGTTGCGAGAGCCGCGTCCGCAACTTCCTTGGCCTCGCGCAGCTCGCGAAGTCGCGCCATGTTCTTGCGGACCTCGATGGCCCGCTGTTCGACATCCGCGATCGCCTGCGCACCTTCTTCAGCGGCCAGACGCTTACGATCGGAGCGTGCGATTGCTTCGGGTGATGGTACTGCCGATTTCTTGGCGTTCATTTTTCACCCTGCAACAGACAAAACCCGCTCAATCCGGGGGATCGAGCGGGCAGCATTGCCGTTTCAGTACATCCGTGAAACGGCGCTACGAGATCAGGCCAGCGAGATGTTCTCTGCGCTGACTTTGCCCCTCATCTTGTCAGTCTTGAGCTCATAATTGACCTTCTGGCCTTCGGCGAGACCCGAAAGACCAGCGCGCTCGACCGCACTGATGTGAACGAACACATCGCTGCTGCCATCGTTCGGCTGGATGAATCCGAAGCCCTTTTGACCATTGAACCACTTAACGGTACCTGTCGTCATTCTCTTCTCCAAAGCGCGCAAGCGCATGCCGCGCGACAATCACGCGGTGATTTCAACTTCGTCGATGTCTTTGGAAAAGGAGCCCGCGGGCGCGTTCAACAAGGCACAGCGGCTAATCGAATATACTCAATATACACGGCATTCGCCGTTTTACAAGGAAGGCGACCAATTTGTTTTCGGCCCGACGATTTTGGCGCCGATCGGGAGCAGTTCCAAATCGGATGGCAGCGCGCGCGAAGGCCTTTATCGATTGACTTGTCCTCGCGGGGGTGGTCACGTCGCTTCCACTGAGCGGCATCGCCGTGACGAGCAAACCTGCTCGTTTTCGGCTGGCGAAGAAATGCGCAGCTGCTCTCATCTTTCCATTCGCAACGAGACTCCTGCGCAATTGGCTGCTTGCAGGATCGCCCCATTTCGCAGCCAAGCGAGGAGTTTCAATGCAGGTCCTTGTCCGCGACAACAATGTCGACCAGGCGCTTCGTGTTCTGAAGAAGAAAATGCAGCGCGAAGGCGTTTTCCGCGAAATGAAGCAGCGTCGCGCCTACGAGAAGCCTTCAGAAAGAAAGGCGCGCGAGAAGTCCGAAGCCATTCGCCGGGCCCGCAAGCTTGCTCGGAAGCAGGCGATCAGGGAAGGTTTGCTGCCGGCTCCCCCGAAGAAGAAACTCCCCGAACGCAGGCCGCCTCTCCCGCAGACTTCCGGGTCCATTCATATGGGAGATTAACAACCACCGGTCGCCGTTGATTAGCGAGCTGGTCGACGCTCGTTCAAACCATCCTGATGGGACTGTGATAGGGGGCGGGATCGGCCCTGGCGGGCCGCCCCGGAATGACGAGGGAGCGGCGACTGCCCGACAGGCAAATCACCGCTGAGCGATTTTCGCCAATTCGACGCTTCCGTGCGCTTCGGCAAGCCGCAAAATCGCGTGCGCGCAAAAATTGATTTCGCGAGTGGTTTCAAACCGATCGGCTGCTCCAGCCCTCGCAACAAAAAAATTTCACTTCCGTTTTTCCGAAAAATATGATTGTCTCGCCGCATCCCGTCTCCAACAGGAGGGGCGTATCGCGATCGTCACGGACGTGGGAAGCGGGATGCGATGGAGCGTTGGCTGCGTCAGACGAACGTGGCCGATGCGGAT
>Ga0153954_1001568_pt1 | contig 11761 bp, 11 predicted proteins | sample TSFL038MetaG_FD_102277 | JGI IMG/M metagenome (GOLD analysis project Ga0153954, IMG submission 102277) | Attine ant fungus gardens microbial communities from Florida, USA - TSFL038 MetaG | ecosystem: Host-associated > Fungi > Mycelium > Unclassified | place: USA: Florida, Wekiwa Springs State... | reverse complement strand
CGAGCTGGCGCGCTCCAAGGGGATCGGCTTCTACCTGGGCTATGCCGAGCGCACGGAAGAGGGCGGCACGCCGCACCACTTCAACACCTCGATCCTGGTCGGCCCCGACGGCCGGCTGGTCGGCAAGTACCGCAAGGTCCACCTGCCGGGCCATGACGACCACCGTCCGAACGTGCCGTACCAGCATCTCGAGAAGAAGTACTTCGAGAACCAGATGCCGAGCCCGGAAACGCAGCCTCTGTTCGAGCTCGCGCGCTCCAAGGGCATCGGTTTCTACCTGGGCTATGCCGAGCGCACGGAGGAGGGCGGCAAGGGACATCACTTCAATACGTCGATCCTCGTCGGCCCCGACGGAAGGTTGATCGGCAAGTATCGCAAGGTGCATCTGCCGGGGCATGACGACCACCGGCCGAACGTGCCGTACCAGCATCTCGAAAAGAAATATTTCGAGGTCGGCGACCTCGGCTTCAACGTCTGGAAGATGTTCAAGGACGATGTCCGGATCGGCCAGTGCATCTGCAACGACCGGCGCTGGCCCGAGACTTTCCGTGTCATGAGCCTGAAGGGCGCCGAGATGGTGGTGCTGGGCTACAACACGCCGAGCGACAACGTCTACGCGCCGCACGAGCCGCCGTATCTGCGCGTGTTCCATCACATGCTGTCGCTGCAGGCGGCGGCCTACCAGAACGGCATCTGGGTCGTCGCCACCGCGAAGGCCGGCAAGGAAGACGGCTACTGGCTGCATGGCGGCTCGGTGATCGTGGCACCAACTGGCGAAGTGGTGGCCAAGGGCACGACGGAGGAGGACGAAGTCATCTCCTACGATTGCGACCTGGCGCTCGGCGAATACATCCGCAACACGACCTTTAATTTCGCCAAGCACCGCCGGCCGGAGCACTACAAGCTGATCTCCGAGCGCACCGGCGTGGAGATCGAGACGGCGAACTAGGAGCCACGAAAGACATGCAGTACGCCGCCTCCGACGTCGCGTCGCACGAGCGCTACAAGATCCTTGCGGCCTTCGTGCTGCCCCGACCGATCGCCTGGGTGACGACACTTGGGCCGACCGGCGTGGTGAATGCCGCGCCGTTCAGCTTCTTCAACGTCTTCGCCGAAGATCCGCCGCTCATCATGTTCGCGATCAACAAGCGGCCGGACGGGCGGCTCAAGGACACCTGGACCAACATACAGCGCACGGGAGAGTTCGTCGTGAATTTGGCCGACGAGCCGCTGGCCCGCTCGATGCACGATTCGAGTGGCGATTTTCCGCCCGACATCGGTGAGCCGGGTTATCTGGGCCTGAAGGTCGCGCCCTCGGTCGACATCGAGCCGCCGCGGCTGGCCGATGCGCCCTGGTCGCTGGAGTGCAAGACCTGGCAGGTCATCAATGTGAAGGACGACCGCCAGCTCGTGATCGGCGAGGGGCTGCGTTTCCACATCCGCGACGAGCTGTGGGATCCCAAGGCCATGCGCGTCCACATGGACAAGTACCACCCGATCGGCCGCATGTTCGCCGATCGCTACTGCCGCACCGACGATCGCGTCGTCTTCCCGGCGGCGCCAGTGGTGGAAACGAAGGCGGCGGAGTAGCTCAGAAGAGCAGGGACTGCAGCGCCGTCGCCTCGGCCGTCAGGAGCGAGAGGTGGCGTGTCGGCTGATCGTCATCGGCTGAATTGGTGACGTTCAGGGCGCCGACGGTCCGGCCGTCATGGCGCTTCAACGGCACGGCAAGCGCGCGGTCCCCGAGCTTCACTTCCTGGTTTGTGGCGCCATAGCCGTGCTCGCGGGCCTCGAGGATCGTCTTGTGGATGGCGTGCGGGTCGATCGGCGTGAATTTGGTCAGGGCGACCGGCTTCAGCCCGGCCAACCATTGATCGAGCGTCGCATCGTCGAACGTGCCGAGGATGGCTCGGCCGGCGGCCGTGCAAAAGGCCGGGTGGCGCAGGCCGATCGACGGGGCGAGGTCCATCGGATAGTGCGGCAGGGCATGGGCGATCACGACGATGTCGTGACCGTCGAGCACCGCAACGAAGCAGGAGCGCCCGGTGGCGGCGGCGATGCGTTCACAGGCCGGCTGGACGACGGTCGAGATCTGGTTCGACCCGAGATAGCTGCCCGCGAGATCGAGCACTTTCGGCGTCAGGTGGAAGTTACGGCCGTCAGTCTCGGCGAGGCGCAGAGTGACCAGTGTGTGCAGCATCCGCCGCACACTTGCCTTCGGCAGACCGGTACCGCGGGCAAGGTCGCTCAGGCTGAGCGGCCGGCGATCGCGCCCGAAGGCTTGAATGACGGTTAGCCCGCGCGCCAGCGCCTCAACATAGTCCGGACCACCCAAGGCCAGCCGCCGGGCGGCATCTGCTTCGCGCAAGCGTGACATTTGAGGAGGGGCTCCTTACACTTTTAGAAGTGAACGTTTGTGCGTTCTGCGAACCATAGAGGAATAGCAGATGCCCGCTGCACATGACAATGACGAGCTGACGCGCGTTGGCCCCGGCACGGTGATGGGCGGCCTGATGCGCCAGTACTGGATTCCGGCCTGTCTCTCGTCGGAGCTCGAGCCCGGCGGCGATCCGATGCGATTGATGCTGCTGGGTGAGCAGCTGATCGCCTTCCGCGATCGGGAGGGCCGCGTTGGCATCATGGACCACCGGTGCCCGCACCGTTGCGCGTCGCTCTTCTTCGGACGGGCGGAGGGCGACGGGCTGCGCTGCGTCTATCATGGCTGGAAGTTCGATGCGGACGGCAGGTGCCTCGACATGCCGAACCTGCCGCCGGAGCAGGACTTCAAGCATCGCATCCACGCCAAGGCCTACAAGACAGCGGAGCGCGGGGGGCTGATCTGGACTTACATGGGCCCGCGCGCCGAGGCGCCACCACTACCCGACATCGAGAGCCTGGCGCTGCCCGAAAGCGAGCGGGTGGTGCGGTGCCACCAGCGCGAATGCAACTGGCTGCAGGCGCTCGAAGGCGACATTGACACTTCGCATTTCGGCTTCCTGCATCTCGGTGGCCTCCAGGCGGAGTCAGTGGCGGCCGACAGCATCCATCGCTTTAACCTGATCGACCGGGCACCGCGTTACCACGTGACCGACGCACCATGGGGCACGATGTACGCGGCCTATCGGCCGGCGGAAGAGGGCCAACTCTACTACCGCTTCTCACACTTCATCTTTCCGTTCGTCACCCTGCCGCCCGACGGCACGTTCACCGATCACATCCAGTCGGGTGTGTGGGTGCCGATGGACGACACGCACACGATGGTCTTCACGTTCTTCTGGACCAAGCGCACGCCGGCGCTACGCACCCTGAAGGACGGCAGCCCGATTCCTGGCTGCGTCTCGCCGATGGAATACCTGCCGCGCGGCACCGGCTGGTACGACCGCTGGCGGCTTACGGCCAACTCGAGCAACGACTATCTGATCGACCGTGCGATCCAGCGCGACGGCACCTTCAGCGGCCTGGACGGGTTGGTAGCGCAGGATCAGGCCGTCACCGAGAGCATGGGCGTGATTGTCGACCGGTCGCTGGAGCACCTGTCACCGAGCGACCGCATGATCGCCATGACCCGGCGACGCCTCATGAGCGCCGCGCAGGCGCTGCGCGACAAGGGCATGGTGCCGCCGGGAGTCGACGATCCCGAGGTCTTCCGTAAGGCTCGTGGCGGCGCCTTCGTCGTTCCCGAAGGCGCGGACTGGCGCGAGGCTTACGACGAGCATCTCAGCCGATCGGTCGGCCCCTTGTTACGCGCGGCGGAGTGACATCGTGAAGATGCGTAGTGTGCTGACTTTCCTGGCCATCGTCTTCACGACTGTTTCGCCGGCCTGGGCCGCCTGGCCGGATCATCCGGTCCGCGTCGTGGTGCCCTATGCGCCGGGCGGACCGGTCGATCTCGTAGCGCGGCTCGTGTCGGAACGGCTGGCCGCCAAATACGGCCAGAGCTTCGTCGTCGAGAACAAGCCCGGGGCGAACGGCGCGATCGGCGTGCAGGCCGTCATGAGCAGTCCACCTGACGGCTACACGCTCCTGGTGCATGGCAGCGCGGGCTACACGATCTATCAGGCGGTCATGGCGCATCCGGCCTTCGACACGCTGCGTGATCTGGTGCCCATCTCGACCATTGCCTATTTCGACCTGATCCTCTGCGCCAATCCCGACTTGCCCTTCAATGACGTCAAAGGCTTCGTCGCCTATGCCAAAACGCACCCTGGTAAGCTGTCCTACGGAACCGCGGGCATTGGCGCGATGAACCATGTCGGTACCGAGTGGTTCAAGACGATGGCGGGCATCGACATCGTGCACGTGCCCTATCGCGGCGACGCGCCGGTGGCCGCCGACCTGATCTCGGGCGCGATCGGTGTGTCGTTCCTGAGTTCCAATGTCGCCATTCCGTTCATCAAGTCGGGCAAGCTCCGCGCGCTCGGTGTGCCGCGCAAGACGCGCATGGAGGCACTCCCGGACGTTCCGACGATGGCGGAGCAGGGCTATCCGGACTTCGACCTCCGGCCGTGGGCTGCGTTCTTCGGACCGGCCAAGCTCGATCCCGCGATCCAGGCGAGCCTCAGCGGGGCCCTGAAGGAGATACTGACCTCGCCGGGTGTCATGAGCCGGCTGGCGACGCTCGGCATGCAGGCGACGTGGACTACGCCCCAGGACACCGCACACACGATCGAGGGCAACACGGCGCTGTGGAAGGGCGTCGCCGCGAAGTCACATATCGTCGTCGAGTAGGGGCGCGGGCGGCCTTCGCTACCAGTTCAGCCGGCTGCGGCCGAGGGCCATCGAAACGGCGGCCTGGCTGGGCTCGACAACCGGCAGGCCGACATGACGCTGCAGGCGGTCGCGATAACGCGCCATCCCGGCGCAGCCCATGATCAGCACGTCGGCGCCGTCCTCGTCACGCAGCTCGGCGGCGACCTCGGCCATGCGGCTGAAGGTGCGCGCCTCGTCGGCAAGCTCGACGACGCCGAGCCCGATGGCGCGATCGCCGGCCATGCGGTCGTTCAGGCCCATCTGTCCGACATAGCGCAGATGCCGCGGGATCGACTTCTTCAGGATCGAGATGACGCCGAAGCGCTGGCCGAGCGTGAGCGCGGTCAGAATGCCGCATTCGGCGATACCCAGCACCGGCTTGGTCGTGACTTCGCGCGCAGCGTGCAGACCAGGGTCGGAATAGCAGGCGATGACGAAGGCCGAACAATCGTTGTCGCGGCTTCTCACGGCGGCGCTGATCGGCGCCACCACACTCTCCACATGGGCTTGTGTCTCGATGCCTGGCGGGCCTTCCTTCAACGTGATGCATTCGATCGCGGGACCGCCCTGCATGCGCAGCGGCTCCATGGCGCGATCGATGCCATCGGTCACCGCCTGGGTCGAGTTGGGATTGATGACAAGGATGCGCTCGGTGGAACTGGCCATGCGACAAACATGGCCGCTAAATTGCTAATCAACAACTGCTGTTCTAGTTTCCGCGGCTGGGGATTGATGAGGGAGGTTCTTCCGATGACAGGCCGTTTTGCAGCTCTGGCCGCTGCTGTTTTGCTCTGCGCGTCGCCGGTGCTGGCACAAGACAAGCTGCCGCCGCTCAAGACCGGCGTCGACGGTACGTTCGCGCCGCACGCTTTCCCGAAGCTGGGCGGAGGCACGCAGGGTTTTCAGATCGACGTGTTCACCGAGGTCGCCAAGCGCCTGCATCGGGGCATCACGATCGACTCGGTGAGCTTCTCCACGCTCATCCCCGGTCTCGAGTCCGGCCGCTATGACTTCATCGCCGCGCCGACCACAGTGACCAAGGAACGCGCCGAGAAGATGCTGTTCACGTCGGGCTATCTGTGGACGGCCTATCAGTTCGGCATCAAGAAGGGCACGCCGCCGATCAAGAGCTGGGCGGATCTCAAGGGCAAGGCCGTGGCCGTCAACAAGGGCACGCCCTACGAGACGCTGAGCCAGCAGAAGGCCAAGGAGATCGGCTTCGAGGTGCAGGCCTACGATACGCAGCCTGACGCCACGCAGGCCGTGCTCTCGGGCCGCGCCTACGCCACGCTCGGCGGCAATACCGTGATCGTCTACACGGCATCGAAGAACCCGCAGTTCATTGCCGATCTCGAGCTCGCGGACACGCGCGCCCATTGGGCGGCGCCAGTGCGCCTGGATAACGTCAAGCTGCGCAACCAGCTGCAGGACGCGCTGGATTGCATGAAGAAGGATGGCACCCTGCCGGCGATGTACGAGAAGTGGTTCAGCAAAAAGCCGGCGGCGGACGATCTCGCCGTGGTGATCACGCCGGGGTACGGCGTTCCGGGCATGCCGGGCTACGATCCGACTCCGCATGAACTGCACTGCGGCGGTTGATGCCTGCGATCGTATCGGCCAAGGCCATCCACAAGCACTTTGGCACCCTTCATGTCTTGAAGGGTGTCGATCTCGATGTCGCCGAACGTGAACTCGTGTTCGTGATCGGGCCGTCGGGCTCGGGCAAGTCGACGCTGTTGCGTTGCCTCAATCGCCTCGAGCAACCGACCTCGGGCTCGATCACGGTCGACGGCATCGACATGCTGAGCTCCAAGACGGACATCAACCATGCCCGCCAGCGCATCGGCATGGTGTTCCAATCCTTCAATCTCTATCCGCACATGACGGCGCTGGGAAACGTCACGTTGGCGCTGCGCAAGGTGGCGGGCAAGTCGCGGGCGGAGGCGGACAGGCTGGGCCAGGCGGCGCTCGAGCGGGTGGGACTCGCCGACCGCGCGCATCACCGGCCGGCAGAGCTGTCGGGCGGCCAGCAGCAGCGTGTCGCCATCGCCCGAGCGATCGCGCTCGAGCCCAAGGTGATGCTGTTCGACGAGCCGACCTCGGCGCTCGATCCGGAGCTGGTGGGCTCGGTGCTGGCGGTCATGCGCAGCCTGCGCGAATCGGGCATGACGATGGTCGTGGTCAGCCACGAGATGGGCTTCGCCCGGGCCGCCGCCGATCGCGTGGTCTTCATGGACCATGGCCTGATCGTGGAGCAGGGGGCGCCGGCGCAGATATTCGAGACGCCGAGCCATGAGCGCACACGTGCTTTCATCGGCCAGATCCAGCGCCACTGAGCGGGCCTGGCCATGAGCAGCTGGGATCGCTTCCTCCATACGTTCTTCAATCTGCAGGTCATGGAGAAGTACCTGCCGGACATCCTGTCCGGCATGGTGCTGACCATCGAGTTGGCACTGGCTGTCGTGGTCGCCGGGCTCCTCGCCGGCCTGATCCTGGCGCTGATCCGCAGCCTCGGCATCCGGCCTCTCAACTGGCTGATCATCTTCGTGGTCGACATCTTCCGCTCGTTGCCGCCGCTGGTGGTGATCGTGCTGATCTATTTCGGTCTGCCGGCCGCAGGCCTCTCGGCCTCGGCCTTCGTCTCGACCTGGTTGTCGCTTGCCCTCGTGCTGATGGCCTTCTCGGAGGAGATCTTCTGGGCGGGCATCACCTCGACGCCCAGAGGACAGTGGGAGGCCGCGCGCTCGACCGGCCTCAGCTTCTCGCAAACGCTGTTCTCGGTGATCCTGCCGCAGGCGCTTCGGATCACGATCGCGCCGCTCACCAACCGGACCATCGCCATCACCAAGGGCACTGCCCTCGGCACCGTCGTGGCGCTGCACGAGATCCTGGGCATGGCGTCTTCGGCGGTATCGAACTCCTACAATCCGTCGCCGCTGATGATGGGTGCGGCGGCTTACATCGTTCTTTTCCTGCCGGTCGTCGTGGCCGCGCGCTGGATCGAGACCAAGTTCGCATGGAAGAGATAGTCCAGGCTTTCTTCAATTGGGAGATCGCGAGCGAAGCGATGCCCATCGTGTTGCAGGGGCTGCTCAACACGATCCTGCTGTCGCTGATGGTGGTGCCCCTCGGCCTGATCAACGGCTTGCTGCTGGCCGTTCTGGCGCAGAGCCACAGGCGATGGATCCGCTGGCCGCTGATGGCTTGGGTGGATTTCTTCCGCGCCTTTCCGCCGCTCGTCCTGCTGATCCTGCTGTTCGCCGGCCTGCCGTTCGCCGGGTTGGAGCTGAACGGCTTTTCCTGTGTGGCGATCGCCTTTTTCCTCAACACGGGCGCCTACTACGGAGAGATCCTGCGCGCCGGCATCGAGTCGATCCCGCGCGGCCAGGTCGAGGCGGCGCGATCAACCGGCCTCAGTGCCACGCAGACCATGATTTACGTCGTGCTCCCGCAAGCGGTACGCAACGTGCTGCCGGACCTGCTGTCGAACACGCTCGAGGTGGTGAAGCTCACCGCGCTCGGTAGCGTCGTCGCCGTGCCCGAGCTGCTCTTCCAGGCACGCCAGGCGCAGAGCGTGACTTACAACGCCACGCCGATCGTCATGGCTGCGGTGATCTACTTCCTGATCCTGTGGCCCGTCGTGCGGCTGCTGAGCCGCCTCGAACATCGAGCGCTGGTGCTCAGAGGCTAGCGCGTTAGCTGCTCTCGGCGTGCATGATCTCGCCGAACAGCTCCCACGTCTCGCCCTTGAACCGCTGTAGCTGAACGGCCTGGATCGGATAGAAGTCCGTCGCGCTGGTGCTGACGTTGATTCCGGGCAGTAGCAGTGGCACGCGGACGTCACGGAAGTTCGTGGCCTGCTTCATGAGGTTGGCGCGGGTCATCTCGTCGCCGCAGCGCTTCAGCGCTTCGTGCATCGTGAACGAGACGGCGTAGCCGTAGATGTGATTGGCGTCGGCCTTGTTGTAATCCGGCATCCACTTGTCCATCCACGCCTTCCAGGTCTTCATTTCGGGATGGTCGTCCCACTGCTTGTCGGTGGCATCCATCAGATAGGCTGCGGTGATGATGCCCTGTGCATTCTCGAAGCCGGCGGGTTTCATGACCGCTGCCACCGAGGCCGAGATGTTGTTGAGGTAGTGCGCCGCCGGCTTCCAATTGATATCCGCCATCTTGCGGATGGCCTGCGCCGCGGCCTTCGGTCCGGCGAAGTCCATGAACACATTGGCGCCCGAACTCTTGAGCTGGATGATCTGGCTGTCGACCGTGGGGTCGGTGGCCTCGAAGGTCACGGACTTGACGATGCGGTCGACGTCCTTGCCGAGGCCTTCCTTCAGGCCGCCGACATAGTCGCGGCCGTAATCGTCGTTTTGGCTCAGCACGCCGATTTTGGCGTCCTTGACGTTGGCCAGCACATGCTTGGCGTAGATGATTGCCTCGGTGTGGTAGTCCGGCTGGAAACCCATGGTCCATGGGAAGTTCTGCGGATCGCCCCATTTGGAAGCGCCGGTCGCCACGTAGAGTTGCGGCACCTTTCGGTTGTTCATGTACTTGTGGATCGCCGTGTTGCACGGCGTGCCGAGCGGGTTGAAGAGCGCGAAGATGCCGTCCTGCTCGACCATCTGGCGTACCAGCTCGACGGTCTTGGGCGGCAGGTAGCCGTCGTCGAGGGAAATGAAGTTGACCCGGCGGCCATTGATGCCGCCCGCGTCGTTCACACTCTTCCAATAAGCCGTGATGGTCTTGGCAATCGCGGCATAGGCCGAAGCGGGGCCGCTGTAGGGATTGGTGTTGCCGATCTTGATCTCGGTGTCCGACGCACCTTCGTCGTACTTCTTCTGCGCCCGGCCCGTCGTTGCGCCCGCCAGCACGGCAACACTCGAGATACCACTCAGGAACGCACGACGCTTGGTGGTCATCGCTTCCTCCCCTTTGGCCGGGCTCATTATGCCACTAAGATCGACGACAAAAAGGGGAGGAAGGACAATGAATATCTTCGTGCGCGCGATGTTCGCTATTCTGATATTGGCGATCGCAAACCCGCTGATGGCGCAGACGGCGTGGCCCGACAAGCCGGTCCGGATCGTCGTCGGCTTCACGGCAGGCAGTGCGACCGACGTGAGCGCGCGCATCTTCGCCCAGAAATTCGGCGAGGCATGGGGTCAATCGGTGATTGTCGACAACGTCGCGGGCAATGCCGGGGCGATCGGCGTCGACAAGGTCGCGAAAGCCACCCCCGACGGATACACGCTCATGTGGTCGGGTAACGCCGCGATCACTGTGCTGCCCAGCCTGCAGCCGCTGCCTTTCGATCCGCAGCGCGACTTCGCGGCAATCACCATCGCCCTTGCCGTGCCCAGCATCATCCTGGTGAACAACGACCTGCCAGTGAAGTCGCTTGCCAATCTCGTGGCCTACGCCAAGGCCAATCCCGGCAAGCTGTCCTACGGCACGCCGGGGATCGGTACGCCGCAGCACATTGCGGGTGAGCTCCTGTGCAAGCTCGCCGGCATCAAGATGGAGCACATTCCCTATCGTGGCGCCAATCTCGCCGACACGATGAGCGGCGTCGTGCCCGTCGGTATCCAGAACGCCGGCGCTGCCATGCCCCTCGTGCGCGACGGCCGCGTGCGCGGGCTCGCCGTTACCTCGCTCAAGCGCTCGCCCAATGCGCCCGATCTGCTGACGGTTGCGGAGCAAGGCTTTCCAGGCTTCGAGGCGACGTCGTGGTTCGCGTTGCTTGCGCCCAAGGGAACGCCGCAGCCGATCCTGGAGAAGGTGCGCGCCGCTTCACTGAAGGTGCTTGCGGATCCCGAGATGGTGAAGAAACTTGCCGCGCTCGGTCTCGAGCCGGTCGGCAGCACGCCCGAGGAAGCACAGGCCAAGATCAATCACGATATCCCGAAATGGGCCAAGGTCATCAAGGATGCCGACATCAAGCCGGCGAACTGAGACGAGGGGACGATGGACTTCGATCGGATGAAGACTGCTTTCGAGGCCAGCGCCGCGCTCCGAGACCGCGGGAGGCGAGCGCCGGTGTCATTCGCGATCGCCAATGGACACGAGACGAGTAGCGTGAGGACGGGAGAAGCGCTCGACATTCGGCCGGGTGCATCCGCGGATGGCTCTTTCACACTCGCTGCCTCTCCCGAGACCTGGATCGCTTTCTCTCAGACGATCCCGCCCGTCGGCTATCAAAGCATCGTCGGCATGGTCCGCATGGGTCACCTGCGGGTCGACGGCGATATGCTGGTGTTCGGCCGGCATCTCCTTTTCCTCGAGCAGCTTCTCGCCGGCACGCGACCCGAGGTGCCGGCGGAATCGCCGATAGCGGCTGGCGCGCCGGTCATCGAGCCGATGGTCGGTCGCTACCTGAAGTTCGACTTCAAGGGGCGGCCCCATCGGCTCTACTTCGAGGAAGCGGGGCAGGGCATCCCGCTGGTCTGCCTGCATACCGCCGGGGCTGATGGTCGCCAGTACCGTGCGCTGCTGAATGATGCGGAGATCGCCAAGCGTTTCCGCGTGCTCGTCTTCGACCTGCCGTGGCACGGCAAGAGTTCGCCGCCGCCTGGCTTCGAGCGAGAACGCTACCAGCTCACGACCGATCTCTATGTCGATACGGTCATGGCTTTCTGTCGCGCCCTGTCGCTCGACCGACCGGTGGTGATGGGCTGCTCGATCGGCGGCCGCGCCGTGCTGCATCTCGCACTGCGTCATGGCGACTATTTCCGGGCGGCCATCGGGCTGCAGTCCGCGACCCATGCCGATCCCGGCGCCGACACTCGTTTGCGCGATCTCGGCGTTCTCCACCGGCCCGACGTCCACGGCCAGGAAGCTGCCGCCGGCTCGGTCGCTTGCCTGATTTCGCCGACGTCGCCCAACTCGGAAAAATGGGAGACACTCTGGCACTACATGCAAGGTGGTCCCGGCATCTTCCTCGGTGACCTGAATTACTATTTCACCGACGGAGATCTTCGGAACGGCCTGCTCGACGGTCTCGACACCAAGCGCT
>Ga0153954_1001567_pt1 | contig 11768 bp, 11 predicted proteins | sample TSFL038MetaG_FD_102277 | JGI IMG/M metagenome (GOLD analysis project Ga0153954, IMG submission 102277) | Attine ant fungus gardens microbial communities from Florida, USA - TSFL038 MetaG | ecosystem: Host-associated > Fungi > Mycelium > Unclassified | place: USA: Florida, Wekiwa Springs State... | reverse complement strand
CGCCTCCGCCGCCACAACAGCAGCCCGAGCCGAAGATGCTCGAGCAGCCGAAGATGGCGGAGCCGGAGATCAAGCAGGAGAAGCCGGTCGAGAAGCCGAAAGACCTGCCTCCCAAGGAGGCGAAGAACGATACGCCGCCGGGCCCGCTCTCGCTCGATGCCAAGGCGACCGGACCCGGCGATCTCTTCAATCTCGGCGGCAAGCCGGGCGGCAGTCCGTTCGGTGGCGGCGGCGGCGGGGGCAGCCGATGGGGCTGGTATGCCTCGATCGTGCAGTCGCAGATCGAGGCGGCGCTGCGCGCCAATCCGCGCACGCGCAACGCCGTGATGCAGGTGCAGATCCGCCTGTGGGCCGATGCCAGCGGTCGCGTCAGCCGCGTGCAGCTGGTGTCGTCGACCGGCGACGCCGGTCTTGACGCCGTCATCCGTAACGAGGTGCTCGGCAGCCTGGTGCTGCGCGAGCCGCCGCCGAAAGACATGCCGATGCCGATGGTGACGCGCGTCACCGCGCGCCGGCCGAGCTGAGTGCGTCGAGTGATTTGCTGCAGTTGTGACGAGTAGGGGAACGGGGACCGATGTTCGAGAAAAGTTTGGATGCAGGCCGGCGCGTAGTGCCGTTTGCTGCATCGCTGGGTGCGTTGGCGTGCGCCATGCTTGCTTGCACCGCGCCGGCGCGGGCGCAATTCGCGCAGGACGATAGCGGTCAGGCGAAGACTGACACGGCGAAAACCGATACAGCGAAACCCCCGAAGGTCTCGCGCGCGAAGCCGCCCTCGTCGAACGCCACGGTCAACCTGATCAACCTCCTGGTGAAGCAGGGCGTCCTGAAAGAGGAGCAGGCCAACGCGCTGATCAAGCAGGCGGAAGACGAGGCTTATATCGCGCGCCAGGCCGCCAAGGACGCGACCAGCAAGGCCGACGACGCATCGAAGGCCGCGACCGCGGCAGCCGCTGCGGCCAATCCGCCCGGCACCAAGCACGTGACCTACGTGCCCGAGATCGTCAAACGCGAGCTGCGCGAGGAGATCAGGCAAGAGGTGATGGCCAAGGCCGAGAAGGAGAATTGGGCGTCACCGGGCAAGTACCCGGAATGGGCGCAGCGCATCCACTTCTACGGCGACTTCCGCGCCCGCTACGAGGGCGACTTCTTCCCCAAGGGGAACGATCAGGCCGGCGCGGCCAATTTCAATGCGGTTAACACCGGGGCACCGTTTCTCGACTGCAAGGACTGCAGTCCCTACTTCGGGCCGACCTACAACGACACCCAGGACCGCGATCGCATCCGGCTGCGTGCCCGACTTGGAATGGACGCCGATCTGCTTAATGGGTTCACAGCCGGACTTCGCATTGCGACCGGCGAGAACAGCTCGCCGGTCTCGACCAACCAGACCTTCGGTAATAGCGGTGGCAACTTCTCGAAATACGCGCTCTGGCTCGATCGCGCGTTCCTAAAATATCAGCACTGGAATGGCGATGTCGCCATTTCGGTCGGTCGCTTCGACAATCCGTTTTGGTCGCCGACCGATCTCGTCTGGTATAACGAACTCGGTTTCGACGGCGTCGCGATCCAGGCCAAGCATGAGTTCTGGGAAGGCTTCGTTCCATTCGCGGTCGCGGGCGCGTTCCCGATCTACAACACCGATTTCAATGCCGGCATCAATCTCCCCGCCGACCCGAACGACCCAAATTCGCCTCCAACCAAGGTCCCCACCCACGACAAATGGTTGCTCGGCGTGCAAGGCGGCTTCGCGGCGCGGTTCAGTCCCGATTACGCTTTCACGTTCGCAGCAGCCTTCTACAACTTCACCGATGTGCAGGGATTGCTGTCCAGTCCATGCATCGTCGTCAGCTCGGCGGATATCTGCGACACCGACTATCTGCGGCCGACCTTCGCGCAGAAGGGCAACACCTATATGAGGCTCCGCAACATCATCCCGGCGTTGCCACCGGATTTGCCTGACTCTAACGATTACCAATATTTCGGACTAGCCAGTCAGTTCCGTCCGCTCGTCGTGAGCGCCCGGGCCGACTTCGGTCTGTTTGCTCCGGTGCACGTGATTGTGGATGGCGAGTATGTCTGGAACACCGCCTTCAACAAGGCGGCCATGGAGGCCGTCGCCGTCAACAATCGTGGGCCCGATCTCGTGCCCGGCGAAGTGCCCGGTCCGTACGAAGGCGGCGGCATCGGCTGGCTCGCGCGGCTCACGGTCGGCAGTCCGGTCGTCAAGCAGCTCGGCGATTGGAACGTGCACGTCGGCTACAAGTACCTGGAGTCCGATGCCACGATCGACGCCTTCGTCGACTCCGACTTCGGGCTCGGTGGCACCAACCTCAAGGGTTACTTCATCGGCGGCAATGTCGGCCTCAGCGAGAACGTCTGGACCACCATCCGCTACATGAGCGCGAAGAACATTGCCGGCTCGCCTTATGCCGTCGACATTGTCCAGGTCGACCTCAACGCGAAGTTCTGATCATGCGCATCGGTAGCTTCACGTCGATCGCGGTGCTGTTCGTGGCGGTGCTCTCCGCCACGGGCGCCCGCGCCCAGTCGGAGAGCGATCGGCTGCGCGAAGCGCTGCGTCAGGCCATCGCCCAGTCGCGGGCGCTGGAGGACCAGCGGGCGTCCCTGCAGGCGCGGCTCGCCGAGGCAGACCGGAAAAACGCAAATCTCCAGGCCCAGGTCGATGCGGCCAAGAACGATGTGCGCGAGGCGCAGAAGCAGCTGCGCGAGGCGGTCGACGAGTTCAATCAGCGTCTCGCCGACCGCGACCAGACCCTCGAAAAGTGGAAGAGCGCCTACGAGGAAGCCGCCAACGTCGCCCGCAGCAAGGACGCCGAGCGCGCCAAGTTCGAAGGCGAGTCCAACAGCTACAAGGCGGTCAGCAAGGCCTGCCTGGCCAAGAACACCCAGCTGATGAAAGTCGGGCGCGAGCTGCTGCACCGCTACGAGGGCGTCTATTTCGGCGATCTATTGGCGGTGCGCGAGCCCTTGATCGGCGCACGCCGCGTCCAGATCCAGAACCTGCTGCAAGACTACAACGACAAGATCCTCGACCAGAAGGCAAGCTCGGACCCGGCGGAGGTTCAAAGTCAGGCGGCGCCGCCGAGCCAAGCCGCGCCGCAGGGACAGACGTCGCAAGGACAGGGGGCGGCCCAAGATCAGAAAGCGGGCCAAGACCAGAAGCCGACCAATCCGAACGCGACTCAAGGTCAGAAGGCCAGTCGAGACCGGAAGACGATCCAACAATGAAGGATGCGATCAGCAGCATGAAGACCGAGCTCAATCTCCTCACGACGGCGCTGGTCACGGTCCTCGCGGCCAGCCCGGCGCTTGCGCAATACGCGTCGCCGCGTCCGCACGTGGCGCAGCAGGTGCCGGCGCGTCCAAAATCGCCGCCGCCCGCCGCTCCACGTCAGGCGCCGCAGCCGGCCGCACCCGTGGCCGCCGCGCCTGCCACTCCGGCACCGGCCGCGCCAGCTGGTCGCGGCTCGGGCAATGACGTCATCGCGCGCGTCGGCAATGCCGATGTCACGGCCGATGACATCCGCGCCTACGTGGCCAAGCTCGATCCGCGCGAGCAGGCCGCGCTGGCGCGGGACCCGACTTTGCTCAGCCAGGCGGTGCGGCTGCTGCTCGCCAACCGACTGGTCCTGCAGGAGGTCGCCGCCAAGAAGTGGGACCAGCAGCCGAGCGTCGCGGCGCAGCTCGATCGCGTGCGCGAAAACGCGGTCGTCGAGCTCTATCTGCAATCGGTCTCGGTGCCGCCGGCGAGCTTCCCGAGCGAGGACGACCTTCAGAAAGTCTACGACGCCAACCGCGCCGCCTTCCTGATGCCGCGCCAGTTCCAGCTCGCGCAGATCTTCATCGCTCTGCCCGAGGGCGCCGACAAGAGCACGGAAGAGCAAGCCAGGAAACGGCTCGACGAGGTTGAACGCAAGCTCAAGGCGCCGGGTACGGATTTCGCCGCGATCGCCGCCGCCGAGAACGACGCCAAGGACGGCGGCGAGCTTGGCTGGGTGGCGGAGAACCAGGTCCGGCCGGAGATCCGCACCCAGGTCATGGGCCTCGCCAAGAACGCCATCTCGGATCCGATCAAGCTCGACGACGGCTGGCACATTCTCCGGCTGATCGACACCAAGGCGGCCTACACCCGCACCCTGCCGGAGGTGCGCGAGCAGCTCATCCCGCAGGTGCGCGCGGAGCGCTCCCAGATGTTGCGTCGCGCCTATCTCGGCGAGTTGCTCAAGCAGCACCCGCCCGTTCTCAACGAGCTCGCCTTGTCGAACCTGCTCGACAACGGCCGCAAATAGTCAGCGTGATCAAGGAGATTGCCGTGGAAGACGCAAAGAACAATGTGACGCCTGATTCCGTCATCGTCGAGCTGACCCTCGAGCAGTTGCGCGACCTGTATCAGCAGGCCGGCTATCGGGTCGAGACGGTGACCGATCCGGTCGCCAACGTTCCGCTGCTGCGGTCGGCGACCGGTGGCGTCGCCTTCGACATCCGCCCCGGCAATCGCGCCGCCCAGAGCGAGGCTTTCGTCGACGTAGCGCTTGTTGCCGTGCTGTTCGTGCGCGGCGAGCTTCCGCTCGAGGTCGTCAACCGCTGGAACGCCACGCGCCGCTTTGCGCGCCTGCAGCTGAGCCAGACGCTGCTCGTGTTGTCGATGGACATCAGCGCTGCCGGCGGCGTGACCGGCACGCACATCCGCGCGCAGATCGAGATCTGGGATCGCCTGATGCAGGAGCTGATCGCCTATCTGCGCGAGGAGGTCAGCAAGTTGGCGCCGGCCAATGCCGTCAATGCCGTCAATTCCGCCTTGGCGCCAGAGACGCCGCCTGCGCCCGCGACCCGTTCCAAGAACAGCAACGCAACCCCGAACGGCGAAGCAGCGGTCGACGCGCGATGAACGACGACGCCGACACCAATCATGTCGGAGGGCCGGGCTGGCTGACGCGATTGTTTCGCTCGGTCGGCCTCCTCGGCGGTCTCGCGGCGAGCGCGTCGCCGGTCGCGGGGCAGGGCGTCGACTATCGCCCGGCGGCGGAGGCGCCGGCGGCCTGGCAGGAATTCGCCCAACGCCTGCAGACCCATTTCCAGGAGCGGCTCGCCGCCGACGATGAAGGCGCGCGCCGGTTTCAGGATTACCTGGCGAAGCATGCGGGTGCGGCCGCCGATGCGCCACCCGTTGCGGTCGTCGTGCGCGCCTGGATCCTGCCCGATGGGAAGCTCGAGCGGGTCGAGTTCGACGGGCTCGACGATGCCGCGGCCGCGGCCGATCTGCGCGCGCTGCTCGCCGCCGGCGCCGTCGGCGCGCCGCCGCCCGACATGTTGCAGCCGTTGCGCTTGCGCCTGTCGCTGCGTCCGAAGGAACCGCGGCAAGGGAACTAGCATGTCGGCTGCCGCGCGCATCGCGTTGCCACACGCCGGCCGCTGGCGGCGGACTGCGGTGTTTGCGCTCGCGCTCTCGGCGTTCACAGGGCTCGTGGCCAAGTCGGCATTCCCGGAGCCGGCCCCGTCCGCGCCCGCGTCCACTGAGAAGAGCGAACTGCCGCCCGGTGTGCTCGGCCCGCGCGCTTACGACACGCGCGGTCTCGAAGGGCGCGCCCTCTATCGCGCCTTGATCGAGAAGGAGGTCGCGAGCACGGGCCTGCCGGCCGACGTTGCCGATGCCGTCATGTCGGTCGAGAGCAGCTACAATCCCGCCACCATCGGTGGCGTCGGCGAGATCGGATTGATGCAGCTCCTGCCGTCGACAGCGCGCATGCTCGGCTTCAGCGGCACGTTGGCGGAGCTGGCCGTGCCCGAGACCAACATCCACTACGGCGTGATGTATCTCGCGCAGGCGTGGCGTCTTGCGCACGGCGACATCTGCACCGCAACCATGAAATACCGCGCCGGCCACGGCGAGACGCGCTTCTCCTATCGCTCGGTGAACTATTGCGTTGCCGTGCGCACCAGGCTGTTTGCGCGCGGCTATCCGGTGACCGGCATCGTGCCGACGCCGACATCCGGCGAGCCGACCGCGTTATCACTCTCTTCACCTTGCCGGCGCAATTGCCTCGCCGGCACCGGACAAGGACGCGTGAACCTCGACGCGATCAATAGCAAGCTCAACCAGATCGTGATACGAACGAACGTGCGCGCGGTGGGGATTCGGTGAGGGCGCGATCCGAAGGAGCTGTGCCATGAAGCTGCTCACCCTCGTGTCGCTTTCCCCTCGCGTCTCGCCATCCCTGAAAGCAACCACGTTCGCTCTGCTTGCGACGGTCGCGCTGGCATCGCCCGGTGCCGCCCAGAATCTGCCGCCGCCGTTGCTGCCGCCGCCGCCCGATGCGGCTCAGAATCCGCCGACGACGCTGAAGGAGATCGTCATCGGCGCTCCGCCGGCCACCGTGCCCGGTCGCGACGCCAGTCGTGACGCTGGCCGTGACGGCAATCGTGCGGCCAACCGGGACGCCGGCCGCGCGGTCAACCACGAGCGCTGCGTCGATGTCGAGATCGGCCGCGACCGCTCCTTCGGCTGCATCAACGAGCAACTCCGCCAGCGAGTCGACAGGGTCAACCCGACCACGAACACGCCGCCGCTCGACGCCAGGTCGCCGGATACCAAGATCGGCGTCGTCAACATGCCGGCGGTGCGGGAACAGTACGGCAAGAACTTCGGCGTGTCCGCCGCTCCCTATCGGCCGGCGGCTCCGACGTTCACGCCGTCGATTGGGCATCGTTAATTGATAACGTCCGCGCGCGACAGATAACATTGTCAATCGGCATCGCGGACCGGCTGATATGCAGAGCATTCCGTTGCGCATCTTTCGCGCACGCGCATCGGCCGGCGAATCGTCGTGCCGCTTCGCGTCGCTTACTGCGCTGAAATAACGGTCGTTTCCGGCGCCGGTGCCTTGTCTCATCACGCCGGTGTCTCGTCACGCCGCGCTCTGCGCGAGTCGCATCGGCGTTGTGTTATGCGTGTGTCGATGTCATTGGCGGGTCATCCGCCACACATATGAATCGCGCCCGCAGGTTTGCGGTCCGCTTCTGTTGAGGCCTGCGCGCGGCAGGTGGGGCAGCCGTATAATGGTAGATACACATCGGGCGACCCTGCTGAATTTGCTCGTTCTAGGCTACGAGGATCTCAAGAAGCGGCTGACGCGGCGACTGGGTTCCGCCGATCTCGCCGCCGAGGCATTGCAAGACACCTTCGTTCGGCTGCAGTGCGTGAACGAAGTGAGCGCAGTGCGCAGCCCGCGTGCCTATCTTTTCCGCGTGGCGCTCAGTCTTGCAGCCGACCGTCGGGTCGCTGACAGCCGCACATTGAGCGCGTCGGAAACGGAAGCGCTGCTCAATTTCATCGACGACACTCCGGATCCCGCGCGGGTGATCGAAGCGCGCTCCGACGTCGAGGCGCTCAAGCGCGCGATGGATGAGCTTCCGCCGCGTCGGCGCGAGATCCTGATCGCGGCATGCATGGAGGAAGTTCCCTACCGGGCGATCGCCGATCGTCTCGGCATCAGCATGCGCACGGTCCAGGTCGAGATCAGGCAGGCGCTGAAGCATTGCGCCCTGCGGCTCGGGCGTAACACCGCGGCTCGGACGGCGCTGCGTCCCCGCCAGGCGGCGCTCGGTCATGACGCCGGATCAACCGCGGCGGAATGACGGAATTTTCGATAAGCACTTGATAGCCGGCTGTTGATCGGCGCCGCCGTCGCTTTCTTGCGCTGCAGTCGATCGTGCCCCGTGTTGCCTGGCATTTCGCGCGCAGCCTCCGGCGCAAGCGATTGAAATAACATCGTCATTGCGGCATTGCGCGAAGTTCGCTGCGGCGCACGTGCGTTGTCCATCCGTCATAAATCCGTTGTTGGAGGACGGTACCACTCCCGACGTTAGAGCTTAACGTTATCTTGCTGTGGGCGGCCGCATCGGGGAGGCGGCAGCGAGTGACGCATACAAGACGCAACGCGTTGCATGGCATGGTGCTGGCCGATTACCACGGCCTGTCCAAGCAGCTCGCGCGCACGCTGGGTTCGACCGACCTCGCCCACGAGGCTTTGCACGACGCGTTCCTGCGGCTCGATCGCGCGACCGAGACCACGGAAGTGAAGAGCCCGAAGGCATATCTTTTCCGCATCGCCATCAACGTCGCCCGCGATCGCATGCGGGCGAGGCGCCATCGCGTGAGCACATCGGAGATCGACGACCTCCTCGACGTGGTCGACGAGGCCCCCGATCCTTCGCGCGTGGTCGAGGCGCGGCTGGAGGTCGAGGCGCTCAAGGACGCCCTCATGGAGCTCTCGCCACGCCAGCGGCAGATTTTTCTCGCTGCGGTGGTGGAGGAGCTGCCCCACCGCGAGATCGCGAAGCGCCTGGGCATCAATGCCCGCACGGTGCAGATCGATCTGACGCATGCCTTGAAGTTCTGTGCCGTCCGCCTCAAACGAAAATTGATCCGCAGATTCGGTCCGCGCCCTGGTGAAACGTCTACGTAATAGGGCGCCCATTGCCGGCAGAACGCGATACCCACCATCGCCGGCATCGGGGCGGACGTTTGCACCATGACCAGAGCACGATCGTCGAATGATCTTGACGCGCTCGATGGCAAGGCCATCGGGTGGGTCGTTCGCCTCACGTCCTGCGAAGCGACGGCGGCGGATATCGAGGCTTTTCAGCGCTGGCGCCGCCGAAGTCCCATGCACGAGCAGGCATTTGCCGACGCCGCGCGGCTCTGGCGCATTGTGCGCGCCGCCGCGTGTGCCTCCCGCCCGGCCGATCCCGATCGTCCGTAGAAGCCAAGGCCATTCCGTGCGATAATTCGCCCGGGGCGTGACCGGTCGTTGCGCCGCATATTGTGTTGCGTCGCACACAATCGCGATTGGACCGTGGCCGAGCCTGCTGACCATCCGCCCGAGCTCGACGCGCTCACGCAGGAGGCGCTCGATTGGGTCGTGCTCTTGAAGTCGGGATCGGCCACGGTCGCCGACGGCGCCGCGCTGCAGAGCTGGCGCCAGCGAGATCCGGCGCACGAGGCGGCCTTTCGGAATGCGGTCAAGCTCTGGAACAACCTGGGCGCGACGGCGCGGGAGCTCGCCGATGCTCCGCGCGCGAAGGCGGCCGAGCGGCCGCGATCCGGGTTTCGGCGCGGCCGCCGCGCATTCCTCGGCGGCGCGATCGCTGCTTCGGCAGCGGGCTGCCTGATCGCGCGGCCGCCGTTCGGCCTGTGGCCGTCGGTCGCCGAGCTTTCGGCCGACTATCGTACCGGCAAGGGCGAGATGCGGCACGTCGTGCTGGCGCAATACATCTCCTTCGACATGAACACGCTGACCAGCATCGCCGTGCGTTCGGCGTCGCCGGCGCGCCTCGAGCTGATCGCGGGCGAGGCCACGATCGCCTCGCAGCTCACGCTCACCCGCCCCCTCGTGGTGATCGCGGGGGACGGCCGGATCACCGCCGCCGACGCGACCTTCAACGCGCGCTGCATCGACGGCGCCGTCGCGGTCGCCTGCGTCGCCGGCGAGGTCGAGGTCGAGCAGCACCAGCGCACCGCGCTCGTCCGCAGCGGAATGCAGGTCAGTTATTCCGCGCGCGGGCTGGAAGCGCCGACCGCGGTCGATCCGGACCGCGCCACCGCCTGGCATTCCGGGCTCTTGATCTTCGATCGCGAGCCGCTCGCCCAGGTCGTCGATGAGGTCAATCGATACCGTCCCGGCAAGATCATCGTCACCGAGGGGACGCTCGGCAGCCAGCTCGTGAGCGGAACCTTCCACCGCGACCGCCTGGACGACGTGATCACCCAGTTCCACAAGGCGTTCGGCGCCCGCGTGACCACGCTGCCTGGCGGCCTGGTGCTGTTGAGCTGATGCGACTCGGGTGGTCGGCTCCCTCCCCCCTTGTGGGGGAGGGTTGGGGCTATCGGACGGACACATTTTGTAACCTGAATCCGCGAGCGATGTCGTGGAAGCGCTGCAGACCTCGATGCATTGTGATGGGACCGGGAGGTTTTCCGTTCCTGGCGCCAAGCCATCCGCCGAGCCGAGCGATGATCCATGCAGCCCATGGCATGGATCGTGGTTGGAAGGGATTTCTGAGACGCTCGGTTCGGCCGTCGACAGTCGGCGCAATGGTTTCGAGGGCGTCGATGTCTTGGGCCTCGAAGGCTGCACTGGCCGGTCGGTCATCGAGGCCGTCGCGCGCATGAACGAGTTGCATGCACACGACGGCAGCGCGCAGTGCAATGATGGCGAGCTTGCGCAGAGCTGCGGGCGTCTCGATTTGGCTTTCTTCGAGACCGAGCCCTTGGCTCTTCAAAGTTCTAAAGAGCTGCTCGATCTGCCAGCGCCGACGATAGTCGGCGATGGCTTGGTGTGCTTGTGCGACGGTCTTGATGGGAGCACTCGACAACAGCCGCCAATGAAGCGGCTCGATGCCTGCAGGCGGATTGATCTCGCGGACATCGAGGACATGGACCGCGACGCTCTCTTGCAGATTGCGATCGGCGCTGCTCCGAGGGCGCGCGAGGCTGACGGCCGCAAAACGCAGGACCATTTTGGCGTCCCGTGCGGAGCGGCCGGGAATAGCGGGGAGACTAAGAACGAACTCGTCCTTGACGGGCAGGCCGTCGAGATAAGCAAAGAGATGGCCATCGGGCTCCAATCCCCGATCGGTCTGTGCGCGGACCAGCAGTTCGGCTGTGGCAGGTCGACGCGCAAAGGCCGGATAAAGATCACCCTCGCGATCCGCAATGACGGTAACGCTTGTGGCGCCGGCTTCACGCAGGATCGCCGTAGCTTCAGCACCGATCAGCCAACGGCGGGACTCTTTCTCATCCGTCGTTCGCGTCACCTCCTGGGCGACAGGACCTTGCCGGCTCCACAGCTGCACATCGAGCAGTCCAAGGACCACGCCAGTATCGGCATCGACCACGAGCACTGGGTGGATGAGAAGGGCCGGATCAACGCCGTTCCCGCCGGTCCCGAACAGAGCTTTGCTGCGCTTGTGCTGCGAGAAGTTGATCTCGCTCGTATCCTGGATGGCAAGCACGCGGCGCCCGGAGACTTGCACCAACACATGCGTCTTCGCCTCGGAGATCAGTTCGCTCTCGCTCACCCGCCCATTATGCAGGAATCGGCGGAAGCCCTTTTCGCCGGCTTCGTTGTCCCCAAGCCTTTTCAGCGTCACCGTCCGGCGCAACACCATGCGCTCGAGCAGCTGCTGCCCCTTTTTCGCAGCCGCTCGTCCCCAAAGCTCCCGACTTCTTGCACAGCGATCATTGCAACCCTTATCCAAACGACCGCGTCGCAAGGAATCACTGATACCAGCGATGCGCCACCCGCCGACCGCCAAGTGAGTCACCATGCCGCACCAACCCAGTATCCAGATGTGTCCGTCCGATAGGGGTTGGGGAGGGGGGTAGTGGTTGTCGAGCGAGCTGGCTCAACAACGACGACCCCCACCCCTAACCCCTCCCCACCGCAAGTCGGGCTTGCCCGACTTGCGCACTTATGATGCGAAACCCGGGCAAGCCCGGGTTTCGTGGGGAGGGGAACAGACCGCGCGAGTGGTGCCGTCGGCGCGTATCCCAGCTCACGATGTCAAACAGCGCGATTCGTTCTCGCGACGCGATGCGTCCGAGGCTTGAATTCGTCCGCCCTCGAGGGGCGGATGGAGCGCCGAGAGGCGCACCCGGGGTAGAACAGCGTGCCAATGAGCTCCGGCACGCCGCCGCTTGCGAGGCGGTGGCATCCCTCTCGCCGCAGGGATAGCCAGCCTCTCGG
>Ga0153954_1001566_pt1 | contig 11782 bp, 13 predicted proteins | sample TSFL038MetaG_FD_102277 | JGI IMG/M metagenome (GOLD analysis project Ga0153954, IMG submission 102277) | Attine ant fungus gardens microbial communities from Florida, USA - TSFL038 MetaG | ecosystem: Host-associated > Fungi > Mycelium > Unclassified | place: USA: Florida, Wekiwa Springs State... | reverse complement strand
TGCCAAGAATGAGATCATCGCTTCGATGCAGCCCCTCCATGCTATCTACGATGCACCCTTTTTAGAACATCGACTGGGGAAAGAACGTGTGGCGCGCGGCGCTTTTGCTTGGCGCGCCTTGTTGAAGGATGGAACCCGTGTAGCAGGGGGATCCGATTCCCCTGTGGTCGATTTCAATCCCCTTAAAGGGATCGATGCCGCTTCCCGCTTGGGATTGAGCCGCTTTGAAGCATTAAAAATGTATACCCTTGACGCTGCCTACGCCTCTTTTCAAGAAAATGAACTAGGCAGTTTGTCGGTCGGAAAACGGGCTGATCTGGCTATATTTCCCGATAATCTCCTCACTTGCCCTTCAGAAAGATTGTTAGTGATGGATGCGCTCTATACTCTTGTGAACGGAAAAATCCAATACTGTGCCATAGCTTAATCCCTAAACGCTAGTCCAGCTGCCTGGACTAACCTTACTTGAGGGAGGCGATATCGATGACGAAACGGTACTTGACATCGCTCTTTAACATCCTTTCGTAAGCTTCGTTGATTTTTTGGATCGGGATGATCTCAATATCGGAAGTGATGTGGTGTTTTGCACAAAAATCGAGCATCTCTTGTGTTTCCTTGAGACCTCCAATAATCGAACCCGCAATGTTGCGTCGTTTGAAGATCAAATTTTGCACAGTTGGGGAGGGATGAGGATGCTCCGGTGCTCCTAACATGCACATCGTGCCATCTCTTTTTAAAAGCTCGAGATAGGTATCGAGATTATGGCTAGCTGAAACAGTGTTGAGGATTAAATCGAGGCTATTGGCATATTTTTTCAGGTCTTGCGGATTTTTGGTCAGAGCGACCTCATCGGCGCCCAGCCGCTTTGCATCGGCTGTCTTGTTCGCAGATGAAGTGAAAAGGACCACCTGTGCTCCCATGGCATGCGCTAATTTAACAGCCATATGGCCTAGTCCGCCGAGACCGACGACACCCACCTTGCTCCCTTTGCCCACTTTCCAGTGGCGTAGAGGGGAATAGGTGGTGATCCCTGCACAAAGAAGGGGCGCAACGCCCGGCAATTCTTTTTCGCTAAACCCTTTGGGAACATGTAGTACAAAGTGATCATCTACAACGATTTGGGTGGAATAACCTCCGTAAGTCACCGTTTTGTCGTGCTTATCGATGCCGTTGTAGGTCAAAACAAAGCCCACTTCGCAGTAATTTTCCAAATTTTCCTTACAGCTGGAACAGGTGCGGCATGAATCCACTAGGCATCCCACTGCAACAGTATCCCCTTCTTTGAAGTTTTTGACCTCAGGACCTATTTTCGTGACCTTTCCGACGATTTCATGGCCAGGCACGCATGGGTACGTTGTTCCCTTCCATTCGTTGCGTGCGGTGTGGAGATCGGAGTGGCAGACGCCGCAATACAAAATCTCAATTTGTACATCGTGAGGACGCAATTTTCTCCTTTCGAGGTTAAAAGGTGCCAAAGGTTTGTCCGCCCCTTGGGTGGCATAAGCTTTGACTGAATTTTTTTGCAATTCCGCCACTGGGGCCCCCAGTCCTTTCACAGTAGTCATCTCGATCTCCTTGGATAAAGTTACTTTTGGATAAAGTTACTTTTTCGGGACTGTAAATTCTCCCCCAATTTTTTTAAATTAAAAATCCCGCCCCACAACTTAAGCCTAAATTATTGCAATTTTTTCCGGACAGTTTTAGCTCCAATGCCCCCTTAAAAATAAGGGGCTCTTTTTTTGTTGGTTATTTAATGGTATCATATGATACGATAATATTATACGAATGAGTGGGATAATGCAGGATAAGCGCCCTTCCGATCGGGAACTATTCAATCGAATTGCGGAAGCTAAAAAGTTTTTAAAAGAACGGAAAGGGTTGTTTGCTAATCCGGCCAAAGCCGTAGGGGAATTGTACGAACTTGCTATCGGCGATACAAATGAGGTTTGGGCTTTGATTCTCGAATTATTAGAGGAAATTACCCCGAAAGATTATCGAGGCGCTAGGCCGCCACAAAAGTCATACGAAAAGGCAATCGTTGGTATGGAATTATTGGCTTTTAGTTGGTGGAGTAACCGACTGTCTAAGCAAGTGTACTTGAAATTTGTCTTAAAGAATGAACGGTATTATTACGTTTCGCTCCATCAAAGCCGTTCGGTAGAACAGGGAGGAGAAGAATAATATGAAATGTCTAAATTGCGACTCAGAACAGTTTGAGTCTAAAAAAATCCGTTTTAACCCCGAGATTAAAGGGGAAGAAGTAGAAGTCATAGTCCCTGCATTTGTTTGTACCCAGTGTCAAACACCCTTTATGGATGGGGAGCAAATGAATGTTTTGCGCAAGAATGCTGCTGATAAATACCGCACAACACACAATTTGCTCACTTCGCAACAAATTATAAAATACCGCGCTGCGTTAGGAATGTCGCAAGCGGCGTTTGCCAATTATTTAAAAGTGGGGGAAGCAAGCGTTAAGCGTTGGGAAACTTATTTTGTGCAAGATGTGGTTCAAGATGATCACATTCGGCTCAAATGCGATGAAGCCTATGCTGAACTCAATGCCCTGGAAGTTCATTGGAAAAGCAATGCGTCCGATATTTATAGCGGCAACCGTCCGTTTTGCCTCGAACTGTTTAAACAAGCGGTGCGTTATTTGATCGGTTTCACCAAAAGTCCTCTATTTTTAAATAAAGCCCTCTTTTACGCCGACTTCAAACATTTCCAAAAATATGGAGTGAGCATCACCGGAGCGCGCTATGTGCACCTCGATTATGGCCCCTGTCCGGATCAGTATCAAAGCATCTACGAACTGTTTTTGCAGAAAAAAGTGCTGGTCTCTGGAGGACATCACATCCTAAAAAGCCCTGAAAAGCCCGATCTCGCCGTCTTTTCCGATTCAGAAAAAGAGATCCTGGCCCTTGTGGCGCAGCTTGCCCAAAAAGATGGGGGTAAAAAACTACTGAAAATCTCCCATGATGAAGAGGCTTTCACCAACAGCGAGCCCCTTCAACAGATCAGCTACGCCCTTTCAGTTAATCTAAAGATCTAACACCCTCTCAATCGAAGGTTTTCGCGCAAAGCCGTAGAACACCTGCAGTTCTTCAGGAATCCCCTGTGGCGTAAAGTATTTTTGAGCCTCTTGAAAGATAAGGTTGCGGAACTCTAAAAGTTGAACAAGTGTCAGCTGCTCTAGTCTGGCTCTGGAGGCTTGATTCCAAAGTCTATCCCAGAGCTCTTCTAGCGAGTGATAGAAAAATTGTTTGGTTTCTTCAACAATGGAAAGGGAAACAAACTCAGCGTCAGTGAGAACTTTTTTAAGCTCTTCCCCACTCCAAAGAGGAGTTGCAATGATCCCTTTGGGATTATCGTAAATTTTGAAGGCGTTGCCAATGAGTTGGTCGACTTGTGAGTCTTCGCCCCAGGTAGAGACGGCTAATATTCCCCCAGGCCTTAAGACCCGCTTAAATTCAGCCAAGGCTTTAGGAATATCTGGAAGAAAAAAAAGGGCAAAGCCACAAAAAACGGCATCGAAGCTGGCATCGGGGAAATCAAGCTCCTCAGCATCCATACAACGTAGGTCAACCCATTCCAGATTCTTTTTAGCGAGCTCTTTTGAGGTCTCTTGGATCATCACAGGACTGATGTCGATGCCAACCAGTTTTCCACTTGCCCCCACAGCCTTTGTCAATGGATATAAAACTGCACCACGCCCTGTGGCTACATCTAAAATAGTTTGATCCGGTTGAAGCTTGACTTGGTTGACGAGAGCTTGTCCAAAATAATCAAAAAATGCATCCCCATACTGGCCATAAGTGGTTGCAGTTCGATCAAAGACTGCGCTGACCCATTGTTTGTGATTATTTTGCATTTGGAACTAAAAGACCCTCTTGAAGTAGTTGAATGAGGCTTTCTTTTTGTGCGGAAGAATAAGGAGTTTTGGCTGGGTGGTCCCAAACCGTATTGGGCCAAGCGGGATCGCCTTCTTTGCGGCCGATCACATGGATGTGTAGTTGCGGTATCTTATTTCCAAGGGCAGCAACATTGAGTTGGTTCAGTTCAAATGAATTCCAGATGAGTTGTTGAGCCAATTCCAATTCAGACAAAAGCTGCAGTTGATCAGAGAGTTCCAAATCGATGAGGCGCGCAACTCCTGCACGACGGGGCACGAGAAGTAGCCAAGGATAATGAGAAACATCTTGCAGAAGGACTCTACAGAGTGGTAAATCGGCTACGAAGTCTTTCTTCATTAAATGTGGGTGTAATTCAAAGTCCATGTTGCCTACTACAAACCCTGGTTTTGTTTTAAATAGCTTTCTAGTTGCCCCTTGCGAATGACAAGTCTTGGGTCATTGTCAATGATCTCTTGAGCTTGATTGAGGTAGGCTTTACTTTGGTCAGGATTTTCTTTCTTCAAAAGGTGTGCGAGGCGCATGTAAGCTCCAGACAGCCATACATGCAAACGAAACGAATCGATTTGGGTGGCATTTGCTTGGATCTTTTCGATCCCCTTCAACATCATCTCGTTCCCTTTTTCTTTGTCACCGTTGCGAATAAGTGCGTCGCCCAAGTGGGTCATCCAATCCCCCTTTTCAGCTTCATCTCTGGGAAATTGGTCAATGGCTTGACTCAGTTCATTTACAGCTTGAGGATAGTCTTCCAGCAAAAGTGCTGCTGTTCCTAAGAGATAATGAATCAAATGTTCCTTATTCTGCACCTGTTTGGCTTTGGCAATAGCCAGCATCTTTTCCGCTTCAGCCTTGGCAATCAGCGCATACATTTTATCGTGCGTCTTATAATACAGGTGTTTCCACGACAAAAAATTTCCCGTTAATGCTTCGATCACACCGCGGTAATCCTGTTTTTCCTGATAAGCAACGATCACTTGGTTGTATAGATTGATGGCCTCAAGGGTCTTGCCAGCTTCCCTGAGCTCATCTGCCTGCTCGTGCAAAGTAGCCATTCCAGGTAGAAAAGCCATTAAAGTTCCCCATAAAAGGGTTAAAAAATAAGTCATTGTTTTCATCATCCTCAGATCATTCGAAATTCTGAAACAATTTTGCTCTCTTTGGTTTTTTTAAAAAAGAGGCTTCTTCGTCAATGCTCTCGCTCAGGTGAATCAAAGTCTTGTATGCCTTTCTATGCCCGTCTCTTTAGCGAAAGAAGCAATCTGATTTTGAATTTCTTTAGGAGTCAATTCGATGGGTTGAAACCAAAAAAGCGCGCGAGTGATATTGTTTTCATATACTTGCGAACGGAAATTCCAGTTTTTGATAAACCATCCGGGTAGTTGATATTTCTCACCAGGAATAGCTTCAATTTTTAGTTTCTGATTTTTCTGTCGGTGATAGGACATCTCTTTCCGATGTCCTGGGTCATTAAAATGAATAAAAATACATGCATATTTTTTGTCGTCTTCTAAAAGTGAAATTTCTTCTAGCGATTGAAACCAATAGGTCTTTGAATCGATTATTTTTTCAATATCCAATAAATCAATGTCAGTAATCGCTGAAGAAAATAACCTATTATTAATTGATGGAGCTGGACCGTTAGCTATTCTAAAAATTACAGTTTTGTATAAAACAAAATTCAGTTCACTAGTAAGTTTTGCGAATAGTTCTTTGCTCCAATTTTCAATAAATCTTCGCTCTTCTGGACGCAAAAAATTTTCAACATCTTGTTTGGCAGACTTCCAATCTAAAGCATTTATCTTCTTTTCGAACGCGTTTAATAACCATGTTTTACTGTAAGGAATTATTTCATTTTTAAATGGCCCAGCTTGTTGTAGAGCATTTCTAAGCAAAAGAAGATTGATGGGTGTCTTTCGCGATAAGTACCAAAGGAAATCAAACCAGTCACGGCCTTTTTCAGATTTTCTACACAGTAATGCATGACATTTGCTGGCAAATAAACTAGGAAGATCTTGGATTAAAATTGAATACGGGTAAGGGTAAATCAAAAAGACATTTTCAAAATTCGATCCCATAGGGGGTTGCGTATCAATTTCTAATTTAATTTGAATTTTTTGTTTATCAGAAGGCAATCGATCGTAATTTAATTCAAGAATGCGTGCGAAAGAGTCTTCTTTTAGAAATGCAGTTTTTATTACGCCGTTAGCTCCAGATCGATCTTTTATTTCTAAGGTAACGCCAAAAGAATTGAATTCTAGTTCAATTGATTTTAAATATAATTTCCATTGAAATGTTTCAGATGGTTTTAAAAGAACAAAGTCTAAGTCTTCAGAAAATCTCTTTAAATGATGAACAATTCTCAAGGCTGTTCCTCCTTGAAAAGCAGCTATTTTGAAGAAATCACTTCTTGCTAGCCCGGATAAGGCAATTTCCTGATAGATCTCTTTTAAGGCGTTAAGTTCTTCTTGCTTTGTTGATGCATTATAAGTTTTTAGTCGATCTTGAATAATAGTAACACTCATAAATTTCTCATACTCGTTAATATTATTTTAAGTGTGTTTTTTACTCTTTGGCTAGGGTAATGTTCGATAAGCTCTTGCATTATTTTTTTATCATTATCTTTAAAGGATTGAGGTTCTATACGGAGATCGTCCGAAAGATCATCTATAGTTTTCCAGGGCCTTCTTCTTGAGTAGATAAAATCAGCAATTGCCTTCACTGGGGAGGCAATGAACAAGACCGAAGCTTCCTGTTGATATTGTTCTACACCAAAGGAGTAGGCCTTTATTGGAATATGCTCATAAGAAAAGATCCCGATTGGAGTTACGAATTCTTTAGCTCGTTTAACTGAGGCACAGGTTATTGTTCGAACGGATTCGGGAATCCAACCATGATAACTGAGTGCAGACTCAAAGCTTATGTAAGAAGGCCCATAGATCAAGGATGCAATTTCAAAAGAATTTAAAGATGAATTCTTTGAATTTTTAATCAAATACAAATCTCTTTTTAGGGGGATGAGATACCCTTTGCTAACAGCTCGTTTAATGATTGCATGACGCGAGTTAGCCGACTTATCCAAAATATGAGTTAAATCGATTCCTGAAATATAGGATTTGGGCCAATTAAATAAAGTTTCAAGGAAAGTTGACATAAAAACCTGCACCTAACGAGCCAATTGCAGACGTCTAGCGCCCTGTCTTTTGAGCCTTTTTGTCGTCTTTGAAACAGCACTTCTTCGCCCTATTTACCAATATTGTCTGCGAAGTGCTGTTCCAAAATCGAAAAATCGCTACTTGAGTGGCCTGGTTTTCCAAAAATGCTCTAAAATCTAGGGCACTTTACTTCTGCAACTGGTTCTAACTGTCATTTTTCGACAGCTTCTTACATAAAATTATACCTTCTTTTAATTTTTTGCAAGATAATGTCAAAAAATGACAGTTTCATACATAATTTGCAAAATCGAAAATTTTCTCATTAGAAGTTCTTATTGAAGGGACCGCCTAGAATCATGCAGGAGGCGGGGTTTGGTTTTTCGTGCAACTAAAGATCTGGAACAAGATGTAAATTCAGTATATAGGATCTTAAAAGATTCTATATACAGGAGAAAGGTTATGGCAAAGTTGAGCAATACAGCACTTAATCGCTACGGAACGGTTGAGGAAGTGGCGGCATTAGTCGCATTTCTCGCTAGTCCAGAATCTTCCTACATCACCGGAGCCAATCTAACGGTCGACGGTGGCACAAATGCATAAGAGGATATTTTAATGAAAATTTTGATTGCCGGTGCAACGGGTGCGATTGGACAACCGTTGATCGATCTTTTGGTGGCTCAAAAACAGGATGTCTATGGGATCACTCAATCTCAAGAACGGGCTAAAACTCTGGATTCTAAGGGAGCTAAATCCGTGCTTTTGGATGTTCTAGACCGTGAAGCGGTTTTTTCCGCGATAGGAGAAATCCGCCCAACAGTTGTGATCGATATGCTCACGCGCTTGCCAAAAGAATACACCCCTGAAGCGATGAGTCAAGCTGCAGAAATGGATACGAAAATTCGTCTGGAAGGGGGCGCGAATTTGCAAAATGCCTCAGAGGCGCATGGCGTCGAACGTTATATCGCCCAATCCAGTGCCTTTTGGTATGCGCCTGGATCTGGATTAGCCGATGAGAAAGTTTCATTTGCCTTTGAAGCAAGTGCGGGAATCGCCGCAGGTTGTCATGTGTATGCCGCAATTGAACAACGGGTGTTGCAATCGAAAAAAATCGATGGAACAGCCCTGCGCTTTGGTTTTTTTTATGGACCCGGCACCTGGTTCTATCCTGGACAAGATGTTGCCGAGCAGATTTGCCACCAAAAATTGCCCCTTATTGGCAAAGGGCAAGGCATTTGGAATTTTGTCCACATCGAAGATGCAGCCCAGGCGATCGTAGCAGCGCTTACAAGTAAACCAGGCATCTATAATATTGTTAACGATCAACCATCGCAAATGCGCGAATGGCTACCGGCTTTTGCAAAGGACCTTGGCGCTCCACCCCCTCCTCACATAACCGAGGAGGAAGGCAACCGCACGCGCGGCGCCGATTCTGTTTATTATGCCACCAAGCTGCGCGGCGCCTCAAATGCTAAAGCAAAGCAGGGACTCAATTTTAAGCCCCGCCCTTTTGAGTGGTTATTTGCTTAAGTCCTATCATGAACGACAATTCCAATAATGTAACAATCCCAACTAGGGGGGAAGCGAATATTTATTCAAGGAAATTGAGAAGGGGGGTGTGAGCAACTGGTTTCTGAGCTTGACAGAGGTTTGATCAAGTGTTACCAAAGATTATTTTATTATATATTTTAAGGAAGGAGTTGTCATGGGAAAGCGCTTGTCGGTTTATTACTGGAAACTGCTTTTGCTTTCTGTTTTGTTGATGATTGCTCAACAGGGATCAGCCAAGGAAAAGTTTCCAGATCGAAAGGTGCCCGCTCGAGAGATCCCGGTGCCAATGACAGTCAGTCCCCAATTACAAAAAAATATTGCCCTTCCCTTGAATCCATTGATGTACGTTGAACCAAAAACGATCGAGCAATGGCGTGACATTGTGGCCAAGGGGGAAGGAGCGGTTACTGAATCGCTCATGAAGTCAGCGAACAAACTCTTTAATGTCGATGTAAAAGCTGAAGTCATTGGCGGAGTCAAAACGCACATTGTCGCCCCTAAGAGCATCCCTGAAAAGAATAAGGATCGCCTGTTAGTGTATGTTCACGGCGGCGGGTACATTCTCAATGGTGGTGAGGGGAGCGTTCCTGAGGCAATGGCGATGGCCCATTATGGGCAAATCAAGGTGATTTCGGTTGATTACCGGATGCTACCCGACCATCCATTTCCCGCAGGCTTAGAGGATGTAATCGCAGTTTATAAAGAAGTTCTCAAACATTATCAGCCTAAAAATATTGGGATGTTCGGAACCTCTGCTGGCAGTGGCTTAACGGCTGCTGCGATGTTTAAACTGAGAGAATTGAATCTCCCTCAACCTGCTGTAGTGGGATTAGGAACGCCTTTTATCGATATTACCAAAACTGGTGATACCTATTTTACCAATCAAGATATAGATAATTTTCTGGTCACTTATAATGGGTTACTAGGAAGCATAGCTAAACTCTATGCGGGTTCACACGATATGAAAAACCCGCTCATTTCCCCCATCTATGGAGATTTTGCGAAAGGCTTTCCCCCGACAATTCTTACTTCAGGCACGCGCGATCTATTCTTGAGCAACACCGTGCGCACCCACCAAAAGCTGCGTGAGGTAGGTATCGAGGCCTATCTGCAAGTGTTTGAAGGGTGTTCCCATGCCTTTTATTTACAAGTACTAGACTCGCCCGAATCGAAGCAAGCTTATCAAGAGATGGTGGCGTTCTTTGACAAGCATTTAGGAAAATCTTGATCCGATCTACCTTTTTAAGCCTGATCTGTATAGGTGTTGTGCTCGCTCCCAGCAAAAGTTTTGGCCGGGAGGAAACTCTCTCAGAAAGAGCCTCTAACCCGATTACAAACCTTACGCAGCTTCAGTTTGAAAATGATGCCTCGCCAAAAAACTACGGTACAAAAGATTGGGCGAATACGGTTTTGGTCAAACCGATAATTGCGCTAGATAGGCGAAACGGTTTTCCTTTCGAACAATTAATCAGGTTTAAATTTCAAATCCCAACTCTTCCCGATTCTTCTGTAACAGCCAGAGGAACAGCGCTTGGCGATACCCAATTCTTTGACCTATTTGTCACCGAAGAACCCACCTGGGGCCGCTGGGGCATCGGTCCGATGGCGATTTTCCCCACAGCCACAAAGCTTGATGTTGGCCAAGGCAAATGGCAACTTGGACCAGCCTTCGGAATCAGCGTTCTCAAGTTCAAAGGCTGGCAGATCGGTTGCCTAGCTCAAAATCCGATCTCCTTTGCGGGAAATCATCGTAAGCCCACGCAAAACTATCTTCTATTTCAGCCGTTCATCATCTACCATTTCTTGAAAAATTCCTATTTCATCACTAATGGGGAATGGACAATCGATTGGCGCCACCACATCCGCCAAATTCCCCTCAATATTGGCCTTGGCCATACCTTTGAAGGTCCCCTCAAAATCGATTCCCTGCTCCAATTTGAATGGATGGCTTACCAAAACGCCGTCAAAAGTAGCGGCTACGTCAACAAATACACCGTGCAATTCTCCCTCAGCATCTTATTCAACTAAAAAATTTAGAGTTCCTGAAATATATTTGTCCGAATTCTCCTGAGCAAGTTGGATTTTAAGAATTTTCGCGCGTGCGATTGCTCAACTCTTGACATGTATTATTATTCATTATATGATGTATAAAAATACATAGTTAAGGTGCCCAATGACCGAAGATTTTTCTGCGCAAAAAAGACAAGATGCCATCGTTGATTTATTGAAAAGGGTGGCTGTTTCTGATCAAAATCAGATTGTTGAACTTCTCAAAAACCATTACGGGATTGAAACCAATCAAGTAACCGTTTCCCGTGATCTTCGCAAACTTGGTGTAGTTAAACAACTCACTAAGGATGCTTTGATTTATACCCTTCCCCAAACAGATGTCAAAAAGGAAATTCTTCAACTTGCCCTTGTTGATATTAGCTTTAATGAAGCGATGATTGTCATTAAAACCCATCCAGGATTAGCTGCATTCGTTGGGGATTACATCGATCAAAATCAAGAGCTTGAAGTACTTGGCAGTTTAGCAGGAGAAAATGCCGTTTTTGTCGCCCCGAAGTCGATAAAAAATATAAAAAATATCTACGAAACACTTTGCGCAATTTTAAATTTTAAAAAGAAGGGCCTTTAGAAAATGTTTAAAAAAAGTATATTTATTCTCGTTTGTTTTTTGTCTCTTGGACTTCAAGCTTCTGAGTCAGTGCTTGTTGTAGGAACTAACGCGGAATTTCCCCCTTTCTCTTTCATACAAGACAGAAAGATTGTCGGTTTTGATATCGATGTTGTCAACGAGGTGGCCAAAAGACTTGATAAAGAGATTCTTTTGAAAGACATGCCGTTCGATGCGTTGATCCCACAAGTCATTCTAGGGCAAGTCGATGTGGTCGCTGCAGGAATGAGCTATACTGAGGAACGTGCAAAGCGCGTTCTTTTTACTAAAAGTTATTTAGATTCAGATCCACTGGTTGTCTTTTCGACAGCAAAAAATGCCCTTTCATTTGATGCGCTAAAAGGAAAAACGATTGTGGTGGTGGAAGGGTTTACTTCAGATCAACTGATGTCATCCATAAAAGGAATCAATCTGATGCGCTTAAACAATCAATCAGACGCTTTTATGGCGATTAAATGCGGAAGAGCTGATGCCTTTATAACGGCGAAAAGCACCGT
>Ga0153954_1001565_pt1 | contig 11791 bp, 8 predicted proteins | sample TSFL038MetaG_FD_102277 | JGI IMG/M metagenome (GOLD analysis project Ga0153954, IMG submission 102277) | Attine ant fungus gardens microbial communities from Florida, USA - TSFL038 MetaG | ecosystem: Host-associated > Fungi > Mycelium > Unclassified | place: USA: Florida, Wekiwa Springs State... | reverse complement strand
CCTTCGACCACCCGCTCTGGGTCCTCTACTCCTCGGGCACCACCGGCCTGCCGAAGGCGATCGTCCAGGGCCAGGGCGGCATCCTGCTCGAGCAGCTGAAGAAGATGCACCTCCACACGGACGCGAAGCCCGGCGACCGCCTCTTCTGGTTCACCACCACCGGCTGGATGATGTGGAACTTCATCGTCTCCGGCCTCCTGACCGAGGCGGCGATCGTCCTCTACGACGGCAACCCCGGCCACCCCGACATGGGCTGCCTCTGGGACCTGGCCGAGGCCGCCGGCGTGACGATGTTCGGCACCTCCGCCGCCTACATCTCGGCCTGCATGAAGGCGGGCGAGGAGCCCGGCGCGGGCCGCGATCTCTCGCGCCTGAAGGCGGTCGGCTCGACCGGCTCGCCGCTGGCCCCGGAGGGCTTCGACTGGATCTACGAGCACCTCGGCTCCGACACCTGGCTCTTCTCCACCTCCGGCGGCACCGACCTCTGCACCGCCTTCGTCGGCGGCGTCCCCACCCTGCCCGTCTATAGGGGCGAGCTGCAGGCGCGGGCGCTGGGCGCCGCGGTGGAGGCCTGGGACCCCGAGGGCAGGCCCCTGATCGGCGAGGTCGGCGAGCTCGTGCTGACCGAGCCGATGCCCTCGATGCCGCTCTTCCTCTGGGGCGACGAGGACGGCTCGCGCTACCGCGAGTCCTACTTCGAGATGTTCCCCGGCACCTGGCGCCACGGCGACTGGATCGAGATCACCGGGCGGGGCACCGCGATCATCCACGGCCGCTCGGACTCGACCATCAACCGCGGCGGCATCCGCATCGGCACCGCCGAGATCTACCGCGCCGTGCTCTCCTCCGACGAGGTCACGGACGCCCTCGTGGTCGACCTGCCGAAGGAGGGCACCGACGGGGTGATCGAGCTGTTCGTCGTCCTCCGCGAGGGGGCCGAGCTCGACGACGAGCTGCGCAGGACCCTGGCCCGCTCGATCCGCGAACGCTGCTCCCCGCGCCACGTCCCCGACGACGTCCGCGCCGTCGCCGCCGTCCCCCGCACCCTCTCCGGCAAGGTGGTCGAGGTCCCGGTCAAGCGCATCCTGATGGGCGCCGACCCGGCGAAGGTGGTGAGCCGCGACTCGCTCGCCAACCCCGAGGCGCTGGATTGGTTCGCCGCGCTGGCGCGGGAGGTGGGAGCTCAGCCCTCGTCCGGCGCGGACCGTTCGCAGTAGTTGCGGATCGTCGTCTCGAAGAGGTCGACCGCGCGGGCGAGGTCATCTACGGGGACGTACTCGTCCGCGCCGTGAGCGACGGAGAGCAGGCCGGGCCCGAATGCGGCGATGCAGGGGGTGCCGCCGGCGAGGGCAAAGTGCGAGGCATCGGTGCCGCCTGGATAGGCCGCCGGGAGGAGGTCGCGCCCGAGGACCTCGCGGGCGGCCAGCCGGGCCGATTCGACCAGGGGATGGCCGGTGTCGATGCCGGCCGGCGGGCACCAGCCGCGGGCGCCCTCCTCGAAGTCGAGCTCGTAGGCGATCCCCTCCGGGACGGTGGCGTCGAGCAGTTCCTTCAGCTCGCCGGTCAGGTGGTCGCGCTCCATTCCCGGCACGAGCCGGATGTCCGTGCGAAAGGAGGCGAGGCCGGGGTGGACGCCGTAGAACACGCCGCCGTCCATGCTCACGGCCGCGTTGACGGTGGGGCTCACGCGGATCCCGTCGGCGGCGGGATGGTCCGGCCGGAAGTCGGCGAGGGCGCCGATGCACCGGGCCGCGGCCACGGTCGCGCTCGGGCCGAGGAGACCGGAGAGGCCGGAGTGCCCCTGCTTCCCGTGGAGGACGACCTCGAAGCAGGTGACCCCGCGGGAGATCGTGTAGAGGGCGTCCCAGGAGCCGGACACGCCGGCGGGCTCGCCGAGGATCATCGCGTCGGCGTCGATCTCCCGGCGCGCGGACAGCAGGGCCGCCCCGTGCTCGCCGCCCGTCTCCTCGTCGGCGGAGAAGACGAGTTGGACGCGGCCCCGCTCGGCGTTCCGTGCCCATCGCTCGGTCGCGATCAGCATCGCCGCGATCGCGCCCTTCATGTCGGACGTGCCGACGCCGTAGGCGCGATCGCCATCGATCGTGAGCTCCCATGGATCGTTGGTCCAGAGCGGCAGGGCGTCGCCGATCGCCTTGGTGTCGAGGTGACCGTTGAGGGCAAGGGCGGGCCCCGGGCCGGCGACGACGTCGACGAGGACGTTCGGACGGCCGGGCGTGCCCTCCACGACCCGGACGTCGAAGCCACGCGACCGGGCGTCATCGACGACCAGGCCCGCCATCTCCGCCTCGCCCACGCCTGGATTCGAGGAATCGCAGGACACGAACCGATCCAGGAGCGCGATCACGTCCTCGGTGGTCTGGTCCATGGCCGGAAGTCGAGTCGTCAGGTGACGGTGGAGAATCAGAAAGGGAACGGGCGCTTGACATTCGGAGAAAGTCAGCTACCGTTGCGCGAATTAGTCTTACATCATACAAATCTCTTTTGGGATTTTATGAGTAATCGCGGCAGCCGGGGGGCTGCAGGAGTGAGCCGAATTTCCTGGGGAGATTCCACAGGAGGAAGAGAACGTGGAGAATCGGCTCGCGTTGCGGTGCCTGCTTGCGGTCGTCGTCATGGCTGTCGCGCTCGGTCTCAGCGCATGTGGTTCGTCTGACAGCGGTAGCGACACCGGTACTACCGGTACTACTCAGTCGGCGGAAAGTGGGTCGGCGGAAGACGCATCGGCGTCGTCCGACCAGCTCGCCTCGAAGTTGCCCGCGCGTTTCCAGGAAGCGGGAACGATCAAAGTGGCGACCGCCGAAGGCAATCCCCCGTATGAGTCGGTGGATCCCGACTCGGGCGAACTTGTCGGTTTCGACATGGACATCATCAGGCTGCTCGCCTCGAAGCTCGGGTTGGAAGCGGAAATTCAGGCGCTGCCCTTCGCCGGTGTTGTTCCGGGTCTCCAGTCCGGGCGCTACGACGCGGCGATCACGAGTCTGACCATCACTCAAGAACGTGAGGAAGTCATCAATCTCCTCGCCTATCTCCAGATCGGCACGGGCCTGTTGGTGACGAAGGGCAATCCCAATGGTGTGACTGATCTCAACTCGACGTGTGGGATGAAGATGGGCGTGGCGAAGGGGAGTGCCAACGAACTCCCGGTCAAAGAAGCCTCGGCTGAATGCTCCGGGGGCTCGATCGAAATCGTGGGGACGGAAGGGAACGACCTGCTCGCCTTGCAGAGCGGGCGCGTGGAAGTCTCGGCGATGGATGCGGCAGCCGCGGCCGCGACCGCCAAGGCACAGCCGAACGAGTTCGAAGTGCCGAACGAAGAAATCTACGGCGCGGCACTCGCGGGCATCGGTTTCCCCAAGGACGAAGTCGAACTGGCGGAAGCCTTCCAGGCCGCGCTGGAGCTGACGATCGAAAACGGTGAATACACCGAACTGATCGAAAAATGGAACATCCCTAACCTGGCGTACGAAGAAGCTACGCTCAATCCCGAAACCGAACTGTGAGTCGGTCAGCAGCGGACCCCGCGGGCTCCTTGCCGCCCCTGTCCCACCGGGCGACGCGTGGTGTCAGGAGATCGAGTGCATTCAAGATGCTCGATCTGGCGTGGTCCATTCCCGATGCGATTCACCTCGAGATCGGCGAGCCTGATTTCGCCCCGCCCGAGCATGTTCTCAACGCGATCCAACGTGCGATCGCGGAAGGTCGCGGCGGGTATCCGCCGACCGCCGGACTGCCCGAGCTGCGTGAGCGGCTGGTGGAGAAGCTGGCTCGTGTCAACGGCATCACGACCACCGCAGATGCGGTGGTCGTGAGCAACGGCGGGTGCCAGGGCCTCTTCGCCGTGCTTTCGGCCCTGCTCGACGAGGGCGACGTCGTCGCCCTCCCCAACCCGGGGTGGCCGAACTACCGGTCGATGGTGGGCCTGCTCGGTGCCCAGGTGGCGACCTACTCGCTGTCGGCGGAGCGCGGCCACGTGCCCGATCCGGCCGAGATCGAGCGGGTCATCGCCGAAGGGGCGAAGGTCGTCGTGCTGTGCAACCCATCTAATCCGACCGGCTCCGTGACGCCACCGGAGGTCGTCGAGGAACTGGTCGAGGTGGCGCGATCCTCAGACGCCTGGCTCCTGTCGGACGAGTGCTACGACGAGCTCTACTTCGGCGACGCGCCCCCCTTGAGTCCGGCGTCGATCGCACCCGACGGGCCGATCGTGTCCGTCTACAGCTTCTCCAAGTCGCACGCGATGACCGGGTGGCGCATCGGTTACGTGGCCGGCCCTCCGAGCGTCGCGAAGCTGGTCGAAGACGCGCAGGAGCCACTGGTGATGGGCGTGAACGCACCCGGGCAGTACGGTGCGATCGCCGCGCTGGCCGACGACGATCACGTGGTCCAGATGCGCGAGGCCTACCGGATCCGTCGCGACGCGGTGGTCGGGGCGTTCAGGGAGCGCGGCTACTCGCCGCCGACCCCGGAAGGTGCCTTCTACCTCTGGCTCGACATCTCCGACGTCGCCGGGTCCGACGAGGACTTCGTCCTGTCACTGCTCCGCGACCAGCACGTCGCGCTCACCGCCGGCTCTTCCTTCGGCGACGGCGGCGCCGGCTACATCCGGCTCTCGCTCGCCGCCGGCAAGGCGGCGCTGTTGACCGCGGTGGATCGCATCGACGAGCAGATCAGGTCGGGCGGCGGTCGATGAACGCGGCTCGGCTGATCGCCAGGCTGGACACGAAGCCGCAGGCGCGGCGAACGGCTCGCCGGACGCCGTGGGGGGAAATCCTCGGCAGCGCCGTGGTGCTGCTGCTCGCCGTCCTCTTCGTCAACTCGCTGGCGAACAACCCGCGGCTGCACTGGAGCGTCGTCGGCGAATACATGTTCAGCTCGACCATCGTCGAAGGTGTACTGGTGACGATCGAGCTCAGTATCGGGTGCATGATCCTGGCGATCCTGGTCGGCCTTGCCAGTGCCCTGATGGGCCAGTCGCACAGTCTGGTGTTGGTCGTCCTGTCGAAGCTGTACGTGTGGATCTTCCGCGGCACGCCGGTGTTGGTCCAGTTGATCTTCTGGTACAACATCGCGCTCCTCTTTCCCACCTTGTCCCTCGGCCCGCTCGGCTCGTGGAGCATGAACGAACTCGTCAGCCCGACGACCGCCGCAGTGGTCGGGCTGACGCTGGCCGAGGGTGCGTATATGTCCGAGATCATCCGCGCCGGGCTGTTGTCGGTCGACCCCGGACAGGTCGAAGCGGCGCAGTCGCTTGGTATGACGCGACGCTCCACCCTGCGTCGGGTGACGCTTCCGCAGGCCGTTCGCGTGATCATTCCGCCAACCGGCAACGAGTTCATCACGATGCTGAAGGGAACCTCACTCGTGGCGGTCATCTCGGTGCATGACCTCTTGTTCTCGGCGCAGAGCGTCTACAACACCAACTACGAGGTCGCCGCCCTGCTGATCGTGGCGAGTTGCTGGTACCTCGCGATGACCTCCGTGGCCACCATCGGCCAAGGGTACGTCGAACGTTACTTCGCCCGGAGGATGTGATGTCTACGACGATGTTGAGGGTCGAGGGACTCTCGAAGAGCTATGGCTCCTTGCAGGTGTTGCGTGAAGTCGACCTCGAGGTCGGCACCGGAGAAGTGTGTTGCATCCTCGGGCCGTCCGGCTCGGGCAAGAGCACGCTGTTGCGGTGCATCAACTTTCTCGAGGTCGCCGACGACGGTGACATCAGGGTGCAGGACGACCTGATCGGCTATCGCCGCGAGGGGGAGAAGCTCTACTCGCTCCACGAACGGGACATGTGCAGGCAGCGGGGCCGCATCGGGATGGTGTTCCAGCGGTTCAACCTGTTCCGGCACCTGACCGCGGTGGAGAACGTCATGCTCGGTCCGACCGCGGTGCTGGGTAAGTCTCGCGACGAGGTCCGGGGCAAGGCGATGGACCTACTCGATCGGGTCGGCCTCGCCGATCGCGCCGGTCACTATCCGTCGCAGCTCTCGGGCGGGCAGCAACAGCGCGTCGCCGTCGCCCGCGCCCTCGCCATGGACCCGCTGCTGATGTTGTTCGACGAGCCCACCTCGGCGCTCGACCCCGAGCTGGTCAGCGAGGTCCTGGAGGTGATGAAGGCCCTGTCGCGCGAACACATGACGATGGTCATCGTGACCCATGAGATCGGGTTCGCGCGCGAGGCCGCGGATCAGGTCGTGTTCATGGACGACGGCGTGATCGTCGAGCGCGGCCCGGCCCGGCGGCTGATCGAGTCTCCCAGTAACGAGCGCACCAAAGCATTTCTCGGAAAGGTCCTCTAGCAATGACTGTCACCCCCGCATCCTTCCTCCCCACGCTGCTCGACCTGCTCGGGCCGCCCCGCCCCCTCGAGGAGGGGCAACGGCCCGACGGCGATTTCGCCCCGCGCCTCATGATCGACGGCGAGGTCAGGGACGCCGCCGACGATGGCACCTTCGACAACCTGAACCCGGCCACCGGCGAGACGATCGGCGCCGTTGCCGACGGTACTTCGGCCGACCTGCAGGCGGCTGTCGGCGCGGCACGGCGGGCGTTCGGGCAGACCCGGTGGCGGCACGACTGCGACCTCCGCGCGAAGTGCCTCGGCCAACTGCACGAAAGCCTGGCCCGGCACGCGGCCGAGCTGCGCCGGGCGCTCGTGCTCGAGATCGGTTGCCCGGTTCGCCTCGCCAACGGCGTGCAGGTCGACGAAGCGATCGAGAAGTTCGCCTTCTTCGTCGCCGCGGCCCGCAGCGGTGGCGAGGAGGTCCATCTTGCCGACGCAAGCTCCGGTGGCCTGCGGAGCATCCGGCGCATCGCGAGGGAGCCGATCGGGGTCGTCGGCGCGGTCACCCCGTGGAACATCCCGCTCGATATCTCGCTGGCCAAGATAGGCGGCGCGCTGGCGGCCGGGAACGCGGTCGTGCACAAGCCGGCGCCCGACTCGCCGTGGACGGCGGCGATCGTCGGCCGGCTCGTCGCCGAAGAGACCGACATCCCCGCCGGGATCTTCAACGTCGTCATGTCCAGCGACCACACGCTCGGGGCGGCGCTGACCGCGGATCCACGGGTGGACGCGATCACCTTCACCGGCTCGACCGCGACCGGCCGCCGGGTGATGGCTGCGGCTGCCGAGGAAATCAAGCGGGTCCACCTCGAGCTCGGCGGCAAGTCGCCGAACCTGATCCTCGACGACGTCGACTTCGAGCGCGTCGTGCCGGTCGCCGCGGCCCTCGGCTGCTTCAACGCGGGCGAGAGCTGCATCCTCCCCAGCCGGCTGCTGGTTCCCGAGGCGCAGCTCGACCGCTGCATCGACCTTGCCGCCGCCGGGATGAACGCGGTCACCGTCGGCGACCCACTCAGCGTCGACACCTTCATGGGCCCGCTGATCAACGCGACGCACCGCGAGCGGGTGCTCGCGGCGATCGAGGATGGCCTGGGCGCCGGCGGCGAGGTCGTCACCGGAGGCGGCACCCCGCCGCACCTCGACGCCGGGTTCTACGTCGAACCGACGTTGATCGCCGGCGCATGCCCCGACTCGGCCCTGATCCAGCAGGAGATCTTCGGGCCCGTCGTCTGCGTGCAGAGCTACCGCGATCTCGACGAGGCCCTGGCCCTGGCCAACGGGACCCCCTTCGGACTGGCCGCCTACGTGTGGTCGGGGGATGTCGACCGGGCGCAGGGCGTGGCGCGCGAGCTCCGCGCCGGGATGGTCGGGATCAACGGCGGGCAGTTCACCGGCGCCGAGATGCCGTTCGGCGGTGTCGGCCAGAGCGGCATCGGCCGCGAGTGGGGCGCGCTCGGCGTCGAGGAGTTCCAAGAGGTGAAGACGATCGCGACGGGGGTGGCCCGGTGAAGCCCGGGGCGACCCCGGCCGGCCTCATCGCCGGCGCTCCGGACCGGGTCCCGGTCCCCGCCGAGAACGGCGGCGAGGCCCTGGTGTCGCTGCTGGCGATCCACGGCGTGGAGTGGATCTTCATCAACCCGGGGACGGACACGGCGCCGATCCAGGAGGCGTTGGTCGCCCTGGCGGCCAGGGGCGAGCCGACCCCGAAGCTCCAGGTCTGCCCCGACGAGCGCGTCGCCGTGGCGGCCGCCCAGGGCTTCTGGCTGCGGACCGGGCGCCCGCAGGCCGTGATCGTCCACGTGGACGTCGGCACCCAGGCGATGGGGGCGGCGATGCACAACGCCCAGCGCACCAACGCCGGGATCGTGATCATCGCCGGCCGCGCGCCGCGGACCTTCGACGGCTCCCTGCCCGGCGGCCGCTCGATCCCGGTGCACTGGCAGCAGGATCAGCCGGACCCGGCCGGGATCGTCCGCAACTACGTCAAATGGGCCGAGGAGATAACGCTGGTCGAGGCGATGCCGCACCTCTGCTCGCGGGCCTTCCAGGTCGCTAGGTCGGCCCCCGCCGGCCCGGTCTACATGACGGTCGCCCGCGAGGTGTTGATGCGCCCGGTCGTGGACATGACCGTCTCGGCGCCGGCCCGACACCGCGCTCCGGCCACCCCGGCGGGGTGTCGCGACGCGATCTCCCTCGCCGCGTCGTGGCTCGCCGTCGCGGAGCGGCCGATCGCCATCACCGCGCGGACGGGCCGCACGCCGGAGGCGGCGGCGGCGCTCGGCGAGCTGGCGCGCAAGCTGGGAATGCCCGTCGCGGACGCGCGCGAGACCGTCAACCTGCCGAGCGACCATCCTTGTTGGCTGGAGGCGGAAGCCGACGTCACGCGCCACCTCGTCGATGCCGACCTGGTGCTCATGGTCGACGCCGAGGTGCCCTGGGTGCCGCTCGTCCGGGAGCCGTCGGAGAAGGCGCTCGTGATCCAGGTCGATCGCGATCCGGTGAAGGCGTCGATGGTGAACTGGAGCTTCGCGGTCGACCTCCCGATCCAGGCCGACAGCGCCAAGGCCTTGCCTGCTCTGGCGGCTGCCGTCGACTCATTCGCGGCAGGCGAGCGCGCCGGAGTTTGGCGGCGGCGCCTCGACGCCCTCGCGGCGGCGCGGGCGGACAGGCTCGCGCGGCGGGCGGCGGAGCATCGCGAGGAGCGCGGGCTGCAGCCGATCAAGCCCGGTGTGCTGGTGGAGGCGCTGAACGGCGTCCTGCCCGACCAGGCGATCGTCATGGAGGAGGTGACCACCAACGACGCGGTGGTGCGCGAGCGCCTCGCCCGCACCGAGCTCGACACCATCCACGCGATCGGCGCCGCCGGCCTGGGCTGGGCGATGGGGGCTGCGCTCGGGGTGAAGCTGGCCGAACCGGACCGCGACGTGGTGGCCCTCTGCGGCGACGGCAGCTTCATGTTCTGCGCCCCGGTCGCCGCCCTCTGGGCCGCGCGGGATGCGGGCGCCCCGTATCTGACCGTCGTCTTCGACAACCAGGGGTACCGGGCGGCCAAGAATCCCGTGCAGTTGCTCTATCCCGCCGGAGCCTCGGCGCGAGCGGACGATTTCACCGGCACCGTGTTCGCGGCGCCCCCCGATCACGCCGCCGTCGCCCGCGCCTGCGGCGCCCACGCCGAGCGCGTGACCGACCCCGCCCGCCTGGAAGGTGCCCTCCAGGAGGCGCTGGAGGCCACGCGCTCGGGCACCGCCGCGGTCGTCCAGGTGGTGTTGGAGAAGATCTAGATGAGTGGTGCTACGGACAGAGGAGCCCGGTCGTTGACGAAGATGCCGGGAACGTCACGCTTTCAGGCCCTCCGGGGCCGGAAATCGAGGCCGTGGGACGCGCTGCGTGGATTCACCGTGCTATGGCAGGGTCAACTCACGCAGCGTGATCGCGACGCCTGGGGAAGGCGCGCGGAAGGGTGCCGTGGCCTGCATCTCTGTGACAGGCCCCACATCGGCCACGGATCCGTGACTCTCCTGTGAGCGATCCGTGTCACTCCCGTTACGGACCCCAGGGCGCTCCCGCCACGGATCCGCCGCTCCCCGCAACCCGGCCGTCTCGGCAACGGCCACAGCCAGCTAGGGCCGTGGCCGAGGCGGCCCGTCCCTTATCCCGGGCGCTAGCTTGGAGAGGCCCCATCCTTTCCCGCCTCCGCGTTGATGGGCCGAAAACCCGCCTATATGACGGGTTTTCGGCCCATCAACACCTGGGCCGGCCGGACGGGCGGCTCGTGGAACTACTCATCTAGGCGAGGGACGGGTGCGGCTTTGTAGTATCGAATACAAGATGAGCCTGCGGCGCATGGCGACCCCATCGGCGTAGGCGCCGGACACCGGGATGGCCGGTTCGACCGGTCGCCGCTTTGACCCCACAGGCGCGCCACGCCGCCGCGGCGCTGATCTTCGTCGTCCTCAACCTGCGGCTCGCGGTTGCGGCGATCCCGCCGGTGCTGGGCGAGATCGAACGGGAAACCGGGCTCTCCTCGGCCGCCGCCGGGGTGCTGACCGCGGTCCCGGTCTTTTGCTTCGGCGCCGTCGCGCTGGCCACGCCGTGGCTGCTGCGGCGGTTGCGGATGGGGCCGCTCCTCCTGCTGACGATGGTCGCGGTCGCGATCGGCTGCGCGATCCGCCTCGACGCGACGCTCGTCGCGCTCTTCGCCGGCACGGTGGTGCTCGGCGCCGGGATCGCCGTCGCCAACGTCCTCGTGCCGGGGCTGATCAAACGCGACTTCCACGCCCAGGCGGCGGTGATGGTCGGGGTCTACTCGCTGGGCCTCTCGCTCAGCGGGGCGATCTCGGCGGGGCTGACGGTGCCGATCGAGCACCTCTTCCACGTCGGCTGGCGCCCCGCCGTCGCCGTCTGGGGCGCCTTCGCCGTCCTCGCCGCGCTGCTGTGGGCGCCGCAGGCGCGGCGGGCGGCGGCGGTGTCCGCCACGGCGGCCGAGGCGGCGGTCGGCCGGGCCCTCTGGCGCGACCGGCTCGCCTGGAGCGTGACCCTCTTCATGGGCCTGCAGTCGCTCGGCTTCTACACGACGCTCAGCTGGCTGCCGACGATCCTCGAGGACCACGGCATCTCCCAGGGCACCGCCGGCTGGATCCTCTCCTTCTCCTTCTTCCCGGCGATGGCGATCGCCCTGGCGACGCCGCCGATCCAGCGCCGGGTCAGGCACCAGTCCGCCCTCGTCCTCTTCGTCACCGCTGTCTTCGCGATCGCCTATCTGGGCCTGATCGCCGACCCCGCCGGCATCCCCTACCTCTGGGCTGCCCTCCTCGGCCTCGCCCAGGGAGCCTCCCTCACCCTCGCCCTCGGCTTCATCGTCGCCCGCGCGCCCGACACCCACCACGCCGCCCACCTCTCGACCATGGCCCAGGGCGTCGGCTACCTGATCGCCGCCGCCGGCCCGTTCCTGGTCGGTGCCCTCCACGCGATCACCCACGGCTGGACCGTCCCCCTGCTCCTCCTCCTGGCGAACCTGATCCCCCTGACGATCGTCGGCTTCGTCGCCTGCCGCGAGGGCCACGTGCTGGCAGCCGATGACGATTCTGTGAGTGCGACGGTGGCGTGACGAGAAATCCAAGCGTTCGTCGCTTGACGGCCTATGTCGGCCAAGCGACGAACGCTCATGTGCTGCACCTAGCCGCCGATCGCCGGCGCCTCCTCGCCCAGCCGCTCCGGCAGGCCGAAGGAGCGGAAGAGGTTCGGCAGGAGCGGGGCGAGGAAGTTGTGGATGCCGGTGACGCGGGGCTCGTTTGCGCCGGTCGCTCCGCCGCCCGCGGCGTCGGGCGCCTCGGCTTCGAGCAGGGTCAGGGACCAGGGGAGCCAGGCGCCGGTGGTGGGGTCGGGTTTGTAGGAGGCGAAGGCGGGGAGGCCGTTGGCGGAGGTGGCGAT
>Ga0153954_1001564_pt1 | contig 11797 bp, 11 predicted proteins | sample TSFL038MetaG_FD_102277 | JGI IMG/M metagenome (GOLD analysis project Ga0153954, IMG submission 102277) | Attine ant fungus gardens microbial communities from Florida, USA - TSFL038 MetaG | ecosystem: Host-associated > Fungi > Mycelium > Unclassified | place: USA: Florida, Wekiwa Springs State... | reverse complement strand
TGGTGCGGGCATTCGGCGTCAATGTGCCGAGGCTGATCACCCTGACCTACGGCCTCGGTGTCGCGCTCGCGGCGTTCGCCGGCGTCCTCGCCGCTCCGATCTATTCTGTCAGCCCCAATATGGGGGCGGATCTCATGATCGTCGTCTTCGCCGTCGTCGTCATCGGCGGCATGGGATCGATCCTGGGATCAATCATCGTCGGATTCGGCCTCGGTGTCGCCGAGGCCCTCACCAAAGTCTTCTATCCGGAATTTTCCGCGACCGTGATCTTCGTCATCATGGTGCTGGTGCTGATGCTGAAGCCCGCAGGGCTGTTCGGACGACAGGCCGCTGTCAGCGACGCCCAGGCGAGCATGGCGCCGACGGGCTCCATCAGGCATGACCGTGACGATGCCGGCTTGCACCGAAATATCTTCATTGGCATCGGACTGGCGCTGATTGCCGCGCCCTTCGTGCTGTATCCGATCCTCCTGATGAAGGTTCTTTGCTTCGCGCTGTTTGCCTGTGCCTTCAATCTTCTGCTCGGCTTTGGCGGACTGATGTCGTTCGGGCATGCCGCCTATTTCGGCGCCGCCAGCTATATATCGGCCTATGCCATCAAGGCATGGGGCATGCCGGCCGAGATCGCGATCGTGCTTGGAACGCTGTCGGGCGCGGCGCTCGGGGTGGTCTTCGGCGTCATCGCGATCCGTCGCCAGGGCATTTATTTCTCCATGGTCACGATGGCGCTGGCGCAGCTGATTTTCTTCATTTCCCTGCAGGCGCCGTTCACCGGCGGCGAGGACGGGATTCAGTCCGTGCCGCGCGGGCATTTGTTCGGATTTCTGGATCTGAAGAACGACATGACGCTGTATTTCGTCGTTGTCGTCATCTTCATGGCCGGGCTGCTGTTCATCTACCGGATCATCCATTCTCCTTTTGGACAGGTGATCAAGGCCATTCGTGACAACGAGCCACGCGCCATTTCGCTGGGCTACCGCGTGAACGAGTACAAGATCTGCCTGTTCGTGCTCTCCACCGCTATCGCCGGTCTTGCGGGAGCCACGAAAGCCGTCGTATTCCAGCTTGCTTCGCTGAACGACGTTCATTGGTCGATGTCGGGCGAGCCGGTATTGATGACCTTGGTCGGTGGTCTCGGCACGATATTCGGTCCCCTGCTGGGAGCTACCATCATCATTACCATGCAGGACTATCTTGCGACGCTTGGCTCCTGGGTCTTCATCGCGCAGGGAATCGTTTTCGTCGTCTGTGTGATGCTGTTCCGCGACGGAATCATCGGCGTTCTCGGCCGCTGGACAAAACGTCGTTTGTGATCCAATGGCGTCTGGACAGGACACCATGAAGCCGAATTTCACTGGACGCTCAGGAGCCGGGAGACCAACCATGCCGTTCGCAACTGTGAACTCTGTAAAGATCAATTATGAAGTGCTGGGCGACCAAGGCCCCTGGGTAGCGCTCGTGTCGGGCGCCCGCCGCAACATGGATGAGGTTCGGGGCCTCGCGATCCTCATCGCCAAGGCCGGCTTCCGGGTGTTGTTGCACGATCGCCGCAACACCGGACGTTCCGGACTGTCGCTGGACGGTGAAGGATCGGAGTTCGAGATCTGGGCGGACGATCTACGCGCGCTCGCCGGTGAGCTCGGAATTTCTCGCCTGATTGTCGGGGGATCCTCTTCCGGATGCCGGCTAGCGACCATCCTGGCGCTCCGCCATCGCGACGCGGTTTCGGCGCTGCTGATGATGCGGGTGACCGGCGGCGCGTTCGCCGTGAAGCGGCTCTCACATATCTATTATACGCAGTATATCGAGGCCGCTCAGCGCGGCGGCATGGCGGCGGTTTGCGACACCGATCATTTCAGGGATTTGATTGCGACGGATCCGACGCGTCGCGAGCAGATCATGTCATGGGACACCACCCGGTTCATCGAGGTCATGAACCGCTGGCGGACCAACCTCGAAGCCGGCATTGACGACCCGATGCTTGGCGCAAGCGAAGCGGCACTGAAGGCGATCGATTTTCCGGTTTGCGTCATTCCCGGCAACGACAAGACCCACTCCATCGCTGTCGGCCTTGATGTTCATAAGCTGATCCCAGGCGCCGAGCTGCACGAACTGCGCAAGGATCAGCTCGAGGCTGATCTAATTCCCATGGATGAGTGGGTTGCAAATGACCGGCTGGCTCCGGTGGTCATCGGCTTCCTGAACCGTGCCGCCGCAAAAACCGCCTGATCTCTAGATCCATAGGGAGTGCAGCCGGTCGGCTATCCGACATCTCCGGACGGAAAAGTCGCGCTGATCGGCGGTGGCGGCATCGGCGCAGCAACCGCACGAGCTTTCGCGGAGGCCGACACCGGGGTTGCGATTACGCATCGGAACAAGGCGCAAGCGCGAAACAACCACCAAGGGCCTTGCCGGACGGATCTCCGGTAAGATACCGGTCCCGCGGACGAGCGACGACCGCCGCGGGGCGGTGATACATTTTCCGGTATAGACACGCACGTCGCGTCGGTTGGGGCGTCGTCGCGCGCGAAATGGCCAGCGTTTTCGAGGAAGCAGTACATGTGGGCGAACAACTGGCTTTTGGGTTTGCCGCTACTGGTCGCAACAGTCGTCATACATGTGACGGCGTTTATGACCATCACGAAGGCTCTGATCCCTGAGATCCCGCCCTCAGCCCGAAAGATGGTCGTTTTCAACGTGTCCGTTGGGCTCCTCGCATTGTTCGCTGCGGTCCTCCATGCCCTTGAGGCGCTTGTTTGGGCATTCCTGTATGTGCGTGTTGGCGCCTTGCCTGACTTCTCCGGGGCAGTTCTCTATTCGCTAGGAGCGATCACCAGCTATGGTCACGCGCCGGAACTCCTCGCCTCTGATTGGCGGCTCGTCGGGGCCATTGAGGCCGTCAATGGACTCATTCTGTTCGGCCTGACGACCGCGTTCTTTTTCGCGGCGATCCAGAATGCTTGGCCAGGCAAGTCGAAAACGCATTAGGCTCACCACGTATAGCGTACCACGCCTTTCCCCGCGTAGGATTGGGTGACATTGGAAAACTCGCCCTCGAAGGTTGCCACCGCGGACCAGCCGCTCCCGCCACTTCATTTCAAGCGAGGCCGTGGTGAGCGCGGAGTCAGACGCCTGTGCCGCACCATTCACGATGAAGCTGGCACCCGGCAGCGCCTGGAAGGTCGAGGCAATCGAACGATCCGGGTCAAAATCGTGCGCCCAGGCGAAGCGGCTGCGCAATGTCAGCACTCCATCCTGCACGGCAAAGGACTTGTCGGTGCGCAGACCGAGCTCGCTCCTGGTATCGGTCGGGGACTTCGCCCCGTAGGCCAGCGCGAACGCACCGCTGCCGGAGATGACGCTCTCGGCATAGGCCGGCAGGTCAAACGTTGTGAACTGCGCCGCCGCATAGGGCGTGAGGCCGATCCCGCCGCTCCAGGGCGAGACGAAGCGGTAACCGCCCTCGACGCGGCCGGAATACGCGTTTGCATTGAACTCGGCGCGCAGATGATCGACGCCTGAGATGGTGACGTAGCGATTAGTCGTGATGTCCTGCCAGCCATAGGCGAGTGCCGCGGACACGTAAGCCGGGCCATTCGTGTGCCGCACGTAGGCGCCGGCCTGGAACAGGTCGGAGCGGCCGCTTCCCGCACCATTCACGCTGAAATTCGTGCCGCCGCCCAGCAGCGCAAAACCTGCGATCGTCTGCGGCGAGAGCAGATAGTCGGCGCCGACGGCCGTACCGGCGATGCGGCTGGTCGTGCTGTTCGAGCCGACTACCGTATTGCCATCCGTCGATTGCGAGCCGCCCAAGCCCGAGGCCCACACGCTCCAGCGCTGCGCGAAGGAGGCCTGCGGCGCTTTCTCGAACATGGCGAACGCGTCAACTGATTTGCGCTCCTCCGCATAGCCGGTCGCGCCGGGGGCGGCATTGCCGCCCGTTCTGCTCATGAAGGGATCGGTGAGCAGGCCCATGAACTGGCTCATCGCATCGAATGTCGTCTGCTGGCTGCCGGTCGCAAGTTCGCCCGAGGCTTGCGTCAGGCCCGCCGGAGTCAGGCCGCCATAGACCAGCGGGATGCCGCCAGTGCGATTGAAGGAAGCGGTGAGAGCGTTGGCGGCCGCCTGCTGGTTGCCGTTGAGGCCGCCGGGGAAGGCAAAGCCGAGGGCAAGGTCGAGATAGACGTCGTTCAGGTCATAGCTCAGGCTCGCCTTGAAATTCGCCGGCAGGTTGGTGTTGACCAGCGAACCGAAGGTCCCCGACACGCCGCCGGCGGCGGTGAGGATCGTGTACTGCTTCGCCACATAGCTGCCGGTGGCCCAGATCGCGTTCACCGTGGCGCCGCCGAGTACAGCCGCGTTGCCGGCGCCGGTCACATCGACCCGGCTGTTCGCCGAAGGCGAGAGATGCACGGTGTAGAACGCGCCTGCCTGAAGCGTCAGCGGGTCCGTGATGGTGAGCGTGCCGTAGGGGTTGGCGAGGCTGCCCGGAGAAAGCGTGCCGCCGGTCATGATCAAGGGGTCGCCGACCGTGCCGGTGCCCGACAGCGTGCCGCCGTTAAAGACGCCGAGCTGTGTGCTCGCCAGCGCGCCGTCGACCTCCAATGTGCCGCCGTTGACGATCGTCGTACCGGTGAAGCCACTGCTGATGCCGGTCAGGATCGTCGTGCCGGCTACCTGGTAGATGGCGCCGTTGCCGGTGATCACGGGCGCGAACACATAATTCGCGCTGGTGTGGTTGAAATCGATTTCGGCCGTGCCCGCGCCCATCGCAACGGCCGCCGCGGAGAGCGTGCCGGGAGCCAATGCAGGGCTGGAAGAATCGTTGCCGATGATGAGCCGCCCTGTCGAACCGGCGTTCTGGGCCAGGTAGACGAAGCCTCCGCCGCCGCCCACCGTCACCAATCCTCCGGTCGTGAGAGATAGAAGACCGCAGCCGCTTGCACCGACGGTCAAAATCGGGGTCGTAAACCTGGACCCGGCCCCCCACACATCGATTTCGCCGGTCGAGCCAGCCTGCGAGCCAACAGTGGTTCCGGTGACGCCGGCGACCGAGACATAGCCGCCGTTGTTGATTCTAACCGTGCCTTTGCCGCTCATGCCGACATCGAGGCTGGTCGTGATCGCAACGGTCGACGAGGCTCCGGCGACTGTCAATGTGTTGGCCGCCACATTGCCCGGATCGACGCCAACGCCCACGCTATCGCTCCACAATGTGCTCCCGCTCAAAACATTGACGGCGCCAGTACCGCCTTCACCGATCAACATCTGGCCGCTGGTGTTGTCCCAGATCGATCCGTCATTGATATTGATGGTGCCGATTGAACCGGCGTTCCTTCCAACGGTCACGATTCCGCTGGTCATGCCGCTGGCAATGCTGCTGCCGTTGAAGAGAGACACGGTCCCCGTGCCATGGTCGCCGACGACAATACTGGCGGCGGTCAGGCTCGACCCGGTGCCGTCGACGGTCACGGTGCCGGTATCGCCGTTGATCTCACCGATTGTCAGACCGAAGACCGGTGAGCCCGAACCGACGTTAACGGAGCTTCCATTCTGGATGGTCAGTATGCCCGTCCCGTAATACCCAACATAAAGCGAGCTGGCATTGAGCCACTGCGAGCCATGATCGACCGTAATTTGGCCTGTACCTAGGAAGCCTGGAGAGCCACCCAGGTATCCGGTGTTGGAATATGCCGTTTGGGGATTGTGGCTACCATCATAGTCAATGACCGTAGCGTTGGGAGACGTGAACGCAAAGTTCACGTCAGTGGTCGAAGTTGGTATCCCAAGAGTCCAATTCAGTGCCGTAAACCAGTCCGTGCTTTGCCCTCCTCCCCAATCGGTGGAGGCAGCCAGCGCGCGCGGGACATCCACCAATGCGGTTGTCGCGAGCAGCGCGACCAGAAAGGGGGCCGCGCGCGAACGGGAGGAGCCGTGATGTTGCTGATCTTGATGCCGCTCATCCGGTTTGGAATTCATAAAACGCATTGTGCCCCTTTGATGCTTCCATGGCGGTTCACGGTGATTTCTAAGGAGCAGTCCAAAAGGTGTCTCGGCAGCCCGCGCAGAAGACAAGGCGCCGCCCGCACATCATCGGCAAACCTGCGGCGTGTTGCTTTTCTGCAATGACAGAAACCTGGTCAGCAAATGAGCGCACAGCGCAATGACGATAGGCATTTGCTGCAGTTGTTGCTGTTGCTCGACATGAATGATTTCCGGCGCGAGCAACTATGCTAACATTCCTCGCCCTCCCATTTTGAGGCCGCAGTGCCATGCGAGAAAATCTCTCGGCCACCAAATTCCGCACCGACGATCTGCCGCTCAAGGATCGCTTCGCCTGGTGGCGTGAAGAGATCAGCAGGCCCTTTATGAGACTGGATATCGAAGCACACGATCTCTCCAACTTTGCCGGCTCGGTTGAGATGATGCGGCTTCCGATCGGGAAGGTCGTCCGCATGAATTGCGATGCCGCGATTTGCATGCGCACGCCGGCACTGGCTCAGCAGGGAGCCGATGAGTTCATGTTTGCCATGGTCGATGTCGGCGGATATCGGGTCGAAGGTGGATACAATGCGATCGAAGTGAACCAAGGCGACGGCATGTTGGCATTCCAGGGAACGCAATGCGTCGTCAATGTGCACGATACGAACAAGCTGACGCTGATCCAGCTCGATGCGCCGACGTTGCGCCAAGCGGTGCGCGATATCGACGACCGGCTCTTCCATCATCTTCCATCGAGCAACGAGGCATTGCGCCTGCTCACGAGCTATGCACGCGCGGTGATACAGGAAGGCGCCCCAACCGATCCCGCGCTCGCCCATCTGGTCAATACACATGTCATCGATCTGATCGCGCTGGGCTTAAGGCCGGGCGGCGAGACCATGGAGCGCGCCATGATTGGCGCGCTGCCGTCGGCACGGTTCGCCGCCGTTCGCACCGATATTCTGGCGCATCTGTCCGACGCGAACTTGACGGCGAGAGAAATCTCGCGGCGGCAGAACCTGTCTGAACGATATGTCTACCTGCTGTTCGAGCAGAACGGGATGAGCCTCGGCTCGTTCGTCACCAACGAGCGGTTGAAGCGCGCCGTCGCGATGCTGCTCGATCCGGCTTGCGGCCACATGCGCATCAGCGACATTGCCTTTGCGACAGGATTTTCAGACCTCACGACATTCAATCGCGCCTTCCGCCGCCGTCACGGGCGAACTCCGTCGGAGGTGAGGAAAGAGACCAACGGGGAGGAGATCAAGCCCGAAGGCAATGGGGAAGCTTGATCGCCTCCGCCCCCCGAAACAGAGCCATGGATAAAGGGCAGGCCTAACCGGCCGATGCAACCCAGCCACGGAACGAAAATGCTGCGTAGAAGAGCGAGACGTCAGTAAAGCCAGCATCACGAAGCAGCGCCTCGTCCTCGGCGGCGGGCAGGATCGGCAAGCGCTCGGCCATAGTGGCGGCCGAAGCAGCCGCCATTGCATGATCGCTACCTGTCCGATCAGAAAACGCCACCGACCGTGACAGCCAGCGTTCGACATTGTCTCCGTCTGGACGACTGTGATGAGCAACCGCCAAAAACGCACCCGGCTTCAGCCGGCGGCGAATTTCTCTCAGCGTCTTCAGCCGCTCCGGCCTGTCGAGAAAGTGCAGTGTGAGCAGGCACGTCGCCCCGTCGAATGGGCCCAAAGGCGCATCGGCGACGACGCCTTGCATCAGGCCGATACGATTCGCGAACGATCCGACAGTCTGACGGGCAAGGTCGAGCATTGCGGTTGAGGGGTCGACGCCGGCGAAGGTCCAGTCCGGTTGGGCCTCGGCCATCGCCTTCAACTCAAGTCCGCCGCCAGCGCCGACCACCAGGATGTGGGCCGCGCGCGGGCCTCGCTCACTAAGAAGCAGTGTGACCATCCGGTGCAGATCGGCCAAGCCCGGCACCCTCCGAGGGGTTTCGATTGCATAGCTTGCGATCAATGCGGGGCTTGAGAACGGATTCTGATCGGCTTTCATGACACATTCCATGCTTTGCGGGAGGTCCCGTCACGCGTTTCGCCCGCGCGGCGCCGCGCGAAAAGGTCGAGCAAGAGCTGAGCTACGTTAAGGCCCGTGACCGCCGCGGGAGCCGCCATCAGGCAACGCAGACCGTCACCGGGGTGGCGTGCCGCAGCTTCGGATCGTGGACAGTCGGGTCAATCGAGTGAGGGGCGACGCGTCGATTGGGATGGTTCGCGTGCGAGACGGGAGCATCAAGGCTGGACATAAGAACATTAGCGTCATGTATCTTTTAATGATACGAATCCCTTGTCGTCAATGTCAAATGCTCATAGCGACCGGAAAAGCGACGAGGCGGGCGACAAAGCTGAGGTTATGAATGAACAAGGACACCAGACTCTCGGACGTTCTCCATGTGCTCTTGCATATGGCGCAGTTCGACGAACCTTTGACCTCCGACGTCCTGGCCAAGAGTATGGGCACCAATCCGGCGGTCTTCCGCAGAACCATGGCGGGCTTGCGGGAGGCCGGATATGTCCAGTCCGGCAAGGGCCATGGGGGCGGCTGGCAACTGGCCCGACCGCTCCAGCAGATCAGCCTGCTTGCCGTCTACAAGGCGCTCGGTCGCCCCAATCTGTTCGCCATTGGAAATCGGAGCGATCACCCTGACTGCCTGGTCGAGAAGAACGTCAACGCTATCCTGGCAGATACGATGGCGCAGGCGGAAGCGCTGTTCGTGCAGCGATTTGGAGAGGTTACGCTGGACAAGCTGGCATCGAATGGATCGAAGCCGCTTTCGCGACACTGTCGGAAGATGGATTGAGCGCGAGGCCGGAGATGCCGCTGTCTCACGCCGGCCGGCCTCGGCATGAGGGTTGTCACCCATGTCTTGGGTACGTTCCGTCCGGCAAGTTTGTCGGGATCGAAGTCTACCTCGCTTTTTGCAGAACCGTCGATAGGACTATGCTTGAACTGCGTAGATCCCTTGGAGGTCATGCTATTCTCATAGGGACGAAACAACGTGACCGCCATCGACCTCGATGGTCGCGCCGGTGATGTAGCTGCCTGCATCCGAGGCAAGGAGGAGAAGCGCTCCGTTAAGCTCCTTCATCTGGCCAAGTCGGCGCTGGGGAATGCGCCCGATCAGTCGTTTCCCAGCGTCGCTCTGGAAAAAATTGCGATTGATCTCTGTTTCAATATATCCAGGGCACAGCGCGTTGACGCGGATGTTGTCTGGAGCCCACTCCAGTGCAAGCGCTTTGGTAAGTTGAATTACGCCCGCTTTCGACGCGGCATAAGCACTGACGCCACCCGCGACGCGCTGGCCAAGAATCGAAGCGATGTTGATTGTGCGCTTTGTTGAAGAATTCCCGATGACTGTCACCGGCAAGATCCAGAAGTTCGTCATGCGGGATCGGATGCGGGAAGAACTTCTTCTGGCGGAAACGAAGACCGCCTAGACCGCCCCCGGATCGTCTCCATCGTTATCGAACAAACAACTATCCAAATCAACCAGGAGAACTAGCCATGAGCGTCTACGTCGAAAAGAAGGGCCCAGTTACGACGGTCATCAATGACAGGCCCAATGCACGAAACGCCGGTGATCCGGAGACAGCGGATGCGCTGACCAAAGCATTCCTTGCCTTCGACGCCGACCCCGATGCCAAGGTCGCAGTCTTTTGGGGGGCTGGGGCGCGTTCTGTGCGGGTTGGGATCTGAAGTACGCCGCGGGTCTTTCCGATCGAACGCGATTCCAGACAGAGATCGTCTAGGGCCTCGCATTTGCGCCAGGCTCTGGCCCCTCTCCTCGCGGCCCGCTTGGACCTTCGAGGCTGGAACTCTCGAAGCCCGTAATCGCTGCGGTGGAAGGCCCGGCCGTGGCTGGCGGGATGGAATTGGCGCTCTGGTGCGACATCCGTGTTATGGCCGAGGACGCCTACTTTGGTGTCTTTTGTCGGCGTTGGGGAATTCCGCTACTCGATGGCGGCACGGTAAGGTTGCCCAGGTTGGTGGGCCAAGGACGGGCCATGGAAATCATCCTGACGGGCCGCAAAGTTTCCGCAGACGAAGCATATCGCATCGGGCTGTGCGAAAAGGTAGCTCCGCGGGGCGAGGCAAGGGCAGCCGCTGAAAGCATGGCGCAGGAAATCGCCCGCTTCCCGCAAGCAGCGGTGCGTGCAGATCGAGCCAATGTTCTCGAGACATACGGCCTGCAGGTTCGAGAGGCGCTTAAGCGCGAGTGGACTAACGGGCTAGAAGCCCACCACAAGGAAGGAGCAGATGGAGCGGCCCGGTTCTCGGCCGGAAAGGGACGCCACGGCGACTTCGCCGATATTGCCTAGGCCACGAATACTTCGCATCCCGAGGAGAGCGCCATGCATCGGTTAGATGGCCACGTCGTTCTAGTAACCGGTGCCAGTGGCACCCTCGGGCGCGAAATTTCTAACGCGGTTCTACGAGAAGGCGGGATCGCCTTCAGGACCGATCATCGGGGCGAGGTCGGCGAAAACATTGATCATCTGCACGATGTCACCAAAGAGGATGATTGGTGGACGGTCATCAAAGCCATCGAAAAGCGTTTCGGCCGCCTGGACGGCTTAGTGAACAATGCCGGTATTCTTCATATGGGATCGATCGAGAATACTTCTCTGGCAGATTGGCGCCGAGTAATGAGTGTGAATACGGATGGAGTATTTCTTGGTTGCCACTGCGCATGGGACCTACTCTGACAGAGTTCTGCAGCCTCGATCGTGAACATCTGCTCCGTTTCCGGAATCGTCGGTGGGGCCAATCTGGCGGCGTATAATGCGTCGAAAGGAGCGGTAAGGCTGCTGACCAAATCCGTCGGACTGCACGGCGCGCGTCAGACGCCTCCCATCCGATGTAATTCGCTTCATCCTCCTTTATTGAAGGCCCCATGGCGAACGTGGCGCTTGCGGCTGCAGGTGATCCGGAACGGGCCCGCTCGACGATGACGCGGGATATCCCGATGCGCAGGCTCGCGCAGCCGGAAGAAGTGACCGACGCCACTATCTTTTTACTCTCACCAGAGGCCCGTTTTGCTACTGGCGCTGAATTCGTCGTCGACGGAGGATTGACCGCACGATGAGAGGCGGCTTCATGCCGCATGTGAACGACTTCGATCAGTCACAAGCACGGCATCGAAGATCGACAGATGTAAATGCCGGACAGCGTAGAGATCGGCTCTCAACCGACGACAGCGGTCCAAGACTGCCGCGACGATCTGATCGTTGCTATCGCGGAGCCGCATCAGATCTGTGACGTGAGCTCGCGGGGACCAACGCGAGTTGCCCGTTCTCGGCCGCCAGCAATATTAAGGTTCGCTTCTATGGAGGATCGGCGGCCACGCATTCCAATCACAGCCGTGTGACCCGCATCTGCGCGGAATCGTCCTGGCTCGCGCGACGATGATATGCGTCAGCGTGAAAATGTCGATCAGACACCAAGAAGCGTCTTAATCGCGGACGGTCATAACAGTATTCCCCGCTGCTATTGAAACTATACATGCCGGCTATTGGAAAAGTTCGTCCCGCGCTGCGATCAATGGGTCCCACTGTCGCAGGTTTCATCGAGTAAGGCCCGGCGCAATCTCAGTCCGAAGCCGATGACGTCAGCGCACTGACGAGCACGCGCCATCTCCCTGAATATACCGCATCGGGCAACTTGATCCTGCTGAAGAACTTCAATGAGTGGGTGTTGGTCGGCTCACTGCTCACTCCCAACGCGCTCAGGAGGCATCGATGGCTTTCACGTTAAAGATCAACGGCACACGCCATGAGGTCGATGTCGACGG
>Ga0153954_1001563_pt1 | contig 11799 bp, 13 predicted proteins | sample TSFL038MetaG_FD_102277 | JGI IMG/M metagenome (GOLD analysis project Ga0153954, IMG submission 102277) | Attine ant fungus gardens microbial communities from Florida, USA - TSFL038 MetaG | ecosystem: Host-associated > Fungi > Mycelium > Unclassified | place: USA: Florida, Wekiwa Springs State... | reverse complement strand
TGTTGGGACCGCTGGAGGCAGCGAACGGAGCGCTCATGTTCGGCGTTTCGACCGCGATGGTCTTTGCCGTTATCCAGCGGCTGCTTCTGGCCAGGTTTGAGGATCTCAGGTTCTGAGCGCTCGTCGGGGCTCTCGCCAATGCGTGCGATACGGATACGATCGCCGGAGGTTGCCGTGCCCATCGATACGACCGCCGGAGGTTGCCGTGCCCATCGATACGACCGCGAACCCCGGCTTTTAAGCCTGCCGTCCCGGGTCGCTTCGCAACCGGTCGAAAGGGAATAGGGGACCCACTGAGGTGGGCGCACGTGCTCGAAGTCCCCCGCAGAACTTATTGATTTAGATCAACGAAGGGTCCGCTAACTCATCGCACTCGGATGTAGTTCAAAGCGATACGAGAGGCGAGGTCGGGTGCCAAGCCCGTTCACGTCGAATAGATCGATTTAACGACAATTCCACGTCCGATCGAGCGCGATCGCCTGTCGCCCATATAGTTGGAGAGTTTCATGAGAACCTTTAATCCATTGTTGCTGTTCGCACTGCTCGTTACGCAATCTGCCTCGACGCAGGCTGCGGATTTGAACGGAGCCTGGACGGTCGACGGCTCGGCCTGCGGTCAGGTGTTCACCAAGGAGAACAACAAGCTTGCGTTCAAGCCGGATGCTGATCTCCACGCGGGCGGTCTCATCGTCCAGGGAAGGCAAGTAACCGGCACATTTGAAAAATGCACTGTCAAATCGTTGCGTGATGACGGGTCGAATCTGCAAGTGATTGCGGCCTGCTCAGACGGTGTTGCGGTTTCCGACGTCGCGTTCGACGTGAAAATGTCCGGAGAGAATAACTTCACACTCAGCTCCAAGAATCCGGTGCCGGTGGAAATGCCGTATGTTCGCTGCACGATGTGAAGTCCGCGGCGACGTCCATGTGGGCAAATTTATAACTGTTCCTCGATTGCTCGATCAAGAACGCCTGCCTCACCGAATGGCGGTGCGGCCCCCGTATGCATCTATGTTCAGGGCACGTAACGCAATTGAAGGGTCGACAAGCCAAGCGTGACATCCAGCGCAACCGACCCTTCAACCGAGACAGGCTGCAATGCGATACTGCGCTGTGACCCACCAACGAGAACGTTGGCTCCGATGCCCGGTCCGAGCGCTATGTCTCCACTCGCACCGACATATTCGCCGGCAAGGGCTCCGGCGGGAACGCCGGAGGTCGGCGCCAGGACTGCCCAGGCCAGACCGCCCGCGCCGATCACTCCGACATCGATGCCGACTGTATTGAGTGCGCCGTCATAGTTCTGCTGCGGGCCCGGAAGGGCTGACACAAACCGGCACTCCATCGACTGATGGCCAAAGATCACGAAGCCGATGCTCGGGTTGATCTTGCAGCGAAGCATGCCGGACTGAGTCCATTGTCCGGGCGCCCGAGCCCGGACGTTTGATGGAGCCAGACCTGCGCTAACGAAGGCGATGATCAGCGGTATTGCCCGCATCGACGCGAACTTGCGTGACATGCTCGTACTCCTCCCTGCCAGGACCTCACGACCCTTGCTAGGGAGAAATCTTGTCGATGACTATGCAGAAACGGCCACTGAATGTGGGATGTTGCAGCCATCCAGCCCGGTATCACCTTGTTCGATCACTGCAGGCGCGACGTGCCCTGGCTCGCTCGCGCGCGGTGTTCAGCCAACTGGTCCGGGGGTCCAATCGTCGCCGGAAAGCGGCGTGACACTGACGTCATGAATGACCCCGCGCTGCAGGCTTGGATCGAAATGGCGCATTGTCCGCTCATTGAGATCGATGATGCGGCCGGGCGTGAGTGGCCCCACGTCATTTATCTTGACGATGACCTTCTTGCCGACAGCTTTAACGAGGGCATATTTCGGCTTCGCGCCATATTGGACCCCGCCAAATTTCCTACGCAAACTCGTCTTGATGGCGGCCGCCCAGACGGAGGGATCATAACGCTCGCCGGATGCCGTGTTCGGGCCACCCTCGCGCCAGCCGGGCCGGAACGGATTGTACATGGATGCGGCGCCAACGATCGCATCCCCGGAAGCGGCCTCGATGAGGGCGCCTGAATCGATTGCACCGATTTGACTTCGAGCAGCGGTAACAGAATTGGCAAGCACAAGCATGGCGCCGCAAATGGCGGCGCTCGAACGAGACACCATCATAACTCCTGATTGATTTTTTGGATTGTGCGGTTCCCGATGCCGCAACACATGCTCAAGCGAACGCGAAGGCGTTATTGAACTCGGGCCATGTTTTGCGGAGTCGTGCCAACCGGGGCGACGGAACCGTTGTGGGGAACCGGGGGGCCTCACACAGTGTTCTTGGTTGTCGCCGACTAAGACAGAGAATGCGTCAGCAACATGACCAGATAGAGCTTCTTGGAATAGGGCGCGCGAGCGGGAGCAAGCACTGACTGAAGTCAGTCTGCTCGGGGCAAGAGCGTCAGTTGCGCCGAGCCGGTGACTTCCGGTCTCTCTCCAACTTCGGACAAGTCCCTGCGCCGCGCACAGTGTTGCGAAGCGCTAATGGGAGACATTCGAAAAAGGCCGCCAAGTGAGGCGACCTTTTCTCGTCATCGATCGCGGTTCATCACATGAGCCGCTTGCTGCAAGGCTGTGCAGAGGAACGTATCCCCGATTATCGTGCGCTTTTTGATGTGCGCGTTATGTCGAAAATCTCGGATCGATTTGATCACTTCGGCGCGTACTGCATCTCGCCGTTACCGAAGGACCAGTTCTCCGGCGCAACCTCAACAAGGTTGATCCACACGTCTTCCTTGCGGATACGCGTCTTCGCTTGAATGTCTTCCGCAACCTTCTTGTAAAATGCTTTCTTGACATCCGTCGTGCGGCCTGCGTTCCAGGTGATTTGAATGATGACAATCCCGGGCGTGTATTTGATACCGAGATAACCTTCCTGAGGAAACACGAGCTCGCCGGCGCGATGCTCCGAGACGACCATGAATTTGTCGTGAGCGGGCACTCCAGCCGTCGATGTCATCGCGTCGTACACGGCATTGCAGATGGTATCGCGCACTTCCCGCGAAGTAGAAGCGTCGATATCGATGCGAACGAGTGGCATTGTTATTCCTTCCTGATCTGTTGCGCGGGGTGACAACGGGCGACGCGAAGCTCCGCCTGTTGAAGTCAAAGGGTGGGATGAAGATTGCGGACGGGGCTTACCGCCTCGAGGAGTGATGCGACCTTGAGGGTTGTCGATTCCGCCAACCAGGAGGAGACGACTTGCACGCCGATCGGAAGACCGTCGCGGCTTGTTCCGAACCGCATCGACAGGGCCGGCATGCCGGTCAGGCTGAAGGGCGAGGTCGCACTCATCACGTGGAAGGGTGACACCGTCTGGCCATCGACCACGATGTGATTGAGGCCATGTTTGGTCGCGGGGAACGGGGTCACCGGGCAGAGCAGTGCATCATAGCGCTGGAAATATGCGGCGAAGCTGTCGCGGAGGCGTTCCACCGACTGCTCGGCGGCCACGAAGTCGGCTATGGGCGTGTCAGGTGCGTCAAGGATCAATTTGGCATGCCTGAAGATCTCTGCCTCTTGGCCGGCGGTGACCTTCTCGAACTCGGGCCGGCTTTCCATCTGTTGGATCTGCCAGAGGACGCTGTTGGCATCAGTCTGCTCCAGCACGGGCAACCGGACCTCTTCGACGTGGCAGCCGGTATTGCTCAGCGCATGAGCCGCTGCCTTTACGGTCGCGACCACCTCTGGATCGGTTGGTCCGAAGAAGCCCGGAGAGGCCATCCAGCCCACACGGATCTGACGGGTCGATTTCGTGCCCACCCCTGTATCGAGGCCGGGCGAGCTGATTGAAAAGCCGTCGGCACCGTCGGGTCCTGCCATCAAGGAATAAGCGAGCGCCACATCGCGAACTGAACGTGCCATCGGACCGATGTGCCAGAAGCGACGTGGCACCCGCGGCCAGTGGCCCGTCATCGGCATTCGGCCGTGAGTAGCTTTAAATCCAACGACGCCGGTATGCGCCGCCGGGCCGCGCAATGAGATCGAGAGATCGCTGCCCACGCCGAGTGGCGACATGCCCGCAGCGATCGCGGCGGATTCACCACCGCTCGATCCGCCCGGGGTGTAGTCGAGGTTCCACGGGTTGTTCGTTCGGCCCGTCAGGAGATTGTCCGTTTCGATCGAGTAGGCAAATTCCGGCGGGTTCGTCTTGGCGATGAGGATGGCGCCGGCGGCTTTCAGCCTCGCCACGACGGTAGCATCGGTATCGGGCACGCGTCCCTTGAAGATCGGCGAACCGCGCTGGGTGAGCACGCCCGCCGTGTCGATTGCATCCTTGACCGTGAACGGAACGCCGTGAAGAGGACCAATTTGCGCGCCCGACATCACCGCCGCCTCAGCCTTCCTGGCTTTGTCGAATACGCCATCGGCCAGAGCCGCGATGGCATTGACCTTGGGATTGACCTCGGCGATGCGGTCGAGATGAGCCTCCATGACTTCGACCGGCGATAGCTCCCGGTTGGCAACGAGCTCTGCGATGCGGCTGGCGTCCATCTGAATGATATTTTCGCTCATGATCCTCATCCTGTCTTCACTCAGTTCACTTAATTCACTTGCCGGCTCCGTTCCGTGTCTCGGCTAGATCAATCGGCCGCGGGTTCGGGTTGAAAAGCGGCGACGACACTCGCCAGAGCGAGGATGCCGACGGACAACCAGAGACCGGCACGAACGCCGTTCGGTCCATCAGACAAGGCACCGCTGAGGAGTGGGCCGATGCATTGCCCGGTCCCGAACGCAATGGTCAGTGCTGCTATCGCTGCTGTCCAGGCATGCGGTTTCGCCGCCTTCCGCGCGAACGAGGTGACTGCGGTGATGACCGCGAGTACTGACCCTCCAAAAAGGATGGAGGAGAGATAGGCGCTTGCGGGTCCGTGCCAGATCAGTGGCAACGCCGCACCGGCGGCGACTGTCGCGATCGTGGCGCTTGCTCCCCAGCCGCCTTTCAGGCGAGCGAGTATGGGCCCCCACGCGAACGCGGTGACAACGGCCGCGAGACCTAAGAGGGCCCAGAAGGCGGCAATCGATCGGCTGTCGAAACCATCATTGGTGCGCAAGTACGCAACAATGAATGTGGCATAGGCGATATATCCAGCGCCGAATAGCGCGAATGACACCATTTTGCGTGCCATGAAGCGGGCCGACCAGCCGCCACGGGCGACATGAACCCTATAGGAAGGTTCAGGCGTGTGACTGAGGACCAGTGAACCGCAAATCGTCGCAGCCAAGCCCAATGCGCCAAGCGCCAGCCAGCCCGCTCGCCAGCCCATGTCGGACACAAGGGGAGGAACTGCGAGAGCCGAGGCTGTAATGCCAATACCTGCCCCGGCAGAGTAGATGCCCAACATCGTAGGCACGCGCGATCGAGAGCCGCCTGAGGCTGCCGCAGATGTGAGTCCTGCGCCAGCGACAAAAGCCACCGCTCCGGCAAGTCCGGAGACCACTCTCAAGAGAAGAAGGCTCGTAAAGTTAGCGGTGAAACCGGCCGCGCCTATCGCTGCGGATGTCAGGAGCAGACCCGATAAAAACGCAGCCTTATCGCCGACGCGACGACCAATATGGGCAGCCACGAGAGCCCCGATAAGATATCCGGCGGCATTGGCGGTGTTCATGGCGCCTGAGTCGGCAAAGCTCCAGCCGAGATCAGCTCTCATCGAAGGAAGTAGGAGTGCGTAAGCGAACCGAGCGAGTCCAATCGCAATGGCCGGGCCCATCGAGAGCCCGAAAATGACCCAGATTGGCGTCAAGAATTGCTTGGCGTCCTCATGCAGCGGCGTTTCCGGACCCGTCGTCAAGCCGTCTCGTACCCGACTGCCGGGCTCAGGAAGTCCGTGGTCCTGTCGCTTCTGATCCGTACCCACGTCTCGGCCTGCCAGATTACGCTTTTACGCCTGTCACGGTTTCGCCGAGCGCCATCATCTTCGCATCGAGCTTGTAAGCGGCATCCTGGACCGCCGCGTTCCGAAGCCCGCTCATGAGGCTTGACGGCTTGTTGAACACTAACCTCGTCTTGCCGTCAGGATGCTCATGGATCTCCAGTCTGACAGGCACATCAAGGCCCGTAGGGCGCTCCTGCTTGCTGACCCATTCGCCGTGATCGATTGTCAGGAACCGTGTGAAGCCGCTGGGTCCCAGGACGTCGCGAACTCGACGTTCGAAATCGTCCTGATCACGCGAGGCCGCGGGTATTGCCGGCCAACCCATTTCTTCAAGCGTTCCGACTTCTTCCTCGAAGGCACGAACAACATCCTTAAAGCTTCGATCGGTGACGAGGGTGACATGCTCTACGGTGATTTGTTCGATCATTACGCTCTCCGCGACGCTAGCGGTCTATTGAAAAGCTTCAGGAAGTTGCGGGCTTTCGGCGATATCGCGCAGCGTCTCGCGCAAGAGAACCAATTGACTATCGCCGAAGAAATTCTCGAATTTTTCATGAGCGCCGGCCCAACAGCGTCGTCCGCGGACCACTTTCTCTTTACCGGCTTTTGTCAATTTGACCGGCCGGCGGCGCCCATCGCGCTTGTCATGGCCCAAGACGATCAAACCGTCGCGTTCAAGCGGTCGAAGTGTTTGGCCGAGCGCCGATCGCTCCATGGTCAGGATCTCAGCCAACTCACCGACGGTTGGAGGATCAGCTGATCGCCGTTCCAGCTCCGCGAGGACGTGATACTGCGTGACGCGCAGGCCAATTGGCACCATCGCCTCATCATACAGCTGCGTCAGTCGACGAGTTGCAGCGCGCAGCGCTGCTACGATGCACGGACTATCCGAGTGAAATGAATCTTTCACGTATCAGTTCTCCGTCATGCACGTCCGGTCTACGCGGCCATGGCGCCCCATTTGGAAAAAAAATAATAGGGGTATCCCCATATCTTGCGTTGATCATGTAAGGGGATATCCCCATACTTCAAGTCAACAATGTTTGAATGGCAGGAAGAGATCCGCATTCGAAGGCAAAGCGGAAGACATCTGCTTCCGGTGGATTCGTCGCCATTGACCCGTTGCTGACTTCAACGATCGAGCTTCGCCTGGCACTATTTCTTACTTTGGGGCGAAAACACTTGATTGCCGAAGGGGGCGGTCCGCTGGTGGTGTTCGGATTACGATAAAGGCTCGTCGCATCGATCGATGGCAGGCATTGCAGCCCTCCGTTAAGCGCTCGACAGATGATGGCGAGTGTGGCCGCGATCGCCGGCACCAGCCTTTCCCCGGGCGTTGCGGTTCGAGCCAAACCGCTCTCCATCGAGCTTCCACCGGAAACCGCCGCGTTCAAGCCGGGGCCAAACCTTGAGGTGGTGCAAGGCAATTGCGCCGCCTGTCACCCCGCCGACTACATCAAGACCCAGCCACAAGGCCCCAAGTTCAAGAAGGATTTCTGGCAGGCCGAGGTCATGAAGATGATCAAGGTGTACGGCGCGCCGATCGACGAAGCGGACGTCGGCAAGATCGTCGAATATCTGTCGCAGACCTATTAAAAGCGAACAGACCGGCGATGCCGGTGCGGGCAATCAATATCGCGAAAACACAGCGCGTCAGGCTTCCGCCGCGCGCCATGCCGACTACCGCGCGGCGGAGCGAGCTGCTAGTCTTACAGGAGTGGAGGGGACCAGTTGCCAGGGTAGCTCACCCGGCGGACGCAAACAGGCTCGGCCGAGTGCGCGGCGTTGATGATAGGGAGCGATACGATGATACTCAATCCAGATCATATTACTATCGCGGTGGCAGACGCCGGCCCGGCGATCGCGTTCTTTGCGCTGTTTGGCTTCAGAAAGGATCATGTCGCAAGGATCGATGGTGGCATTCCCGCACGATACATGGGCATGCCGGGCATGAAAGCTCAGCACATCACCCTCGTCCTGGAAGGCGCGGATCCTCATTTCGAGATCCAACTGCTTGAGTTCGACCCGCCCGCGGGGACTGATTCGGGTGCGCACCCGACGAATTTGCGACAAAGGGGCTTCAATCATCTCGCTTTCCGCGTCGACGATATTGAGGCGGCCACCACGCACCTCGTGGCCAACGGCGTAACCGTGCTGAGCGACGAAATGGACTACATCAGCCGAAAGCTGCGCCTTTTCGAGGGTCCCGAGGGCATTACCCTGGAATTGGTAGAGTGGGCGGCTTAGACGGTTCGGCTCAAGCCTCCAACTAGCGGCCTGCCGTGACCATCTCAACTGTTTATGCCCTATGTCACACCACGGACTGCCGCGCTTGTGGTAGCGTCCGGTCACATTTTGCATAGTCGCCAGCCGGAGGCCTGCAGATGAGACGACGCGAGTTTATCGCCTTTGTCAGCGGCGCCGCATTATGGCCGGTCGTCGCCCATTCACAACAACGCTTCAAAATCGGAATGCTCGATACCGGTGTCGGTCCCTTCTTCACCGTGCCCTTTATGGCCAAGCTGGAAGAGCTCGGCTTCGTGGAGGGAAAGAACCTTGTCGTTGAGCGCAGATCTGCCGATGGGCACAATGAGCGCTTGAAGGAATTTGCGGCAGACCTGGTGCGACAGCAGGTGGATGTCATCGTCGCGGCCGGTACGCCCGCCGGGTTCGCAGCCGAACGGGCAACCAGCACGATTCCCATTGTTCTCGGCGCCAACAGCGATCCGGTCGGTGTCGGCCTCGTTACGAGCCTCGCCCGGCCTGGCGGAAATGCAACCGGCACCTCGCTAATGGCGCCAGAGCTAAGCGCTAAACGTCTTGATATCCTGAGCACACTGGCTCCCGGAATTCATCGCTTTGCGATCCTGTGGGATTCTTCGAATCCCGGGATGACGCAACGCGTGCGAGAAACACAGATCGCCGCCGATCGGTCGCACGTTTTCCTTCATACAGTGGGACCAAGAAATCTCGACGAGCTGGACGCGGCATTCGCCGACCTTCTTAGTCAGCATCCGGAGGCGCTGCTCGTGACGACCGAACCGTTCACGCAACGGTACCTGGTGCAGATTCTCGACTTCGCCAACAACAATAAGATCCCGGCCATGTTTGAGAGCAGCAATTATGTCGAGGCGGGCGGCCTCATGTCCTACGGGCCCGACTATCAAGAGACATTCAGGATGGCAGCCGTACTCGTCGGTGAGGTATTGAGAGGCGCCAAGCCGGCCGATTTGCCGATTGAGCAACCAACGAATTTTGAACTTGTGCTTAACCTCAAAACCGCAAAGGCGATCGGACGCGAATTTCCTCCAACGCTGATTGCGCTCGCTAATCGGGTGATCGAATAAAACTGCGCCGCCGACGTGCTAGAATTGTCTCATCAGATTGATCAGCGGCGAGAATGCGGCCACAACGAGTGCAAGCACGGATCGCTTTAATGGCAAAACATCGAATCTATACAACAAGCTTCGCAAGCGTTTATCCACTCTACGTAGCGAAGGCAGAGAAAAAGGGACGCACAAAGGCCGAGGTTGATCAGGTCATCTTTTGGCTGACTGGCTACGGTCAGAAGGAGCTGGAGACGCAGCTGGAAAAACAAACCGACTTTGAGACGTTCTTTGCAAACGCTCCCAAAATCAATCCTTCGCGGGCCCTGATCAAGGGCGTGGTTTGCGGTGTCCGAGTGGAGGATATCGAAGAGCCAACCATGCAGGAAATTCGTTACCTGGATAAACTCATCGACGAGTTAGCTCGCGGAAAAGCAATGGACAAAATTCTGCGAAAATGAGCGAGCCGCCGTGCACTTGGCTCGGCGGAGCCGCGCGCTGGGTAACGACCCCAACACCGAATTTGAGGACGAGGGCGTATTTTTTGCCACTTTAGGGTCTGCAGAGACGATCCGGCCTCGTGCCCGGCTGCGCGCCGGCGCTCAAGGTGTTTTCAAGTCCGACGTCGCGGTTGCGCGACGTCGGATCGGTCCTGCCAAGTGGGCGCTTGTCAATTGAAGTCCGGGTCATGAGAAAGATCGGGGTAGGGATTGTCCCGCTTCTCGCCATCGCCGATTTCCGACTCCTCAGCGTCCGCTACCAGTCGGCGCCCATCGTCCTTGTTGATGTAGCCGTGCCTGATATTGTCTCGAACGTTGTCTATAACCTTGCCGACATAGTCCGAGTTGTTGCGGTACAGCTTATCGATCGCCACCGCGCTGAAGGGAACCCAGTGTCCGTACAGCGGACAGTTTCCTGTCCCTGATGCCAGCGTGTTCTCTCCATGATTCAGCGCCGTGGGCACCGCGACGTCCGGCAACCGAATTCCGCCCCTGGCGATTCCGAATTCATCTCGCGCGAGGATGACCGGTCGGCCGAAATCGCTCGTTCCGTACCCGGCGACGGTAAGGCGGGGCGCGGTCGGAGGAAGCTTTTGAGAGCGCACCCAGTCCAAAACGTGATCATAGGCCTTGTTCAACACGTACCTGAAATGAGTACGCGTGAATTGCTGGGGCACCGTGCACTGCGCAACTTGTGCAGCGCTCACCCCTTGATCGCGCATCTGCAGCGTCAGTCGGCTCGACTGAAAGTCCCAATCGTAGTGCGACGTCCCGGCAACTTCCCAAACGCGAAGGACCTTCGAGTCCGGCTGGACGCGGTCCGCAGTGACGCCGGTCGCATCATATTCGGAATTCACCAGCATGACCTTCGTGGTGCTGTCCGGCCGGATCACCGTCGTGGCGGAGTGCAACACGACAGCGTCATATACCTTGTCGCCCCGCGGCATGATCGAGTTGATGTAGATGGCAAGCCGACCGGCGGACTGTGACTCGCCGTCCGCCAGCATGATCCGCTGCTTGCTGAGGCCCTTGAGCGGGTCGACACCCTGTGGGTCACGAAGCGCTTTTCCTGCTTGCGAATAGATGTCGTAGGAGAGGCTGTCGTCGACAACGGCTCCCCCTTTTGTCACGTCGAGCGTCGAATATCGACCAGGGCTCCACGTTCTGATGTAGTCGACGCCCACGCGCTGGACCGATACACCCACATATGCATAGCCCGCATCCATCATGTGCTCATGGGACGCGAACCAATCGTTGTCGTCATTTCCGCCCGCCGTTACGTTCAACCATTCGACGATCACCGCGCCGTTGAATTTCTTGTTGTTGATCGGCTTTCTGACGAGCATCCGAGTGCGATATGCGTTACCTGTGTTGAGGACGGTTCCGGTCTGGCCCGCAGGAGTGTCATACCTCTTCGCTACACCTTCGAAGAAATACTCCTCCTCGACATAGCCCTTTTTGTTGATCGGCTTGTCCGTCGCAAAGAAGGGATAGTTCCTCGACGGATCGTGTGGCAGGACCGGCGCGGCGATCGGGCCGACGACGGTCGGATTCGGAACCGGATCGGCCCAAGCCGCACCAGTTAGAAGACCCGATGACAAGGCCACGGCGAAGAGTCTCGAGAGGGCTTGTTGACATTGGACTTTCGAATCGAACTTCATGAACGTTTCCCCAGTGTTTTGTTATTGGTGCCAAGCCTGTCGGGACCGGCTCGGCAAAGGCTAAACCATCAGACCGCCAAAGACTGTCGCCGTGCGAACAATTGAATGCGCGTGATGCGGTCGCTCGACGATTTCTGGTGCGACAAATCAGCCGTCGGTCCGTCATCGGAAGATCTGTGCTCTTTGCGAACCTTCCCGCCAATTCCTGTCGAAGGCTCGATGCTCAAGCGGGAGGCGCGCAAATACGACTTTGTTGCGGCGTATGACTCACGCGTCGCGTTGATGCCGGCGGTCACATTCTTCCGGCTTCTGGACACAGTCATCCGTTTTCGGCCGCTTCATTGAGCCAGCTCAATGAACGGCTCGGACAATTCATGG
>Ga0153954_1001562_pt1 | contig 11799 bp, 20 predicted proteins | sample TSFL038MetaG_FD_102277 | JGI IMG/M metagenome (GOLD analysis project Ga0153954, IMG submission 102277) | Attine ant fungus gardens microbial communities from Florida, USA - TSFL038 MetaG | ecosystem: Host-associated > Fungi > Mycelium > Unclassified | place: USA: Florida, Wekiwa Springs State... | reverse complement strand
GCCGCATTTCGGTGGTGACTAGCGCAGCAATCTTTTCGTCTAGCTCCCACTGCCCCAGCCGGTCGTCCCGCTCGCTCATGGCTGCTTTTTCCTTGCTCTGTTCCGCTCCGCCTGCGCCTGCCCCAGCTCGTGCTTGCGCTGCATCAGAATGTGGTCAGGGGCGGTGGTAGGCGGCATCAATATGCCTGCGGTGACAAGCGCTGCTTCCACAACCCCGACACTTCGATAAGAACGACGCTTCACCAAGGACTTGTCTCCATTCTCAACCATCGCAATCGCCTTAGTGATTGCCGCGATTGCTTTCCCTTGAGAGATCTTAAACCATTCGCCAGCGATACAGCGCTTAGCTAGAATATTGTGGGCAGTCGCCTCAACGAAATCAGCGGCAATAGGCCAAACAAGAGGCTCACTTTGCCAGATGACTTTCACCTTACCATAGCGAGCACCAAGCACCCTGACGCGCTCTTTGGGGCACCACGAAATACCGATCTTCAGCGCGCCATTCGGGTGTTCCGCCAGATAGATACGCTGAGGCGGCCGGTTTAGGCTGCTCATTTGCGACGCCCCTTCAAAACAGCCTGGATAGCCAGAGATATCCACTGAGATACACTTCGCTGCTCAGCGGCTGCCGCCTTTTCGATCGCAGCTTTAAGAGCCGGATCAACCCTGACTCCAAGGACGTGCATTTTCGGCGCGGGGGATGGTTTCTTCATAAAGCCAGAATGCTACAAACGACAACGTACGTCAACATTGTTGTTGACACCGTATACGCTGCCGATTATAGGAATGCAACAGAGACTGACTACAAACCAACCGGACGAGGCGCAGCAGATGTTCATGATCGACGAAAACAGCAGCCGCCAAGATCTTCTGACCGCGATCTACAGCGAAGGTGGCCTGATCGACGCCTTCATCACCGCTGGCAAAGACCCGGAATTCATGACGACAGAAGATGTTCGCAGCTTCGTAATGGAATGGATCGAGGCCGGCGATGAGTGTGCCGCAGCATAAGCGCGTCGAGATCATGCGCCGGCTGGTCCAGCGCTGTCCGCTCATCGAAGAATATCGCATTCGGCTTGAAAAAGAGGTGGCAGCGATGCACGGCATGCAGCAGTCTTTCAAGATCGGGCAGGCGGTGAAGCCGTATTATCCGGCCAATGCCCCGGATTGGCTCTACGACTGGCCGCGCCACGAGACGTTGTATATCGCCGGCGTGCGGTATGATGCCACCCATGACCGCATCGACTACACGGTGTCTCAATCCTGGCCGCCGACGGGGAATGGCGATCTGACTGACGGATGGCTCGAAGGCTATCTAGACGCAGCATAATCAACCAGAGGCCGCGATGAGTCTGTATGAAGCTGAGAGAATTCCAGAACGCCTGACTGACGCTATGAAGTTCAGGAATCTGACGACGCGTAAGGTCGCGCCGGCAATCGGTATCTCTCACGCGACAGTTCATCGGATCATGAATGGTGGATTGCCGGACGTGGAAAGCTATCTCCGCGTAAAGGCGTGGCTCACCTCCGAGGCAGAGGCCTTGGTGGCCCGCGCCAAGGCGCTGACAGACTGAAAACCAAACGGACGGAGCGGACAGATGGCCATCACGGCAGCACAAGCGGAAGTCCTGAACGCGGCCCCGATCAGCGGGCAATACGTTCTCGGTCTCGGCAATGTTCCTGGCCGCTGGATGTGGTTCGTCGGACAGCAGCCGGTCACACGGCATGTCAATGCGCTGGTCAAAGCAGGACTGCTGATGACCGATGCGCAGCCTTACAACGGCAATCACCCGGTGCGTCGCGTGGCGACTGCTGCGCGGGTGTCTTAAACGGACGATGCGCGGCATGACCGACGATGAACAGTGGGAGCGTGAAGTGCTCCCAAAAATATTGGCGGGGGACTGCGGCTGGGGCGAGGAATTAAAAGCATCGGTAGACGCCGCGTTTGCCGCCCACACCGGGCTAGAGGGGCTGCGAGGACCGTTCTATTTGGGGGTAGAATCTCGCAACTGCGAGAGCACGATCCCGAACATCTACCCCTCTGATGATCCAAAACACAAAGCGTTCAATGCTGGCTATCAGTTTGGCGTCGTACGCTGGGGTTCTGACTACTAACCAAACGGACGAGGCGATCATGGCCAAGAAGAAGCGATCGGCAAACGGGCTACGGTTCTGCACCGACTGCAAGCAGATGAAACCAGAGGCCGAGTTCCTTAAGCTGAATAAACCCGGCTGAAAGGTCACCGGGTGCGATGAATGTGCTGGCGCGAACATGAACAGGTATTGGGCGAGACGCAGGGACGCCGCCGACCTGTCCAAGGTTCGCGAGCGCGAATAGAAACTGAACGGACGAGGCGCATGGCCAAACACCCAATCCAGCCGCTTGAGAAAGACGAGACCGGCGTCCTTCGCTTTAAGGCGAACGCGATCGTGCGGCACCTTCTGGACAACGGCGGGATCGACCTTAATCAAATCGCTTGCATGGAGTTCAGCCGGGAAGATCGCGAGCAATTCGCTCAGCTTATCGGCTACTCACTCAGCGGCTATGGCGACCTAAGCTACGTCAGCGACGAGACCTATGCGGCTGCGGATGCCATGAAGGACGGGACGTCGGAGAGCGATGCTCGCATCAAATCCCTTGAGGACATGCTCGAAACGGTTCGCGAGGGATTGCGCGTCGCCACCCCGGCGGTTTTCCGCATTCACCCTGACGATCTGACAGCGTAATCCCAAACGGACAACAAAAAACCCCCGATCCTTCCGGACTGGGGGATAATCGCGCGGTGGTGCGTAGGAGTGGAGAGAGTCATGTTCTGCTACGAGGAAGACACAGAAGCTCCGCGCGACGGATGTCGTTGCAGAAATTGCTGCATGGCCCGCGAGGAAGCGATAGATCCGCGCTTAATCGAGATTCTCCGCGCCTCCCAACACGGTCTTCATTTCAAGCCATCAGATCAGATCATCCATGAATGCGTGCAGTTCTACATCATGGGCGAATGCGATGTGGCCGGCATGTATATCGAGATTATCAAGCGTCTCGCTGCGATCAGCGATGCTTCGATAGAGCGAGATTTGAAGGCTGCCATGCTGAAGCCTCATCCTCACTTCATCCCGACTAAGTCCTAGCAGACAACAAAAACCCCGCCAGTTTCCGGGCGGGGCTCGTTCTGACAGCGGTGCGTAGGAGGTGAATGTGCCAGTAGACCAACCGCCAACAATCAATCCCTATATGCAGACATACCCGCTGAGCAGCATGGTCGGGGTGCAGACATATGACGTTCACTGGCACGGGAACCTTATTGAAGTGAAGGACACCGGAGAGGTGCTGATCAGCTGGAAGAATGTCGAAGCCACGATTGCTGACCCGAAATCAGACCGATGGGCGCTCGCATATGCGAGGATGCTTGTGGCTGCCCGCGATGGGACAGCGAAGCCGCTTCCTGATGAAGCACACTAGCGGACGAGGCAGATGGACTGCGATCTAGCTCACATAACCAGATGCATCGACGTGCAATATAATTTCATGGCGTCCGAGAAGGCGCCATCGGAGATGTCCGACCAGATGCCTGTATGCTTCGGTCGCTGGCTACCGATGCCAGATCCTCTGCCACCTGGTTCTTATGGCATCGTCTATACAGCCCGTGTCACAGAGGAGGCGCCGAAGGATACCCAGTTGCGAGTTATGATCGGCGGCAAGACAATCGCGGTCGTTCGCTGGGGACAGACGAGAAATTGGACGTGCGTTCCTGGCGCCCTGGAAACTGTATCCTAAACAGACAACAAAAAGCCGCCAAGGTTTCCCCGGCGGCTCTCGTGGCAAGAGTTCGTAGAATCAGGAGCTCGAGGCAACCTGCTTGCTGGCGTTGAGCATATCCAGCACCTGCTGACCGACGGTCACGATCGCCGCGGTCGTCGGCGTCGACGGCATGCCGGGGATCGCCCCTACTGCAACAGTGGCACACACCTTTGCCACAGCCTGAGCGGATGCGTTCAGGACGTTGGCGCCGGCAACAGCCTTCCACTGGCCGGCGTCGTCACATAGGAGCTGCCCCGTAGCTCCGGCAGCGGTGGTAATCGTGTCAGCGAGAGGTGCCGGAACGCCGGCCAGGGTGAGGCCAACGGTGGATGCGGCTTTTTCAGCAGGCGTGCACGCTGCCAGTCCGAGGGCTGCAACGGCGGTGAGAATGAGGGATTTCATGTTGGGGTCTTTCCAGTTGTTACGGGAGGGGCGGCGGCAAGCAACGCGGTCTTCGCAGCAGACCCCGCCGATGAACCGAGGTAGTAGCCCACCACCGACTGAGCCATGGCAATCGCTGCGCCGCAGAGCAGGTTGAAGCTGGTCTGGTCCTTGCTGATGAAGGCGACGACTACCAGCGCCGTGAAGATCACCAGGGTGAGGATCGAGACCGCCGGCTTGGCCCATGCTGGTTCAGTGCCGGGGGCGGCAGCCAGGACGGTCGAGACGCCGGCCATCGCTTCTGTTGCGACCGCATTCGCTGTGGCTGGGGTGATCGGTGGAGGATTGGGGTTGTCGCTCATGTCAGGCGTCCTCATAGGTCTTGGAGAAGATGTCGGGTTTGCACGGGTAGATTTCCCCGTTCACGCCGCGAATGATCCAGTCATCGAGTTGCGCGGTCATAACGCCTTCTAGCGTAACGATCTCGATGCATGATGGATGATTGCGCCCGATGATGGTCCGTACGCCGGCTTCGTTCTTGCCCTCGTAACCGTCGATGAACCACTGGGGCAGAGACCAGAAGTCATCACCCATTAGGCGATGGGCTTCACTGCACTTGATGGCCTCTATCTCGACTGGCTTCTTACGGAAGCGCGCCATGTTCAGGCTCCTTTGATCCGGTTCAATTCGTTCGCGTTGAGGTCATCCGTAGACGGCGTCTCGACCAACTGCGCCGCGATCTCGTGCGGAGGTGGTGCGGTGTCGGCCGCGTGCGGCACCTTGGCCGGAGCGCCGATCAATCCAGCAACGAAGCCATGGCAATCGAACGCGCGCCGCATCCAGCCGTGGCCGAACGTGTCGAAGTTCGGGTTGGCTTGGTAGAAGGCATTGCGTTCGGCCAAGAACAGATCGTTCAGCCAGGTCGGATCCATGTTCACTGCTGCCTGAGTGGTGACCGGACCGATTGCGCCATCCACCTCGACGCCCAGCGCCTGCTGGAGAAACTTCGCGGCGTTGCCGGGACCGGACATCACCGCTGCATCGAAGACCGCGACACCGATCACACTGAGGTTGCCGCACCGGCATGAGTTCCAGAACAGTGCTCGGTACAGAGGAGAGAAGTCTGCCTTCCCGAGCGTCTGGAAAATCGCCATGGATTTGGCCTGCCCATGAAGGCCTCGCCAGCCTGCCCAGGTCTGGAACGTGACGCCCCAGGATGTGGTGCCGCCTGGATCTTTCGGCGAGCTGTGGAGAGGTTGGCCGTCGTTCTCCGGGCGCCATATGAAGGCAAGCCCTTGGTCGAATAGATCTGTCATTGCCTCAATCCTTCAAAAGCCGCGCGCCAGCAGTCGCCGCGGTCACGTTCAGCTTCGCGGGCTAGCTCAACCCGTATCTCCAGCGCACCGACCTTGGCTGGCGTTGGGCGGCCAACCAGCGGTGCCGGCGTCGGTATGGAGGCCGGGCAGTCTGCGACTGGCGCTGATGGCTTCGAGACGGCGGCGCAGCCAGTCAGCACCACTATGAGCGCTACGGCCCTCATCTCGCCGGAGACCGGTAAGGTGTTTGCCGCAGAATGGTCTCAACGCCTGTTACGCGCGCGGTGATGTCGGACAGCTTGTCGTCCGCCACGTCTGCACGCCTCTCCAGGGTTGTGATACGACGCTCTTGCTGTGTCGCCTGCGCCTGCAGATCGGGGAAACTCTCAATCTTGGTCGAAACCTTATCGAGGGTCACCTTCATGTCACTTACCTTGCTGCTCAGTTGGTCGACCGAAGCATGCATCGTTGTGATGTACGTCAGGCCGAGGGCGGCCCACACGAACGCCTGAACCACCTGCCCGGCGGTGATATCCCACTTGAAATTTACCATCCGGCTCTCGTTTGACAGACGGCTTGAAACGGGGTCGGCTTAAATGTCGGCATGGCGGGTAGTCTCCGTCAGGTCGGGAGTGGGCTCCGGCGTCGTTCCCGCGGCGTCGGGGCTTCGGATTCATTGGTATTGGATCGAACTGGTGTTGAAGTGCGTATTGTTCGCGAGATAGATGGAATCCGCCGCGTTTCGGCCGGTCCCAATCGCGATGATGGTCCCGCCAGCGTACACAGCCGAGGCGATCTTCCCACGCAGAGAGGCGGCTGCGACGATCCGGTCGGACGCGCCGAAGTCATCGACAGTCAGTATGCCGGCACCCTGAGCGACATGGAACGTATCGGCGCCGGGTGAGCTGGTGATCGTCATCCCGCCAGAGCCTGCAGTGAAATCGTTCGTGCCGCCGTCGACGCTGACGGTGTCATAGCCGGAGCCGCCCTTCACCGTGAGCGTGGCTGTGTGCTGGAAGGACAACGTCTGCGCGCGCGTGCCCAACGCGGCACTGATCGTGCTGCCGCTCACTGTGAAAGTGTCGCCGGAAGACGTTGTGCTTTTGGTCAGGTCCACGGTCACCGGCGCGCCGCGCCCAGACGAGATCGTCACTGTCGGCATGGTCGGCGGCGGAGGTGGGGGCGGAGGCGTTGTCCCTCCACCGCCTCCCGTGGAACCGCCTCCCGACGAACCTCCGCCCGTCGAACCACCAGCGGCCGTCGCGCCATACAGATTGACCGGCGCGCCGTCCGGCGATGACACCGTCTGAAGCGCGACCGCGGGGATGGACGAGTCCGACGAGAACGCGCGGATGTAATCGATCTTGAGCGATCCCGTTTCGCCCGCCATCGGGCCGGGCCAGTCGCCCGGCGCACCCGTCAGGAGGCTCGCGATCATGTACTCGCCTGGGTTGCCGATCAGGTCTTTTGACGTTGGCAGGGACCCGATGGCCTGCCCGTCGAAGTAAAACGTCAATGTCGTCGGCGTCCACATGACACCGTACGTGTTGTAGCTCGTATAGATGTTCGCATTCACGGTGGCCCAGGTCCCGCTCGTGTTCGGGTTGGTGCTGCTGTGCAGGTCGTAGTGGACCTGATTTGAGCCGCCGTAGTAGCCGTACTGCGACCCGAACGCTTCCATGGCATCGATCTCTGGGGTGCCGTCGTTCAGGTCGACGGTCGGCAACGTCCAGAAGCCAGGCCAGAATCCCGCCCCGGCCGGAAGCTCAGCACGCATCTCAAAATAACCGTAGGACTGAGAGAAAGTCCCGCGGTTGTCGATCAGGCCGGTGGTGTAGTTTGACGTCGCGCCAGGCGCGTTGGGCGTTGCGGTAATGGACAATACGCCGCCGCCAACACTGAACGGATTGACACCGCCTGCGGCCAGGTATGCGTTGAGGCCGCCGTCATCACCGGAGGTGTAGTTCTCCGATCCCCACGTGTTGTTGCCGCTGAAGATCGTTACGTTCCAAGTCGGGCCGCCCAGCTCCGTCGGGAGGAAGCTGTTGAACTCGTCGTCGAATGTCAGGTGATAGCCGGTCAGGTTTAAGGTCGGCATGGCACGGCTCCATCGGAGCGGGAGTTGTTCGCAGCGGCGCTTCGGGTCAGGCGCATTCTTGCCACCTTGTTCGTGCTGTAGTACGACCCCAAGAATGACGAGAGAGCAGGAAAATCTGTTGATTGTCGTGGCGACGCTCCTGCGAGCGCGCCTTGTTGGCGATGGCATGACGAGCCGCGCTGACCTGGATCTGCTGAATGCAGCGATCCGGCCGTTTTCTGATCACCCCAACGCTCCGGAAGAACTGCGAGATCACCGACCGCCACCAGTGACAGCGCCATAAACTGTTGTCGCGATATCCCAGTAGCCGTTCTGGCCGGGGTGCTTGCTGTCGAAGTACGGCATCAGCGGATTCGTGAAGGCCCAACTCTTCCACCGTGCCGCTAGATCAATAAGTCCAACGTTGTTCGTGATAGCCAGTTGGTGCAGCACGGCGATGTATTGAGCCAACGTGCCGTCTGTCGCCTGGGTTGTATTGGACGGCGCGCCCACCATCAGTATCACATCACCGGTGGTGAGAGCCTGCGTGATGATCGCCTGCATTTGGGTCGTATAGGTCGCGATCGGTGTTGAGGGAGTGTTGCTGTCGTTGATGGTCAGGCAAATGACGGTCAGGTCTGGCGCCAGTTCACCAAGCACCGCAATCGGGTTCCAGATGAACGACGTGCTGGAGAAGCTTGCTGCCGTTGCCCCGCTAGATCCGCCCTGGATCAGATCAACCGCGGATGTGGTGCTGTCATAGGTGACGACGCCTTGTATCCAGACGGCGGCATCGTTGTTGGGAACCAGATTGACGGTATGATTGCCCTTGGTGACCGTGTAGGTCACTGTTTTGAGCGAGCCGGTACCATTCTGGTTGATCGTGCCCAGGCTAGCGCCACCATCGACATTGACCGTCAGTGAGCCAGACCCGGATTGCTGCAGATAGTAGACTGTAATGGTGTCAATCTGGCCGGCTGGAGTGAAAGCCAGTGTGCCGGCTCCGCCTCCGCTGGTGAATTTGAACATCTGGCCCGCGAAGCTGAGCTGCGTAGTCGACCAGCCCGTACCAAGCGTGACGCGAGTATCATACGCTCCATAGCCGACGGAATTGTTGGTCTGATCGCCGAAAAAGCTATTGTCTGACGTCGGAATGTAACCAGCCAGTAGCGAGGCAAAATCACGGGGATAGTTTTTCGCGAACGCCCCGTTATAGTTAAGCGTACCACCAGTGCCCGCGCCTGCTCCGGCCGTCGTGCTATCGCCCAACAGGATGATGCGTGCGCGACCGGTTTTGTTGCGAACACCAGCAAGCTTAGCGCGCCAATGCGGCAGATTGATCGCATTCAGGTTGAAGACGCCGGAGCCAAGAGGGCCGGAGTTGAGTTGGTCTGTTACGGTGAAAGACGAACCGCCGCCTCCACTCGGAGGGCCGGATACGACCGACGATGGTGATGTAGATGTCCACTGCGGCGGATCAAACGCCGCTGACGTCACAGACTGGAAGTCCGCTGTTGAACCAGCGGCGATGGAATACGCGACATTTGCGCCGAGCGCATCGATCTGGCCGCCATTTGATGGATAGACCAGAAGCGCATTTGCGCCGTTGTTGATGACCCGGATGCGGACCATGGCGGATCCGGAATCCGGCAGAACCGCGGCACCTCCGCTCGCAACCGTGGAGAAGATAGAGACCTGAGAACGTAGAAGCGTGGCAGTTGCTTGCGTCGTATTATTCGCGGTGAGCTGCTGACTCACCGAATAGCTCGGCCCGAGATCAATCGGCTGGGCGACCGCTTGAACTGAGATAAACACGAGGCCAGTGAAGACCCAGGCGAGATACCGACGCATCAATGATGCTCCACATAGGCGATAGATAGCGGTTTGCGCACCAGCCACCCCCGGCGCGAGCAGGAAGGCGAGGAGTAGGAGGCGTTTCATTTCGGCTCTTTCTTCGTCTTCGTGAGTTCGGATTCCAATTGCCTCTTGAGGTCGTCTCGTTCTTTGGTGACCGAGGTGAGTTGTTGCTGCAGCTGCGCGGCTTGGACGTAAATCATCTCGATAGCGCCATTCAGGCCGGCAACGGCACGCGTGATCGTCGCGGTCAAAGCATCAACCTGCTGTTGGAAGGTCGGCGGCTTTTGTTCGTCCATGAACGAGTTATTCCTTGCTTCAAGGGAGGGTCTGCGCGACGTTGTCGCAACAACGAGGAGGTAGCGATGGAGCCAATTGAGACAGCGCCGCGCGGAACGCCGATCTGGGCGCGCGATCCTGACCGCGGCACTGAGATCGTGGTTGCCGATGCGCCGTTCTGGCGGATCCTGGCCGACATGCACCGCGCGTTTGAGCCGGTCGAATGGCGACCTGCTGACCAAGCAGATATCTCGCTGCTATTAGAGAAGTATCCGTGGGCGCGGCGGAGTTACGAGATTTTCTGTAAGCCCCTAGGTTAGGTTTTTGAAAATACTGCGGCATCATGTCGTGCTATCCGTCAGCAACCCATATGAAGCCAGAGCTGTGAGCAAGGACGTTAGTGCGGCATTGCCGCCCTTCGACCCGGTGATCGTTGGTTTTGTAACCGGAGACGTGCCGTTGAAACCGACCTTGGCAACGGTCGTATTGCCAGAGCCGTCCACCTTGAAACCTTGGGACAGCAGAAATGCATCGCTGAAGGTCACTAGAGAGAAGTCCATGCCTCGGTAGGCGAGCATAGTTCCGCTGGATACCGGGCCTGCGCCGATCATGATCCCGACATCAGGGTCCATTGGGAAGTATCCGGATGGGCGGCCAAAATTTAGGCCATTCTTCCATCCCTTCCCGGTCGCTTGCGTATCACTTCGGCCAAAGACAAGAGCATGGTCTTGCCATACACCCTGACTTACGTCGCCGGGGAGCGCCACGATACTCCACCCGCATTTTGTGCTGACGCTGCTGCCGGCCTCGCAGATGATGTCAACTTCTCCGCCAGTAGCCGCGAAGTAATAGGTTGCCGCCGGCAACAGATGCGCGATGGGATTAACGCCGAAAACAGCGCCCTTTCCGCCGTCTTTCGTCCCCCAATTAGCGTCCAGAACTCCGTTGTCGTTCACCTTTCCGATGGCGGAGAACAACGCAGCGTTATATGCGCCACCGACGCCCGTGGTGTTGCCCGTTGTCGCAGTTACGCTTACTCCGACGCTAAGAGCGTTACGCGGACCAGTAGCGCCGCTGCCATTAAGGATGTCATTGACCGCCAAGATAGCGACGCCGCCAGCGCCAAAGCCGGCCAGCGTGTCAGTAATCTGAAATACAACTGGCGCCCACCCGGATGAGCTAGGTGTTCCCGTCAGCGTATTGTTCATAATCATGCCATAGCCGGTTGGCATGTTCGCGCCCCCGGCAAAGGTCAACTGATTATAGATTGTTGTGGAACCCTTGAGCGACGCTCCAATATCCAGAATTGATGCAGGCGTACCAACAGTTCCGTCAGTTCCTGTAATACGTAATACCTGGGAACTAGAGCCGGTCAGGGTCGTATTTAGGCGAATATTAAACAGACCAGTGCCGCTAGATCCGCCGGTCGTAAAACTAATCCCACCGGAGCCGCCACCAATCGATATTGTGTTCGCGCTGCCATTCCCGAAGATCGCACTGTCATTGACTTTGAGCGCCAGACCAGCATTGGAAAACGTCGTGTTTCCCGTCACCGTCCCGCCGGTTAGCGGGAGATCGAGCGAGGCGTGGCCGGTAAGTGTGCCGGTGAGGCCACCTGAGAACGTCCAGGCGCCGGATAGTGTTGGCGTGCCGGCAAAGGTACCGGACAAGGTACCGCCGCCTAAAAGGCTGGCCGTTCCACTTGCAGATAAATTTGTTGCGGCGATCGTGCCGCTGTCCGTAATGCCGTGTGTTGTGGTCAGACCACTGACGCTTAATGAATTAAAGGTTGGTGACGTCGGCAATACGGCTAGGCCGGCGGATGAAAACCAGCTAATACCTGGATCAACTGCTGGGTCAAAGTTCCAGAAAAACGCGACAGCCCCAGCCGGTATGTCAATCGGAACGTCGATACCATTGGCATCAATGGTCGAACCTTTCGGCGGAAAAACCGAAAGATCATTCGCGCCCCGATTGAACACGATCAACCAGATCATCGATGAGTTCGATGACGGCAACAGCGCCGCACCCCCGCTCACAACTTCTGTGAACACGGTGGCCTGTGTGACGATCAGGGTCGCGGTGTCTTGCGTCGT
>Ga0153954_1001559_pt1 | contig 11825 bp, 7 predicted proteins | sample TSFL038MetaG_FD_102277 | JGI IMG/M metagenome (GOLD analysis project Ga0153954, IMG submission 102277) | Attine ant fungus gardens microbial communities from Florida, USA - TSFL038 MetaG | ecosystem: Host-associated > Fungi > Mycelium > Unclassified | place: USA: Florida, Wekiwa Springs State... | reverse complement strand
CGCCTATCTTGGCGAGGGCCTGATCGACGCGGCGATGTTGCTGGCCGAATGGTATCTGCCCGAAGCGAGCGGCAAGCCCGTGCCGCCGGAGGAGATCGCGTCCTATCGTGCAGCGTGGCAGGCGTGCCTCACGCATCTGCCGGCCGGTGGCGACACCTTGCTGCTGCGCGATTATCACAAGGACAATCTGCTCTGGCTGCCAGCTCGGCCGGGCGTGAAGGCCTGCGGCCTGCTCGATTTCCAGGACGCCCAGCGCGGCCATCCTTCCTATGACCTGGTATCGCTGATCGAGGATGCGCGGCGCGACGTATCGCCCGCCGCTTATGCACAGTGCCTCAGGCGTTATCTCGACATGACCGGCCTCGATGCCCAGGACTTCCGCACCGGCTTCGCGCTGATGGCCGCGCAACGCCATGCTCGCGTGATCGGCCTGTTCATCCGTCTGTGGCGGCGCGACGGCAAGCCGGTCTACCTGCCGCACCTGCCGCGCGTCTGGCGCCTGTTCGAACGTGCGCTGAAGCACGACGCGCTCGCACCGCTGCGGCTCTGGGTCGATCGCCTCCTGCCGCCGCCGTTGCGGCGCATCGGCCAGGACTGAGCGGCGCGTGATCCGTTCGGCGATGATCCTGGCGGCAGGGCGTGGCGAGCGTATGCGGCCCCTGACCGACACCACGCCCAAGCCGCTCATCCCCGTCGCCGGGCGCTCCATGCTCGATCGCGCGATGGACCGGCTCGCCGAGCACGGCGTGCGCAATCTCGTGATCAATGTCCATCATCTCGGCCAGCAGATCGCCGACCATGTCGGTGCCGGCCGCGCGCACATCGTACGCGAGGACCATCTGCTGGAGACCGGCGGCAGCGTGAAGAATGCGTTGCCGCTTTTGGGGGACGAGCCGTTTTTTGTCCTCAATGGCGACGGCTTGTGGAGCGACGGCGCCGTGCCAATGTTGCGTCGCATGGAAGCCGCCTGGGACCCTCACCGCATGGACGCGTTGCTGCTGCTCCATCCACTGGCCAAGGCCATCGGCCGTGAGCCCTCCGACAAGGGCGACTATTTCCTCGACGAAGTGGGAATAAAAGAGGGGGGCAAGGCGCGCCATCGCGGCGCCGAGCCCGCCGCGCCCTACATGTTCGCCAGCGTCTCAATCTGCGACTCCCGCCTCTTCCGCAGCTCACCCGACGGCGCCTTCTCGCTGGTCAAGCTGTGGCACCGCGCGCAAGCGGCAGGCCATCTCTACGGCCTCGCCCACGACGGACAATGGTTCCATGTCGGCACGCCGCACGCACTCGCAGAGGCCGAGAAGGTGCTGGCATGAAAGGCGTCTATTCGATCGGCATCGACCGCCGCTTCGCCGACGAGCTGGCGGCGGGTGTGCTGGCCGAATACGGACGCGAGCCGCTGGCGCTGGCCGATCTCCTGATCCTGCTGCCGACCCGCCGTTCGGTGCGCGCGCTCTCCGAGGCCTTCCTGCGCGCGGCCGACGGCAAGCCGACCGTGCTGCCGCGCATGGCGCCGCTCGGCGACTTCGACGACAGCGACTGGACCGATGTCGCGGCCGACGGCGAGGCGCTCGAGCTGCCACCCGCAATAGACGGTGCCGAGCGCGAAGCCCTGCTGGCCGAGCTGGTCGCCGCCTTCAGGGACGACCAAGGCCAGGAGATCGCGCAATCGGCAGCGCAGGCGCTGAAGCTCGCGCGCGAGCTCGCCAGCCTGCTCGACGAACTCGCCATCGACGGCGTGTCGTTCGACAAGCTCGAGACCTTGGTCGAGGGCAACTTCGCCAGCCACTGGCGCCGCACGCTCGAGTTCCTCGCCATCGTCGGCGAGCACTGGCCGAAGATCCTGGCCGAACGTGGTCAGATCGATGCGCTCGACCGGCGCACACGCTCGATCCGCGCGCAGGCCGAGCGCTGGCGTACGCATCCGCCGTCGACACCCGTGATCGCCGCGGGATCGACCGGCTCGCAGCCCGCCACGCGCGAGTTGCTGGGCGTGATCGCGGGCCTGCCGCTGGGCGTCGTGGTGCTCCCCGGCCTCGATCGCGACATGGACGAGCCGAGCTGGGCCGCGCTCGAGCCATCGCATCCGCAGTTCGGCCTGAAGGATCTGCTGGCCACGTTCAAGCTTGACCGTCACGCGGTCGCCGAATGGCCAGGCGCCGATGGCGATATCGCGCGCCGGCAACTGATCACCGAGCTGATGCGGCCGACCGAGACGAGCGAAGGCTGGTCCAAGCCCGGCATCGCGACCCTCGAGCATCTGACGCGGGCCGACTGCGCCACACCGCATCAGGAAGCCGTCGTCATCGCCCTCGCCCTGCGTGAAGCGCTGGAGACGCCGCGTCGCACGGCGGCACTGGTGACACCCGATCGCGATCTCGCGCGAAGGGTCGCGGCCGAGCTGCGGCGATGGAAGATCGATATCGATGATTCGGCCGGCCAGCCGCTCGCCGATTCGCCGCCCGCGACTCTCCTGCGCGCACTGGTGACCGCTGTCGATGCGGGCTTCGCGCCGGTCGATCTGCTGGCCCTGCTGAAACATCCGCTATGCTCGCTCGGCCTGTCGCGCCCTGCCCTGCTCGACGCCACGCGCCGCCTCGATCGCAAATGCCTGCGCGGCCTTAAGCCCGCGCCCGGCCTCGACGCCCTGCGCGCACTGGTCGACAGCAAGAGGCGCGACTTCGGCGATGCGGTCGATCACCGTGCCGTCGTCGATCTCGTCGATCGGCTCGAAGGCGCGACCTCGACCTTGGCCATGCTGATGGCCGACGGTACCGCACCCGCCGACCTGCTCAGCGCCACCATTGCCGCCGCCGAACAGCTCGCGCCCGCCGACGCATTGTGGAAAGGCGAAGCCGGCGAAGCGCTGGCCGACACGCTCGCGGGCCTGACGACGGCCTGGACCGGCCGCAATGCCATCGCCGGCGGCGAGTGGCCGGCACTGCTCGCCACCATGCTGTCGACGGCCATGCTGCGCCCGCGCTTCGGCCGGCATCCGCGGCTCGCGATCTGGGGCCCACTCGAAGCCCGCTTGCAGCGCGCCGATCTCCTGATCCTGGGCGGCCTGAACGAAGGCTCCTGGCCGCCGTCGGTCGAGACCGGACCGTGGATCAACCGGCCGATGCGTGCCGCACTCGGCCTGCCACAGCCCGAGCGTCGGGTCGGCCTGTCGGCACACGACTTCGCCTCAGCGCTCGCCGCCGAACGCGTACTGCTGACCCGCGCCGAGCGCGAAGGCGGCGCGCCGACCGTGCCGTCGCGCTGGCTGGCGCGGCTCGACGCGTTGTTCGGCTACGATCCGAGCAGCCCCACGCCGCCACCGGAATATATCCAGCGCGGCCGGCGCACCTGGCTCGCCTGGGCCGAGAAGCTCGACGATCCGGGGGACTACAAGCCCCAGCTGCCGCCCGAGCCGCGGCCGCCTCTCGAAGCGCGGCCGACGCGACTCTCGGTCTCCAGCATCGAGCAATGGCGGCGCGATCCCTATGGCCTCTATGCGCGGCGCATCCTGGGACTGGAGCCGCTCGATCCCCTGGAAGCAGAGCTGGGCGCGGCCGACCGCGGCTCGGCGCTGCATGCGGCGATCGACGAATTCCTGCGAGCCCATCAAAGCGGATCGCTGCCCGGCGATGCGCTAGAGCGCTTCGAGGCGCTGGGCGAGAAACATCTCGCAGGCGTGCTGGCTGCTCCGGCCGAGCGCGCCTTCTGGTGGCCGCGCTTCCGCCGGCTGGCGCACTGGTTCATCGCCACCGAGCGCGCGCGGCGCGACGCCGGCACGGAACTGCTGGCCAGCGAGACCAAGGGCACGATGACCATGGGCCCGCTCACGGTCGAGGCGCGTGCCGATCGCATCGACCAGATCGAGCCGGGTGGCTGGGAGATTATCGACTACAAGACCGGCCGCGTGCCCTCGGCCAAGGAGCTGGAAGGCCTGTTCGCGCCGCAGCTTCTCCTCGAGGCGGCGATCGCCGAGCGCGGCAAGTTCGAGCGCATCGCCGGGCGGGCCCGCGCCGTCCATCTCTCATACTGGCAGATCAACGGACTGGGCGACGGCGGCGAGGTCAAGGAGATCAAGAAGAGCGAGGAGCTGGTGCCGGCGATGATGGCGCTGCTCGCCAAGATGATCGATCATTTCGGCAATCCAGCGACATCCTACGAGGCCGTGCCGTTGCCGGAGTTCAGCCCGCACTTCAATGACTACGAGCATCTCGAGCGCATCGGCGAATGGTCGAGCGCGGGCGGTGAGGAATGAGCGTCGCCGATATCGACGTGTTCGTCCGAGCAAGCGCCGACCAGCGTCTCGCCACCAAGCCCGAGCAGTCGGCCTGGGTGGAGGCGAACGCCGGCACCGGCAAGACCAAGGTGCTGACCGACCGCGTGACGCGGCTGCTGCTGAACAACGTCAAGCCCGAGCGCATCCTCTGCCTCACCTTCACCAAGGCAGCCGCGGCCGAGATGCGCAATCGCCTCGCGACTCAGCTCGGCGCCTGGGCGATGGCCGATCCCGAGCTGCTCGACGAACAGATCGAGAAGCTGATCGATGCGCCGCCCGACGATGGCCAGCGCACGATCGCGCGCCGCCTGTTTGCGCGCGTGCTCGACGCGCCGGGCGGCATCAACATCCTGACCATCCATGCCTTCTGTCAGGCGCTGCTGAAGCGTTTCCCGCTGGAAGCAGGTGTGGCGCCGGGCTTCGAGGTCATGGACGAGGCCGAGGCGGCGACGCTTCTGCGCCAGGCGCAGGACGCGCAGGTCGAGGCATTGGCCGATGAGGACGCGCCGACCGATCTCAAGGCGGCCCTGGCCACGGTCGCGAACCGCATCTCCATCGCCGAGTACGCCGAGCTGATGACGCGTCTCCTGAGCGAGCGCGCCTGGCTTCTTGCCCGCATCGGCAAGCAGGATGGCTTCGACCAGCTGAAACGCCGCCTCGCCCACCGCCTGTCCTGCGACCAGCCGATCGACTCGCGGCCCGACGAAGCGGCGTTGCGCCTCGCCGCAAAGGCGCTGGCCAAGGGCGGAAAACAGGATGCGGCCCGCGCCCAACTCATCGCCGACTGGCTCGCGGCCGGTGAGGAGCGCACGGCACGCCTCGAAACCTACGCCTCGGCCTTCTTCACCAGCACCGGCGACATCCGGAAGACACTGGCCAGCAAGGCCGCGATCGCGGCCATGCCGGGTATCGTCGACGTGCTGGAAGCGGAAGCTGAGCGTGTCGACGAGGCCTTGAACCACGCGCGCGGCTGCGCGCTTGTCAATCTGACGCTGGCCCTGCTGCGGCTCGGTCTCGACATCACCGAACGCTACGGCGCGGCCAAACGCAGGCGAGCGGCGTTGGATTACGATGATCTGATCGTGGCCACGCGCCGGTTGCTCGAAACGGCGGAGAGCGCTGCCTGGGTGCTCTACAAGCTCGACGGCGGCATCGATCATGTGCTGGTCGACGAGGCGCAGGACACTAACCCCGACCAGTGGGAGGTGATCCGCCAGCTCACGACGGAGTTCTTCGCCCAGGAAGCCGGTACCACGGGCCGCGATCGCACGATCTTCGCCGTGGGCGACACCAAGCAATCGATCTTCGGCTTCCAGCGCGCCGATCCACGCAAGCTCGCCGAGATGCGGGACTGGTTCAAAGGCCGGAGCGAGCAGGCGCGCCACGGTTTCTCGCCCGTCGACCTCACCGTCTCCTTCCGCTCGACGCCCGCTGTGCTGGAAGCCGTCGACTGGGTATTCGACCGGCCCGAAACCGCGCGAGGCGTGGCCGAGCCGGGCGACGTGATCCATCGGCCGGTACGCCAGAACGACCCCGGCAAAGTAGAGCTCTGGCCGCTGGTGCAAGCGGCGCGGGCGGAAATCGACCCGACCGATCTCGAAGCGACGCGCCATCGCGCAGAAGCGCCGCACGAACGATTGGCCAATCAGATCGCCAAGCACGCCAAGAGCCTGATCGGCACCGAACGGCGCGCGCGTTCGGGCGGCGATGGCGGCGAGCTGCTGCATGCCGGCCATTTCATGGTGCTGGTGCGGCGACGCAACGAGTTCGTCACCGCGCTCGTGAAGGCGCTGAAGCGCGAGCAGATCGAGGTGGCGGGCGTCGACCGCCTGAATCTCGGCGAGGAGCTCGCGATTCAGGACTTGCTCGCCATGGCGCGCTTCGCGCTGCTGCCGCAGGACGATCTCAATCTCGCCTGCTTGCTGAAGTCGCCGCTGATCGGGCTCAGCGAAGATCAGCTCTTCACGCTTGCCTACAAGCGCACCGGCACCTTGTGGCGCGCCCTGCGCGACAAATCGAAGGAGCCTGCCTTCGCCAGGGCACAGGAGCAGCTGCTGGCCTGGCTCGGCCGCGCCGATCTCACCACGCCCTTCGATTTCTTCGCCCAGGCACTCGGCCCCGAGCACGGCCGCAAGCGCCTGCTCGAACGGCTGGGCCACGAGGCGTCCGATCCGATCGACGAGCTGCTGGCGCGCGCGCTGCAGTACCAGAAGGCCGAAGCCGGTTCGCTGCAGGGCTTCCTGCGCTGGTTCGAGGCCGGTGGCAGCGAGATCAAGCGCGACCTCGATGCCAACCGCCGCCGGGAAGTGCGCATCCTCACGGTGCATGCGTCGAAGGGTCTGCAGGCGCCGATCGTCTATCTGCCCGACACCACGCGCGTGCCGCGCGACAACGAGCGCCTGCTCTCGGCCGCCAACGGTGAGACTCGGCTCTGGCTACCGCGCACCGACGACGCCAACGACGCCGCCCGCGCGTGGCGCGCCGAAGCCAAGGAACGCTCGTTGGAGGAACAGAATCGCCTGCTCTATGTCGCCATGACGCGCGCCGAGGACCGGCTCTATGTTGCCGGCTGGATCGGCGTGCGGCGCCAGGATTCGGGCTGCTGGTACGACCGTATCGCTGCCGGCCTTGCCGCCAGCGCCGCGAGCGGCGACGAGAGCCGCTTGCGCGCCCAATCGAAGGAATACGACTTCGGCGATGGCTGGGCGGGCGACGGCTTCGCGCTCACGAACGAAGGCCAGATCGCCGTGCCGCAGCAACAGGAGCTCGCGCTCCCGGACACCGCGCCCTCGCCTGCTTGGCTCAACAAGCCCGCCCCCAGCGAACCCGATCCGCCGCAGCCACTCGCGCCTTCGCAACCGCTGCCAGACGAGGCGATGACCGAGCCGCGCGCCTTCAGTCCACTCTCCGCCGACGATGTCCGGCGCTGGCAGCGCGGCCGGCTGATGCACGAGCTGCTGCGCCATCTGCCTGCACTGCCAGCGGCGTCTCGCCCCGATGCCGCGCACCGCTTCCTGGCGCAAAAGGCGCATGGGCTCGCGAACGATGTCGCCCGGCAATGGGCGGACGAGGCACTCGCGGTCACCGAGGCGCCGGATCATGCGGCCCTGTTCGCCGAGGGCTCGCGCGCCGAAGTACCGTTGATCGGCACGGTGAGGACGAAGCGCGGCACCTTCACGGTGAGTGGCCAGGTCGATCGTCTCGCCGTCAACGAACGCGAAGTGTTGATCGTCGACTACAAGACGAACCGCCCACCGCCTGAGACGGCCAACGAAGTGGCCCTCGCCTATCGCCGACAGCTCGCGCTCTATCGCGCGCTGCTCCTGCAGATCTATCCCGAGCGGAAAATCAGGGCTTTCCTGCTGTGGACATCCGCGCCGCGCTTGATGGAAATCGACGCCAAAACGCTCGATAATTCAATGCCTTACGCAGCCGCATCTTGACTCGGAGGCGGCCGCTTCCTAGCTTTCCTCTCCAGGGCGGCGCCGGTCGATCGACCGGCCTTATGTGTTTTTGGGAGAACCCGCATGACAGTCAAAGCCACCGATGCCTCGTTTGAGCAGGAAGTCCTGAAATCCGACACGCCCGTCCTCGTCGACTTCTGGGCAGAGTGGTGCGGCCCCTGCCGCATGATCGGCCCGTCGCTCGAGGATATCGCCAAGGAGATGGACGGAAAGCTCAAGGTCGTGAAGGTCAACATCGACGAGAATCCGATGGCGCCCACGCGCTACGGCGTCCGCTCGATCCCTACACTGCTGCTGTTCAAGAACGGCCAGGTCGCCGCGACCAAGATCGGCGCCGAGCCGAAGCAGAAGCTGGTGAGTTGGATCAACGGAGCGATTGCTTAAGACAATCGCTTATTTGACCGCCTACCCGTTGCGGGCCAGCACAGCGCCCGCAAGGTAGAGCGATCCACAGATGAGAATGCGCATCGGCGCGGGCTGGGTGGCCAAGAGGTCTTCCAGCGCCGCGCCGATATCGTTTGCAGGGGTGCAATCCAATCCGACCTCGGCAGCCCGCGCGCAGGCTTCCTGCGGCGTGTAGGCGCTGTGGCCCTCGGGGAACGGCACGGCGCGCGCGGCCGTAGCGTGGCGTGCCAGCGGCCGCAGGAAACCCGAGGCATCCTTGGTCGTCAGCATGCCGAACACGAGATAGAGCGGCAGCGGCGCAGGCTCCTTCGCCCATTCGGCCGCCATGCGCGCCAGTACGATCCCGCAATCCTCGTTGTGGCCACCATCGAGCCAGAGCTCGCAGCCGGGCAGCAGCACGTCCACGAGAGGACCGCGCGTCAACTTCTGCAAGCGTGCCGGCCACTCGACAGTAGCGAGTCCAAGGCGAATGGCGTGGTCGTCGATGCTGAACTTGGCGGCCCGCAGCCGCTCGACGCAGGCGACCGCGGTTGCGGCATTGTCGAGCTGGTGCGCACCGACGAGGGCGGGCGCCGGCAGGTCGAGGCTCAGCAGGTCGCTGTCGTACCGGAAGCCCTCTACCGTCGGCATGACCTGCCATTCGCGCCCCATGCGGAACAACGGCGCGGCGAGCTCGGCCGCCCTGGCCGCGATCACCTCGGCGCTCACCTCGCGCTGGCGGCCGATCACCGCCGGCACGGCGTGCTTCAGGATGCCTGCCTTCTCCGCGGCGATGCCTTCCAGCTTGTCACCCAGGAAACCCGTATGGTCGAAGCCGATCGGCGTGATCGCCGACAAGGCGGGCTCGATCACGTTGGTCGAATCGAGCCGGCCGCCCATGCCGACCTCGACGACAGCGAGGTCGGCGGGCACACGCGCAAAGGCGAGGAAGGCCGCGACCGTCGTGATCTCGAAGAAGGTGATCGGCTGGCCGCCGTTCGCCGTCTCGCACTCGGTCAGGATCTCGTCGAGCGTGTCGTCGTCGATCAACGCGCCGGCGACACGGATGCGCTCGTTGAAGCGCACGAGGTGCGGCGAGCTGAAGACATGGACGCGATAGCCCGCCGCTTCGGCCATGGCGCGGATAAAGGCGACCAGCGAGCCCTTGCCGTTGGTGCCCGCGACATGGACGATGGGCGGCATCTTGCGATGCGGTGAGCCCAGGCTCGTCAACAGCCGTTCGGTACGCCCGAGTCCGAGATCGATGGATTTCGGATGGAGGCGCATGACGCGCTCCAGGACGGGATCGTCCACGATAGCCTAGCGGCCGACGACAGCGAGGCTGCGGCCTTCGACCACGACGGGGTCCATCAGCAACGTGACCAGCCGGATCAAGGTCTCGCGCAGTTCGTGGCGATGCACGACGGCATCGACCATACCGTGCTCCAGCAGATACTCCGAGCGCTGGAAACCTTCAGGCAGCTCCTGGCGGATCGTGTCCTGGATCACGCGCGGACCGGCGAAACCGATGATCGCGTCCGGCTCCGCGAGATGCACATCGCCCAGCATGGCGAAGGACGCCGACACGCCGCCGGTCGTGGGATCGGTCAACACGACGATGTAGGGCAGCCCCGCTTCCTTGACGCGGCGCACGGCGATCGTGGTGCGCGTGAGTTGCATCAGCGACAGAATGCCTTCCTGCATGCGCGCACCGCCCGAGGCCGAGAAGGCGATCAGCGGCGCCTTGCGCGCAACGGCCAGCTCGGAGGCCATGACCAGCCCCTCGCCCACCGCCGTGCCCATCGAGCCGCCCATGAAGCCGAAATCCTGGGCGGCGACGACGGTCATGCGATTGCCTATCAGGCCGCTGGCCACGACCAGCGCATCAGTTGTGCCCTCGGCCTTGGCCTGCGCCTCCTTCAGGCGCGCGTCATAGCGCTTGGTGTCGCGGAACTTCAGCGGATCGGCCGCCACCTTGGGCAGCGGATGCAGCTCGTAGCGGCCCTCGTCGAACAGGTGCGGCAGACGCTTCATCGGCCGCACACGCATATGGTGGCCGCAATGGGTGCAGACTTCCTGGTTGGCTTCCCAGTCGCGCGTGAACAGCATCTGCTCGCACTTGGGGCACTTCACCCAGAGGTTATCCGGCGCCTCCTTGCGGTTGACGAACGCACGGAGCTTCGGCCGGACGAAATTGGTCAGCCAGTTCATGGCCGCGGTATCGCACGAAAGGCCAAGCGGGCCAAGGTCCGGGCCAAGATCACCTCATGAAGACACTGAACGGCGCGGTGATCTCCCGCGCCTTGTGGACCTCGCAGAACGCCTTCTTCGCCCGGTAGGCGGCGCAGAGTTTCTGCGCGAAGTCGGAATCGACATCGGCGATGATCGCGGCCTGGCGTGCCGCCTTGTTGACCGTGACCGGCAGAATCCATTCCTTGCCGAGCCGCGGAGCGCCCATTGCCGCGAGATCGGCCTGGCCGGTATCGAAGGCGTGCCGCGCGGCTCCCCAGCTCGTATAGTTGCCGAGCCAGACCGCATCGCCCGGCATGTCGTACCGTGGCACGCCGCATTCGCCGGGACCGAACACCTTGGCGGGCTCGCCGGGCTCGTTGCGCAACTGCCAGACCTTCGGCCGGTTGCCGCCCGTCTTGAGTGCGAAGGCCTCGTCGAACAGACGCACCGCGAATTCATCACGCAAGTCGGCACGGCGGAATCCGAAGGCCACGGCGATCAGCCGACGACCAGCGCGCACCGCACTGCCCACGATGTTGAAACCGGAATTGCAGATGAAGCCCGTCTTCAGCCCGTCGGCATAGGGCGCGTACATCTCGACGAAATGCACGTAGGAGACGAAGCGGCGCTTGCCGAACACGAAGTCGTGGGTGAGGAAGTAGCCGTAGTATTGTGGGAAGTCGCGTATCAGCGCCAGCGTCAGAACGGCAAGATCGCGTGCCGTCGTGACGTTACCCGGATCGGGCAGGCCGTTGGCATTGGCGAAGTGGGTCGCGGTCATGCCGAGCTGTTGCGCGGTCTGGCTCATGAGCTGGGCAAAGGCGGGCTCGCTGCCGCCGATCGTCTCGCCCAGCGCGGTCGCCACGTCGTTGGCCGAATGCACGACCAGCGCCTGCAGCGCCTCGTCGACCGTGATCGAGCCGCCGACGCCCACGCCGAGCTTGGATTCGGGCATGCTCGCCGCATGAGCCGAGAAGACGACGCGCGAGGCGGTGGTGAGACGGCCGGTCTTGAGCTGCCCGAAGGTAAGATAGATCGTCATCAGCTTGGTGAGCGAAGCGGGATACCAGGCGGCTCCGGCGTTGCTCTGCGCCAGGGTCTCGCCCGAGGCCGCATCGACGATGATATAGGGCCCGGCGACGATCGGCCCTGTCGGGGTCGTGATCGTGGAGAATTGGGCCACGGCGGGACGGACGGCGAGAAACACCAGGCCGAGGACGGCGAGCCAGAGACGCAATTTCATTATCGGGAAGCCATGACGCTGGCGTGAGCATACGCTCTTCCCGGGAGCAGCGGGAGCCATTACATCGGTTCCATGATCAAGGTCATGATCGCGCCCGTCACGCCGTTTCAGCAGAACTGCTCCATCATCTGGTGCCCGGAGACCATGGAAGGTACCGCCGTCGATCCCGGCGGGGACTTCGACATGTTGAAGCAGGCGATCGACGAGCAGGGGATCAAGGTCACCAAGG
>Ga0153954_1001558_pt1 | contig 11828 bp, 10 predicted proteins | sample TSFL038MetaG_FD_102277 | JGI IMG/M metagenome (GOLD analysis project Ga0153954, IMG submission 102277) | Attine ant fungus gardens microbial communities from Florida, USA - TSFL038 MetaG | ecosystem: Host-associated > Fungi > Mycelium > Unclassified | place: USA: Florida, Wekiwa Springs State... | reverse complement strand
GTCTTTTGTCGAATCGACCTTGTAGGTGCCCATAGGGAAGTCATCGACATCGAGAAACTTGACCTCCTCAAAGACAAGGTCCGGTTTGGGATCCGGAGCAACTCCGAACACTGAACCGTCAGCAGTATATGCGGTCATGAACCGTCCGCCCTTCAGTTTCGCCTTCTCATCTACGGGATGATCTGCACCAAGCAGAAGGCCGGCACCGAGAATCATCATGCACCACTTCATGTGAATCTCCAGAAGATTCAATTAAAGAACAGATCGGCCTCTGCCATCCATCCGCGCCAAAATTGTAGGGCGAGATATCCGGATGGCGGGCCATCATTCTTGTATTCTTACAGCAACCATTCACACGAAGCAACCGTTTACCCATCTTCAGGAAGGAGAGACGGTTTCTTGGACGGACCTTGATTCGCCATGTCGGCTCGAGTTAGTACGACTCCGTTACAACTCCGAAATGAACCAAGGGGCTGCATCCTGGGTGGCCGCGGTTGCTTGCAACCGGGGCGGCGCAGCCGCAAGAGGTCCGTTCCTCAACGGCTCTGCGGAAAGCTGTTCCTGCCCGAGTCATCACGGAAAGCCTCTGGTCGCTGCGCGACCCCGGTTGCAAGCAACCGCGGCTACCCATAAATATATTTCTGATGCCAGTCAAAGTTGTAACGGAGTCGTATTAGAGCAATTACCATTCGGATGACACACACCCAAAGCCAGAGAGTGGAAAGTCCCAGGTCGATGTAGAGAGGCGGATTGGATGGCACCAGCGTCACCCAACCGGATCATCTACTTATATCCAGCATGCGTAGATTACATAGATTTTCTATAGAATCACTCGAAACATACCCACCGGAATCGTCTGGTATTCTGTGCGCAACTCGAACGACAACCGTTTTAGAAAGCTCATCATGCCACGACCCTGTGATCGGGAGCTGGCGACCATGCTCAGCATCCGCTTGATGAACCGGCTGCCCTGCTCGCCGTCGGTCCCCTAACTCGACTTCGGCCAGCAGACCGCGTGGGTCGGGTTTCGGGACGAGGGGCAACCGGAGGACCCCAGGCTCATCGGCTAAGTCCGCGTCTCCGCCGCCGATCAGAAACTCATCCTCCAGAAAGACGCCCTGGCCAAGGCCTGGTGCAAACGCATCTTCACTGACACCGCCGGCGGAGCCAGGGCCGAGAGCCTAGAAGGTCCCCTTTTCCCACTCCGCCTTCGAGGCTCGGTTCACGAAGAGCGCGCCCGGGCGCTCAAGCCTTCCCTCGGCACCTTAATCTTCGCCCTCCTCGGACGAATCCCTCTTGTCGCAGCGAGTTCGAGGTTTCTTGAAGATCGGAGACTGCCATGAGAAAGAGCCCGACCTGTCCCCTATGCTCCGGCCGCCTGGAACGGCACGAAGAGGTTGTGGTCGAGTTCGCGAGTGCTGGCACGACCTACAGCCTCGCATGGGTCTGCCTCCTTTGCTCCGCCGCGTTCCCGATCGCGGCCGTCAAGAACGGCCTCTTTAAGAAGCCTCAGCCGCTCTACCAGGATTCGACCGATTGATCCTGAGCTGACGCCGGACGCGTGAACCGAATCCCACCATGGCAGATTGCCAGCCCAGCGAACCCGGAAGCCGACCGGCCATCGCCCATCCCGCTTTCTTGGCCGATCGGGTAAAATGCTGGGAAACGCCCCATTCGCGCGGAAGGAATCGTCCTCATGCTCCGAACACCTCGATGGCGGTCAGCGTCCGCGATGATCTGCCTCGCGCTTGCTGGATGTGGCCACAGCCTTGCGACCGGGCCGACGGCCAGCCAATCGCCCACTCATCGCCCCACCGGAGGAACCGACATGCCGCCGACAGAGAAAGACGATCAGGCTGCGTCTGATTCCAGGTTCAATCCCCTCACGGCCGAGGAGGCGCGGGTGATCCTCGGGAAGGGGACGGAGCGGGCGTTCACCGGCGAGTACACCGATCTCAAAGATCCCGGGACCTACGTCTGCCGCCGTTGCAACGCCCCTCTCTATCACTCCGACGACAAGTTCGCCAGCGATTGCGGATGGCCAAGCTTCGACGACGAGATCGAGGGGGCGGTCAAGAAGGTTCCCGACAGCGACGGTTACCGCACCGAGATCCTCTGCCAGAACTGCGGCGGCCACCTCGGGCACGTCTTCGTGGGAGAAGGACTCACGGCGAAGAACACGCGCCACTGCGTGAACTCCGTATCGATGAAGTTCTATCCCAAGGGCAAAGAGCTGCCCGCGGTGATCAAGTAGCGAAGCCCCTCCTTGGTGATCGCCGTGTCCAAGGGCCCCAGCCCCCGGCCTCACCGCCCCCGGTCAGATTGCGGTGCTCGTGGGCGTGCGCCGATGATGAGGAAGGGAAAAGGGGTCGTTCTGATATCATCCTGTATATCAGAACGTCCTCTTGTTCTTTCCCTTGTCCGAGCCATGGCAGGGGTAGAATTGTGGCGCCACAGGCGTGCCTCGTGCCGGGAGACAGCCAACACACTTCATATCACAACGGTGTTGGCTGAATTCCAGCCTCTATTTCAGAGGCGACGTTTCACGGAAGGGCTGCCCGCCATCGCATGGCGGCGGATTTCAGGCGATCGGTGACGACCGGCTCTTCAGCGGCTCGGTTCGTTGATTCGCTCGGGTCGCGGAAGATGTCGTAGAGCTCTGCACCCGACCCGTCCGCGTTGACGAGGAGCTTCCAACGGCCGTCAAGCGTTGCGACGTTGGGGGAACGGTTACTGGCCTTGGGGTAGTCGAACGACGTCGTGTTGCGGCCGTATTCCCAGTAGAGGGGCTTCGTGCGCGTAACGGCGGCACGCCCGAGAATGGCGGCACTTAAGTCTTCACCGTCTGAGTGATAGCCAGGGGGGAGTTCCGCTCCGGCGAGCCGGCAGATCGTCGGAAATAGATCGACGGCAGAGAGTACGGTCTCATCGTCTGTGCGGCCGGGGGCGACGAGACCCGGCCCCCACGCGATGAACGGTAAGCGAATGCCCCCTTCATAGAGACTCAGTTTGCTCCCTCTGAGGCCGCCCGTTCGTTTTTGGTGAGGGAAAGGCGGCAGCGGTCCATTGTCCGACAAGAAAAGGACGATGGTGGGCCTCACGCCCGGTTTGGGCTGACTCAGGGCATCGAGCAACCGGCCAATCTGCCGGTCCATCTCCACCAAAACCCCTCGGAGTCGCTCAGGTGTTGCCTCTTTCCCGACGGTGCGGCCGTCCTTGTTGCGCGTTTGGTCGGCTTCCGAAGGCACCCAAGGGGTGTGCGGATCGTCAAGCCAGAGGTTAATAAAACACGGCCGGTCCAGGTGCGTACCAAGGAATTCCAACGACCGATCGACCATCCATCGACTGCGGTCCCAACGCTTCACCGGGTCTTTATCCGACCAGATCCAGTCGGCGGCAGTGATGTCGGGGTGCGGTTCGGGGCTTTCCCAAGTGCCCAGTCCAGCCTCGTAGCCGTAGGCGGCGAACTTGGGTGCGTCAACCACGTCTCTCCCGCCGCCGAGGTGCCACTTGCCGACGTGAAGCGTTGCGTAGCCAGCCGCCTTCAACGCTTTCGGCAACGTAGGGGCCTTGGGATCGAGGAAATCAGCCTGGCTGCACGCCCGATTGCCAGCGCGGGTCTGGAGGTAGCTGTTGATCCGCCACCGCCCCGGGAACTGGCCGGTGAGCAGGCCGCAACGGGAGGGCGAGCAGATCGGCGCCGCGGAATAGTAACGGTTCAGCCTCGTGCCTTCGCTTGCCATCCTGTCGAGCCGCGGCGTCGGGGCGACGGTCCCGCCCAGGTCGCCCCGCCCGAGGTCGTCGGCCAGGATCAGAACGATGTTCGGTCGAGCCACATCATCCGCCATCGTCGCGGAAATTCCGACCGTAAAAATCAAGCTCGCTAAGATCATGCTGTCTTCTCTCTCCGAGTTCCCTTTTCCGCGATCATGCCGTTCCCCCGATGACTTTCCGCAGATCCGAACTATGCCTGAGTCGGAAGCCCCTCGTCAATGACCAGGATCGTCCCGGTGATGTAACGGCCGAAGGAAAAGGGGGTACTCCAATCCAATCCTCATATCAGAATTTACATTTTTCTTTCTATATTTGTAATAATTAAGACTTGAGCAAAGTCATTAGTGCCGATCACGCATGACATCATTTCGCCGCAGAGACTGAGCTTGTCGCGTCGGACGACCAGGCAAGCCTTACAATACGCCTTCAAGCCGACCATCCCGCAGACGACATGGACGCCGGCCTTCTAAATCCTTCGGACTCGATGATTTTGTTCAACCCCGGCTTGCGGGTGGGACAATTTGAATCCTCGGACAGTACTTGCATCTCGTGGCCGGTTTAATAATAATACAAAAACTATTACCTTCCAAAACCGACGTTCGATGACTGATTAAACCGATTTCACTATCCGGCGAGTACCGTCATGGATCGCGTTTCCTCCGGGAATCCGATCGCGTCCCGTTCGCATCGGTCCGGGCGTGAGAGGCCGGGATCGCCGATAGTGCGGGTTGAGTAGGCAACCGATCGGATCGGTGTTGGTACGTTCTCTTCTTCGTATCTCCTGGGTTATGATCATGATGCGAAAACGTAGCGCATTCACCCTGATTGAGCTGTTGGTGGTGATCGCGATCATCGCCGTGCTGATTGCGCTGCTGCTGCCGGCCGTGCAGGCCGCGCGAGAGGCGGCCCGGAGGGCCCAGTGCGTGAACAACCTGAAGCAGCTCGGGCTCGCCATGCAGAATTACCACGACACGGTCGGTTCGCTCCCCATGGGCCGGCAGAACCTGCCCAGGCGGACGTGGGCGTTTTCGATCCTGACAACCATGGAGGGGACGACCCTCTTCAACGCGATCAACTTCACGACCGACTTCTATCAACCCGCGAACACGACCGCGATCCTGGTGAATGTCAAGACGTTCGACTGCCCCTCCGATCCGGGCGGCGGGAACATCGAGGAACCAACCTCCCCGTACCCTCGGGCCAAGGCCGATTACATGGTCAACTACGGGAATACCTGTTGGCACCAGGACGGCACGCGCCCGGGCCAGGCCACCGGCCACACCCCCTTCACCCCCGAATCGCCCCAGGCCCAGGTCCCCGCGCCCTACACGACGGTGAACTACCTGCCCGGCCCGTTCACGGGGGACAAGTCGTATGGCCTGCGCGACTTCACGGACGGCACGAGCAACACCGTGTTGATGAGCGAGGTCAAGATCGGGGTCAATCAAGGCACCAGCTCCGACCACCGGGGCGACATCTACAACGACGACCGGTGCTGCTTCGAGTTCTACACCTACTCCCCGCCGAACGCCAAGACCTACGACCAGATTGAAGGCGGGTTCTGCCTCTACCCCAACAGCACCAATCCGCCGTGCGCCAACGTGAACCTGACTTCGTTCTGCGCCGCAAGGAGCTTCCACACAGGCGGGGTCAACGCCGCGATGGGCGACGGCAGCGTCAAATTCATGAAGGATTCGATCGCCGTCAATATCTGGCGGGCGCTCGGCAGCATCAGCGGCGGCGAGATCGTCAGCGCCGATGCGTACTGACTCGTCCCCGATCGTCGAGAGGCTTAGCCCCTCGGCGATCAACCTTCTTCCAGCGTGCGGCCTCTCGGATCTCCGAGGACTGGACATCGGATCGGCCCCCGGGCTCCGAGAGCCTGCACCCCCGACAAGCGACCCGAAACGTGGGAATTTACCGCTATTGAGAGTCCGAAAACGAAAGTCCGTTCTCCGCTCCGAATCTCGTGTATGGATTCGTTTCCGTAGGCCAGGCCTTGGCCTGCCGAGACGTTGGCGAATGTCCTCGGCAGGCCAAGGCATGCCCTACAAGAGTTGCGCAGCACCGGGCATGACTTTCCTGACTATCAATAAATCGAGAGGAATCATGACGCGCAAGGTCCAGCTAGCCTTCTTATCGGTGTTGCTCCTCCTCGGGTTCGTCCTCGGTTGTGACAGCGGCCAGCCCGAACTCAAAGTGGACCCCGCATTAGCGAAGAAGCCGTTCCCGAAAACGGGAGGACGCCAGGTACCCTGACAGTTATGAATGGCAAAGAGAAAATGGGATATCCTGATATAGTCCATATATCAGGATATCCCATTTTCTTTCTCGGTCCGCGAGCTTCAGCCGCCCTTCCGGAAGCCGACCCAGGTCGATAAGCTGGCCGAACGTGCGAGGGACAAAGGACGGGTGAGGCAGCTATGGCTGCTGGCTTAGTCTATCTAACGGTACCCCCGACGATACCGCCCGCCTCGCAGGCCGTTACAAATCGTCGTCGGGAGGATCATCTTTATGAGAGACTATCCGGAAAGAGAATTTTCGATGGACGAATGCTTGATTTGGGTGAAACTATGAGGGAGGCCGAGCCGACGACAGCGACTCCCAGTTTGAGGTAAACCTAGAATTTTACCGGAATCTCGGTTTTCCCCAATCCGGAGCGCTGTGATGAAATTCGTCGGCATCGACCTCCACAAGAAGAGTATCACGCTTTGTGTTCTCGATCACGACCGAGCTACCCTCACCACCCGAACCTTCGCTTGCTGCGAAGTCGAAAAGATCACGACCTTCTTCGCCGGCCTGGGACCGTTCCAAGCCGTCGTCGAGGCCACAGCCGGATACGAATGGCTCCTCCAATTGCTCGACCCCCTGGCTCAACGCTTGGTGCTGGCTCATCCCGGCAAGCTCCGGATCATCGCCCAAAGCACCCGCAAGTCCGACAAGTTCGATGCCCGTGTCCTGGCCGAATTCCTGGCCTTGGACATGATCCCCGAGTCCTATCGGCCCACACCACGTCAGCGCGAACATCGGGCCTTGGTGAGACATCGCCAATTCCTCATGAAAGAACGCACCCAGCTTCGCAACAAGATCCGCCGCATTCTCGCCGACTACAACGCCGACCGTCGCGACCTGTTCTCCCGCGCCGGACTGGAGGCGCTGCCCTCGATCCCCTTGAATCCGATCCATCGCTTCATCGTGGGCCAGATGCTGGACCAGCTTCAGGCTCTGGAGACACAACGCCAGGAGTTGCAGAAACAGCTTCGCGGCTTCGCCAAGCAGGGAGGTGAGCGTGAGGCCCAGGACCGCGAGTTGCTTCAGAGTTTGCCGGGCGTGGGGGAAGTGACCAGCGAGGTGGTGTTGGCCGAGATCGGGGATGTGCAACGCTTCCGCTCGGCGAAGCAAGTGGTGGCTTACGCGGGGTTGGCACCTGGACGTCGGGAGTCGGCGGGGAAGGCTCGAGACTTGGGGATCACCAAAGCGGGTTCGGGGTTGCTGCGTTGGGTCTTGGTGGAAGCGTCGTGGCGAGCGGTCCGGGGTTCGATGCACTGGCGTGGGATTTACGAGCGTCTCAAGCTCAGGCGGGGAGGGCGTCGGGCGATCGTGGCGGTGGCCCGTCGTCTGCGGGAGGTGATGGTGGCCTTGCTTCGGAGTCGGCAGGTGTACCAAGAAGGGTTGAGTGCGGCTGTCTAAGCTGTGGCGTTTTGGTGGATAAGCCAGCCCCGAGGAGGTGACAGGAAGGGAAACGCGGTGGGTAGTCCGCAGAGCTTTTGTCGAGCCACCGACAGGTGGGCGGGACGACCCGAAAGACGACCACGTCCCCGGCCAAGAAGAGCAGGTCCTGGCCTGACCTTCGTGTGGGTGAAATCTGGCGTCTTTCGTCCGTAATCCGGTTACATGGGGCAGGATCATCGCATCGTGACCCCGAATAGATGGTGGAGCGTCAACGTCGTCACGTCGGCTGGGCTCGCAGGAATGTCCGAGGGTCTCCCTCGGCCTCAAGCTCGGAGGATGGTCGTGGGGAAGCGAAGTCCACGTCGAGGTATCGGATCGGGACGGGACCAGGCCGACCGACGCCGACGGCGAGGGGGATGAGCGTGGAACCCACGGCCAGAACTTCGCACCGTCGAAGGCTTGACAGAAGCTCCCTCATAGATGGCCGGGGACGAGTCTTCGAGGCCCCGGGGATAGGCTGAGGCTTGCCCCCGGGGCGTCGCTGCGCTCCTCCCCGGCCACCCAGCTTTTCTAATCTCACGCGGCCAAACCGTATCCGGATAGCCTCTGAGTCTCGCGATCGATGCTAACGGAAACGCGGCGAACGGGCGGGGGTTCGACCGCTTAGGATGCTCCGATGGGTCGGATGCTCACGACCGGTTCTTGGGGAGGGATCGACGGATGCGGATCGCATTTTTCGTTTCGGTCGCTTGTCTCGCCGCCGCGGCGGCCTCCCCGGCACTCGGAGCGGACGGGCCGAACGTCCCTTCCACCGCCGTAGCCGACGACGACCCTGCGTACACGAAGGTCCTCGAGAAGAGGGCGGCCGACGTGCTCGACGTGCTCGGGCTCGACGCCCCGGCGAAGGCCGCCCGCGTCCGGGAGGTCGTCATCGACCAGTATCGCGGCCTCCGGAAGCTGCACGACGCGCGGGATTCGGCCATCAAGGCTCTCAAGGCCCGGCACGACCAGGACAAATCGGAGCTGGCCGGGCGGATCGAGGCCGAACGCACCCGCACCGACGCGGCCGCCTCGGCGCTCAACGGCCGGTTCCTCGCCACGCTCGCCGCCGACCTCTCGCCGGAGCAGGTCGAGAAGGTCAAGGACAAGTTGACCTACAACAAGCTCCGGGTGACCTACGATGCGTACCTCGACATGCACCCCGACCTCACGCCGGGGCAGAAGCAGGTCATCTTCGGCATGCTGAAGGAGGCCCGCGACAAGGCCACGTACGCCGGCTCCGCGGAGAAGAAGTCGGAAGTCTTCAACAATTACAAGGGGCGCGTCAACAACTACCTCTCGGCGCAGGGCTACGACCTCAAGCTCGCCCAGAAGCGATGGGCCGAACGCCGGAAACAGGCGAAGAAACAGGCGAAATAGTCACGAGAGCGGCCGGACGGCCATCCGCCGTCGCACAGGAAGGAGAACTCGACGCATGCGAAACCATATCGCGATCACGACCGCGGCCCTGGCGGCCCTCGCCGCGGCGGCCGGGTCCCGTGCCCTAGCGGCATATCCCCGCGTGCCGCCTGCCGTCCAGGCGACCGCGGACGCCGCCAGGGCCGAAGCGGACCGCAGGTCCGACGAGGCGTTCGCCCGGGCCCAGGAGGCCATCGCCCGGGACGCCGCCAACGGCAAACCTTACATCCCCGGGGCGGCCAAGCCGGACGACCTGCCCCAGGCGAAGATCCCCTCATTCCCGGGCGCGGAAGGCGGAGGGATGTGGAGCTTCGGCGGCCGGGGCGGGAAGGTCTACGTCGTCACGAGTCTGGCGGACTCCGGGCCCGGCACGTTCCGCGAGGCTTGCGAAGCCGGGGGCGCCCGCGTCGTCGTCTTCAACGTCGCGGGCATCATCCGGCTCAAGGACCGGATCCGCATCCGCGCCCCGTACATCACCATCGCCGGCAGCACCGCGCCGGGCGACGGCGTCTGCATCGCGGGCAACACCGTCGAGCTCGAGACGCACGATATCGTCATCCGCCACATGCGCTTCCGACGGGGCGCGACCGGCGTGGGCGACCGCAACGACTCGATCGGCGGCAACCCGGTCGGGAACGTCATGATCGACCACGTCTCGGCCAGCTGGGGCCTCGACGAGAACATGTCGATGTACCGCCACATGTACGGTCCGCCGGGCGGCGGCAAGGAGCTCAAGCTCCCGACCGTCAACATCACGATCCAGAACTCGATCTTCAGCGAGGCGCTCGACACCTACGAACACGCCTTCGGCTCGACGATCGGCGGCCACAACAGCACGTTCCACCACAACCTCTGGGCGAGCAACACGGGCCGCAACCCGAGCGTCGGCATGGACGGCGACTTCGGCTTCGCGAACAACGTCCTGTTCAACTGGAAGCACCGCACGGTCGACGGCGGCGATCACCTCAGCCTCTACAACATCATCAACAACTACCTGAAGCCCGGCCCCGTCACGCCCATGGGGGAGCCGATCCGCTTCCGCATCCTCAAGCCCGAGGCGCGCCGCGGTAAGAATGCGCCGAGGGATTTCGGCAAGGCCTACGTCCACGGCAACGTGGTCGAGGGCAACGAACGGGTGACGAGGGACAACTGGGCCGGCGGCGTCCAGCTCGGCGACGAGTACAACCCCGAGGAGATCCTGCCGAAGGTCCGCGTCGATGAGCCGATGCCCATGGCTCCGGTGACCATCCAGTCCGCGGAGGACGCCTACGAGACCGTCCTCGCCAACGCCGGCGCCACGCGACCCCGGCGCGACCCGGTCGACCGTCGCATCGTCGCGATGGTCCGCACCGGCAAGGTCACCTACGAGCCGGGCAAGGGCATCATCACCGACGTGAACCAGGTGGGGGGCTACCCCGGCTACGAGGGCGGACCCTACACCGACTCCGACAAGGACGGCCTGCCGGACGACTGGGAGGCGAAATACGGCCTCAACCCCAACGACCCCTCCGACGCGAGCAAGGACGCCAGCGGCGACGGTTACACGAACATCGAGGCCTTCATCGACGGCCTCGACCCGACCAGGAAGGTTGAACTGAAAACCCCGCGGAATACCTCCCGCGCGCCGTCCAGGCCGGAGTAAGGCCGAAGGCCATGCCCGAGGAGGGCGCCTTTCGCGACCTCCTCCGCCGCATGCGGGCCGGCGTCTGAAGCGCGGCTGCCGAGCTCCTCCGCCCCTGAGCCGGACATGCGGCGAGCGGCTGGTCGACTCCCGCCTCCGCCGCATCTTCGACGCGATGGACGTCTGCCAGCCGGCCCTGAAGAGTTCCTTCGTCCAGGCGGCCCTGGAAGGGGAAAGGGGACGTTCTGATATAGTCCTGTATATCAGAACGTCCCCTTTTTCTACTCCTGGGACATACCTCGGGACATGGGGTGACAGTCTGGAGGCCCATTTTTTGACGTAAGTCCTTGCAAGCACAAGGAAACATGGTGACAGTCTCGAGAGGGGACCGACTCGCCCATTTCAGGGGTCAAAACCGCCTCGAATGCCTTGCTTGATAGATCGAGAGGGGTGGGGACCGACTCGCCGACCACGGTCGTTACGGCCTTGGTTCCTATCTGGCGCATGGTCATTGGTAGAGCCTGGCGCTATAATCGCTGGTGATCCAGGTACATGCACCCAATAACCGCAACACCAACAAGGACGGAACCGATGAGTGCGACCGAAGCACAGATGGCCCTCCGACAAAAGAGAATCGACCTCATTCGGCCCGCGCTGCGGGATGCCAGGTTTGAGACTCGCCTCGTAAACTATGGCCTGCAGGATGAGGCGATCATCCAAACCCTTGAATCAGGGTCGGAAAGAAAGGGTCGGCAGGGAATCGTTGCGATCGACAATGACGGGGACGTCTCGGTTTACGTCTTCCCTGAGATTGTAACGCCTAAGAACCTGCGTTGGTTTGAAACGGATCGACCTGAGACACCGCGTGCCGGCGATGTCATCCCTGGGAACTCGGAGGACTTGGCAGCTCGTGTTCTCGAACGCCTCGCGCCCTTTGAGGAGGCGAGGTAGTCGCTCGATCCCGATCCAACACATCGGATGCTTCGTATCAAGGACAGATGCCCCGAAGTTCTCATCAAGAGACGCCTGTCATGCTCGTCCTTCAGCGGAAACTGAACGAAGATATCTTTATTGGCGAAGGCGACTCGGAGATTGTCGTCCGCGTCGTCGGGATCCGTAAGGTAGGGGAAAAGGGGACATTCTGATATAGTCCGTATATCAGAATGTCCCCTTTTCTTTTCCAGGTCGACGGGAACAGCAGGGTTGATGCGCCGGATCGGCGCCGGCTCCTCTTCGATAATGCACCGGAGGATTTCCTGACGGTCGTCCCCCACCACGGCTGGTCGAAGCGTGAGGAGTTCGT
>Ga0153954_1001557_pt1 | contig 11830 bp, 13 predicted proteins | sample TSFL038MetaG_FD_102277 | JGI IMG/M metagenome (GOLD analysis project Ga0153954, IMG submission 102277) | Attine ant fungus gardens microbial communities from Florida, USA - TSFL038 MetaG | ecosystem: Host-associated > Fungi > Mycelium > Unclassified | place: USA: Florida, Wekiwa Springs State... | reverse complement strand
CGCGCCTTGGCGGCCATGGCCTTGACCGCCTCGAACTCGTCGCGGCGCGGAATGTCCATGCCGTCGAGATACTTGGCGATCTGGTCGCGGATCTTGTTCTCGAACTCGTCCTTGACGCCGGTCAGCGCGCCCATGGCGCTGTTGGCCACTTTGCTGAGATCGTCGAAGAAGGGATTGCGGGTCTGCATGTGTGACTCCTGATGGCGACGAGTATGGGCGGCTGGTAACCTCCGGACAAGAACGCTGGAGGATATGAAACGTGGGCCTGGTTACAGTCGACTCTCGCGAAGGCATCACCACCATCACCATGGCGCGGCCGGAGAAGCGCAACGCCCTGACCCAGGAGCTGTGCGACGGGCTGTACGACGCCTATCGCGCCTTCGAGGCGGGCGACGACCAGGTCGCCGTCCTGCAGGCCGACGGGCCCGCCTTCTGCGTCGGCGCCGACTTGAAGGATCCGCCGGCGGCCATGTGGAAGGCCGTGCCCGACGTCTCCTACAAGCTCACCAAGCCGGTGGTCGCGGCCACCCAGGGCTGGGTGATCGGCGGCGGCATCTGCCTGGTCATGACCTGCGATCTCATGGTCTCGGCCGATACCACCAAGTTCATGTACCCCGAGGCCAAGGTCGGCGTGTTCGGCGGCCTGATGCCGGGCATCGTCTCGCGCATGCCGCACAAGGTAGCCATGGAACTCCTTCTCCTCGGGGAAGAGATCTCGGCCAAGCGCGCCTATGACGTGGGCTTCGTGAACAAGGTCGTGCCGCTGGGCGAGGAACGCACCGAGGCGCGCCGCATGGCCAAGGTGATCGCCGGCTCCGCGCCTCTCGTCATCCGCACCCTGCGCGACTTCGCCAACCAGACCTTGCCCAAGGGCCCCGCCGAGATCTTCGTCCCCGAGCGCTACAAGCTGGAGAAGATCGCCAACAGCGACGACCGCAAGGAAGGCAGCGCCGCCTTCCGCGAGAAGCGGCCGGCGAAGTTCAAGGGACGCTAATGATGGCCAACAAGATGGGGCCGAAGCTCCTGCTGGTCGGTTGCGGCAAGATGGGCGGCGCCATGCTGGATGGTTGGCTGCAGCGCGGGCTGGCCGCTTCCGATGCGATCGTCGCCGAGCCGATCGAGGCGTTGCGGCCGAAGAAGGTGCGCGGCGTTGCCTCGTCCGCCGAGTTGAAAGAAACGCCGGAAATCGTCGTGCTGGCGGTGAAGCCGCAGTCGATGGATGGCGTGCTGCCGGACTTGAAGCGTTTCGCCGAAGCGGGATCGGTGTTCCTGTCGATCGCAGCGGGCAAGACGCTGAAATACTTCGCGGGTCATCTCGGCGCGACGGCCAAGGTCGTGCGCGCCATGCCGAATACGCCGGCGGCCGTGCGTCAGGGCATCACCGTCGCTTGCGCCGCACCGGACGTGTCCGAGGCGGAGAAGAAGCGCTGCCAGGAATTGCTCGAGGCCGTCGGTCAGGCGCTTTGGGTCGAGGATGAGGCGTTGATGGATCCCGTGACGGCTCTGTCCGGGAGCGGACCGGCCTATGTCTTCCTTCTGGTCGAAGCGATGGCGGCGGCGGGAGCAAAACTGGGGCTGACATCCGACATGGCCATGCAGCTTGCGCGGGCCACCGTTGCCGGGAGTGGCGAACTGTTGCGCCAGTCGAGCGAACCCGCACAGCAATTGCGCGTTAACGTCACAAGTCCTGGCGGCACGACCGCCGAAGCCCTGAAGGTCCTGATGGCGGCAGACGGCATCCAACCCGTGTTCGACAAGGCGCTGGCCGCGGCCTCGCGGCGCTCGAGGGAGCTTGCCGGATGAGTGAGCCGCGTGAGGCAGCGCTCGATGCCTTCCTGCGCCTGGTCGGCGAGAAGGGCTATGCCGAGGTCACCCTGGCCGATGTCGCCGAGGCGGCGGGGCTGGGCATGGCCGACCTCCATCGTCTCTATCGCGACAAGGTCGCTTTGATCGCGGCCTTCATGGAACGCATCGACCTGGAAGTGCTGTCTGGCATGCCGCGCCGGCGCGATCCGGAGGAGACGGCGCGCGATCGGCTGTTCGACGTCATGATGCGCCGCTACGACGCCTTGCGTGCGCACCGTTCGGCCCTCGGGGCTATCCGCCGCGCCGCTCAGCGCGACCCGTTGCTGGGCCTGGCGTTGGGACCGGCAATGCAGCGGTCCATGGCAGCAACCCTAGAGGCGGCGGGAATCGCCAGCGACGGCCTGCCGGGTGCGGTGCGATGCCATGCGCTGCTGGCTATCCATTACGCTGTTTCACGGACCTTCGATCGGGACGAAACGGCGGACCTGTCCAAGACCATGGCTGCCCTCGATGGCCGTCTCAAAACGGCAGAAAAATGGGCACAAACTCTTGATAGATTTGTCATTTCCAGGCGTCCGAGGCGCTCCGAGCCGGCAGCGGATTCACCTGAAACGTGAATATTTTGTGCGCTGCACAAAAACTCCTTGACTTGCAGGGGTACGTACCTAAATTCCGGGCTGTCGTTGTGCACCGCAGCAAAAGCGGGGCAACCCGAGTTTCAGAGCCCTAGACAGTCCCTTCAGGAGAGTTCGATGTCCTACGCCAACGGTGTCTTCAAGAATCCCTTCGCCGATTTCGACTTCAGCAAGATCGCCGGCGAGTTCCATGTCCCGACCATGAGTGTCGAGACCGTCGTCGAGAGCGGCCGCAAGAACTTCGCCGCGCTGACCACGGCATCGACCACCGCCGTCGAGTCGATCAAGTCGATCGCGCAGCGCCAGGGCGACATGATCCGCTCGGCCATGGAAGACCTCTCCAAGCACGGCAGCGAAGTGCTCGCCGCCGCGACCATCGAGGAGAAGGCGACCAAGCAGATCGACTTCGCCAAGAAGAGCTACGACGCCGCTTTCGCCAATGCCCAGGAGCTGGCCGGCCTCTACACCAAGGGCCACAGCGATGCGCTGACCGCGCTCAACGCGCGCGTCGCCGAGCTGACCGAAGAGGTCAAGGCCGCCTTCGCGAAGAAGTAATCTCCCTCGCGTAGAGTTCGCTAGCGTAGCGTAAGCGTATCCCTGAACGAACGGGCCGCTCTCGAAAGAGAGCGGCTCTTTTGTTTGGCGCGTGGTAGGGGATCGGCCATGAGCCAGATCACCTACGACGATTTCGCCAAGGTCGACATCCGCGTCGGCACCATCCGTGACGCCAAGCCTCTCGAGGGTGCGCGCAAGCCGGCTTATCGGCTGGAGATCGATTTCGGTCGCGAGATCGGGATCAAGAAATCCTCCGCGCAGATCACGGTGCACTACACGCCGGAATGCCTGATCGGCCGTCAGGTCGCCGCCGTGGTGAACTTCCCGCCGCGCCAGATCGGCAAGTTCATGTCCGAGGTCCTGACGCTGGGCTTCCCCGATGCCGACGGCGCCGTGGTGCTGATGGCGCCCGATCGCGTCGTGCCGGACGGCGGCAAGATGTTTTAGTTCCTTCGGAGCGCGAGCCTCCGGTCCACCTCATGATCATCGGAGCGCGCCACTGGAGTGGCCCGCGCTCCGAATGACTACTCCGCCGCCTGCTTCTTCTCGGGTTCGCGGAAGGCTGTGCGGTAGCGGTCCCATTCGGCGGCGCCGTTCAGGTTGAAGCCCTGTTGCGGGGTGATGTCGGAGCCCGGCACGGGATGGCGGCCCTTGGCCTTGAGCTCGGCCAGGGCGGCATCGCAGGCGCCGACGATGGTGCGGGTGAGAAGGCCCGGCAGGATCATGAAGGCGTAGTTGAGCTTCGACGCTTCATCCATCGAGAGGTCCGGGGTCTTGCCGCGCCACACCATGTTCAGCATGCACGGGCCCTTGACCAGCTTTGGCACGTTGGCCGTCTCTTCCATCGTCTGCGGCGCCTCGACGAAGGCCATGTCGGCGCCGGCTGCGAGGGCTGCGTTGGCGCGACGGATCGCTTCCTCGTAGCCGAGGACCGCGCGCGAATCGGTGCGGGCGATGATCAGGAAATCCGGATCGGTCTTGGCGCTCACCGCGGCGCGGATCTTGGCGACGTAGTCGTCGAGCGGGATGATCACCTTGTTCTCGAGGTGGCCGCACTTCTTGGGGAAGTCCTGGTCCTCGATATGGATGCCGGCGACGCCGCGCTTCTCGTACTCGCGCACGGTGCGGATGGCGTTGAGCTCGTTGCCGTAGCCCGTGTCGGCGTCGGCGATCACCGGCAGCTTGATCGCGGTGGCGATGCGGCCCGCATTGTCGGCCATCTCCGACAGGGTGACGAGACCGTAGTCGGGATAGCCCAAGGTCGCGGCCGTGCCGGCGCCGGTCATGTAGACCGCCTCGAAGCCCGCGCGCTCGATGGCGCGCGCGCCGACGCAGTCGTAGCAACCGGGCGCGGTCACCATGCCGCGCTTGAGGGCTTCACGGAAAATCTTGCCTTTGGACATCTGATACTCCCTTCAAGCTTCAAGCGGCTTTCATGCCCAGCGCCTTGGCCTGGCGGGCATCGAAGTTGCGGCGGACATCGTCGTAGTGGTGGCCCTTCATGCCGCCGCGCACCGTCGCGGGCTCGGCGGTTCCGAAGAAGATCGCCCAGCTCGCGGGCAAGCGGCGTCCGTCGGGCCGCGCCAGCCACAGGCGGTAGAGCGTGCGCTTCCTGTCTTCTTCGGCGTGGTCCTCGAAGCTGGTGCGCGAATGCAGCATCGACTGGTTGCACAGCAATTGGAGATCGCCGGGCTCGAGATGCATGCAGTACATGTTCTCCGGCCGGCGCAGCACCTGGTCGAAATATTCCATCGCCTCGCGCTGCAGGGCGCTCAGCGGCGGCACGCCCTCGAGCTTCTGCGCGTTGTTGATGCGGTTGCGGTTCCATTTGCAGAAGACGCGACCGTCCTCGACCGTGCAGATCGGCACGCCGTACCACGGCGCTTCTTCCGCGGATTGCTCGCCGTTGCGGCTGAAGCTGTAGTCGGTGGCGAGCGCCGCGGCATAGTCCGGCCGCTCAGCCCGCACGACTTCGTAAGCGGTCGCCGCACTCGCGCACATGCTCATGCCGCCGACCGGCGCCTGGTTGTAGCAGGCGAGCAGCACGACGTCGGAGCTGTCGGCGTGGAAGTCGAGCTCAGCCTTGGAGTTGTAGCCGCGGCCGGCCGGGCCGCGATAGGAGAGGCCCTCGTTCTTCACCTGGGTGATGTAGTCGCTGGCGCGGTTCTGCGGCCGGGCGACGCCGAAATGCAGGCCGATCGCCCAGGTCATCAGCCTGAACTCGGCCGGCGTCACGCCGTCGCGCGGCAGGTTCTTGACCAGCGCCATACCGCGGCCGTCGCGCACTTCGCGGAAGGCCGCCGCGAGCATCGGGATCGAGGCGTTGAGCGCGAAGTCGTCGCGGCGCCAGTCGAGGAGCGGTCGCTCGGGATTGCCGGCGCGACGCACCGCGGCGATCAGCTCGGCGCTCTCGTCCGCCGAGAGGCGATAGATCCAGCTCTTGTCCGCCTCGACCTCGGCGACGGTCCAGGCGGCGGGGGACTTCGCGGTCATCGTAGGTTCCTTACTCTGCGGTCATGCCGAGCCGGCGGATCGTCTCGCCCGACTCCTTGAGGTCGCGCTGGAAGCGCGCGGTGAATTCGGCCGGCGTCGACCCGCCGACGAGGGCGCCCTGCTCGACCATCTTGGCCTTGAAGGCCGGTTCCGCCAGGACCTTGGCGATGTCCTGCTGGATGGCCGAGACCACTTCCGGCGGTGTCCCGGCCGGCGCGAACAAGCCGGCCCAGGAATTCTCGTCGAGGCCCTGGAAGCCCTGCTCCTTGAACGTCGCGACGTTGGGCAGGGCGGGAATGCGCTGGGTGCCCATGATGCCGAGCGACTTCAGCTTGCCGGCATTGAGCAGCGACAGGCCCGAGGTCACGCTCGCGAGACCGGTGTCCACGCGGCCGGCCGAGATGTCGCCGACGAACGAGGAGGCGCCCTTGTACGGCACGTTCAGGAGCTTGATGCCGGCCTTCTCGAAGATGCGCTCGGCGATCAGCCGGCTGCCCGGATCGGGGGTGGCGAAGGTGCGCTTGCCCGGGCCTTCCTTGTGGACCAGCGCGACCAGCTCCCGGAGATCGTTCGCGGGCAGGGTCGGCGAGGCCAGCAGGGTGGCGACCGGATAGGAGACCGCGGTGACCGGCGCGAATGCCGTCGCGGTGTCGTAGGGCAGCTTCATCAGGTGGGCGTTGATCGCGATGCCCGACACCGCGAGGATCATCGTGTAGCCATCGGGTGTCGCGCGCGCCACGATCGCGGCACCGACCGAGCCGCTGCCGCCGGTGCGGTTGTCGATGATGACGGGCTGGCCCCACATTTCCTGGAGCGACTTCGCCACCATGCGGCCCACCACGTCGGTGCCGCCGCCCGGGCTGTAGGGCACGATGATCGTGACCGGCTTGGTCGGATGAAAGGCGGCCTTCTCGTCGGCCGCCGCCTGACCGGCTCCTGAAAGCAGTGCCGCGAGGGCGGCAAGCGAAGCGATCAGGCGTCTCACTGTCGTTCCCTCCTGGTCCGGACCGCGAGTCCGGAAGAGTTCAGAACACCCGATGCACCCACTTGTGCGGATCGGGGGCGCGGCTGCGCTGGATGTCGGTGAGCGCCGACTTCAGCTCCTCCGTGCGCGTGCCCGCGCCGCCATTGCCGATCTTGAACTCGCCCTCGGGCGCGCGGACCGTGCCGATCGCCGTCACCACGGCGGCGGTGCCGCAGGCGAAGGCTTCGCGCAGCTTGCCGCTGTGCGCGTCGGCCTTCCACTGGTCGTAGGAGTACTTCTCCTCGCGCACCTTGATGCCCTTGTCCTTCGCAAGCGTCAGCAGCGAGGAGCGCGTGACGCCCGGCAGGATCGTGCCGCTGAGCGGCGGTGTCGACATCGAGCCGTCGTTGAACACGAAGAACACGTTCATGCCGCCCAGCTCCTCGATCCACTTGCGCTCGACAGCGTCGAGGAAGACGACCTGGTCGCAGCCATGCCTGGTCGCCTCGGACTGGGCGAGCAGGCTTGCGGCGTAGTTGCCGCCGCACTTGGCGGCGCCGGTGCCGCCGGGCGCCGCACGCGTGAATTCCTGGCTGACCCACACCGAGACCGCATCGGCGCCCGACTTGAAGTAGGAGCCGACCGACGAGGCGATGACGCTGAACAGATAGTTCGACGACGGCTTCACGCCGAGGAAGATCTCGTTGGCGAACATGAAGGGCCGGAGATAGAGGCTGCCGTCGCCCGTCGGGATCCAGTCGCGATCGACATCGACCAGCAGGTTGCAGGCATCGAGGAAGAGGTTCTCCGGCAGCTTCGGCATGGCGAGCCGTTCGGCCGAGTCGCGGAAGCGCCTGGCATTCTGCTCGGGCCGGAACAGCGTCGCGCCGCCATCGGCGGTCCTGTAGGCCTTCAGCCCCTCGAAGATCTCCTGCGCGTAGTGCAGGACTGCCGCGGCCGGATCCATCGGAATGGTGCCGCGCGGCTCGATCTTCGCGTCGTGCCAGCCCTCGGCGTCGCTGTACTTGATGGTGACCATGTGGTCGCTGAACACGCGGCCGAAGCCGGGATTGGCCAGCAGTTCGGCGCGCTTGGCGGCCGGCGTGGGCGACGGATGGGGGATGCGGGCGAATTTCAGATTGTCGGACATGGGATTCTCGAAACGGGCTCTCTCGAATTGACGCAAGACTGTAGCACTTCGGGTTCTCAGGTAGGTATTCGCACGACGACCCTGAGACCGCCAAGCGGTGCGGCGGCGAGGGTCACATCGCCGCCGTGGCTGCGGGCGATGTCGCGGGCGATGGTGAGGCCGAGCCCCACGCCGCCGGTATCGACGTTGCGCGATTCGTCGAGCCGGAAGAACGGCCGGAACACGTCCTCGCGGCGTTCGGTTGGGATGCCGGGCCCGTCATCGTCGACGGTGATCTCGACCGAGGTCTTGCCGCGCGTGGCATGCAGTTCCGCGCGCTTGCCGTGGCGCAGTGCGTTGGACACGAGGTTGGTGAGGCAGCGCTTCATGGCGAGCGGCCGCAGTTCCATGTGCATGTCGCCGGTCCAGGTGACCTCGACATCGGCATTGTCGCGCCGCGCGCCCGCCGCCACGTCCTGCAGGATCTCGCTCAGGTCGGAGGGGATCGGTTCCTCGTCGCCCTCGCCGCGGGCGAAGGCGAGATAGCCTTCGATCATGCGCTCCATGTCGGAGACGTCGTCGGCCAATTCCTTGCTCTCGGGCGTTTCGGGGAGCATGGCGAGCGACAGCTTCATGCGCGTGAGCGGCGTGCGCAGATCGTGGGAGACGCCGGCCAGCATCTCGGTGCGTTGCTGGATCGAGCGGCTGAGACGGATCTTCATGGTCTGGAAGGCGGTCGCGGCGTTGCGCACCTCGCGCGTGCCGCCGGAGAAGGCGAAGTCGGGCACGTCGCGTCCCTTGCCCAGCGCATCGGCCGCGACGCCGAGATGCTCGATCGGCACCAGCTCGCGGCGCATGAACAGGATGGCGAGGCCGAACAGCACCAGTCCCAGCCCGACCTGTGCCAGCACATAGGCGAAGCTCGAGCCGAAGGTCAGGCGCACATGCGGCACGATCGCTTCCATCACGTCGCCGTCGCCCAGCTGAATCTCGACCAGGAGCTGGTCGTTGCCGATGTCGTTGTTCAGGAAGTAGGGGCGCTTGATGTCGGCATCCATCGCGCCCTGCACCTCGCGCGCCACGATGTCGAAATATTCCGGCGGCTTGAACTTCGGCACGATCCCCTTGTGGAAGCTCACGTCCATCAGCATGTCCTGGCGGGCATGGTTGATGATCCAGGCGCGATGCGCCTCGTCGGGAAAATCGGCGTGCAGGTTGATGAGCGTGCGCAGGTCGCGCACCAGCAGCAGCGCCAGGCGGTTGGTCACGTTGTCGCCGCGCTGGCTGTAGAACCACCAGGCCGAGAGCGCCTGCAGCAGCAGCATCGGCACGACGATGATGATCAGCGCGCGGGCGAACAGCGTCTGCGGCGAATGACGATCGGCCCAGCGGGCGATCGTCTCGAACATCTCGCCGAACCACTTCACGCGTTCACCTTACGCATTGACGAGCCGATAGCCCTGGCCACGCACCGTTCGCAGATAGCGGGGGAAGCCCGGATCGGGCTCGATCTTGCGGCGCAGACGCGTCACCTGCACGTCGATGGCGCGCTCGTTCATGCCGCCGCCCACGCTCTTGCACAGCGCCTCGCGGCTCAGCACCTCGCCGAGATTCGTGCAGAGCGCGCGGAGCAGCGCGATCTCGGCATCGGTCAGCGGCACCCTCTTGCCCTTCTGCGTCAGCTCGCCCAGCGCCAGGTCGAACTGGAAGGGCCCGAAGCTCACGCGGCCGGGCTCCATGACGTCCGAATGCCGGCCGCGGCGCAGCACGCTCTGGATGCGCAGCAGGAGCTCGCGCGGCTCGAAGGGCTTGCCGAGATAATCGTCGACGCCCTTCTCGAGACCGGCGATGCGATCCTTGGGATCGCCCATCGCCGTCAGCATCAGGATGGGCACGTCGCTGGTCTTGCGCAGCTCGCCTGCGAAGTCGAGGCCGGTCTGGCCCGGCATCATCACGTCGAGCACGATCAGGTCGAAGTCGAGCGCGGCCAGGTGCTGGCGCGCCTCGGCGGCGTTCTTCGCCGTGCTGACGCGAAAGCTGTTGCGCGACAGGAAGTTCTTCAGAAGCTCGCGCAGGCGCGTGTCGTCATCGACGACCAGGACATGTGACTTGTCGGGCGTGTCCATCCGTCAGCGGCCGCCGCCACGCACCCGCTTGTCGACTTCGGCGCGCTCGATCGGGTCGAGCAGGCCGAGCATCACCTTGCGGAAGCCTTCGACCGCATCCGCGCCGGTTTCGCGATAGGCGCGCGCGAAGCGCTGGCTCTGGCGGTCGGTGAGCTCGGCCTCGAGCTTCACGCCCTTCTCGGTGAGCCACAGCCGGCGCTCGCGCCGGTCGCGCGGGCCGCTCTTCTGCTCGACATATTCCTGCTCGAGCAGATCCTTCAGCACGCGGCTGATCGACTGCTTGGTGACCTTCAGGATCGAGAGCAGGTGACCGACGGTCTGGCCGGGATGACGGCCGATGAAATAGAGCGCGCGATGATGGGCGCGGCCCAGATGGTAGCGCTTGAGCTGCTGGTCCGATTCGAACGTGAAGTCGCGATAGGCATAGAACATCAGCTCGATGCCCTGGCGCAGTTCCTCGTCGCGCAGGAACAACGGATTGGCGGGGGATCTTGTCTCAACCATCACGATCTCGGTCGGCTGAAGCCGGGGACTATAGGAGCGGGGCGGATTTCCTACCATCGCGTAATGGAAATTAGCACGTCCGATGACAAGACAGATTTATTGACAAGGACAGTATTATTGACCTAATTATTCTGAAGATTGCTATATGAGTCACTCAAAAGACTACTTTGGAATCTTATCGGAGGAGATTTGGAAATGTCCTTATCGATGGCCGACCGTGACGGATTCATCTGGTGTGATGGCGTACTAAAGCCCTGGCGCGAGGCGCAGACGCATGTCCTGACCCACGCGCTGCATTACGGCTCGGCCGTTTTCGAGGGCGAGCGCATCTACGATGGCCGCGTCTTCCGTCTTGCCGCGCACTCGGCGCGCCTCATCCATTCCGCCCGGATCCTGGGCTACGACCTGCCCTGGACCCGGCAAGAGATCGAGGAAGCGACGCGCGCCGTCGTGAAGGCGAACGATCTCCAGAGCGGTTATGTGCGGCCCATCGCCTGGCGCGGATCGGAGGTGATGGGCGTGTCGGCGGTCGGCACGACGGTGCATCTCGCCATCGCACCCTGGGCGCAGGAGGGGCGGCTGTCGGTGCAGGTGAAGCCGGGCGGCATCAACGTCACCATGGCCCGATACCGGCGGCCGTCGCCGGACGTGGCGCCAGGCGGCGCCAAGGCGGCTGGCCTCTACATCATCTGCGGCATCGAGAAGGACCGCGCGTTGAAAGCCGGCTTCGACGATGCACTGATGCTGGACTGGCAGGGCAGGCTGGCCGAATCGACGGGCGCCAACGTTTTCCTGGCATACGGCGGCAAGCTGGTGACACCCAAGGTCGAGAACTTCCTCGACGGCATCACCCGCCGCGCCGTGATCGGCATGGCGGGCCGCCGCGGCTGGCAGGTCGAGGAGCGCGCGGTGATGCCGGAGGAGCTCGACGAGGCGAGCGAGGTCTTCCTGTGCGGCACGGCCGCCGAGATCGTGCCCGTCGGCTCGATCGACCAGCGGCACTATCAGGTCGGGGCGATGACCCGCGCCCTGATGGACGATTACACCCGCCTGGTCCGCCAGCCCGACTGCGAAGGCTTTGGCGAATCGGCACATTTCGCCTCGGCTTGACAGCAGGGTCCGCTAGCAGTCTGTTAACCGACATCCGAGGGGTGTCCGGCCTGTCCTGGGTCGGTCTGAGACAGCCATTTGGGGCTGAACCCTTTGAACCTGATCCGGGTCATGCCGGCGAAGGAACGGGAGCGATCGGTTGAGCCAAGCCAGAATCACGATTGTCGGTGCAGGCGTTGCGGGCCTCGCGACGGCGCTTGAGCTCACGGAACGTGGGCTCGCCGTCGAGGTGATCGAGCGCGGCGAGAAGCTGGGCGACGGCTGCTGTTCGTGGCAGGCGGGCGGCATGCTGGCGCCATGGTGCGAGCGCGCGACGACGGAGCCTGTCGTGATCACGCGCGGCGTGCCCTCGATCGAGTGGTGGGCCAGGCATTTCCCGGGAACCGTGCTGAAGGGCAGCCTCGTGGTGGCGCCGCCGCGCGACGCGGTCGATCTCACACGCTTCGCCGAGCGCACCGAGCGCTACGAATGGATCGACGGCGAACGTCTTGCCGAACTCGAGCCCGAT
>Ga0153954_1001556_pt1 | contig 11837 bp, 7 predicted proteins | sample TSFL038MetaG_FD_102277 | JGI IMG/M metagenome (GOLD analysis project Ga0153954, IMG submission 102277) | Attine ant fungus gardens microbial communities from Florida, USA - TSFL038 MetaG | ecosystem: Host-associated > Fungi > Mycelium > Unclassified | place: USA: Florida, Wekiwa Springs State... | reverse complement strand
GACGGCCGCGTCGGCCCGCCGGCCGACGTGTGGGGCCTGGCGGCGACGCTGCACGCCGCGCTGACCGGCGAGCCATGGCGCGCGCAGCCGCCGCGCGACGCGGCCGCCGCCTCGCCGCCGCGCGGCCCCGCTTCGCCGGACGCCGGCCCGGCCGCCTCGTCGCGCCACGCCGCGCCCACCTTCCCGCGCCGCACCCCGCGCGCGTTCGCCGACGCCGTCCGCGCGGGCCTCGACCCCGATCCCGCCTCGCGCCCCACCGCGGCGCAGCTCGCGTCCGCGCTGGAGCCGCTCGTCTCCGCGCTGCCGCGCCGGCTCACCCTCGGGCGCCGTTAGTCCCGTCGAGGACCTCGCGTACCTTGCGCGCCAGCGCGCGCTCGGTGAAGGGCTTCTCCAGGAACGCGGCGCTCGCGCTCAGCTCGCCGTGGCGGTGCACGGCCTCGTCGGAATAGCCCGACATGAACAGCACGCGCATGTCCGGGGCGATCTTCGAGAGGCGCTTGGCGAGCGCGGAGCCGCTCACGTCGGGCATGACGACGTCGGTCAGCAACAGGTCGATCGCGCGGGAGGTGCACAGCTCCTCGGCCTCGCCGGCGCCGGCGACGAGCAGCACCTCGTAGCCGTTGGCCTCGAGCCGCACCTTCAGGATCTCGAGGTTGGTCGGCACGTCGTCGACGGCAAGAATGCGGGGCGGCGTTCGCAACCGTGGCTCCTCTGCGTCAGCTCAGAAACTCGCGGATCTTCGCGAGGATCAAACGCGGACTGAATGGCTTTGCGACGTAGCCGTCGCAGCCGGCGGCTGCGGTCTTGGCCTCGTCGCCGGACAATGCATACGAGGTGACGGCGATGATGGGAATATGACGCAGCTGTGGATCAGCCTTGATTCTGCGCGTCGCCTCATAGCCGTCGACTATCGGAAGCTGGATGTCCATCAGGATGAGATCGGGGCGTTCCTGCGCCGCCATCCTGATCCCCTTCTCGCCGTCGTCGGCCTCGATCAGCTCGAACCCCGCATTGGTGAGGAGATCGCGCAGGATGCGGCGATTGTCCTCCATGTCCTCGACCACGAGAATGCGCTTGCTCATGTCGACAGCCTCTGCTGCTCGGTAACGCGCATCGGCACCACGATGTTGAACGTCGAGCCCGCGCCGAGCGCGGACTGCACGTCGATATGGCCGCCGTGCAGGTCGACCAGGCGCCGGGCAATCGACAGGCCGAGCCCGGTGCCGCCTTTCTGGCGGGTGCTGCTGTTGTCGACCTGCTGGAACTCGTCGAAGATCCGGGCCTGATCCTGCGGCGCAATGCCGGGGCCGGTGTCGCGCACGGCGATGTTGAACAGGTCGTTCCTGGCGCCGACGTGGACCTCGACCGAGCCGGTGTCGGTGAACTTGATCGCGTTGCTGACGATGTTGAGCAGGACCTGGGTCAGGCGCCGCTGGTCGCCGCGGCCGGGGGGCAGGTTGTCGGGGACCTCGGCCTTGAGCGCGATGCCCTTCTTCTGCGCGAGCGAGCCGGCCGAGGCGACCACGGTCTCGACCAGCGCCTGCACCGAGTAGTCCTCGAGCGCGAGCGTGAGCTGCCCCGCTTCGATCTTGGAGATGTCGAGCACGTCGTTGATCAGGCCGAGCAGGTGCTTGCCGTTGGTCTGGATGCGCTCCAGCACCTCGACCGCCTTGTCCGGCATCGCGCCGTAGAGCCCGTCGACCAGCAGCTCGGAATAGCCGAGCACGGCATTGAGCGGGGTGCGCAGCTCGTGACTCATATTGGCGAAGAACTGCGACTTGTGCTCGTTCGCGACCGCGAGCTCGCGTCCTTTCTGGTCGACCTCGCGGAACAGGCGGGCATTGGCCATCGCGAGCGTGCACTGGTGCGCGAAGGTCTGCATCAGCCCGATCGTGCCGGCGGGAAAGTCTCCGGTCGCGTGCCGCTGCACCACCAGCGCGCCCAGGATCTCGTCGGAGCCGACCAGCGGCACCACCAGGACGGAACGGAAGCCGGCCTTGAGCGTGACGTCCTTGAGCGGGTAGGGCGTGGGCTTCGACAGGTCCGGAATTGAGATCGGCTCGCGCTGCTGCGCCGAGAAGCCCATGGCGCTTTCGTCCAGCTTGACGCGGATCGCGCGCACATCGTCGCGGAAGGCCTGGTCGACGCCATAGGCCTCCGCCAGCGCGAACGAGTGCTTGGCGGCGTCATAGCTGTAGACCGCGCCGGCATCGGCCTTCGTGAGCTCGACCGCGCGGGTCACGATGGTGGCGAGGAGCGCGTTGAGATCGAGCGATGACGCAACGGCACGACCGATCTCCTCGAGCGCCTTGAGCTCGCGCACGGATTGCTCGAGGTCGCGGGTGCGCTCCTCGACCTTCTGCTCGAGCTTGCCGTACGACTCCTGGATTTCGTCGGCCATGCGGTTGAAACGCTCGGCCAGTTCCTCGATCTCGTCGTCGGCCTTGACCTTGATGCGGTAGCCGAGATCGCTCGCCGCCAACTGGCGGGCGCCGTCCTGCAGCGCCCGGATCGGCACCACCATCTGACGCGCCAGCAGCGTGCCGGCGAAGGCGGCGAGCGCGATCGCGAGCGCAAGCAATCCGCCGGTGCGATAGAGCAGGCTGTAGACCGGCTGCAGCGCCTTGCTCAGCGGCTGCTCGAAGAAGACGTGCCAGTTGGTCCGCTCGAGCCCGGCCGCCGCCGTCAGCACCGAGTTGCCGTCGGGATCGCGTCCGAACGTCACCGGCTCTTCGCCTTCCTTGAGCTCGGCGGCGACCTGCGGGAGATCGGCGAGGTTGGTGCCGAGCCGGCGGTTGGGGTCCGAATGCGCGAGGAGCCGTCCGGTCGGTCCGACGATATAAGCGTCGTTGTCCCTGCCGATCTGGTCGGGCTCGATGAAGTTCGACAGGAACTTGAGATTGATCTCGGCGACGGTCGATCCGGCGTTGCGCCCGGAATGCGCCATCGCGATGGTCATGAAGGGATCGAGGCCGTCGAAATAGACCGGGGAGAGCCACAGCGCCTTCTTCTGGGTCTCCTTGAACCTCGGATCGTCGGAATAGTCGACCCCGCTCGCGACCACGACGTCGCGCCGCGTCACGCGCAGCTGCTCCTTGCCGGTGCCGTCGAGCTGGATCACCCGCTCGATCGCCGGCACCTGCTGCAGGAGCCGCACGTAGTCCGAGCGGCGCTCGGCGGCGGTCGCGCTGGCGCGGGTGGTCCAGCTGATCTGGCGCTCGATCTCGGTCAGGAACTGCTCGATGCGCCGCGTGGTGGCCTCGCCCTTCTCCGATTGCGCATTGGCCAGGAGCTGCGTGGTCTCGCGATACATGAACCAGGTCTCGAGGCCGCCGTTGACCGCGAGCACGAGCACCACCAGCCCGACGAACGAAATGACGTATTTGCCGAACAGGCCTCTGCGGCGGAGCCAGCTTTTTCGCGGCGCCTCCATCAGCGGCTGTTGTCGGCCAGCACGGGCCTGACTTTGTCGCCGTCGCGCAAGGAGCTGCCGGCATTGGCGACCACCAGATCGCCCTCCTGCAGCCCCTCGCGGATTTCCGTATCGGTGTCGGAGCGCAAGCCGGCCTGCACGCGCCGCGTCTCGACGACGCCGTCGCGCACGACCTGCACGCTCGCCCCTCCGGTGCGATAGTGCACCGCCGCGCTCGGCACCGAGAGGCCGCAACTGCGGTTGGCGTCGATGGCGGCACGGGCGAACGTGCCGAGCCGGAGCGACGGCTCGCGCTCGAGCGACACGCGCGCGTGGCCGAGCTGGGTGCGCTGGTCGATGGTCGCCGGCACCAGACGGACTCGCCCGGAGAGATCGCGGCCGCTGCCGATCTCGACGCGGGCCGACTGGCCGGCGGCGAGCTCTGGCACATGGATGCTCGGCACGTCGGCCTCGAGCTCGATCTCGTTGTCGATGGCGATGCGGAACAGCGGCTCGCCCGGCATTGCCGGCGCCGTCGCTCCGACCGCCGCGGTGCTGCGCGTGATCACACCGGCCGCGGGCGCCTTCAGCGTGGTGGGGCTTCGTCCGGCAGGGGCGCCATCGGCGGCAAGGCGGACGAGCGCCTGGCCGGCCGTGACCTTGTCGCCTTCGCCCGCGAGCACCTCGATGACCCTGAGACCCGGCGCATCGAGCGTCACCACCGCCTCGTCGCGCGCGACCAGGAAGCCGGTGACCCGGATCCTGGAGGAGAAGCATGCGCTCCGTGCGCGCGCCACGGTCACTTGCTGCGCGGGCGGTTGGGCGGCCCCTTGTGCGGCTGCATCGGCCAGCGCAGCAGGCGCGGCGAGCAGCATTGCGCCGGCGGCCATCGTCCTGATCGGAAGCTTCATCGCCGATATCCGTTCGCGGTCATCAAGCCGCCATATGCCTGCAGGCGCCGTGTTTGCCGGCGCTACTGCAACTCGCGCAACACCCGGAATCCATTCGCCGAGAAGCGAACGTCGGCGTCGTATCTGAAACGGGCTTGCGAACGCAGGTACTTGGCCTGGCTGTCGAAGGCGCCGCCGCGCAGCACGCGCAGCCGGCATTGTCCGGTCAGCCAGGCGCTGCCGTTGGATGGTGCGCCACGATAATTGTCGTTCCAGCAATCCTCGACCCATTCGGCGGCATTGCCGGCGGTGTCGAACAGCCCGAACGGGTTGGCCTTGAACGAGCCGACGGGAAGGGTCTGTTGCGGGCTGTCGGTCTTGCAGTCGCGGCAGTTCGCCTGGCGCACGCCGACGTCGCGGCCCCACCAAAAAGGTGTATTGGCGCCGCCGCGCGCGGCGTATTCCCACTCTGCCTCGGACGGCAGCCGGTAGGTCTGCCCGGTCTTCTCGGAGAGCCAGGTCACGAACGCCTTGGCGTCGAGCCAGCTGACATTGACGACCGGCCGGTTGCCGCGGCCCCATTCGCGGTCGTCGGGCCTGTGCTTGCAGCCCCCTTCCTCGACGCAGCGGTCCCACTCGTCGAAGGTCACCTCATAACGGCCGATGGCGAACGGCTTTTCGATCTTCACCGTGTGCACCGGCCCCTCGTACTCCATCGTCGAGCCCATCTGGAAGGAGCCGGCGGGCACGACCACGATCTCCACGCAATCGGGGCAGTCGCGGAAGAACTCGCCGGCCTTGGCCGTGTCCGCACGCGGCGTCTCGCTCGCGGTTGGACCAGGTGGCGGCGCAGGCGGCGGCGCCGGCGGTGGAGCGGGGGTTGGCGTCGGGGCAGGGGTAGGCGTCGGGTTAGGCGTCGGCGCCGGTGTGGGCGTCGGGGTCGGCGGCGGATTGTCGGGCGGTGGAGGCGGTGCCGGGGGCGGAGCGGGCGTGGGCTCGGGCGTCGCCGCGCGGGCCTGGCCGAAGAAGAACTCATCGACCAGCGACGATGCGACCCACGGCACCTGCTCGTTGTTCGAGGCCCGCGACACGCCGATGCGCGCGCGGTTGAACACCTCCTCCGCGGTCAGGTTCGGGACGCGCAGCTCCTTGACCAATTCGCTCACGAACAGGCTGTTGCTGCCGGCGCCGTCATTGATCACCTTGCCCGGGGCCGCCGAGAAGATTGCGAGCGTCCCATCGGGAGCATCGAGCGCGGCAAGTCCGGCCGCCGAGGTGCGGAAGCGGCGCTCGAACGGATTCCTCCGCGCCGCATCGATGATGACGATCTTGACCTTGGCACCCCTGCGATGCATCTCGGCGACCGTGGTGTCGAGGTTCACGCCGTCGCGGCGGACGTCCGCCTCGGTCCACATCTGCGCGTTGACGGGGATGAGATAGGTCTGCTTGCCGACCTGGATGCCGAAGCCGTTGAAGTAGAACAGAGCGGTCATGCCGTTGCGAATCTTGTTCACGAAGGCATCGATCGCCGCCCGCATGTCCTCTTTGCCGACGTTCTCCTTGACATCAACCTCGAAGTCGCTGCGGCGAAACTCGTCGGCGAGCGTGCGGGTGTCGCGGATGGTCGTCGACAGCGGCGTGCTGGCGTCGGGATAGCTGGCGTTCCCGATCAAAAGCGCGACCCGGGGCGGTCGGTCCTGCGGCAATGCCGCAGAGGCGCTCAGCAGCGCGGAGGCGAGCGTCACGCATAGCAAAAGACCGAACCGCACGTTCATCGCCCGCCTTTGTGCCGACCAAACCGAAAAATCGCGCCGGACGACGATGCGTCGTCAGCGTTACCAAACACGTTTTCTGCCCGAGCCAGTCCGTCCAAGCCGTCCGTCCGAGCCATTCGCCCGAACCATCCGCCCGAACCATCCGCCCAAGCCATCCTTCGAGCTTAAGCTACCGCTCCTGCGCCCAAATTATTCCTGCATCCCAGTCATTTGTGCGAACTAAATCACTCTTCCCTGTGATCCAAGCCTGTTATCTGTGCGAACTAGATCACTCTTTGAGCCCAGGCGGTCATGCTACCAAGTGCCTCATGCCACCAAGCCACACGACCGGTCCGTTAACCTCGTTTCCTTCGGCTGAGTGTCGCAGCGCACGCGCCGGACCGGTTTTTTTGCAAAGCGGAGCAACATTGTAGACGTGTTGCGCTCCGATTCAATAGCGCCCCGTTGCGGCCTTCCGGCTGCATCCGATGAGCGCGCTTCCCAGCCCCGGCGACTTCAAATAGATTGCCGCTTTCAGGAGTCCCGGCCCCGGAAGTCCAAGTCCGGGTGGATGATTTTTCGTCAAATGAACAGCGGTTAGCGACGGAAGGGACGTAGTCATGCGCGTGCTCAACAGGATCGCGGGCCCGCACCATCAAAGTGCGGTTGCGGTGGGGTGCGCGATATTGCTGTTGGCGGCGCTCGGATGCGGTCAGGCGGCTGCCGAGCAGGCGAAGGAGGGCGGTCCGACGCCGTCGGGGCCGGGCGCCGAGGTCTATTTCGTCGATCTGAAGGACGGCGCGACGGTGCCGTCCAAGTTCACGGTCTTTTTCGGCCTGCGCAACATGGGGGTGGCCCCCGCCGGCTCGAACCGGGAGAACTCCGGCCACCATCACCTGCTGATCGATACCGAGCTGCCGCCGCTCAACGAGCCCATTCCCAGCGACTTCAACCATCTGCATTTCGGGGCGGGCCAGACCGAGGCGGAGATCACGCTCAAGCCGGGCGAGCACACCCTGCAACTGCTGATGGGCGACAAGGACCATGTGCCGCACTCGCCGCCGGTGATGTCCCAGCGCATCAAGGTGCGGGTCGCCGGCGATCCGAACGCCGCGCTCACCGGCGGGCCGTCGCCGTCGGCGCCGGGCGCCGAGGTCTATTTCGTCGACCTCAAGGACGGCGCGACCCTCGTCGGCCCCAAGGTCATGCTTTATTTCGGCCTGAAGAACATGGGCATCGCGCCCGCGGGCACGGCGCGCGACAATTCGGGCCATCATCATCTCCTCATCGACACGGAGCTGCCGCCGCTCGACGAGCCGATCCCGAGCGACTTCAATCATCTGCATTTCGGCGGCGGGCAGACCGAGGCCGAGGTCACCCTCAAAGCCGGGCAGCACACGCTGCAACTGCTCATGGGAGACAAGGATCACATCCCGCACACCCCGCCGGTGATGTCGCAGCGCATCCATGTGCGCGTGGTCGACCCCTCACTGCGCAAGCCCTCGCCGCCGGATGCGCGGGTCTATTTCGTGGGGTTGCAGGATGGCGCCACCATCTCGAACAAGCCGACGCTCCGTTTCGGGCTCTCCAATATGGGCGTGGCGCCGGCCGGCATCGAGAAGCCCAATACCGGGCATCATCACCTGCTCATCGATACCAAGCTGCCGGACTTGAACGAGCCGATCCCGAGCGACTTCAACCACTTGCATTTCGGGGCAGGGCAGACCGAGGCGACCATCACGCTGCCCTACGGCACCCACACGCTGCAGCTCCTGCTCGGCGACGAAAATCACGTCCCGCACAATCCGCCTGTCATGTCGAAGCCGATCAAGGTCTATGTGAGCCGCCGCCGCTCGCGCGAGTGAGCCGCACGCGGTCCTGGTCGCCAACGCGGAGATCGAGTGTCATGTCGGCGCGGACGATTGCTCTTGCGGTGCTTGCAGCGGCCTTGCCGACGGCGGGCGGCGGAGGCGATGCCGCGCGCGCCGCTTCGATGCACGTCGCCGGCACCGCCGGCTATCTCTCCGAGTGGGAGTTGAGCGCGGATGTGACCGAGGCGACCGCCCCTGACGGGCGCGAGCAGTTTGCCGGCCCGCTGACCTTGAAGCATGTGGGCTTGTGCAGCGCCAACGGTCCCGAGGAAAAAACGGGAAAGATCGAATTTTACGTATCGCGATCCGTCTGGTCGTCGCAAATCCATGCCACGCTTTTCATCAATGGGGCGCGGTGCTCTTATGACGGTGCATTGTCAGGCGGCGCCGGCGGGTTCATGGATTGTTCCGACGGCAACGGGGTTCCGCTCAAACTGTTGTTGAAGTGATGGGGCGCTGATGGCGGTGAATTTCTCCGCGTGGTCGATCCGACACCCGCTTCCGCCTCTCGTGATCGCCGCGGCGCTCGTTGCGCTCGGATACCTGACCTTCAGCAAGCTGCCGATCACGCAGCTGCCGAATGTCGACGTGCCGGTGATCTCGGTCACGATTACGCAGTTCGGCGCCGCACCGGCCGAGCTCGAATCGCAGGTGACCAAGACGGTCGAGGACGCGGTCTCCGGCATCGAGGGCGCCAACCACATCACCTCCTCGGTCACCGACGGGATCTCCAACACCACCGTCACCTTCCGCCTCGACACCAACACCGACCGTGCCCTCAACGAGGTCAGGGATGCGGTGTCGCGTGTGCGCGCCAATTTCCCGCGCACGGTCGATGAGCCGGTCATCCAGCGCGTCGATATCGCCGGGCTGCCGATCCTGACCTACGCGGCGATCGCGCCGGGCAAGACGCCCGAGCAGCTCTCCTGGTTCGTCGACGACGTGGTCATCCGCGCGCTACAGGGGGTGCGCGGGGTCGCCCGCGTCGAGCCCATCGGCAGCGTGGAGCGGGAGATCCGTGTCGCGCTCGATCCGGTCCGCCTGCAGGCGCTCGGCCTGACCCCGCTCGACGTGAGCCGGCAGCTGCGCGGCAGCAACGTGGACCTCGCCGGCGGCCGCGCCGAGATCGGCGGCCGCGACCAGGCGATCCGCACGCTTGCCGGCGCGCGTACCCTGGCGGACCTCGCCGCCACCAGGATCTCGTTGCCGAGCGGCGGAGAGGCGCGCCTCGACGATCTCGGGCTCGTCACCGACACCATCGCCGAGCCCCGCACCTTCGCTCGCTTCAACGGCACGCCGGTGGTCGGCTTCAGCATCCTGCGCTCGAAGGGCGCGAGCGATGTCGTCGTCGCCGACGCGGTCGCGGCCCAGGCCAAAGCGATCATGGCCGCGAACCCCGACGTGGAGCTCAAGCTGATCGACAGCTCGGTCGGCTATACGCTCGGGAACTATCACGCGGCGCTGCACACGCTCTATGAAGGCGCCGCGCTCGCCGTCCTCGTCATCCTGCTGTTCCTGCGCGACCTGCGGGCAACCGTCATCACGGCGATCACGCTGCCGCTGTCGATCCTGCCGGCGCTCTGGGTCATGGACGTGCTGGGCTTCTCGCTCAACATGGTGACCTTGCTCGCGATCACGCTGAGCACCGGCATCCTGGTCGACGACGCCATCGTCGAGGTCGAGAACATCGTGCGGCACATCCGCGCCGGCAAATCGCCCTATCGGGCGGCGCTGGAGGCGGCGGACGAGATCGGGCTCGCGGTGATCGCGATCAGCCTCACCATCGTGGCGATCTTCGTTCCGGCGAGCTTCATGCAGTCCGTGCCGGGGCAGTTCTTCAAGCAGTTCGGCATCACGGTCTCGGTGCAGGTGCTGTTCTCGCTGCTGGTGGCACGCTTCATCACCCCGATGCTCGCCGCCTATCTGCTGCGTCCGCACGCCACGTCGAGCCGCCAGGAAGGCTTCATCACGCGCGCCTATACGCGGCTGGTGACCTGGTCGATCCGGCACCGTTTCATCACCATCTTCATCGGCGTGCTCCTGTTCCTGGCTTCGCTCTGGAGCGCCACGCTGCTGCCGTCCGGCTTCCTGCCTCGCATCGACAAATCGCGCTCGCTCCTGGCGATCGAATTGCCGCCCGGATCGCCCCTGAGCGATACCGAGGCGGTGACCGAGGCCATCGCCGCGCGGGTGCGCAGCCGCCCCGAGGTGGTGAGCGTATTCATCGACGGCGGCCGGATCCCGCCCACGGCGCTGGAGGTGCGCAAGGCGGCGCTGACCATCAACTACACGCCCAAGTCGGAGCGCACGCGCTCGCAGAGCGAGCTCGAGACCGACATCATGCGTGATCTCGCGAACATTCCCGACATCCGCTACTGGTTCCTGGACGAGAACGGCAAGCGCGACGTCACGTTCATCGTGACGGGGCAGGACGACAACACCGTCGCCAACGTGGCATCCGAGCTGGCGGCGCAGATGCAGCGGCTGTCCTCGGTCGGCAATGTGGTGTCGACCGCGCGCCTCAATCGGCCGGAGCTGCGCATTTTTCCGCGCCGGGACCTCGCGGTGCGGCTCGGCATATCGACCGAAAGCCTGTCGGAGACCATCCGCGTCGCCACCATCGGCGATGTCGGTCCCGCATTGGCGAAGTTCGATGCCGGCGACCGGCGCGTGCCGATCCGCGTCCTGCTCGAGGACGGCGCGCGCGGTGATCGCCAGACGCTCGAGCAGATCCGGGTGCCGTCGCCGCGTGGCGGCGGCGTCCCGCTCACCGCAGTCGCCGATGTCCGGTTCGCGGAAGGCCCGATCAGCATCAACCGCTACGACCGGCAGCGGCAGGCGGTGGTCGAGGCCGACCTCGTCGGCACGGCTGCGCTCAGCGAGGCGCTGGCGGCGGTCAAGGCGCTGCCGATGATGAAAGGCCTGCCGCAGGGCGTCACCATCACCCAGGCGGGCGATGCGGAGCTGCAGACGGAGCTGTTCGACGGCTTCGGCTCGGCCATGCGCAACGGCCTGCTGATGGTCTATGTGGTGCTCGCCGTCCTGTTCGGCGGCCTCTTGCAGCCGTTCACGATCCTGATCTCGCTGCCGCTCGCGCTCGGCGGGGCCATCCTCGGGCTGCTGGTCACCGATCGGCCGATCAGCGCGCCGGTCGTCATCGGCATCCTGATGCTGATGGGCATCGTCACCAAGAACGCGATCATGCTGGTCGACTTCGCGATCTCGGCGATGCGCAAGGGCATCGACCGCGCCAGCGCGATCATCGACGCCGGCCGCATGCGCGCGCGCCCGGTGGTGATGACCACCATCGCCATGGCCGCCGGCATGGCGCCGAGCGCGCTTGCGTTCGGCATCGGCGGCGAGTTCCGCTCGCCCATGGCGATCGCGGTGATCGGCGGGCTCCTGGTCTCGACGCTGCTCTCGCTGTTGTTCGTGCCGGCGATGTTCACCCTCATGGACGACGTGGGGTTGCTGACGGCGCGTCTGTTCCACGGTTTCGTCGGCGAGGCCGACGAGGAGGAGGCCGCGCCGCCCCCGCCGAGGGCCATTCCGGCCAAGCAGGCGCTGCTGCCCGAAGTGCGGTCACCGGCGCTGGCCGACGACCGCAGCCAGATCCTGGTGCGCCACGACGTCGACAACACCGTGCGCTGGAAGGAGGGCGAGCGCCTCGAGCAGCTGTTCGAGCAACGCTGCGACCAGGTGCCCGCGGATCACCTCGCGGTGGTCACCGAGGATGTCTCGCTCACGTTCCGCGAGCTCGACGCGCGCGCCAACCAGGCGGCGCGCTATCTGACGGAGCAGGGCCTCAAGGCCGGTGACCGGGTCGCGCTGCTGTTCGACAAGACCGTCCACCGCTACATCGCGCTGCTCGGCGTGCTCAAGGTCGGCGCCGCCTATGTGCCGCTCGACG
>Ga0153954_1001555_pt1 | contig 11872 bp, 5 predicted proteins | sample TSFL038MetaG_FD_102277 | JGI IMG/M metagenome (GOLD analysis project Ga0153954, IMG submission 102277) | Attine ant fungus gardens microbial communities from Florida, USA - TSFL038 MetaG | ecosystem: Host-associated > Fungi > Mycelium > Unclassified | place: USA: Florida, Wekiwa Springs State... | reverse complement strand
GCTCGAGCTCGACATCGCCGAACGTCACCTCCCGGAGGTGATCGAGATCGATCGGACCGTCATCAGGAACAAGCGGCGGAGATGGCATCCATTCCATCCGTGGCAGGTGAAGCGACATGCAGTACCCCGAGGGAGAGTTCCGAAGGTTCCAAAACAGGCGCCGGGAACTGGCCTAGCGAACATGAAATTGGTTAATGGAACGTTGTGTGTACAAGTCCCACGTCCGCCGCGTTTTCGACGAATAGTTGCCTCAATTCATCCAAAGCGATCTAGAAATCGGTGATCTTTTAAGCTCTTAGCCCGAATTGCTGTTAACGATGATTAAGATTGTATTAATCGGGGCCATTTCTTTCGGGGCGCACACCCAATAGGATGTTTGTTGGATGCAGCGGGGTAAGGGGGCCGTACGGCCGCACTTTTGATTCCGCGCAAAGCAAACGACCTGGTTTGAGCTCGCGAGAGGGCGCTCGCGCGAGGCTCGCCGGGGGTGCGTTAGTGTATAAAGAGGGCTCGGTCTGTCATGGCGAACAACTCCAAAAAGGTCAAAGACCCTACGGAAGTCGCGCTTTCTGCAATCCAGGAAGCTTTGAACATCAGCGACGGGTCTTCGACTGACACTGCGCGCGGTCCTGCGCGCAGCGAGGAGCCGCCGCCGATTCCGCCCGCGGTGCCGCCGGCCTTCAACGAGCCCAGTTTTGAGCCGCGTGAGCAGCGCCCCGTCAACGTCAGCGTCGAACGGCCGAGCTTCGAGGCAATCGACGACTCACGCGCCGTGCGCCGTCCCGCCAATGACGACCGCGAGACCATCGGGCAGCTTCTGCAGGCGATTCAGAAGGGCCGTCCGGCCCGCAACGTCTATACGCTTGCGAGCCTGTTCACCGGCGTCTGGCTGATCGGCTGCGGCATCCTCGCGATCGCGCTGCTGCCGTCGCTGAAATCCGCGCTCGGCGAAACGCCCGGCGGCATGCTCGCGCTGGCCGGCCTCACGGTGGTGTTTCTGGCGCCGGTGCTGCTGTTCTATTTCCTCGCCAGCCTCACCTGGCGCGGCCAGGAATTGCGCATGATCGCGCAGTCGATGGCGCAGGTCGCGATCAGGTTTTCCGACCCGGAGAATTCGGCGAGCGACTCCATGGTCACCGTCGGCCAGGCGATCCGCCGCGAGGTCGCGGCGATGGGCGACGGCATCGAGCGCGCGATCGCGCGCGCTGGCGAATTGGAAACGCTGGTCGCCAACGAAGTCGCAGCGCTCGAACGCGCCTATACCGACAACGAGGTGCGGATCCGCGCGCTGTTGCAGGACATCGCCCATCAGCGCGACAACCTGGTCGGCCAGGCCGAGCAGGTCCGCAGCGCGATTTCGGGCGTGCAGATCGACCTCCGTCACGACATCGCGCTGATTTCGGATGCGATCGCCTCGCGCGTCGACGAAGTCGCGAAAAGCATTACCGGTGCGCTCGAAGAGCGCGGCGAGCACATCACCTCGGCGCTGGCCAATGCCGGCGACAACATGATCCTGGCACTCGGCGAGCGTGGCGGCGATCTGCTTGACCGGCTCGAGGAAGCGAGCGCCGAGACCACGCGCGCCGTGCTCGACGCCTCGGAGCGGCTGACCACCAGCCTGAACTTCAAGACCGGCCATGTGCACGACGAATTCGTCGACCTCGCCGACCGCATCCACGAGATGATGAACGAGCGCATCGAGCGCATCACCTCCGAATTCGAGCATCGCTCCTCCACCATCGTCGAGGGCATCTCCGAGCGCACCGAGCAGGTCCACGATTCGCTGAAGAACTCCGGTGATTCGCTGCTGCTGGAGCTCGAGCTGCGCTCCGGCGACCTCGTCACCAAGATCGACGAGGCCAGCGGCCGGTTGGGCAACACCATCATCACCAGCGGCGAGAAGGCCAGCGACGCGCTCGACGCCACCGTCAACGCGCTGGTTGCCAAGGTGGTGAGCCAGACCGAGAGCGCGCACGACACGCTTTCGCTGCAGATGAGCACGTTCGACGAGCTGATGAAGAATCAGGGCAGCGAGCTTGCCGAGAAGTTTGCCCGCGACAGCGGCACGCTGGGCGCCCTGATCACCCGCCACATCTCGGAATTCGACCGCACCGTGAAGACTTTCGGCGGCGAGATCGTCGAGCGCATGGGCCAGCGCACGCAGGACATCTCGGACTCGCTGAAGAACTACGTCGATAATTTCGACACCCTGGTAAGTTCGAACGGCGGCACGATCACCGCCGCGATGGACCAGCGGCTGGCGCATTTCGAGACGGCGCTGGAAACCAGCGTGACCAACCTCGACAATTCGCTCGACAGCAAGCTCAAGACCCTCGAGATCACCTTCGAGACGCGCTCGAAGTCGGTCACCGAGACCATCGACAGCCGCATCGGCCTGTTGTCGTCCACCATGAGCGACGGCGCCGCGCAGATGATCGAGTCGATCGACACGCGCCTGACCCACCTCACGGCGTCGCTGACCGAGGGCACCGCGCAGGCGATCGGCGCGGTCGATCAGCGGATCGCGAATGTCTCGGAAACGATCAACGGCCGCAGCGCGCAGCTCACCGACACCATCAGCGCGCGGTTCCAGGAAATCCACCAGGGCATCGAGACGCGGATCGGCGCCGTCGCCCACGACATCGACCAGCGCGTGGCGCAGTTCGAGGACCTGCTCGGCTCGCGTGTCGAAGCCGTGGCAGGCCGTATCGAGAGCAGCGGCCGGCAGGTCAGCGAAGACCTGATGACCCGCGCGCAAATGTTGTCCGCCGGCATCAAGTCGCATGTCGAGGACGCCGAACGCTCGCTGACCAACCTTGTGGTCAACACCAGCGAGACCATCCAGACCGGCGCGCGTACCGCGCAGCAGTCACTGCTCACCGTCTCGACGGATGTCGGCGCGCAGCTGAAGCTGACGTCGAGCGAGGTCGAGCGCGCGCTGACCGCCGTCGGATCGGGTGCGGCGAATTCGATCCTGAACAGCGCCCGCGAAGCCCAGGCCACGCTGGTGTCAGCGTCGGGCGAGGCCGCCAGCCAGATCAAGATACTGTCGGCCGATATCGAGCGGACGCTGTCGGCCGCCGGCTCGGCGACCACGGCCTCGGTCCTTGCCGGCGCGCGGGACGTGCAGACAACGCTGGTCAACGCCTCCTCCGAAGCCGCAAGCCAGGTCAAGTCACTGGCGGCGGATGTCGAGCGGACCCTGGCGGCCGCCGGCTCGGCGACCTCGGCCTCGGTCCTTGCCGGCGCACGCGAGGTCCAGACCATGCTGGTCAACGCCTCCTCGGACGCAGCCAACCACGTCAAGTCGCTGACGGCCGACGTCCAGCGCACGCTGTCGCTCGCCGGCTCCTCCACCGCGGACGCCATCAGCTCCAGCGCGCGCGAGGCTCACAACACGCTGGTCAACGCCTCCTCGGAAGCGGCGAGCCACGTCAAATCGCTGACCATCGACGTGCAGCGCGCGTTGTCGGTCGCGGGCACGTCCACCGCCGACTCCATCGTGTCGAGCGCGCGTGAAGCGCAGAACACGCTGGTCGGCGCGTCCTCGGAAGCGGCCAATCAGATCAGGTCGCTCGCGGGCGACGTGGAGCGCACGCTGTCGGCGGTCGGCGCCGACACCGCCTCCTCCATCCTCAACAGCGCCCGCGAGGCGCAGAGTTCACTGGCCGCGAGCTCCGTCGACGCTTCGAACCAGATCAGGGCGATTTCCGCCGACATCGAGCGCGCGCTGAGTTCCGCCGTTGCCAGCGGCTCCGACACCATCCAGGCCAGCGCGCAGAACGCACAGACCACCATCACAGCCACCGCACAGAACGCACAGAGCGCCATCGCGGCGTCGGCACAGAACGCGCAGAACACGCTGCTCGCCGCGTCCGGCGAGGTCAGCTCCAGGGTCAAGTCGACGACGGTCGACATCGAGCGTTCGGTGCTCGCCGCCGGCAATTCGTTCGGCTCGACGATGACCGGCAAGACCGAAGAGATCGTGACCTATGTGCAGCAGCAGACCGAGCGGCTGTCGCAGATCATCGACGGCAAACGCGGCACGCTGGTCGAGGCGATCACCGTCAAGACCAATCAGCTCACAACCGAGATCGACCGCTCGACCGCCGACGCGCTGAAGTCGATCGATGTCCGCGGCCAGACTTTCGCGCAGACATTGATCGGCCAGGGCGCCGAGGTGGCAAAGACCATCAACGCCGCGAGCGAAATCGCCGGCAGCACGCTCGGCAAGTCGCTGAAGGAACTCGAACAGGCCTCGCGCACCGCGATCGAGCAGTCGCGCCAGGTGTCGGTCGCGGCCGTCACGGAGATGCAGGAGACCAGCAAGATCCTGCGCACCGACACCGTCGCGCTGTTCGAACGGCTGCGCGAAGGCAACATCCTGCTGCAGGAAGTGCTGACCGGCGCCCACGACAACCTCAACTCGCTGGAGCGCGCGCTGGTGACGCGCGTCGCCGACTTCGTCTCGGCCATGAACGACGTCACCACCCGCAACGGGGCTGCGACGCAGACGCTGGAAGACCAGCTCAGCATCTTCAACGACAAGACCGCGAAGGCGCTCGAAAACCTCGGCGAGCTTTCGGTCCAGTTCGAAGCCCATGGCAAGGCGCTGGTCGAGGCCGCCGTGGTGGTCGAGCAGGCCAACCGCAGCACCACGAGCTCGGTTGCGCAACGCAAGGAGACGCTGGAGTCGCTCGTCACCACCATCGACCTGCGCACCACCGATCTCGATCAGCGGCTGTCGCGCTTCAGCGAACTTCTGGACGAATCGCTGGCGGCTGCCGAGGAACGCGCCCGCGACATCGCGCGCGTGGTGGCGGAGACCGCCGGCGCTGGATCGGCAGCGATCAGCCGGCAGTTCGAAGCGGTCCGTGCCGCCTCGGAAGATGAGCGGCGGCATACAATCGAAGCCATGAGCTCGCTCTACCATCAGACCACGCAGGAAGCGGATTCGATGTTCAAGCAGTCCGCGGACAAGTTCGGCGCGCTGGTATCGAGCATGAAGCAGATGACGGCGGAGATGCATCACGAGCTCGAGGCGACGCGTAACGAGCTGCGCCGCGGAGTGCTGGAAATTCCGCAGGAGGCGGCCGAGAGCACCGCGCAGATGCGCAAGGTGATCGTCGACCAGATCGAGGCGCTGGCGGAGCTCAATCGCATCGTTGCCCATCACGGCCGCGGCCTGGACGTCGTCTCCACGTCTCGCGCCACCGCGACCACCGTCCAGCGCCAGGAAGAACCGATGCTGGCGGCGGTCGCCGGCGGCCGTCCGGAACCGCTGTTGCCACGCGAAACGCCGCGTATGCGCGATGAAGCGCCGCGCGCACGTGAGGAAGCGCCGCGGGCGCGCGACGAAGCACCGCGGGGGCGCGATGCAGCCGGCAGCGCGTCGAGCCTGCCGCCGCCCGATCTCGGTGGTGCGCCGTCGCCGCGCCGCACCGAAGCACCGCCGGTGAGCCCTGCGAGCCCCGATGGCGGCCGTGACGGCTGGCTGTCCGACCTGTTGAACCGTGCGGACACCCCTGCCCCTGGACGCGAGCCGCCACGTGCGCGCCCTGCTCCGCAGCAAAGCGCCGCTCCCGGCAATCCGCTGGAGTCGCTCTCGCTCGACATCGGTCGGCTGATGGACCGCAATCTCGCCGCCGAGATGTGGGACCGCTATCAGCGCGGTGAGAGCAAGGCATTCACCAAGCGGCTCTACACGCCGGCCGGCCAGAAGGCATTCGACGAGGTCGCCCGCAAGTATCGCGCCGACCGCACCTTCAAGCAGACCGTCGACCGCTACATCACCGAGTTCGAGCGGCTGCTCGACGAGGTCGCGCGTGACGATCGCGGCTCCCAGGCGCTGCGCAGCCACCTCACCTCCGAAGCCGGCCTCGTCTACACCCTGCTCGCGCACGCTGCGGGGCGGCTGGGGTGAAAGAGGGCGAGTAGCGAATGGTGAGTGGCGAATAGGGACTGCTTTCGCCGCTCAGCCCGCTCTTCAAAAGCAAAAAACGGAGGCCGATCGGCCTCCGCCTTGTTAAGGGGCAGGCTTCTGCACCGCTTGCATCATCGATGTTCTTTTTTTGACCTTCCAACGACGCGCTTCGTGCAAGATCGTTTACTCCCGCACGCCGCTAATATAGGTTGCGCCGTATTTTATATACTACCTGATATGGTGGCGGGGGCTTGGAATTGCTGGGCTGGGGACTCATTTGCTTCCTGCTGGGAGCGATTTGCCGTTGGGCGTTTGACCGAACGGTCCTTATCCGTCCTATCGGGCTGACGCCGCTAACGAAAGCGCGCCTCATTCTCGCTGCAAGCTTGGCTGTCTTTCTGGTTATGATGCTGCTGGCCGTAGCGGATGACGGCGCATGGCTGCCGAAATGGGGCTGGTCGATATACTCAGCCATTGTCGCGCCCCGCTTCGTCGCCAGCGTAAGCGGATTTTTCATAGGACTTTTGATCGCGCGGGCGGAAATTCTGGAGCGGCTATCGACGATCCTGCTACAGATTCCATCATGGGCGGTGACCTCCACCGTCGGCGTATTGATCATCGCCGGAATCGTGCTCGCGCTCAATCCGGCCCTTCTCGGCACACTTCAATCCCTGAAGGTCGGGGGCCTCGAAGCGACTTTCGCGGCGCGCGGATCGAGCGTCCGCGAATCGGAGATCCGTCTTGATGACGTCGCCCAGAAGCTCACACTGGACGACTATATCGGATTCAGGGAAGCCTTCATCAAGCCCGACAGTCCGAGACGAAAAATAGCGGAATGGTATCTGGAGGCTACGCACCAACAGGCGCAGATCGCGATCCTCAAGACCGGCCGCATGACCATTCTCGATGAAGTCTTTGGAAATTTCGTCGATCCGATCGTGCTGGCGCTACAATGTCTCAGGGAAAATGATGCGCTTGAGGCTGCCAAGCGGCAGGAGAGCTTGCCCAGGCTTGCGACCCGCTGGGAGCATTTTTTGCTCCAGCTGAACAAGCAAAGTCCGACTGACGAGGAATGGAACGAATTCCTTAAGGACGTCAAAGAGCAATCGATCAATTTCGTGACATACGCGCTGACAGTCGGCAAGGGATGCGAGCACTACAGGGATATCGTGAAGCCGGATGCGGCGGCTCTGTTAGCAAGCGGAAAGAAAATCCGGGACGCGTACCGCAGATCACTGCAGTCCCGTCCCGCATCTGAGCACAAAATCCATGCGCTGACCGCCATGGAGCCTTATGTCGTGGGATTGGCGGGCGACCTGGTCGCGTTCGTGTTTGGTCAAAAGGAGAAAGCCGATTTTCTCGATCAGATCGCCGAACATTTTCCTCAGAACGACGATCTGCTGCAGCCTGGGATCATCAACCTGTTCTTCCAGATCATCGATGCGAAGATCCAGAGTGGCGTCTCCTGGCCGATGGACGAACTGACGGAGCAACTCGACTACGCCCTGCACGGTGCCGATACGTTTATCGCCACTAGCCTCGAGCACGAGCAGAATGATTGTGATAAGAAGATAGCAAAGGAGATCGTCAAGACTTACGAAATCGTTGCCTTTCGCATCCTGGTCGAAAACCTCGCACTTTATAATCAACGCGCGTTGCGGAGCGAGCCGCTCAGCAACTTCCATCTGCGGCGCTGGATGGCGATGCTGAGCCGCCTCCTCGCAATTTCACACGCCCGGGACAAGACAATTGGCCCTGTCGAAGGCATTGACGCAACATCGCTGGATTCAGATGCGATCAGGCGATGGCCTAAATTCAACATCGAGGCCCGCTATCTCATCGACGCCAACATCGGCATTGCGCTCGGCCTCGTCTTACATGATCCAGGTCAAGAGCAAAGCTCGGCGTCCGAATGCGCGTCCGCTCGATACTATCTCGCGAAGGCAGAAGAAAACTTGGACGCCCTGTTCGTCGGCGAAGAGGTGAACCACGCCGAGAAAGGGAGGCTGGAGCAGTTCATCAAGGTGGTCGGCTATCGTGTCGGAGCGCATTGCCTGCAGCGCTCCTGACCGGCGCTGAAGCTCCGGACACGACAGAGGCAAAGGGCGAGAGATGAACCGATTTTCGGGATAGTGAGGTGTGAACGAGCGGCGAAGCGTGAAACCGCCTCAGCCAAAACCCATCGCGCGACTAGACTGGACCGCCGCTTCCAACGCGCGCAAGCGCAGCCTCGCCAAACATCGCAAGCAGCATCAGGAGTGCTATCGATACCGTATAGTATAGTTTGGCCATACTCCCCTCCTTTTGGGGGTTGAAACTAAAATACGCATTTCCTGGTTCTTTTCAAGGCCGTGCGAAGCGGCCCGAGGCCAAAACTCTACTGCCGTCTCCGCTCGGGCGGTGCCGGCGGCGGCTGCGAGGCCTGCGCGTTGCTGCTGCTGTTGCTGGCGCCGAAGATGACGCGGGTCGGATTGCGGTCGAAATTGTTCACGGCGCGACTGATATCGGTCAGCGTCTTGCGACCGTCGGACATCAGCGCACCGGAGCGCTTGTCGAAATCCTCGGCAAGCTCGCGGATCGACTTCACGGTCAAGAACAGCTCGCCCCCGTCCTTGCCGCCGGCGATGGTGTTGAGACCGAGCATCAGGTTGTCGGCCTTGCCCATCACGCCATCGACCCGCGCCATGACGTTGTCGATGCGCTCGGAGTTGCGCGCCAGCGACGCGGTGAAGGTCTCGAGGTTCTTCAGCGAGTTCCTGACCGCCTCCTGATTGTCGGCGACGACCCTGTTGATATTCTGCAGCGTGCCGCGGATCGCCTCGGTGACGTCCTGCAGCCGGTTGGGATCGGCAGTCAGCGTCGGCACGCCGTCTTCATCGAGCGGCACCGGCGGCGCCGTTTCCTCGCCGCCGCGCAGCGAGATCGCAGCAACGCCGGTCAACCCCTGGAATTCCAGCCCCACCAGCGTGTCCTTGCGGATTGGCGTGCTGTTCTCGACCATTGCAAGCGCGACGACCCTGCGCGGATTGTCCAGCTTGACCGAGATCACTTCACCTACTCTGATACCATTGAAATTGACGCTGCCGCCGTTTCGCAGGCCCGCCGCCGGTCCCTCAAAGATGATGCGAAGCGGGCCGCGCGCCTTGGTGGTGTGCAGCGACTGGAACCAGAGCACAAAGCCGAAGGCGGCGGCGATCACCGCCAGGGTGAACGACCCGATCAGGACGTAATTCGCCCGCGTTTCCATCGACAAACTCCCGTATTAGCTCATGACCGCGCGGGCGCGCTTGCCGTGGAAATACTGCCGCAGCCAGGGATGCTGGGAGGCCTGCATGTCGGCCATGGATCCTGCTGCAATGATCTTACCGTTCCCTAAAACGGCGATCCGATCGCAGGCAGTGTAAAGGCTGTCCAGATCGTGAGTTACCATGAAAACGGTCAGGCCCAAAGTGCGCTGCAGGGTCCTCACCAGTTCGTCAAAATCGCCGGCCCCGATCGGATCGAGGCCCGAGGTCGGCTCGTCCAGGAACACGAGTTCCGGGTCGAGTGCGAGCGCGCGGGCCAGCGCCACGCGCTTGATCATGCCGCCGGAGAGCTCCGAGGGAAAGCGGTCCGCCACTTCCGGCTTCAGGCCCACCATTCCGAGCTTGGCCACCATGATCTCGTCGAGCAGCCGCTGCGACACCTTGAGATGTTCGCGCACCGGAAACTGGATGTTCTGGCGCACCGTCAGGGACGAGAACAACGCTCCCTGCTGGAACAGAATGCCCCAGCGCCGCTCGACCGCGCGGCGCTGCGATTCGCTTGCGGCGTCGAGATCGACGCCGAAGACCTCGATGCGGCCGCTCAGCTTCGGCACAAGGCCGATGATGGTCCGGGTCAGCACCGACTTGCCGGCGCCGGACGGGCCGACAAAGCCGAGTATCTCGCCGCGCTTGACGTCGAGATCGAGGCCATCAAGCACGCGCGTGCTGCCGAACTGTACCGTGATGTCGCGGACCCGGATGATGGCATCGGAAGCGTCTGGCGCCATGGCTCTCATATCATGGCTCACATTCCGATCGAGGCAAAGAAGATCGCGAACACGCCATCCATCACGATGACGAAGAATATTCCCTTCACGACCGAGGCCGTGGTGTGCTGGCCGAGCGACTCCGCGCTGCCCTGCACGGCCAGTCCCTCTACGCAGGCGACCAGGCCGATCACCGCCGCCATGACCGGAGCCTTGATCAGGCCGACGATGAAGTGATCGATCGAGATCGCATCGCGCAGCCGCAGCAGGAACGCTTCCGGATCGACCCCGCCATAGAGCCAGGCGACGAGACCGCCGCCATAGAGCGCCGCGATCGCGCCCAGGAACGCCAGGATCGGCAGCGCGATGATCAGCGCCAGCAGCCGCGGCAGGATCAGCACCTCGATCGGATCGAAGCCCATGGTGCGCAGCGCGTCGATCTCCTCGCGCATTTTCATCGAACCGAGCTCGGCGGTGTAGGCGCTCCCCGACCGCCCCGCTACCATGATCGCGACCAGCAGCACGCCGATCTCGCGCAGCACCAGCACGCCAAGCATATCGACCACGAAGATATCGGCGCCGAACCGGCGGAAATGGAAAATGCCCTGCTGCGAGATGATGCAGCCGATCAGGAAGGTGATCAGCACGATTATCGGCACCGCGCGCCAGCACACCTGTTCGAGATGGTGCACCGTCGAGGTCAGGCGGAAGCTGCGCGGCCGAATCAGGACCCGCCCGCTCGCCATCAGCACGGCACCCAGCATGTCCACCAATCCACCGATGGTGCCGCCGATGCCGGCCACGAAGCGGCCGATCTGCTCCAGCATGCCGGTGATCGTCACCGTCGTGGTGTCGATCACGGGCGCGGCCTTTACGCGGCGCACCTCATCGACGAGGCTGGCGTAGTTGTCCGACAGTCCGGCGATCTGCGCCTCGATGCCGTCACGACTGAGGCTGCGGCGCAGCCGTTCGATCAGCCAGGCTCCGAAAGTGTCGAGCTTCTCGACCCGCGATACGTCGATGGAAATGTCCGGCCGGCTGCCGGCGAGCTTTTCGGCGTCAGCCACGATGCGCTCGAGTAGCGGCGCAAACGGCGCGGTCCACGGCCCTCCGGCGGACAGCGCCAATCCGTTGCCTCGTGCAACTCGCTCCAGTGTCGGATCAGCGTTCACCGCTTGCGTGCTCCTGTACCGAATTCTCAACTTGAACAGAAAGGGAAAATCCTGCCACGCCAACGCCTTGTCGAAGGCGGCCTTAACCAGCCATAGTTGGTGCGGCCGGGCAAGCACACGATTCAGAAATTGTCAGACATTAAAATGACTTCCACCGAATTCCCAACCCTTGACGTCCGAATCGAGCGTTGGCCGATCGCCGGTTCCTTCACGATCAGCCGTGGCGCCAAGACAGAGGCCGTGACAGTCGTGGCGGAAGTCAGGCATGGCCACCTCGTCGGACGCGGCGAATGCGTGCCCTACCCGCGCTATGGCGAGACGCCGGAGGCAGCGCTTGCCGCGATCGAGGCCATGCGAGAGCAGATCAACCGCGGTCTCGATCGCCACAGCCTGCAGGCCGCGATGCCCGCGGGCGCCGCACGCAACGCGCTGGATTGCGCCCTGATCGATCTCGAGGCCAAGCGCGGCGAGGCGCGCGCCTGGAGCCTGCTCGGGCGGCCGGCGCCGCAGCCCTGCGTCACCGCCTATACCATCTCGCTTGGCTCGCCCGAGGCGATGGCGGCAGCCACCGCCAAGGCTGCGCACCGCCCGCTATTGAAGATCAAGCTCGGCGGCGAAGGCGATGCGGCGCGGATCGCGGCTGTGCGTGAGGCCGCACCGGCATCCGAGCTGATCGTCGATGCCAACGAGGCCTGGACCGAGGACAATCTGGAAGAGAACTTGCGTGCATGTGCAAGCGCCGGCGTCACTTTGGTCGAACAGCCG
>Ga0153954_1001554_pt1 | contig 11872 bp, 9 predicted proteins | sample TSFL038MetaG_FD_102277 | JGI IMG/M metagenome (GOLD analysis project Ga0153954, IMG submission 102277) | Attine ant fungus gardens microbial communities from Florida, USA - TSFL038 MetaG | ecosystem: Host-associated > Fungi > Mycelium > Unclassified | place: USA: Florida, Wekiwa Springs State... | reverse complement strand
CGCACCTCGCAGCCCCAGGTGTCGCTGGCGAGCGCGGCAAGCTCGGTCCGCGCGACCCATTCCAGCGTCTCGAACGCGAAACCGGGCGCATCGCCGCCGGGATAGCCGTCCCAGCTCCCTGCCTTGAGGCAGCGCTCCATCTGGCCGGTGCGCACGATCACGTAGTCGCCGCGCTTCATCGTCACGCCCTGCGCCTTGGCGGCGTTGTCGAGATCGGCGCAGGTGATGCCGTAGCCGTCGTCGAGGCATTCCTTGCCGAGCACGCGCGCCACGTCGAGGAAGACGCCGCGGCCCACCATCTTGTTCTTGGTCTTCTCGATCCCGCATTTCTGCGCGCCCGCCGACGTCACCTCACGGCAGTCGTAACCGTTCCACATATATTGCTCATAGAACACGTGGCCGAGCCCGTCCCACTGCGTGCCGCACTGAAGCGGCATGGTGACCATGTCATCAGCGGCGCGGATGCCGCGCTTGTCGAGCACGCCGGAATAGGCGTCGGTGCCGGTGCGCAGCATGGTATGGATCGGGTTGGTTCGCCCCATCGACGGATAGGTGCTCTTGGCACCCTGCGGGCCGGTATGGTCGAAATTGAGCGCGAGCGAGATCACCTTGCCTTTGCGCACCAACTGCGCGGCCGCGATGATGTCCTGCGGACTCGTATAGTTGAGCGTGCCGATCTCATCGTCCGGGCCCCACTTACCCCAGTTCTTGTATTTCTCCGCCGCATCGCGGAGGTCTTGGCGGGTGATCTTGTTGACGCTCATGACGTTTCCTTGTGTCGGGAGCCTTGCTTCGGGAGCTTCGTTTTCGGGGGCAGGGCGCGTGGCGCGCAATGCGGCGAGAGCGCGCGGGACCGCGCTCTTCGATCCGCCGCCCCGCGTGCGAGCGCCATCATAGCACCAAAGACGCTACGCGCGACAACGACGGGGGACCAACACCATGACCGCGATTTTTCGGCCATTCAGACTGCAGCTTCAGACCGCGACCTCGCCGTCTCGGCCTGCGGTGCGGTCGCCGGGGGGCGCCGCATGGGGAACCAATCGGTTCATGCCTTGTTGCAATATGGCTCGTTGCGATAGCGCGTTTCGCGGCTGCGTCACGTTGCTGGGACTGCCGCTATGGCACATCTCTGGGCCCGTAAATCGATTGCCCTGCTGGAGGCGGAAGCTGGCGAGCGGGGTGCCCAGGCTTCGATCACCCCACACGACGGCGTTGCACTCAAGCGATCGCTATCCGCCCTCGACCTGGTCGTCCTCGGAGTCGGCGCCATCATAGGCGCCGGCATTTTCGTGCTGACGGGGCACGCCGCGGCGGCAAATGCCGGGCCGGCCATCGCCGCGTCGTTCGCTCTCGGCGCAGTAGCCTGCGCCTTCGCCGGGCTTTGCTATGCGGAGATGGCCTCGATGGTGCCCGTTTCGGGCAGCGCCTACACGTACGCCTACGCGACCATGGGCGAGTTCGTAGCCTGGATCATAGGCTGGGACCTGATCCTGGAATACGCGGTCGGTGCTACCGCGGTGGCGATCGGGTGGTCGGGCTACGTCGTCAGCTTCCTCAAGGATCTCGGCGTCGCGATCCCCTCCGAATACGCCGGATCACCGCTGGCCTACGATGCCGCCAGCCGCACCTGGCATGCGACCGGCGCCCTCCTCAATGTGCCGGCGATGCTGGTGATCGTCGCGATCTCGACGCTGCTGGTGATCGGGGTGCGCGAATCGGCGCGCGTGAACGCCGTCATCGTCCTCATCAAGGTCTCGATCATCATCGTCTTCATTGCGACCGCTGCCTGGTTCGTCGACACCAATAACTGGGTCACGCCAGGCAATCCCGCGGGCGCCTTCATCCCTCCCAATGCCGGGCCGGGTCAATACGGCTGGAGCGGGCTCATCCGCGGCGCGGCAGTGGTGTTCTTTGCCTATATCGGCTTCGATGCCGTATCGACCGCCGCGCAGGAAGCCCACAATCCCCGGCGCGACGTGCCCATCGGCATTCTCGGCTCCTTGGCGATTTGCACCATCCTCTACATCGTCGTGAGCTTCGTCCTCACCGGCATCGTCCCTTATGACCGGCTCAACGTGCCCGACCCGATCGCAGTCGGCATCGATGCGATCGGGGTGTCTTGGTTGGCGCCCATCATCAAGCTCGGCGCCATCCTGGGCCTGACCTCGGTCATCCTCGTCCTGCTGCTCGGGCAACCCCGCATCTTTTACGCAATGGCGCGGGACGGCTTGCTGCCGGCGGCCGGATCGAAGGTGCATCCGCGCTTCCGCACGCCCTATATCACCACCATCGCCACGGGTGCCGTCGTGACGGTGATGGCGGGCCTCCTGCCGATAGGCCTGGTCGGCGAACTGGTCAGCATCGGCACCTTGTTCGCTTTCGCGATCGTCTGCGCAGGCGTGCTTGCGTTGCGCGCCGCGCAGCCCAATCTTCCGCGCCCGTTCAAGGCTCCCGCCGTCCATGTGGTCGCACCGGCCGGCGCTGCCTCGGCCTTGTTCCTCATGTTCGGCCTGCCGCTCGATACGTGGCTGCGCCTCGGAGGATGGCTCGCCATCGGACTGGCGATCTACGCGCTTTACGGCGCGCGGCACAGCCGCATCGGAAGCGCCGCCGGCCATCCTTCCCGCGCCTAGCGTCGTGACCCGCAACCCGCCCTCCATGAGCAATAATTAATCCGGCTCATGTCGAACACCGCGGAGTGACGACGCGTTACGCCATAACCGAAGGTCCGGAGAATCCCCATGAACAAATCCGTTCTCACGGCCGGCGCCGTTTTGCTCGCGATCGCCGGTGTCCCACCGCTCGCCATCGCGGCCACGGCCGCCGCGCCACCAGGCAGCACGGCCGGCCCCGCCAATGCCGGGCAATCAGACTCGTTCAAGCTCACGCAAGACGAGGTCCGCCGCATGCAAGATCAGATCAGGCGGGTCCAGCAGGCATTGAGCGAGAGGGGGTACCGCCCCGGCAGGACCGACGGAATCATCGGGCCTCGCACCACCCGAGCATTGCGCGCGTTCCAGCGGCAGCAAGGGATGGCGGCCACCGGGAGAATCGATCATCGAACCACCGCGGCGCTCGACGTTCCAGGTCTGCACAGCGGCACGGACGACACGCAGCCGTCCACCACCGGATCGAAATGAAGCGCGCAGCCCGATTGCCGCACCACCTGCCTCGCGTCTGCGGCACTGCGACGGAGTGAGCCCCGCCGGGCCCGGTCCGGATATATGGCGAGGCAGGTTGCGCGCTCATGCGCGTAACGTTGCGTGAGGCGCGCGGCGGCGCGCCCACGCCCGGTTTCGGTGGGCCGCGGCGGCGGGAACCACGCTGGGGATTACGCCGTTGGTTCCCACGATGAAGGCTGGGCTTGCCAGGGCGTGGCTGGGGCCTTTGTCGTCGGCGCGGCGATGCCATCGCTCGCCCAGCAGGCGCCGGCGAGAGTTGCGGAGCCTGACAACCGCAAGCGGCATCAACAACGCATGAGGGTAACATGTAAAGGAGTGACCAAATGATCGAACGGCGAAGAGAAGCGGTTCTAGACGGCTACAAACTGACGATCGGCGCATTCTTGTTCGTATCGCCGTGGCTTGCCGCCTCTACCCATGGGAACATGGGGAGGGACGCATGGATAGTCGGCGCACTTATTGCCGTGATCTCGTTTGCGGCGCTCATCGCATTCACCGAATGGCAGGAATGGATCGTTCTGGCGCTCGGCGCGTGGTTGGCCGCGTCGCCATGGATCCTGGGATTTCAAAGTGCGACGGCCATGAAGATCAACGTGGGCGCCGGGCTCCTCATCATATATCTGGCGGCCCTCGAGCTCTACCTTATCCACTTCCCGCCGTCACCGGAGCCGCATCACTAGGGGTGATTGTCCGCCTCGTCTGATCAGAGACGGTCACCCCTGCTGGAACATGCGTTCGAGGTCGGAGCGCCCCCTGCATTGTCAGGCAGGCGCCGCCAGACCTGACTTTGGCCGAACAAGGACAGCCCAATAAATCCGCGCACAGTCAGCTCCCTGCCGTCCGGGCTCAATCGCATCTCGGCGTTGTAGGTGGAGCCGTCCCGCGGGTCCAGGATCGTCCCGTTCCCATAGCTCAGGCCGTCCCGCTGCATGCCTTTGATGAAAGTCAATCCAAGGACCGGCGCGCCCTTCTGTTCGCCTTCGCATCCCGTGCAGAAGAATTTGCTCGGGTCCTCTCCTCGCTTCGGGAACATCTTGACGATCTGTCCCTGATAGGTTCCGTCGCAATCCACAATGCGAAACCATGCCTCCGGCTTCCCGGAATCGTCCACTTTCTGCCAAAGTCCGGCGGCCGTCGGTTCGGGCTGACGTGCTTGCGCCGGCCCCGGCGAGCTCGCGCACCAACTTGCGCACCAGACAGCCGTCACCACGATCGCCGGATATGCTGCAATCCTGCTCACCGATCACTCGCACTCTCATCCTCGCCGCGGCAACGCGTAAGCGCACGCCGGACCTTGGTCGGGAACGACTTTGCAGCCGCTTTCGTTCCGAGCCTTTGCCGGCGGTCCGATTGCGGACAGGGCACGTCGGAATCCGCGCGGCGACAACCCGCGTCGACGCGCTTCCATCGCTCACCGAGAAATGAGCGAACGGACGTCGCAGTCATCTGACGGCAAGCGTCCGCGGCAAATAGATCAAATACGCAGCGAGGCACGCTCGCTTGCACGATGAGGCTTGCCCCATGACCACCCCCAGGAGCACCCTTATGACCACCCCCGTGAGCCCCCCTGCTCCGGCGTCGGATCAATCGCAGAAACCGACGCGCCGCGACTTTCTGTACATTGCCACCACGACGGTGGGAGCCGTCGGGGCGATCGCCACCATCGTGCCGCTTATCAGCCAGATGAACCCCGATGCTGCGACCCTGGCCGCGGGCGGGCCGGTCGATGTCGATCTCAGCCACCTGCAGCCCGGGCAACAGATGCAGGTCCGCTGGCGCGGCCGTCCCATCTTCATCATCAGGCGTCCGGAAAGCCTGCTGCAGACCTTGCAAGATCCGAAGCTCGTGGATCAGCTCGCGGACCCGCAGTCCCGCGAGCTGCAACAGCCGCCCTATGCCCGCAACTGGCATCGCTCCGTGAAGCCGGAGTTCGCGGTGCTGGTGGGCATCTGCACCCACCTCGGGTGCATTCCGCAATTCTTTCCTCAGCCGAGCGCCAGCATGCCGACGTCGAACTGGCTCGGCGGATATTTCTGCCCCTGCCATGGATCAAAGTACGATCTCGCGGGACGCGTATTCAACGGCGTGCCGGCGCCTTACAATCTGCCGGTGCCGCCCTATCTCTTCGTGAGCGACACGGCGATCCGCGTCGGCGAGAACCCGCCGAACGTCAATTTCGACTTTTCGACGATCCTGCAGCTTTGAGGTCGCGCAGCGATCAAAACTGCAAGGTCTCGATCGCCTTCGCAACAAGCCTAGGGCCTGACGACGTTTGCCGGCTTTCTTTGTAGATTGGCAAGCTGCCCCGCGGCAGGCCTTTTGGCTTCGACCCTTGTCTTATGAGCGTCACTCGAGAGATGTTCCGCCGTTTCACGCAACAAGTCGATGGTCTGCAGCGTGACCTCCGCCTGCCGGGACGGGATCTGTATCCCGGCCTCCTGGAAGGCTTCCAGGATGGCGATCCTTAGATCAGCGGCCACGTTGCCGCCCGCGCGCAGATCGACAAAGGCGTAGAGCTTGAACGTGAGGCCGTCTACTCCAAAATCCTCAAAATCGAAGGACGGCGCAGGTAGTTTCAGGACACTGGGATGGTCCTGCGCGACCTTGAGCAGAATCGATTTGACCGCCCGCGGATCGGAGCCATTCGCAACCTTAACCGGGATCGCGATGCGACGCATGTTGTCGCGCAATGTCCAGTTCTTCACCTTCTCCGTGATGAAGTAGGAGTTCGGAATCACAACGCTCGCTCGCTCAAACGTCTCGACCTCGGTCGAACGAACGCTGATCTTGCGAACATAACCTTCTTCGCCTCCGACGACGACCAGGTCGCCGATCTTGATGGGGCGCTCAGCCAGAAGGATCAGGCCTGACACGAAATTGTTGACGATGCTTTGCAGACCGAAGCCGATACCGACGGAGAATGCGCCGGCCAGGATCGCGAGATTGGACAGGTTGAAGCCTGCGTAAGAGAAGGCCGCAATCGTTGCGATGACGACGCCGCCGTATCCCACTCCAACGCGAATCGAATCGCGGAGGCCGCCCGAAATACCCGCCGGCTTGAGCACCCGCTCATCGAGCCAGCTCTGGAAAAGTCGCGCGGAGCCATAGGCGAGCCCGAACACGATCACGGACGCGAGCAGCACCGCTATGGATATCTGGGTGTTGCCGACCCGGAAACCGAAGAAGAGCTGCTTGTACCAGTCGTAGACGTCCGGCCACGTATAGCCCCATTGGAGCAAAATAAGGGGCACGGATAGTAAGATCACAACAGCCTTGAGGAACAGGCCGATCGGCAGAAACAACTGTTCGTGCCGCCGATGTTGCTCACCTAGGCTTTGCTTGAGCCAGCGGCCTGTCGCTGCGCGGTCGTCGCCCAAGCCCTGCATCAGCCCATCGACCCACAGCAGCAGCAGGTAGGCAAACGCCATAATGGAGACGGTCACGACCAATTGTTGCGCGAGAAAACGAGCAAGCGCCAAGTACCCGGCAAGCGCCGACACGACGATCGCGGCGACTGCAATCCAAACAGGGACCCGCAGCACGGCGAGCAGCCGCGGTGAGAGGGTTCGGTCCTGGTGCTGCGCCTCCAGCGGCGTAAGAAGGATGGCAACAATGATGCCGGCCACAAGCAGGCTCGACGGAAGTGCGACCGCGACCGTCAGCGCAAAGGGGGCCTGCACCACGCGGGTGACCATGTAGAGCAATGTGGTCACGCCGTACACGATTGCGAGCGCCAGCAGGAGCCCGCAAATCCGACGTGCCGTGCGATCAGAGACGGGGATCAACCGCCAATGCGGCACCCTCGGTGCGAACGTGCTGATGACGAGCACGCTGACCGCGAGAACGATGATGATTGATTGCGCAGTCGAGTACAGCAGCCAATCGACACGTTCAGGCAATTGATGCGTTTCGGCGACGAGCCCGTAGAGGAAAGCGATCGGCACGACGACCGGCAATATCCACAGCAAGACGATGGCGCCCGCGACCGCAGTCCGCCGCCAGAAGGGCTGATCAACGTCCTCGGACGCATGGCGGCGCAACCGCCAGGTTCCGAAGGCGGCGGCAACAACGAGCCCGAGCAGGAGCAGTCCGGCTTCGAAAATGACGAACAACACGTCGTCCTGGTCGCCGAGACTGCCCCACCAGCCGGAGATGATGTCGCGAACGCGATGTGTGGCCAATGGGACATAGTCCGGCACTCTCGACCAGGTCGCAGACGAGTAGATGCCAGGGACCGGTTGGAACAGGCGCGTCGCAAAATTCTTTCGACGGATATCCTGGATGGTGTCGATGAGCCTGTCGATGCGCAGGTTGGCGGAGTCGATCTCTTTCTGACCTCCGGTCAACACTCCGAGGTAGTAGGTCCGGTCAGCCCGACTTCGTGCAACATCGTCCGGCTCGGTCGGTTGATCGGCGGCCGGTGCCGGCCCGAGCAGGCCCAATTGGTCCTTGGCGGCCGCGAGTGCAGGTTCAAGATGCGTGCGGAAGCTCTCGATCTCGCCGCGAACGCGCTGGAGCTCGTCACGGAAGCCGTTCAGCTCCGAATAGCGCAAACGCGGCTTTTGCAGGTCGCTTTCCAGGCGCGAAAGCTGCTGTTGCCAACTCGTGATCCTCTTCTCGATGTCAACGCCGACACTCTTGTTGGCACGTGCAACGATCTCGGCCGTGTTGATCGGAGCGGCAGGCGGTCTTGCCGGCTGCGCGGTGGCTTGCGCCCCCGAGGGAGCACCCGCCTGTGGAGCCACATCTGGATTGGGCGATTTCGGCGCCTGTGCGGTCTGAGCCTGAGCGCCGGCTACAATCAGCAGGGAAAAGAGGCTCAACGCCCAGCCTACGAACCACAGTCGACGGATCACCGGCTGCTCCCCCATATCCGATGGTAATTGCCCAATCCTGACGGTAGTTCCCCACGGCCGTCTCCGAAAAATTCATAGCCAGGCAATGAGTCAAATGTGCGATTTCGTGGTCAGCCACATACCGGGTTGATCGCGTTCTCCCGCTCGTCCTAAGGCTCCGCGCTTGACGGAGAGTCTGTCTGCAAGCGTTGAATGGCGTTGGCTGACAGCGGCGTGCCCGCGAGCTTGGCGGCATAGATCGCGGCGCCGATGCTCGGGGCGACGATCGGAGTCTCGAGGTGATAGCGTGCGGACAAGTCCGCGAGGCGCTGCCGCAGCGGGTCGAGGATCAAAGGCCCCGCATTGAAGACGCCGCCGGAGTAGGAGACCGCGACCGGCTCATCGGACGCGAAACCCAGCGCCTGCCGCACCGCGTCGATGACGGCCGAGAGCTCGCGCGCCGCATCGTCGAAGACGCGGACAGCAAGGGTGTCACCGTCTTGCGCGGCACGGGCAACGAGCTGCGACAGCGCGGCGATGGCGCCGCGGTCGCGCGCATTCAGGATCCTGGCACAGATGTCGAGGTCGCGGGTGAGGCCGAGCGCGGTCGTGAACGCCTTATGCAGCGGCCCCTTCGCCAGGCGGCCATCGCTCATGCGCGTGAACAGGTTGAGGCCCTGCACCGCGATCCAGTAGGCCGAGCCCTCGTCGCCGAAGACCTCGCCCCAGCCCCCGGCGCGCGCCGACGCGCCGCGCCGCTCGCCGTAGCCGATCGAGCCGGTGCCGGCGACGATGTTGATGCCGTCAGCCCCGCCGAGCGAGCCGGCCCAGGCGCAGACCATGTCGTTGCCGCATCGATAGCGGCGATGCCCGAGCAGCGGTCCCGGCAGCGCATCGAGCAGCGCCTGCGCCGCGCTGTCCTCGCCATACGCGGGAAGCCCGAAGAATGCATGGGTGACGGCATGGGGCTCGATCCCGGCTTGGTCGAACAGCGCGGCAAGCCCGGCCACCAATACGCGGCGCACCGCGTCGATCCCGAGCGCGACGTAGTAGGAGCTCGGCCCCTCGTGCGCGGCGAGGATATGGCCGTCGCCGTCCACCAACACGAAATGCGTCTTCGTCCCGCCGCCGTCGACACCCAGGAAGAGAGGCGCGCTCATGCGGGTCGCACTCATTGCGGTTCGCTCTTCCAGATCACCGGACGGCGTGAATGCGCACGCCTTGCACGACGCGGTTCACGGTGCCCGAGACGTTGGGGTTGTCCGGCGTGAGGCCGCGGCCGATCGATTCCTCGAATGCGTAGATCTGCGGCACGGCGATGAATGGAAACAGCAAATCGACATCCGGCGCGTCCGCCATGGCGGGCACCACGATGCGTTCGACGCCGGTCGGGATGCCATCGTCGCGGCCTGCGATCGCGAGCAGGCCGCCGGCCTTCCCATCACGCCGGACCTCTTCCAGCAGGTCGAGGTCGTAGCGGCGGGTATAGGCGTCGTTGGAGAGGAAGACCACGACCAGGGTGCGATCGTTGACGATGGTCTTGGGTCCGTGGCGGAAGCCCAGCGGAGAATCGAATGCCGCGATCATGCCGCCATCGGTGAGCTCAAGCAGCTTGAGCGCGGCCTCGCGCGCAAGCCCTTTGAACATATGGCTGCCGAGATAGACCACGCGGTCGTACCGCCTTGCGGCGAGCGCGCGCATCGCGGCTTTCTGCTCCACGATCACCGCCGCGACCGCGTCCGCCACCCGATCGATGCGGGGCGCCATGGCGCCGATTCCGGACAGTGCGGCGAGCGCCGCGTACATCATGCAGGTGAAGCTCGACGTCATGGCGAAGCTCTTGTCGTGCGTCTCTTCCGGGAGCAGCACTGTCATCCCGCCGCCCGCGGCCGCGACCTTGCGGGCGAGCGCGCCGTCCGGATTGCAGGTGATCACCAGGTGATGGATCTCGCGGACGAAGTCGTTGGCGAGATCGAACGCGGCAACACTCTCCGGACTGTTGCCGGAACGGGCGAACGACACCAGCAGCGTCGGCGTGTCAGTCTCGAAGTAGAGACGCGGTGCCGCCACGAGGTCGGTGGTCGCGATCGCCTCGACCCGGCACGGCAGCCTGGCGGCAAGATAGGGCGCGAGGCATTCACCGATGAAGGCCGATGTGCCGGCGCCAGTGAGGATCACGCGCGTGGCGGCGCATGCGAGCAACGGCTGCAGAAAGCTCTCGAGCGCATCCTTGTGACCTACGAGCACGGCTTGCGTCTTGCGCAGCATCGCCGGCTGCTGAGCGATCTCGCGTGCGGTCCACAGCGCACCGAGCTTCTGCAATTGCGCGTCGTCGCGGCCAAGTTCCGTCACGATGCGCTCCCTTTCCCGCCCGATACGGCGCGATGATAGCCGTCGAGCACCGCCCAGACATGCGCCATGGCGAGCTCGGCCGGGCTGCCGCCGATCAGGCCGTCCCTCACCGCCGCATGCGCGATCGGCAGATACTGGCTCACCAATGCCGGCGGCGGCGGACTATGGGCGAGGTTCGCGAACATCGTTTCGAGCGCGCGAGAGATCTCCGGATCAGGCCAGTAATAGCGGATCCGATCGCTCAGGCTGTACTGCAGGTCATAGTCGAGATCGGCTCCGCGCGCGTGATAGTACTTCGCCCAGTGCCGAGGCTCAGTCCTCATGCGCGCCATCACGATGTCACGGAAGCCCGACGCCCGATCGCGCATCCATTCGCGCTCGATCGCGTCGAGTCCCCAGAGCGCCTCGCGCAACGCAAAGGTGACACCGGGGCCGACCTTGAGGATCGCGAAATGGTCCCGCACCAGCGCGGCGAGCGCGGCCGGGGTCTGGTAGTCGGTCGAGTGCGCCTCGAATATCAGGCTGTCGTAATCCTCGATCATGCCGCTGAGCGCACGCGCGTTGGCAGGCACGTACGGAACCACCTTGCGATGGTCGAACTCGACGCCGGGCTGGACCACCACCGCGATCACGCGGGGCCAGGCGTCCGCCAGGCCGGCTCCGCCAAACACCGTTCGGTGCACGTCGATCGTCGCGCGCGCCGCATCGGGCGTGGTGACCGCGAGCGTGCCGAGCTCCTCCGCGGCGCCGCCCGGCACCGGGACCTCGGTGCCGATGACATAGACCGGCCGCTCGCCCCCGGCTTGGGCATATCCAGCTTGGGCATGGGAGCGTTCAGCCACCGCGCATAAGCGCGCAGCACGCCGCGCGACGGTCTCGTCGGGCAGCGGGGTCGGATCGTCCGCGCACGACATCGAGCAGTCGAGATGGATCTTGCGGAAGCCGGCGGCGACATAGTCGGCGATCAGCACCTCGGCGCGCGCCATCGCCGCTTCGGCCGGCATCGCCTGCCACGCATTGGGACCGAGATGGTCGCCGCCGAGCAGAATGCGGTCCCGTGCGAAGCCTGCGCGGTCGGCGATGCGGAAGACGAAATCGCGGAAGTCGGCCGGTTTCATGCCGGTATAGCCGCCGTCCTGGTTGACCTGGTTGGAGGTCGCCTCGACGAGCGCGAACGGCGCCCCCGCACGCTTGGCGTGGAAGAAGGTCGCCTCGATCACCAAGGGGTGCGCGGAGCAGACCGAATAGAGCCCGCACGGCTCACCCGACTTGTGCCGCGCGATCAGATCGAGGATGGCCTTCATGCAAACATCTCTTCGCTCACGACGCGTGGGGCCGCGGCGTTGGGTCGGCCGCGGCACCCTCCTCCGGTGTCAGCGCCAGCAGCAACGCGGCGATGCATGCGAGCACCAGCCCGACGAGCTTCAGCCGGCCCGGCAGGGCGCCGATGAGCACGAGGGAGATCACCGCCGTCATCAGCGGGGCGCCCGCATTGGTCAGCGG
>Ga0153954_1001553_pt1 | contig 11876 bp, 10 predicted proteins | sample TSFL038MetaG_FD_102277 | JGI IMG/M metagenome (GOLD analysis project Ga0153954, IMG submission 102277) | Attine ant fungus gardens microbial communities from Florida, USA - TSFL038 MetaG | ecosystem: Host-associated > Fungi > Mycelium > Unclassified | place: USA: Florida, Wekiwa Springs State... | reverse complement strand
TGCCACCCCTCGATACCATGGAGTAGAGGGACCGCTTGTGCCTGTAGACGTATCGCGTTTAACTTTCAGGGGGATCTGTCCGTTCAGGTAAAGGCTGTTTTCCTGTTGGTGTTTTAAAGCGGGCTTGACGTAGTTATCTTTAGAAGTGGTAGGAAGTTCACCAAAGCGGAATTTTTTTCCTTGTTTTTCGGACTCTTCTACAAATGTTTTGTAAGCTGGAACCGATTTTACTGTTGTTCGGTATGTACATACAGCGAGGACTTGAGAAGCCGTATCAATTGTTTTTTCTCTCAGTTGAAGGCTGAAGCGGAGGCGTAGGAGGCTCCACGAACTGTTAGTAATATGGACAAAATTCCGCCAAAAGACTGTTTTGATCCGGTCTGTGACATTATGAAGAGAACGGCTGGTGATCGAAGGCTTATAAGTTTTTTTGTCTGCGCTTTGATAAACCCTGTCTTGCTCGTCTTGTTTTTTCTGTAAAATTTTGCTTAAACCATTGATTGTGGAGATGAGCGTTTCATTCTCAATTTTGTTATGGAGTTTCTGGTGGGAAGGTAGTTGACTATTTAGCCATTTCACAGCGCTCTTTTTGTTGAGATAAACAGTTTTGTGTTTAAGCGTTGTGGCATCTTCTACCTTTACAGCAACAGTCGAATGGAAGAAACTTTCGAAATAGGTGTGATAGGCGATACCCAATTTTCCAAATTCCCCTCTGGGGTTTGTTTTCAACAAAGCCTTATTAGTTGGGTCGAAAAAACCGACACGTTTGCCATAACTCATGGTGGCTCCGTGATTGAACGAAAGGATTGTATAGTCAATGGCGCGAAGGTTTTCTATTGTGGACATAATTACCTATTTGTTTGTTAGTTTTTTAATATAGGTAAATTATATCTTTTTATTATTAAGAAAGGATAAATAATTAATAATTTTAAAGAAAAAGAATCATTGGGATGAAACTCTACGTCTAGCAACTTCCATTAAACAGGGGACTGTTACAGCCTCATTGATATTGCGTAAACTCAGAAGTTACCCGCGTCAGAATGGCTTAGAAATGGCATTAAGAGAAATTGGGCGAATTGAACGCACTTTTTGGAACTGTATGCTTACTCAGTCAAAGTCTCCACGATTTGGAAATGGTTGCCATCGGGGTCGACCATCATTTGCAGCTTGACATGCCCGGGGATCACTATCATTTCCCCTTTTTTGCGCACCCCTCTTTGGATCATTTCGGCGACCCTCGTTTCGATCTCGTCAACCGACAGGGTGATCACGCCATTTTGCCCAGGTAAAATCGTTTCCATTTCCGATTGCTGCGCAATTCCGAGCATAGCGCCCCCATCCTTGCCAGTTAGTTCCGCCCAACCATACTTTTCTTCGAAGGTGAGCAGCTTCATTCCCACCGATTGGGTGTAAAATTTGATCGCGTTGTGAATATCTTTCACCACAATCCATACTAAATTGAGCCCTTTAACAGCCATGATACCCTCCTCAGGAAGAGGCATCAGTTTAATGCCCTTTTAAATTTTCGGCAAAGAGTTCAATTAAGGCTTTATTGAAAGCAGGAATGTCGTCTGGTTTGCGACTGGTGACCAATTTACCATCGCGTACCACCTCTTGATCTACCCACTTGGCGCCGGCATTGGTTAAATCTGCTTTCAAGGAAAGGTAAGAGGTCATTTTCTTGTTCTTGACCAGTTCGGCATTAATCAAGAGCCAGGGACCGTGACAAATGGCTCCTATTGGCTTATTTGCAAAGCTTTTGGCAAACTGGACCGCTTTCTCATCGATACGCAATTTATCGGGATTCGCGACACCTCCAGGAAGGACCAGCGCATCAAAATCTTCTGGCTTTGCGCTAGCGAGAGGGACATCCACTTTAAAATCATCTTTGGGTTTATCGTGATCCCACCCCTTCACTGTTCCATTCACGGGTGAAACGATCTGGACGGTTGCACCTGCTTTTTCCAAAGCCTCTTTTGGTTTCTCCAACTCCACCTGTTCAAAGGCGTTGGTTACCAGCATTGCGACCCGAAATCCCTTTAAGTTTACTTGAGTCATATTCTCTCCGTGTTTGTATTTATATCTATCACATAGGATTGATCAGTCGAAAAATCAAGTTAAAACCCAACTTGAGTTTAAAGTTTATTTCGTATTCCGTTTGTTATAAGATGTTTTCACAAAACAGGAGGTCATCGAGATGAAACGGAATTGGGCGCTGATCACCGTCTTTTTTACGATCTTCTTAGACTTCTTTAATTTGGGGCTGATCTATCCTTTATTTACCTCCCTAATCTTTGAGGGGAATGGGGGGTTGATTGCGGCAGATGCTTCTGTGTTTTACAAAAACACCCTGTTTGGTTTTCTGATTGCTGCCTTTCCCCTCGGACAATTTGTGGGGGCTCCTTTCATTGGCTACCTATCAGACCAACAGGGTCGGCGCAAACTTTTGCTCTTATCTTTGATAGGAACTGCTACAACTCTTTTCACTTGTGGTGTGGGGGTCTTTTTGGGAAGCTTGCTGCTTCTATTCCTCGGACGCCTGGCAGGAGGTCTGATGGCCGGCAATTTGACCATTGCTTATGCCTCTTTAGCCGATTTTTCAGCCGAAGAAGAAAAAGTGCGCAACTTCGCCCTCATTCCGTTGGCGATGGGGGTGGGCTTTTCTTTTGGACCCTATCTGGCGGGGATTTTGGCCAATCCGGAAACCCATGCGCTGGCAGGACCCACATTGCCCTTTTTAGTGGCCACCTTTTTTGCCTTTGTCAACTTAGCTTTGGCTTATTGGCTCTTTCCAGAGACCTTTATCGCGATCAAAACAGAAGCGACACGCCCTTTTTCAAATAGCCTCATCAAGCTCTGTGAGGCCTTTAAACAGCCAACTTTACGCCCCTATTTGTGGATTTTATTTTTGATGATTTCAGCGAATATGGTCTACGTGCAGTTTGTAGGCCCTTTTGCAATCGAGCGATTCGATTTTGATGTGACCCAGGTGGGCTATATTTACGCCAATGTCGGCGTTACGATCGCTCTCGGGCACTTGTTTTTGACGCGTAGGCTGGCTGGCCGTTTTGTGCCGGAACGAGCTTTGAAGGGGAGCTTGCTTTTGTTGGGATTGCTAATTGCCCTTTCGTTGTTTTCCTTTAGCCCGTGGATTTTGCACGGGCTAACCACCCTGATCTTACTCGCTTGCGCCGTAGCTTATACCAATGCCATGGCGCTCGTCTCCAATCGCGCGGAGAAAGATCAGCAAGGGGAGATTATGGGGGTGGCCGTGGCGATTCAATCCTGTGCAGAATTTCTACCCGCAGCTCTATTAGGGCTAATCGCGTTTATTTCTGAAATGGTTCCCCTTGCTGTTGCGGCTCTCTTTGCCCTCTGGGGGTACTGGCTTTTGGTCTCACTCAAGAAGAAAGTGATTTCGATCCATGAAGGGGTGCGCGATCTGTTTTAAGTCAATTTAGAGCCAGTTGCAGAAGTAAAGTGCCCTAGATTTCTGCAATTGGCTCTTTAGAACATTTTGCGCGGAAGAGAGAAATAAACTATCAGCTGCGCCACTAAATCGATCCCTCCTGATAGGTTCTTGCCAGCAAAAGGACCGAAGCGTATGTTAAAAGCGCTAAACGGTTCAAACAAGGAGGGGCGATGCGATCTTTAGTCAAAAAACTGATCTTATGTGCGATTCCATTCGTGGATTCAACGATTGCGTGGAGCATCGATTCCTTTTCTACCTATGAGAGCGCCGAATTTTATCACGACCATGCTTGGCAGCAATGGCAGGTTGCTTGTGATGGGCTCAACATGTATTCTTTCAACGGCAATGAAGCGGTCATCGAGATTGGCTGCCGGGGAGGGCGGGTTGCAGCCAATGTGGCGGGGCGTGTTCCGCGCGGAATCGTAGTTGCGACAGAAATGAGAGGGGCTGGCGCGATCGCCTTTGCCAGCAAAAATTATCCCCAAAAGCTTTATCCTAACCTCACCTTTTTCGAAGGGGATTTTCTCCAGTCGCCCTACAGAAACTCATTCGATTTGGCGATCTCTTTCTCGGCGCTGCATTGGTATCCCGATCAACGCCCCATTTTGCGTAAAATTTATCAGGCCCTTAAGCCGCAAGGACAAATCCTGTTCACCATCCCTGCCAAACCCCGTCCAGAAATGGAGGCTCTTTTTGACGAATTACTTCACATGGAGGCCTGGCAGCCCTATTTTGCCAATTACGTGCATCCGCGGCGCAAATTTACACCCGATGAATACCGCGGACTCTTAAAAGAGGTGGGCTTTACCCCTTTCACTGCAAGCTTGCGCGAGGGGCACTATTCTTTTGAAAATAAACGCGCACTCATCGATTGGTTCCGCGCCTTTTCCCCCATGCTTGATAAAGTCCCTGAAGATAAGCGGGAAGAATTCTTGGCTGATTTCGCCAATCTTTACGCCAAACGCTTTCCCATGTCGGTGGATGGTCATCTCCCGTTTGTGCAAGATGAGCTTTTTATCCAGGCGATCAAATAATTACTCTAATTTGTTTTAGAGCTTCCGTTTGTTTTTAGGTAATGGAAATGTAACATTTTTACAATTTTTTTTCTTATTAGAAAAGTGCTACAGTTTTTACTGAATTATGGCGCTGGGCGGAAGAGAGCAGGATCGAGAAAGCCTAAGTGAGCGAAAATTTGGAGGCTTTTGAGGAGACGGGGAGGGGGTGGCTGCAGGGGACGGCAACGCCCGATCAGTTGGGGCAGGAATTCCAAGGGGGCGGTCAGCTTGCCTTCAGTGAATTTTTGGGCAATGGTTTCAATCAGGTTGAAGAGAGGGGCGAAGGAGCGGATCGAACGCCTCGTGCGAATGTAGAGGGAGAGGCGCCACTCCAGTTGCTTTTGTGTCAGAAGATCGAGGCGCAAAAGGATTTCTATCAAATCTTCAGCGTGCTCGTGATATTCACAAAATGGCCTGCCGTCTTCGTGGGTAAAAAGCGCAAGCGTCGTTTCGCTCCAGCGCCCTTTCAGCAAAGCGAGCGCACGCCAGGTGGAGGCATTACTCTTATGAAGGCGATCGAGTGAAAAAGGGGCAGAAATGGACAACGTTTCTGGAAGATAGTGGGCCACTAGAGCAAATTCCAAAAGATCTTTTTCAGGAATTGTGTTTGATTGGAAGCCCTTTGCCCTGAAAGCCAAGAGCTCGCGCATTTCGGGAATAAGGGGCGCGTGAGGATGGCGGTAAGTCACATGCACAAAAAATTGCGCAACAGCTTGTTCTTGTTGTGGATTGGCTATCCACGTCGCAAGCCATTCCTTTTGAATGAGAGGCCACAACGCGAAAAATTCGTCTACGTCAATGAATGCGTGGAGGATGCGCCAATATTCATTCACAAAGCCAAGTTGCGCTGGCACATGGTATGCGCATAGCAACTCCTTTAAAAAAGGCATGTATGCCATCGAAAATTGGTGAGCGCGGTTCAAAGAAAATGCGTGGATGGCGTCTAAGCAAACTTTTTGATTGAGGAGTGTTAAATTAGCGCAACGAACTTTTCCTAAAAGGGGAATTAGGCAACGCTCAAAATCGGGAAGAGGCACATTATCGCCTTTGGCTTGTTCAACAAGTTCGGCTAAAGGTTTCAAAGCATCGAGGAAGCGTGGGTGAAAGGGGCGAGCATTTAATGTTTCAAGCAAAAGCAAAGCCCAATCCAGGGGAGTTTCTATGGTTTTTGAGTGGAGAGATGCGGCATCTCTCAAAAAAGAGGCGCATTCCGCAGGTTGAAGGATCGCAAATTGGATAAAAACTTCGCGCGCTTCAGCGTGTTTTTGGTCTACAGATAACTGATAAAGCAAAGGAGCAAAATAATCTCTTACCGAAAGTCTGAACTCGCGTAATTCATTCCACTTTTGAAGGATCGCCATACGTGTCATTGTGTCAAATATGTGGAAATCGTCACGAATATTGATTTGACCTCGGAATCTTTCACAAACTGCGGCAATAGCATTAATGCCCCCTTCCGGATAAGAAGGAATTTTACCTGCAAACGCCAGCCTCATCACATTTTGTAGAGGCAATCGAGAAAGCTTTTCATAATGTGCAAATAACAGCGCTTCAACCTCTTTGATGAGCATCGGGCTTTTTAAAATATCAAAGACGAGTTGATCAATATTAAAATATGAGAAAGCTTCACGCCTTGCTTGAGCTTGCAACAAGGGCAACAGTTTGCGTTGAGCTCGGACAGCTTTTTCCTCCTCAGACCCGTCTTGCTCAAAATGAGATTGGGTACACTTTTGTACGAGAGTGGCAACGAATTCCCAATCCACCGGCTCATGACGCGCGGCTTGGTTTGACTGTGCCCTAGTGTCACTTTCGGGTTTCCGCTTGCTCGAATGCGCTTCCGCCATGATAGCATCGCCTTGCACCCTGCTTGTAGATTGCATTTCCCTTGCCTATATCCTTAGAGGTTGTTAGCCACTTGTTCCAGTCGTCGAGTCAACACTGTACCATCTTGATCTTAAAGCCGGCGGAATTGGGATTACCGCAGGGAAAGTTTCACGGTCCATTGGCCCTAAAATAGAAGCAAAGGGGGGAAGGATCGGGGTTGTTGCACTCGGCGTTGAAAGAGAAGAAGCTGGAGGGACGGGAAGAGGATGCCATTGCAGAGCGGCAGCTGTTTTGGGATGTTTTGAAATCGGCGCTAGAGGTGTCCTCTGGAGTGATTTGGGTTCGGGTTTAGCAGTCAAGGAAGAAAGCGCGACTTTACCAATGAAAGGTGCACCGATCGGTTTGGCGATTTTAGGCGTTAATTTTCCCTGCGAAGAAGGGTTTTTTTTGCGTGAACGTGGTTTGCGCGGCTTTGCTTTGGATTCAGGTGCTTGCTGAGAGGAAGTAAACACCACTTTATGGAAGAAAACTGTAGAGATCGGTTTGGCGGTTGTTGGTTCGCATTCGAAAGATCTTTCTCCAAGAAACTTTTTCGGTTTTGAATCTTGCTTTTCACCTGGAGTTAGGGGATCACTGAAGCGGGCTGCTGCTGTGGCGACGGTCGACGACATTGGAGCTTGCACAGTAGGGGGGGCTTGCAACTTTTGAGGTGTGATTGGCTGGGCACTACACGCATCGGCAAGTAAATGCAAATTTAAATGGGATTCGCTAGATGGAACGGAAAACATTTTAATCCTAAATTAATTTAAAAAACGTAAAAATAATATCATTATTAAAAAAATAGAGCAAGCTAATTATAGCTGTTTTTCTGAAAAAGAATGATAACATTCAAATTATAATATATAATTTGTAATTTGAAGTTATCAGCTAAGAATTACCCTTCAAGTAGTTTGGAAGCGAGTTCGTTAGCAAGCTTTCCATCCACGCTGTTGTTGATCCGCATGATCGCTTTCATGACGAGCCCCATCTCCTTTTTGCTCTTTGCGCCCGATTCGGCAATGGCTTGCTCAACGATCTTGCGCGTTTCCTCCAAAGAAAGTGCCTTGGGAAGAAACTCTTTAACGATCTCAATTTCCCCTTTTAATTTATCAGCCATTTCGGTGCGGCCGGCGGCTGTAAATTGCTCGAGAGCCTCTTGGAGGTTGCCTAGATAGGTTTTGAAGAGTTTGACGACGTCGGCATCGGAAAGATTGCCTCGCGCGTCCACTGTCAAGATTTTTGATTTGAGCATACGTAGCGTATCCAGTCGCAATTGTTCCTTGCTCTTCATTGCATCTTTGATCCCTTGATTAATCTGTTCAAAAAGGGTCATGGCATTGCCTCCCGTTATAAGTGAGCCGCTAAAATACTGCATCAGGGGTATGCCTGTCAAGCATTGCTCAAAACGATCGATTTAGAGGATATTGCTCGTTGTTAATGTTTGGCTCCCCTTTCGATTAACTTCCCTGAGTTTGCTCTCAAAATGACCAAAAAATCAATCGAATGGCATTAATTGGATAGGTTCTTGTAGCTATTTAAATTAATATAAAGTATCATTTTCTAAAATATCACTAAGGATACAATGTCATTTCAAAATTTAGGTTTAAGACCAGAACTTCTAAAAGCAATTCAAGATGAAGGGTATACAGAAGCGACCCCCATTCAACTCCAGGCCATACCAGCCATCCTTAAAGGATCGGATCTCTTAGCTGGAGCACAAACCGGTACAGGTAAAACAGCCGGCTTTACATTACCCCTACTCCAGCGGTTGACTTTCAATCAGAAGAGGGGAGCGGTGCGCGCCTTGATTTTGACCCCCACGCGCGAGTTAGCTGCTCAGGTAGGAGATAGCGTGCGTGTATACGGCAAGTATCTGCCCTTTAGAAGCCAGGTGGTCTTTGGAGGAGTTAATATCAATAGCCAAATCAGGCGCCTCAAGAGCGGCTGCGACATCTTGATTGCGACTCCAGGTCGTTTATTAGACTTAGTCGGGCAAAGAGCACTCGATCTTTCCAAGATTGAGATTTTGGTATTAGACGAGGCTGACAGAATGCTCGATATGGGCTTTATTCACGACATTAAGAAAATAATTGGCTTGCTGCCCAAAAATCGGCAAAACATGATGTTTTCTGCGACCTTTTCAGACCCGATCAAAAATTTAGCCTATGGACTTTTGAATTCGCCCCAAACCATTGAAGTCGCGCGCAATAATACCCCGACCGAATTGGTTTCCCAAGTTGTCTACAAAGTTGATAATAAACGCAAAACTGAGCTTTTGTCCCACCTGATCGCCAGCCAAAAATGGGGGCAAACGCTGGTGTTTACCCGCACCAAACATGGCGCTAACAGGCTATCTCAGCATCTTTCTGATGCAGGGATCACCTCTGATGCCATCCACGGGAACAAATCCCAGGCAGCCCGCACCAAGGCCCTCCAAGACTTCAAAAAAGGGTTTGTGCAAGTGTTAGTCGCTACCGACATTGCTGCCCGTGGCATCGATATCGATCACCTACCTCATGTCGTTAATTTCGAGCTTCCTAACGTTCCCGAAGATTACGTGCACCGGATCGGACGGACTGGAAGAGCTGGCCAGACGGGTCAAGCTTACTCTCTCGTTTGCATCGACGAAGATAAATTGCTCCTCGATATTGAACGGTTGCTTAAAACAAAGATTCCCGCGCTCATCGAAACCAATTTTGAGCCCGATCCAAGTATTCCAGCGCAGCCGATCCTCAATGGACGCAAGGGCCGTCAATTCCGGCCTCAAGCGCCAAGACGTCCACGTGGTCCATCTTCTAAGCCTCAATCTCAAGGCAGACAGGGTCATGGTAGGGGTAGATAACAGGGGAGTAAAGTTTTACCTTACTCCCCCGAGGCCGTTTAGGCAGACAAGATGCCTTAAGTCATTTCAACTATTCGCATGCTGTGCAAGATGGGACCGTAGGCTCAGGTGTTGCGCCAGGGAAGGTGCGTGCAAAGAAGAGCGATGTTGGGCCGCAAGGTACGCAGAATTGGAACAAGCGGTTACCAAATTCTTTATATTCATAGATGTACCAAGCTGCTCCACGAGGACCTTTATCGAGCCATCTCCAGGTCACTTCAAAATTACTTAAAGTCAACTGTTCATATGGCGCTGCAGGGTTGAGAGATGCCCATTCTCCACCGCCAGCGATCATTCTCGCTTTTTTGCAACCATCGGGTTTTACAACCAAATTTGTCGCAAAATGTTGGCTCCAACCATTGAAAAATTCAGTGGCAAACGCTGTATAGCCTGCTCTAATTGCAGGTACGTTTGGGAATGAAGTCGTTCCGCCAATAGTGTTAAATTCAAATACCTTGAAATTGGGGTCCAGATAGGCAGTAAAGTGATCTAATGCCTTGTTCAGGTCCTTAGTAGGCCCATGACCGGCCTGTTTTACACGCGAAGTACAATCTTGAAACTTATAGAATTCCTGCGTGATTTCTACGATGATGTCAGTATCGCTTTTATGGCACTTTGCCGAGACACTCGCTGCAGTCAAAGTGGCCATCATGATGCTTACAAAAAATAAAATGCGGTTCATATAAATCTCCGTTTTGAGTGAACACGCCCTTCTTCCTATACTTTTTTTAAAAAAAAGACAAATGATATTTTTGGAGGCAATTTTAGCCTGGAAAAAATTAGACTAAAGAGACTCAAGAGTGAAGTCGGTGATTGAAAGGGGCGGTAGGGTGCCGTAGAAATGGCAGAGGGCCTGGCGAAAAGTTGCGGCGCGTGTGGGAAGCCCTTGTTCACAGTAGACCTTCACTTGGTTGTGAACGGCTGCTTTAAAGGCTTCGGTGTTGGACTCAGAGCCGTTGAGGTTATCGATGCTGACGCGAAAGCGGAAAGCGGCGGCTTGGGACAGGATCCATTCCAAGGCTTGCGGCTTTACCTCTACACTTTGAAAGACTTCCTGTTGCTCGGCTGTGCGCCCATCTGGATGATACCAATAGCCAAAATCGACTAATTTGCGTCGCGCTTCACCGGCAATCAACCAATGAGAGCTCTCATGCAAGGCGCTGGCAAAATATCCATGCGCAAAGTGGAGTTCATGATGAGGTCGTTGTTCATCCGCCGGGAGATAAATAGGTTCATCACCCCCTTTTACAAGCCGCGTATTATAGGTCTCAAAGAAACAATCATTAAAAAGGGCGATAATATCTTCAATGTGGTGCAAGTGAAGCTCCTTTTGACAACATAAAGTTTAACTTGCAGCGGCAAAGAATGCAATCTCACTTAATCCAATGTTTAAACGCAATGCAGGGACACCTATTTCCAGAAATTTTTGATACATTCTTGTTTTAAAAATTTCCGATCAGGCCTTGATGGCTATAATGTCTCTTTTGATCTGCTCAATGATAGCCTGGATAAGACGCACTTTTTCATCCGTTATGACAGTCCAATCTTGGGTTAGTTTTATGATTCTTTCTCGCGCCTCTAGGGGGAGATCTTCTTTACCCAATCCCATAATTGTCTTCATTTGGCTTTCTAGTTGAAGGCTTAAGTCACCAATTTCCTGAACCGTTTTTGCTTGGCGATATTGACTCAGCAAATCGTTAAATTCCGTTATCGACTTTAAAAGAGCCGAATTAACAGAAGAGGCGGGCGAGACTTCTTGCACTTTCAATGTTTGAAAGAGCGCCTCCACTTCGTCACTCCAGCTAGGCATGCCTTTGAAGATATTTGTGTGATCACCCCTTTCTTCTGCAGCCAAATACAGCGCGTGGGCATCTTTAAGCGCTTCTTCTAAAAAAGGGAGGAGTCGGGGATGGGGTTTGCTTTTAGGGAAAGCTGTGAGAAGCCAATCGACTAGCGTAGAATTATCAGACCTTTCTAGAGTGGAAGCCAGATAGTCGGCAGCGGTTTCGCGCATATTATTGCGCAGTTGTTCATCGGAAAAGTACTCAGGGCCAAAGCCTTCTTTTTTATAACGAGCTAAGTGGTGCTCTTCATATTGGTGATACCCCCACGCTTTTTGAAAGCCTGCCTTATCGGCTTCTTGGAGCCCTCCTTTAAAGTAGCGTGCATACCCTTCAAATTGTTCAGCGCTGAGTTTGCTCAAATCGTGCCGGAGCAGTTGCTCAGCAGGGCATCCCAAGGCGATGCCAAATTGGTAGACATGTTGCCGATGGAGAATGAGTTCGGTCACAAAGAAGTACATCTGCCGGGCCACTTCAACATCCATCTTTTTAACGTTCGCAATCCCTTTTTCATAGCTTGCTAAAAGGGCATTCCTTTCGTCCATAGTTAGATTGGCTCCATCCAGAATTTGACTCACAGCCGAATGGGTTTCTTCTAACAAAAATTGGGTGAGCTTGTGAGCATCTTGCGGTGATAATTGCGCCGCGAAGGCTTGAAATTCTTCAATTTTTCTTTGTTGTTGAGTTTTGCTCATCAGATGATCTTGGGCAGCTTCATCCAGGATCCATTCAAGAGCGAGAAGGGTAGGCCCACTGGGAGTACT
>Ga0153954_1001552_pt1 | contig 11881 bp, 10 predicted proteins | sample TSFL038MetaG_FD_102277 | JGI IMG/M metagenome (GOLD analysis project Ga0153954, IMG submission 102277) | Attine ant fungus gardens microbial communities from Florida, USA - TSFL038 MetaG | ecosystem: Host-associated > Fungi > Mycelium > Unclassified | place: USA: Florida, Wekiwa Springs State... | reverse complement strand
GTCACCCTCAAGGCGCGCCGGCGCGGGGTCGGCGCGGCGCTTCTGGCCAATCACCTGCCGGCGCTGGCGGCGGCCGGGGTCCGATCCCTATTTTTGGAGGTCGAGGCGGGCAATAAAGCCGCCATTCGCCTCTATGAGAGCTTCGGCTTCCGCCAGGTGGGTGAGCGCAAGGCCTATTACCGCGCCGCCAACGGCGGCCGCGCCACCGCCCTGGTTTTACGCCGGGATCTTTTTTAGCGGCGTGGCGGCCAAAGCGAATCCGGGTTAAAAGGAGCGACTGGCGCCGCCCATTGGCCGCCTGCGAGGACCATGACCGAAACGATCGATTTGCCTGTCGAGGCGGCACCTGAGCCGCAAACCGCCGCGCCGCGCCGCAAGCTGTTCATCAAGTCATATGGCTGTCAGATGAATGCTTACGATGCGCAGAAAATGACCGATTTGCTGGCGCCTGCGGGCTTCGACGAAACCCAGAACTTGGACGACGCGGACCTCGTCATTCTCAACACCTGCCATATCCGCGAGCGGGCGGCGGAGAAGATTTTCTCCGAGCTCGGCAAGGTGCGCGAAGTCAAGACCGCGCGTCGCGCTAGAGGCCGCACGACCCAGGTTGTCGTCGCCGGCTGCGTCGCCCAGGCCGAAGGCGGCGAAATCGTGCGCCGCCAGAAAGCCGTCGATCTCGTCGTCGGCCCGCAGAATTATCATCACCTGCCCGAACTTCTGCGCCGCGCCGAAGTCGCGCCGGTGATCGACACGGACTTCCCGGTCGAGGACAAGTTCGATTTTCTCGTCAAGGCGCCGCGCCACGTCACGCAGGCACGCGGCGTTGCCGCCTTCGTCACCGTGCAGGAGGGCTGCGACAAGTTCTGCACCTTCTGCGTCGTGCCTTATACGCGCGGCGCGGAAGTCTCGCGCCCGGTCGAGAAGATCGTTGCCGAGGTCGCGGACCTCGCCGAGGCGGGCGTGCGCGAGATCACGCTGCTCGGCCAGAACGTCAATGCCTATCACGGGGATGGACCGGACGGGCGCGTCTGGTCGCTGGCCAAGCTCTGCGCCCGGCTCGCCGAAGTGCCGGGGATTGCGCGGCTGCGCTATATGACGAGCCATCCGAACGACATGGACGCCGATCTCATCGCCGCGCATCGCGATCTGCCGGCGCTGATGCCCTATCTGCATCTGCCGGTGCAATCGGGCGCCGATGCGATCCTTGCCAGCATGAATCGCAAGCATGACCTCGCCGCCTATCGCGACATCGTGCGGCGGCTTCGCGATGCCTGCCCCGACATTGCCCTCTCGTCCGATTTCATCGTCGGCTTCCCCGGCGAAAGCGATGCTGATTTCGACGCGACGCTGGACCTCGTCCGCGAGATCACCTTCGCCAGCGCCTTTTCGTTCAAATATTCGCCACGGCCCGGCACCCCCGGCGCTGAAATGGCCGATCAAGTGCCCGATGCGGTGAAGGTCGCGCGGCTCGCCGTGCTGCAGGAGCTGCTTGATGCGCAGCGGCTTGCCTTCCACCAGAGCCTGGTTGGCAGAACTCTTGCTGTCCTGTTCGAGAAAAATGGGCGCCATGCCGGGCAAATCGCCGGCCGGTCACCCTATCTACAACCTGTTCAGGTCGAGGCGCCGGAGGCGCTGATCGGCCAAATTCTGCCGGTCGAGATCACCGGCTTGGCGTCGAATTCTTTATTTGGGCGCCTGGTGCCCGAGGAGACACAGAGGCTTTGAGACCATCTGACCGTTCGATGTCGCTCCGCGGCGATTCCACGCCAGTCCCCTTGGCGCCCGAGGCGCCGACGCAAGTGACCCTGGCCTTCGATGACAATAAGCACGCTTCGCTGCTCTTCGGTCTCTACGATCAGAACCTCGCCAAGGTCGAACGCAAGCTCGGCGTCGTCGCCAATGCGCTTGGCAATCAGGTCACGATCAAAGGGCCGCCGGATGCCTGCGAACAGGCGCGCGAAGTGCTCGAAACGCTCTATGCCCGCGTCAAGCTCGGTCAAGCGGTCGGCCCCGGCGATGTCGACGGCGCCATCGAGGAACGCGCGCTGCAAGGCTCGCTATTCCCCAATGCCGATATTGCCCGCACGCATTTCGAGCAGATCAGCACCCGGCGGCGCGGCGTGGTCCGCGCCCGCAATGCGGCGCAGGACCTTTATATCCGCTGCCTGAAACGCCAGGAGCTCTGCTTCGCCGAAGGCCCGGCCGGAACCGGCAAGACCTGGCTCGCCGTCGGCTATGCCGTCTCGCTGCTGGAGCAAGGCATCGTCGAACGGCTCATTCTCTCGCGCCCGGCAGTCGAAGCCGGCGAGCGGCTCGGCTTCCTGCCCGGCGACATGCGCGAAAAGGTCGATCCTTATCTGCGGCCGATCTTCGATGCGCTCAACGATTTCATGGACCCGCGCATGGTCGAACGCGGCATGCAGACCGGCATGATCGAGGTGGCGCCGCTGGCCTTCATGCGCGGCCGCACTTTGACCAATGCCTGCGTGCTGCTCGACGAGGCGCAGAACACGACCTCGGTGCAGATGAAAATGTTCCTGACCCGGCTCGGCGAAGGCTCGCGCATGATCGTCACCGGCGATCCGTCGCAGATCGATCTGCCGCCCGGACAGATTTCCGGCCTTGGCGAAGCGATTGGCCTCCTCGCCAATCTCGAAGGCGTCGGCCATATCCGCTTCGCCGACAGCGATGTCGTGCGCCACGATCTCGTCCGCCGGATCGTCACCGCCTACGAGGCGCGGTCGCGCACGCCGGCGCTTGAGGGAAAGCCGCGGCGATGAGCGAACCTCCGTTAATCGATTGCGTCGTCGAAGGTGCGCTTTGGGAAAATGCGCCCGACGTTCCCGGCTGGGTGGCGGCGGCCATCGGCGAAGCGATCCTGAAATCGGGCGTCAAATTGAAGCCCGGCGTCGAGATCAGCATTCTGCTGACGGATGATGAATCGATTCAAAAGCTCAACGCGCAATGGCGCGGCAAGGACCAGGCGACCAATGTTCTCTCCTTCCCCGCGCCGGGCAAAGTCGAGACGCGGCCGTCGCTCGGCGACATTGCCATCGCCTATGAGACTTGTGCGCGCGAGGCCGGGGCCGAGTTGAAGACCTTTCAAGCCCATGTGACGCATCTCGTCGTCCACGGCTTTTTGCATCTGATCGGTTTCGATCACGAGACGGAGGCGGAGGCCGTTGAGATGGAAACGCTGGAACGCGACATCCTCGCCGCGCTCGGCATTTCCGATCCTTATGCCGTCCGCGTTGCGAGCGTCGAATGAGTATCAACGGAGACCCGGACAGTAGTCACGAGAAATCCGGCAAGCAGGGATTGCTCAGCCGGTTGCGGGCCTTGCTCGGCCTCGGCGGCGGCTCGCTGCGCGAGGATGTGCAGGAGGCGATCGAGGAGATCACCGAAGCCTCGGGCTTCTCGCCGCTCGAGCGCGAGATGCTCAACAATGTGCTCTCGCTGCACGAGATCCGCGTCGTCGACATCATGATCCCGCGCGCCGACATTATCGCCGTGGCGCATGATGCGAGCCTTGCCGAAGTGCTCGATGCCTTCCGCACCGCCGGCCATTCGCGCCTGCCCGTCTATGCGGAAAATCTCGACGACCCGCGCGGCATGGTCCATATCCGCGACCTCGTCGATCTCATCGCCAATCTCACCGACGGCTTCAAGCTCAATGCGCCGCGGCCGGGCCAGCGCGGCTTCGCCGACATCACGCTGGCGGAATCCGGCATTCTGCGACCCGTGCTTTTTGCGCCGCCCTCGATGCCGGCGCTCGACCTGCTCGTCAAAATGCAGGCGACGCGCACGCATATGGCGCTGGTCATCGACGAATATGGCGGCACCGACGGCCTCGCTTCGATCGAGGATGTCGTCGAGATGATCGTCGGCGATATCGAGGACGAGCACGACGACGACGAGACGCCGAAGATCGAGAGCGGCACCGACGGCACCTTTGTCGTCGATGCGCGGGCGAGCCTCGGCGATGTATCGCAAGTGCTCGGCCACGATCTGTCCGAACTCGTCGATGCCGAAGACGTCGATACGCTCGGCGGCCTCGTGACAAACCTCGCCGGACATGTTCCGCTGCGCGGCGAGACGCTGACCGCCGAAGGCTTCCAATTCGAGGTTCTCGACGCCGACCCGCGCCGGGTGAAGCGGATCAAGATCCGTCCCGCTGCGAGCGACGAGCCGACGCCCTCAGATTCCGCGGCCCCAGAGGAGGAGGCGCATTCGCCGCAAGCCGGACTTAGCCAAGCCTCAAAAAGCCGGTAGAGCATCGGACCGAAAAGTGCGAAGCAATTTTCGGATGAATCCGATGCGATTAAGAAAGGATGCGGCCCGCGATTCGACAGGCGTGTCCGCCTGTCCAGACCAGCGCCAGTTTAACGTGCCTCAATTCTTCCTTTCTCTCAGCCCGCCCAAGACATGTATCCAGTCGCCGAATTCGTGATCCTCGCCGGCGGCTGGCGGCGCCGGCTGATCGCTTTTATCGGCGGCGCCTGCGGCGCGCTGGCGCTGGCGCCCGTCAATTTTCTTCCCGCGATGATCGTGCCGATGACGATCGCGGTCTGGCTCATCGACGGCGCCGCGGAGGCGAAGCAAAGCCCCGGCGCACATCTACGCTCGGCCGCGGTGCGCAATGCGTTCAGCGCCGGCTGGTGGTGGGGCTTCGGCTATTTTGTCGCCGGCTTCTGGTGGCTCGGCGCCGCCTTTCTGGTCGAGCCGCAGGATTTCGTCTGGGCGATGCCGCTCGGCATTTTCGGCCTGCCCGCTTTTCTCGCGCTGTTCCCGGCGTTCGGCTTTGCGCTGGCGCGGCTTGGCTGGTCGGCGGGACCGAGCCGTATCCTGATGCTCGCCGCCGCGCTCGGCTTCAGCGAATGGCTGCGCGAGCATGTGCTCACCGGCTTTCCGTGGAACGATTACGGGATGGCGCTCGGCGGTCATCTCGTGCTGGCGCAATTCGCGGCCATCGGCGGCCTGCCGGCGCTCAATGTTCTAACCGTCGCGATCTTCGCCGCGCCGGCCTTGATCGCCGATGCGCGCATGAAGAAAGGCCGGCGTGTGCCCGGCGGATTGATCGTCGCGGTGGCCGCATTGCTCGGCCTCGCCGGCTTCGGCGCCGTGCGGCTCCAGGCGCCGCTGCCCAAAGACCTGCCCGGCGTCAAAGTCCGGCTGATGCAGCCCAATGTCACCGAGGACGATAATTTCAGCGCCGCGCATAAGGACGAGATTGTCGCGCGTTATCTGGCACTGTCCGACCGTGCGACGAGCCCCGAACATACCGGCCTCGCCGATGTCACGCTGCTGATCTGGCCCGAATCCGCCTTCCCCTTCATCCTGACGGAAGACCCGGCCTCGCTTGCCGCCATCGGCGGCGCCCTGCCGCCGAACACGACACTTGTGACCGGCGCAGCGCGCATTGGCATCGTCAGCACCGCCGGCCGGGATTATCCCGCCTATTTCAATTCCATGCTCGCCATCGCCCGCGGCGGCATCATTCTTGATACTTATGACAAAGTACACTTGGTGCCGTTTGGCGAATACCTTCCGTTCGAATCCGCGCTGCGCCACATCGGCTTGCATCACTTCGTCCATATTCCCGGCGGCTTCGCGCCGGGCGCGGCACATCGGCTGATGAACCTGCCGGGCTTGCCGCCGGTCATGGCGCTCATCTGTTATGAAGCAATCTTTCCGGAAGAAGCCCTGCCGCAAGGTCTGCCGCCCGGCACGGAACCAGGCCTCATCATCAATGTCACCAACGATGCGTGGTTCGGCAACACCGCCGGCCCTTATCAGCACATGGCGCAGGCACGCCTTTTGACCATTGAACAAGGCTTGCCGATGCTGCGCGACGCCAATACCGGCATCTCGGCGATCATCGATCCCTACGGCCGTGTGCGGCAATCGCTCGGCTTACAACAGGAAGGCGTTATCGACGGCGCCCTGCCCGAAAAGATTGCGCCGCCGCCGTTTGCCAGGGCGCCATTTCTCGCCGGTATCTTAGCCTGGGTTGTAGCGTTTTGCGCCTCGCTCGCGCTGCGAGGGATTGTTTGACAACCGCTAACAACACGGTTTTATATGGCAAAATCTGCTGCGGGGGCAAAAACGAAACGCTGCATTGCCGCGCCTCAAATTAAGCTGTGAGGCGCACGCTTGCGTTTCATTCGCGTCTCCCCATCACCGCGCGAGAATAGAAATCATCCGACCCGGGCTTTCGTCATGGTCATCCGCTCGAAATATGTAGATTGCCATGCTGCCAGGAATCGGTCGCGCTCGATTCCGGACCGCAGCGGCCTGGGAGAATGTGATTCGTGAAGAAGGCTCCGAATCCGATTGACCGACACGTCGGTAGCCGCGTGCGTATGCGCCGAATCCTTCTCGGAATGAGTCAGGAAAAACTTGGCGAAGCTCTGGGCCTGACATTTCAGCAAATCCAGAAATATGAGAAAGGCACCAACCGAATTGGTGCCAGTCGCCTGCAGCAGATTTCGCGCACGCTCAACGTCCCGCCGGCTTTCTTTTTCGATGGCGCGCCGTCGCACGACGAACATCTGGAAAATGGCGCCGAGCACCACGCTGTCGCCGAGCCGCCGAGCTCAACCTTCATTCTCGACTTCATCGGCACGGCAGAGGGTCTGCATCTCAACAAGGCTTTCGCCCGCATTCAGGATCCGAAGGTGCGCAAGCGCATCATCGATCTCATCGCCAGCCTCGCGGGTGATGAGCCGATCGCGGCGGCCGCCAACAATGGCCAAGCCGAAAAGCCCTAGGCACAATTCGTTATAACGAACGCTGAGCCGCAAATGGCTTGACGAAACGAACGGATTGGCCGAAAGTCGACCAAATCGCTTGGCCTTGTGTCCCATCCCGCCGCGGCCGAGCCGATTTCCATCCCTTTCCAGCATTTGGCGACGTTGGAGTGTTTCGTGCCCCGGCAAAACTATCTGTTTACGAGCGAATCCGTCTCTGAAGGCCATCCCGATAAAGTCTGCGACCGCATCTCCGACGAAATCGTCGATCTTTTCTTCCGCGAATCCGCCAAGGCCGGTATCGATCCCTACCAAGTGCGCGTCGCCTGCGAAACGCTCGCAACCACGAACCGTGTCGTCATCGCCGGCGAGACGCGCGGCCCCGAGCTGTCGTCCGATGTCATCGAGCAAACTGCCCGCAAGGCGATCAAGGCCATCGGCTATGAGCAGGATGGCTTTCACTGGCAGAACTGCAAATTCGAAGTGCTGCTGCACGCCCAGTCCGTCGATATTGCCCAAGGCGTCGATGCCGCCGGCAACAAGGACGAAGGCGCCGGCGACCAGGGCATCATGTTCGGCTTCGCCTGCCGCGAAACGCCGGAGCTGATGCCGGCGCCGCTTTATTATTCGCACAAGATTCTGGAGACGCTCGCCAAGGCGCGTCACGCCCGCGAGGGCGACGCTGCCAAGCTCGGCCCCGACGCCAAGAGCCAGGTGACGATCCAATATGTCGATGGCAAGCCGGTCGCGGCAACGCAGATCGTGCTCTCGACGCAGCACATCGACCCGAACCTCAGCTCGGACGACGTGCGCGCCATCGTCGATCCCTATATCCGCAAGACGCTGCCCGCGCATTGGATCACCGACAAGACTGTCTGGCATGTGAATCCGACCGGCAAATTCGTCATTGGCGGACCGGACGGCGACACCGGCCTCACCGGCCGCAAGATCATCGTCGATACGTATGGCGGCGCGGCTCCGCACGGCGGCGGCGCATTCTCGGGCAAGGATCCAACCAAGGTCGATCGCTCGGCCGCCTATGCGGCGCGCTATCTCGCCAAGAACATCGTCGCGGCCGATCTCGCCGATCGCGTGACGATCCAGCTCGCCTATGCCATCGGCTATTCCGAGCCGCTGTCGATCTATGTCGATACGCACGGCACCGGCCGTGTGCCGGAAGAAAAGCTCGAACTGGCGCTGCCGCAGATCATGCGTCTCTCGCCGCGCGGCATCCGCGATCATCTGCAACTCAACCGTCCGATCTATGCGCGCACCGCGGCCTATGGCCATTTCGGCCGCACGCCGGACGCCGACGGCGGCTTCTCCTGGGAGAAGACCGACCTCGTCGACAAGCTGCGCGCGAGCTTCAACTAACGAATCCGACGGGGCGGCTTTCGGATCCATCCGATCCGGCCGGACGACACATGATCGACGAACAAGCTCCTGCGGCGCGCCTCTATGGCCGCCGCAAGGGCAAGAAGCTGAGCGCGCATCAGCAAGGCCTGCTCGAGACTTTGCTGCCGCGGCTGGCACTCGATCCGTCGCGGTCGATCGCCGATGCGCCGGCTCTGTTTCCGCATGCGCCTAAAGACATCTGGCTCGAAATCGGCTTCGGCGGCGGCGAGCATCTTGCAGCGGAGGCCGCGGCACATCCCGATCAGGGTTTCATCGGCTGCGAGTTCTTCGAGAATGGCATCGTCAAAGCTCTGTCGCTGATTGCCGGACAGGACCTCGGCAATATCCGCCTCTACCAGGGCGACGCCGGCGCCATCATCGACGCTTTGCCGGCGCAAAGCCTCGCCGGCGCCTATCTGCTCTATCCCGACCCTTGGCCGAAACGGCGCCAGCGCAAGCGGCGCTTTCTCTCCGACGAGATGCTGAAGCGTCTGGCGCGTATCACGCGCCCGCAAGCGGAAATCCGCTTCGCCACCGACATCGACGACAATGCCGCCTGGACGCTCGCCCGCGCGATGCGTTCGCCCGATTTCGAATGGCAGGCCAAGACGGCGCGGGATTGGCGCGAACCTTGGGCCGACTGGGCCTCGACGCGTTATGAGGCCAAGGCGCTCGCTGCCGGGCGCCAGCCGGTCTATCTCACCTTCGTGCGGACATGATCGGGCCAAAAAACGATCAGGCCAAAATGATCAGGCCTTGTAAGGCCCGAAGCGCAGAAGCCCGGCACCATTGATCTTGAGCCAGCTTTCGGCGTGATCGACATGCGCCGACAGTTTGCCGACGATTTTCCAGAACGCCGGCGAATGGTTCATATGGACGAGATGGGCGACCTCGTGCGCGGCCAGATAGTCGAGCACATAGCTCGGTGCCATGATCAGCCGCCAGGAGAAATTGAGCGCGCCGGTCGAAGAGCATGAGCCCCAGCGGCTCGTCGTGTCGCGCAGCGTGATCTTACGCGGCGTGACCCCGAGCTTGCCGGCATGGCGCGTGACGGCGGATTCAATATCGCGCTTTGCCTCGCGCATCAGGAAATCCTGCACCCGCCGCGCGACATGCGCGCGCTCGCCGGTCACGCAAAGCAGTGGCAGGCTTTTATCGCTTTCTGGATTGGGCGCAGGCTCGACCCAGGCGGTGCCGCGTTGGCGCGGCCGCTCGACAATGCGGTGATTGACGCCACGGATCGGCACGACTTCGCCGCCGCCGAATGGCATAGGCGCCGGCAGGCGTTGCAGCCGCACGCCGATCCAGGCCGCATGCCGCTCGACGAAATTGCGCGCACCGATGAGGGAACCGCGCGGCGGCATCGTCAGCACGACGTCGCGTGTCGCCGCGCGGACGCGCAGAGTGAAGCGGCGTGCGGTGCTGATGCGCTTCAAGGCAACGCGAAACGTCTCGCCGTCGTGCGACACGTCGAGGAAAGTAATGTCCGATGTTCTTGGTGCGTTCTTGCGGGGGCCTGGCATTGGGCAATTTTAGCCGCAGCTAGCCTGAGTCGCCACTAAATCGGCGGCTCAAATTGGCGGCATTTTACCTGCAGCCAGAGGCTGTAGCTGTCTTTTTGTGCACCGCAACACAGAGGGCGGCACCCGCCGCCCGCAGGCTCAGACCGGCGCGACGACGCCCTGGAATTCACGGATGCGCGGCGCGACGAACTGGCGGAAGCGCGAGCCGTTGAAGACGCCGTAATGGCCGACATTATCCTGCTGATAATGCAGCTTCAGCTTCGGCGGGATATTGGTGCAAAGATCCTGCGCCGCCTTGGTCTGACCGAGGCCGGAAATATCGTCCTTCTCGCCCTCGACGGTCATCAGCGCCGTGCGGTTGATCGCGGCGAGGTCGATATACTGATTGTCATGCGTCATCTTTCCTTCGGGCAGAAGGTGGCGCACGAAAACCGTCTCGATCGTTTGCAGGTAGAATTCCGCGGTGAGGTCCATCACCGCGAGATATTCGTCATAGAATTCGCGGTGCTTCTCGGCCGAGTCGCCGTCGCCTTCCATCAGATGATTGAACATCTCGACATGCGCGTTGAAGTGGCGGTCGAAATTCATCGCCATGAAGCCGGAGAGCTGCAGGAAGCCCGGATAAACCAGCCGCCGCGCACCTGGATAAGGATAAGGCACCGGATAGATGCAATTGTCCTTGAACCACTGGCTGCCGCGCGACTCGGCGAGCTTGTTGACGGCGGTCGGGCTGCGGCGCGTGTCGATCGGGCCGCCCATCAGCACCATTGAAGCCGGCACGTCCGGATCATGCAATTTCTCGAGATGCGCCACCGCGGCAAGCACCGGCACCGCCGGCTGGCAAACCGCGATCGTATGCAGCGGCAGCCCGTCCTTGCGCGCGCTCAAGGCGCGGAAAATGTCGATCATGTAATCGATGTTGTCGTCGAGATCGAAGCCGCCGTGCGCGATCGGCACCATGCGGGCGTCGGCCCAATCGGTGATGTAGACATCGTAAAAAGGGAGGAAAGCCTCCACGGTACCACGCAGCAGCGTCGCATAATGGCCCGACATCGGCGCGACGATCAGAAGCTTCGCCTGCGGCTTATGCGGCCGCGCCCATTGCCGTTCGAAATGCACCAATTTGCAGAACGAGCGCTCCCACACGACCTTCTCGAGGATCGGCACCTCTTTGCCATCGACCACGGTCTGGTCGAGCCCGAACACCGGCTTGCCATAGCGGCGGGTGAGGCGTTCGAAAATCTCCGCGGAGGCCGCGACATTGCGGCCGACTGGTGTGTTCGACAGCGGATTGAGCGGGCTCTTGAACCAGACGCGCGTCACGTCGGAAACGGCACGCGCCGGCGCCACCGCCAGATAGGCGAGCTCATGCCATTGATAGGAAAAATCGTTCATTGCCTTAGCCATCCCCAGCTGTCTCTCTAGTAGGCGGCAACTGTTCGATTGAGCTTAAAGTTTCCCGCCACGGAGTCTTTGCTGCGCTGCAACAAAGCTATTATGGTTATTGTTTAACCGGAACGCAACCCGGCCGTCGCGGCGGTCTCCGCCCGTCTGGCCGATTCGCGACCACAGCCTAAAGATAGGTTGTCAATCAGCCAGACACAATGAATTGTGGCTCCCCGCCCATGATAGCCACTGGATAATGCCTTTCCCACCCTGCATCGAATTTCATTGCATTCGGCCGCCAATTGACCGACAGCGATGCCCCGGACAAAGATGCAACAATGACAGAGAATCTCTATCTCGACCTCGGCCGGCGGTCGCGCCGGCTGCGCGTCGACACTCTGGTCAAGCTGCGCTGGCTCGCCGTGTGCGGCCAGTTGGTGGCGGTGCTGCTGGTGCGCTTCGGGCTCGGCTTTCCCATCCCGCTCGGCATTTGCCTGCTCTTCATCGCCGGCTCGGCTTGGCTGAATATCGTTTTGACCTTGCGCTACAACCGCAGCGACCGGCTGAACGATACGCCGGCAGCCGCGATCCTCGGCTACGATATCGTCCAGCTTGCGGCGCTGCTCTATCTCACCGGCGGCATCGAGAACCCGTTTGCGGTTTTGTTTCTCGCGCCGGTGATGATCGCCGCGGTCTCGTTTTCGGCGCGCACGGCGATCGGCCTTTTCATCCTCATGGTCGTCGCCGCGACGGTGATCACTTTTTTCCATCATCCGCTGCCGTGGACGCAGAATTCCCCGTTCCAGCTTCCCTCGCTCTATAGCCTCG
>Ga0153954_1001551_pt1 | contig 11888 bp, 1 predicted proteins | sample TSFL038MetaG_FD_102277 | JGI IMG/M metagenome (GOLD analysis project Ga0153954, IMG submission 102277) | Attine ant fungus gardens microbial communities from Florida, USA - TSFL038 MetaG | ecosystem: Host-associated > Fungi > Mycelium > Unclassified | place: USA: Florida, Wekiwa Springs State... | reverse complement strand
TGGTCCAGTCAATCGCAAATGTTCCGCGATCATTCTGGGGAGGATGAGGCCAAACGCCATCGCAATGAAGATCAGCGTCGCCGTGCTTGCATCGGCGAAAATCGCCTCGAGCGTTCCTGTCGGCGCTTCGGCCCCAAGCACAGCAAGATTGACGAGACCGGCCGCCGTCCTGAACAGCAAAACGCCGGGGATCAGCGAGACGACGGAAGCGAAAGCGAGCGCGGCGAACGGAACCCGCAAGCGGTCGGCGGCAAGCGTCGCAATCGTGCCGGCGACGAGACAGGCGATGAGCGCCCCAATGGCGACATTCGAGCCGGCCGCGGAGATAACGACCCAGCGTATCGCATGGGCAAACATGCCAATCAGGATTGGAACCGGCAGCTTTTGCCATGACATGGCAAAGAAAGTCCCGTAAGCGGCGACCGCAACGCCGGCCGCCACGACATCATAGCCAAGCGGCACCGGCGTGGATGGCGCTACGGCCGAAAGCTGCGTCCCGCCAAGCCAAAGTCCCGCCAGCAAGCCGACGCAGATCGCCAGGATGATCAGATTGGCATAGGCAAGGCGCGCGATGCCCAGAGGAATACGCGCACGGGCGAGATCAAGCGCGCCATTGAGGAGATGCGGCCCGGGCACCAGGACCATGCAGGGACATAGGGCAACAAGATTCTGCGGCGCGTAAAGCAGGTGCGCGACGATCGCGCCGCAAACCCCGGCGATGAGCGCGGCAGCGAGAGGCTGGACGTAAGGATTGTGACTTACGTGCGCGAGCCATCGTCTCGCCAGCGCGCCCGCGCCCGTGCTCAGCCCGATCAGCGCAAGCGTCGAAAGATGCGAGGCGCCGAAAATGACGCCGAGCGCCATCGCGCCCGCCGCCGCCATGATGACAAAGCGCGCCACATTGACTGCGGCCACGCCATCGATTGTTTTGAGAATCTCCTGCACGGCCGCAATTGTCGTATGGCCGGAAACGAAATCATCGATCGCATTGGTCACCGCAGCGACCTTGCCCATGTTGACGCCTTCCGGCACCGCCGGAACGATCTCGATATGCGAGGCCCCGTTCTCGTTGAGGCAGATCGTGAGCTTGCCCCAGTTCAGAAAAACCGAGGCGGAAAAGCCCAGTGCTTTGGCAAGCATTTCGGCGGTCTGCGCCGTGCGTTCCGTGGTTTGACCGTTTTCGAACAGAAGCGCCGCAACCTGCGCGACCAATTTCAGGGCGGCGCTGGCCGGCAGGCATGACTTTTCTGTAAAGGTCTGCACCTGTCTCGCCATCCCCGCTACGAAGCTGTGCCTCCGGCCAAGGCAGCCGGTTAGCGCAAATTGGTCCGTGCGACTTCGATCAGTTCATCGCCACGGCCGTTCAGCACCGTCTTCAGCGCCCAAAGGCCGAATCCCTTCACCTGCTCCAGACCGATGGTCGGCGGCATCGCCAATTCCTGCGTCGCCGTCACAACGTCAAGCAGCGCCGGCCCATCATGCGCTAGGACATCCTTGATGCCATCCTCAAGGTCCGCCGGGTTGTCCACGCGGACGCCGTGAATGCCGACCGCGCGCGCCATGGCGGCGAAATCGACGCTCGCCAGCGACACGCCGGTTTCGAGAAAGCCGGCCGCCTTCATCTCCAGCGCCACGAAGCCCAGCGCCTTGTTCTGGAAGACGACAATCTTGACAGGCAGCTTGTGCTGCACGAGCGTCAGAAAATCACCCATCAACATCGAAAAGCCGCCGTCGCCCGAAAGGCTGATGATCTGCCGGCCAGGAAACGCTGCTTGCGCGCCGATCGCCTGCGGCATCGCATTGGCCATCGAGCCGTGACTGAGCGATCCGATCAGTCGCCGCCGCCCGTTCATCTGCAGATAGCGCGCGGCCCAGACGGTCGGCGTGCCGACATCGAATGTGAAGACCGCATCGTCGGACGCATGCTCGCTAATGAGTTTCGCGAGCCGTTGCGGATGAATGAGCTTATCGCCTGGCCGCGCAACTGCGAGATCGTCGAGACCGCTGCGCGCCTTGCGGTAATGCGCGAGGCTCTCATCGAGATGAAAGCGGCCGGCCCTGGCGCGGAGCTTCGGCAGAAGCGCGGCAATCGTCGCCTTGACATCGCCGACGAGACCGAGATCGATCCGGGTCCGCCGCCCGAGGCTTTCGGGCCGTATATCGATCTGCGCGATCTTCGCATCGGTCGGATAGAATTGGCGGTAGGGAAAGTCGGTGCCAAGCAGCAGCAGCGTGTCGCAATCCAGCATGGCATGATAGCCGGAGCTGAAGCCGATGAGCCCGGTCATGCCGACATCGTAAGGATTGTCGTATTCGACATATTCCTTGCCGCCGAGGGCGTGCACGATCGGCGATTTCAGCGTCTCGGCAAGATGCATCAGGGCGTCATGCGCGCCGGCGCAGCCGCGGCCACAGAACAGCGTCGTCTTTTCGCTGGCATTGAGCAGCGCCGCGAGCTCGTCGAGATTGTGCTCGCTCGGCACGACGACAGGCTGGCTGACCGAGAGCGCGCGGCCGGTCGAAGCTGTGCCCGCGACCTCCTTCAAGGCCACGTCGCCCGGAATGACGATGACGGCGACGCCCCGTTGGCCAATGGCCACGCGGATCGCCGTTTCGATCACGCCGGGAAGCTGGTTCGGATTGGAGACAAGCTCGCAATAATGGCTGCATTCGCGGAACAGAAGTTCCGGATGCGTCTCCTGGAAATAGCCGCGGCCGATTTCGGCGCTCGGGATATGCGCCGCAATCGCGACGACCGGGACGCGCGAGCGATGGCAATCGTAAAGCCCGTTGATGAGATGCAAGTTGCCCGGCCCACAACTACCGGCGCAGACCGCGAGTTGACCGGTCAAATGCGCGTCGGCGCCCGCGGCAAAGGCCGCGGCCTCCTCGTGCCGGGTATGAATCCATTGCATGTCGGTGCGCTTGCGCAGCGCATCCGTGATCGCGTTCAGACTGTCGCCGACGACGCCATAGACGCGCCGCACGCCGACGGCATGGAGGCTTTCAATCACCAAGTCTGCGACGCGATAGGCTGCCATGACCACGCCTCCCCTATTGCGTTCGGCGTCGCTTTGCCGGGCAACCCAAACGGCCACGCTCCAGATCGAAGCTGCCTGCAAACTCGCAACGAACTTTGACAGAACGGCGACGCTACGGCGCTGCAGCTTAGCGGTAACGAACTGGCGAAGCCAAGGGCGGGATAAAAAGGACGTTATCTTGCGGCGACAGCGCCGCGTATCGGCGTCTTGCCCGAGAGGCCCGTCGGCAGGTTGTTAACCTGCCGACGATGAGATGGCCTTTGCGTGCGGCGTCAGCCGTTGTGATGAACGGCGACGAGATGAGCCTGGTGGCTCGAGTCTTGGTAAACAATGTTCGGCGCCGTCGCAGGGGAGCCGTTTGGTTGCGTCAGCGTCGCAACCTGCTGGAAGTGATTGCCGGTTCCACTGGTATCGACCGAGAGCACACCCGTGCTTGTGTTGTATTCGACATAGTTCGAGGCGGTGCCTCCAACGACGCTCGCAGTGGCGGTGACATTGCTCAGCAGCTGGGTGAGGTCGATCGTATCATTCGACGAATTGAAATCCGTGATGATCTCGTTCGCGTTGGTCGGGATGACGAAAATGTCATGCCCGGTGCCGGCCTGAAGCGTTTCACCGCTGAAGGTCGGAATGAAAATGTCGTTCCCCGAATCGCCGGCCAGAAGATGTCCGCCACTCGTCGTGCCGGCCGGTTCGGTGATTTCGTGGTAAGTTCCGTTCAGCGACCCCGGATTAGAGGCGTAGTTCACGGAATACGAAGCCGCATTATCGACGGTAATGTTGGCCGCTGCCGTCGACGTGCTGCCGTCGCCATCAGTGGTCGTGACGTTGAAGCTGAGATTTTGATTGCTCAGCTCACTGGTCACGCTGTCCAGGGAAATCGTGCCGTTATCACTTCCTTGAAGATCGTCGAAGCGAACCGAGGCGACCGCGGAACCGTCAGCCGACTCAGGTGTGATCCAGGGATTATTTGAGTTTGTGAAGGCGGATGGATCGAACTGACCGACGTTAGACGAACCATCAGCGTACGTCACGGTGTACTGGATGTCATCTCCGTGATTTTGCTTGTAACCATTGAAGGTGAACGCCGCGTCGGCCTGATTTCCCTGGATATCAAACGTCATTGAGTCGCCAGACCCAAAGGAACCCGGAAAGGGACCGGCGAGATAATGATTGACGCCGAGACCGCCGTCGAGCCCGGCCGTGATGGTCAGGATTTGACCCAAGAAGTTTTCATTGGAATGAACGGTGGCGATTTCGGTTTGTTCATTGCTGCTCGTAAACAGCGCTTGGGAGCTGGGATCGTAATAGCCGACGTTCTGCGTTGTCGCAGAGAATGCCTGCAGCAAATCAAAGACATAATGGCCGCCCGGCGCGGTCTCATCCACCGTGAACGTGAAGACTTGCTTGTTCGACGATGGAGCGTTGGTCGCGCTGCTATCGACAGTCCCGGTATAAGCAATAATTTCATTCGGAGAGCTCGTGCCCGCACCGCCCCAATAATGCAACGCCTGACCATTGAACGTCGTCGGATCGGACGCCGTCGCCGCAACAGTCACCGGCGTCGATGCGAACCCGTCCGCGCCGGAAATGAGGGTCGCGATCGTTCCGGTCGCCGTCGAACCCGCGGCATTATTGACGATGGCATCCTGAATTCCGGCGATCTGGGGCGTGTCATCGACGACGCCGACAGCCACGGGGGTGAAGCTCGTCAGGGCCGGATCGCTCGCGTCGGTCGCCACGACATAGAGATTGCCGAGGTCGCCGCTGGTGCTGGCGCCATTGTTGGCCAGCGCATGATCGATCGTCTCCTGGATCGTGTAAGTGCCAGCCGCACCCGCGACGAGCGCGAGCGAGAGAACCTCGACCGACGTCCCGTTCTGAGTCTGATAACCGTCGATCTCCTGGCCGTTGGCGCTCGTAATCCAGGTGATACCGGCCGTCTGTGTCAGCCCGCCCGCCGCGAGGGTCACATTGAAGTTAGGATTGGAACCCGCCGTGACAGCCACGGACGCCGTGCTGACCGTTGACGGCAGCGCGGAATTCGAACCGCCGGGCAAGCCCGCTTCGTAAGCCAGATCCGAGCCCGAGCCGATGATCGTCGGCGCCGTGCCATCCGGCGTGGTGACCGAAAAGTCCTTCGTCGTGCTCGTGCTGCCGTCACCGTCGGTGATCGAGGCCTCGAAATTCAGCGTCCCGCCGGAATTGCTTGTCGGCGCCGTGGCATAATCGATCGACGTCAGCGTGACATTTTTGTCGGCGCTGTTTGTACCGGTGCCGAGATTAGTGACATCGACCTCGGTAACGCCCGACGAGAACCACGACGGCAGCGTCCCCTGCCAATCTGCTGCGTCGATCTTGATCGGCGCCCCGTCGGCCTGCGTGATGGTCTCCGTCGCGTGCTGGGTTCCATTGTAGATCGTGACCTGGAACTCCTCGTAAGGAGCCATATTGCCATTGCCTTTGGCGACCCCGATCTGGATGTCGCTCTGGGCACTGCCAAAGTGGAACGCGACCGTCTCGCCAAAGCCAAGATTATTGTTGTCGACGCCAAGACCCTGGGCGCTCGGCTTCAACGTCCCTTGACCGATCGGCGTATAGCCGTTTGCAGCGAAACCGTTATCGAAGCCCTGCATATAAAAAGCCGGAGTCGGGCTGGGAAGGCTCGAGCCGCTGGTCAACGTGCCGTTGCTGGCAAGATACATGTAGGTGCCGGGCGAGCCGGCAGAGTCGAAATTGATGTTGCCGCCGGCCGACGCCGAGGTCGCCGAATCCTGCGTGAACGTATAGCTGCCGCTGGCCGAGACCTGGAGCTGGAAGAACGGATCCTGGCCTTGCGCATCGCTGAAGGCATAGATCGTCGATCCAGTGCTCGTGGGGACGGTCGCCTCGTAGTAGGTGGTCGACCCGTCGACCACTTTGTAAAGCTCGTATGAATGCGAGCTGATCGTAACCTGGGTGTGCGTGTCGGTCAGCGTCGTGGGGTTGGGCGCCAGCGTAACCGGAGCCGAACCCTCCCCGTCCGCGCCGAAGACCGGCTGCCAGCTTTCCGTGGCGACGCCATTGTGGAAATCGCTCGCCGGCGCGTTCGCGATCGACGAGATGACTGGCGTATCGTCGGTGATCGCGAGCTTCTGGCTGATATCGAGAGCGGGAGACGTCGTGGTGCTGCCGTCGCCGTCGGTGATCGTCTGGCTCAGCATCACCGAACCGGTTGCAAACGCAAGACCGCTCGAACCCGTGCCGTTGTTCTCGACCGAGCGATCCTCGGTGAAGGTCACGACGCCTTGTGCATTCACGCTGATCGTGAACGCGACAATGCCGCTCGCCTGGCTGCCGACATAGCCGGTGATCGTCGTTGCACTCGTCTGGACGAGAACATCGGCGTGGCCCGTCTGCGTGTCGATGAAGCCGGAGACGCCGCCGTTACCGACCGTGAGCGCATAGCTGGTTGCGCCGGTCTTGGCCTGCCCGTCGGCGCCGAAATTGTCGGTGAACGCCGTCGAAAAATCGCCGGTGGCCGAAGTCAGCCCGTCATGCAGCGTGCCGTTGACGCCATTGGTCGAGGCCTGCAGATCCGCCTCGTGCACGATCACGGACGATTCCGCCGCGCCGCTCAACGTGACCACCGGCTTGTCGTCGGTGATCGAGACCTGCTGGCTGATGTCGATCTTATTCGACGCAATGCTGCCGTCGCCGTCGGTGATCGTCTGCGTCAGCAGAACCGAACCGGCCAGCAAGGTCACGGGACCAGAACTGTTCTCGACCGGACGATCGAGTTCGAAGGTCACTTCGCCTGTCTGATCGACGGTGATCTTGAACACGACATCGCCGTTGGCATCCTTGCCGTCGATCTCGGTCGTGCTGACCTGAACCAGGCTTACGCTCTTGCCGCTCAGCGTATCGGTCAAGCCCGTCGCCGTCGCGAGGCCATTGTTGCCGATCGACAGCGCATAGGCGACCGGCGCATCACCCGAGGTCAGCGTATTGTGGCCGGCCTGGCCGTCGGCACCGAACTTGTCCGAGAAAGCCCCGGCATAGTTCTCCTGCACCGAATGGGTGCCAGGCGACGTCCCGGTCGGGAGATGGGACTCGCTCACAGATTGTGCCGTCGGCAGCGTGTTCGTCAGCGAGACTTGCGGCTTGTCATCGGCGATCGAGAATTCTTTGCTGATGTCCAAAGGCGCGGAGGTCGTGCTGCCGTCGCCATCGGTGAGCGTCTGCGTCAGCGTCACGGCATTCGCCGGCAAGATCGCCGGGCCGCCGTTATTCTCGACCGAGCGGTCAAGCGTGAAGGTCACATCCCCAGACGCATTCACCGTCAGCGTGAAGACGATGTCGCCGTGAGCGTCCTTGCCATCGATTTCGTTCGTGCCGTTCTGGACCAGCGTCACTGCCGTTCCGGTCAGCGTATCGGTCAGGCCCGTCGCGGCGCCATTGGTCCCGATCGAGAGCGCATAGGTCGTTGCCCCCGTCGTCGCCGGACCGTCAGCGCCGAAATTGTCCGTGAAAACAGGTCCGAAATGTTGCGTCACCGACGGGTCCGACGCCCCGGGCGACGTGCCGGGCGTGTTGTTGTCGCCGGCATTGGACGGCAGGTTGGCTTCGCTCACCTGCTCCGCGGCCGGCAATGCGCCGACCGTGATCAGCGGCTTGTCATCGACGATATTGAACGTGAATGTCGTATTGGAGGTATTGCCGTCTGAATCTGCGATGGTGACGGTCACCGTATCCGGCGCTTCCTGACCGGAACCATAGGGACTCGCGCTTTCTGGCGTCTTCAACTGATAGCTGTAAGTGCCGTCCTGGTAGATCGTGAATATGCCGTGGGGAAGTCCGACAGCGAAGCCACCGCCACTCCCCGGTTCACCCGGCGGCACGTTTGGGGCGCCCGGCGGCACATCAAGGTTATAGACCACGCCGCCTATGGTAACGGTGATGCTTTGGACATGGACGGCATCGCCATTGGTGTCCGAAAGCGCCAACTGGCCTTGCACCAATGTCGTGGTCGGGCCTTGGCCCGAACCGGTTACCGTGACACCAGGGCCAGGTACCAGGCCCGCCTCATAGACGGTTGCCGTCACCGCTTGCGCCGTGGGATGGACTTCGTTGACGTTGACGGTCAGCGTCGACGTCGACGTCGAACCGTCACCATCCTTCAGCGTATAGGTGAAGGTGTCGATTTTCGTGCCGGTGAGACCGGTCGTATCCGGGTTGGCTTGATAGCTGTAGGAGCCGTCCTGATTGAGTGTCAGCGTGCCGTACTCGCCCTGCACCGTATAGGGCGTGCCGTCGGCACCCGCGGTTCCCGCTGTGCCGACATTGTTGTCGTTGTTCGAAGTCACGCCGACCACATTGCCAGTCGCGGGCCCGTCGGCACCCATTTTGTCGGCGCCGCCGGTGTTCGAGGCGCTGAACAGGCCATGCGCCGCATCGCCGCTCACGGTCCGACCCGAACTGTCGCTCAACGTGTCGGGATTTGCGATGGGCTTGTCGTCGCTCACGCCGACGCTCACTTGATCGGTGGCGCTGATCGACGAATTGTTCACGTCCGCCGCCACGACGTTCAACGTGCCAAGATCGCCGGCGCCGCCGTTATTATCGCCGTCGATGGGGGCGAGCAAAGTTTCCGTGATCGTCACCGTGCCGGTCTGTCCGGCCTGGATCGTCGAGCCGCCGGTGATCGCGAAGGAGACGACTTCCGTATTGCCTTGGAAGCCTTCGACCACGCCGTTGACGACCTGCCAGGTCAAGCCTTGGAAGCCTGGAAGCGTTGTCGTCAACGCGCTGTCATTAAGCGTGACATTCGCGTTGTCGGAGCCGGCCGTGAAAGACACCTGGACGGTGTCGACAATGGCGCTCGGATTGGGGTGCGAGCCCTGCGGCAATCCGCTCTCCGAGACGGATTCCGCGTAAGGACCCGCCACCGCTTGCGGCGGGGCGACGAGATTGACGGCCAGATTGGTCGTCGTGTTGCTGCCATCGCCATCGGTCGCGCCGACGTTGAAGTCGAGCTGTGAGGGCGGCACGGATGCCGATTGCGTCCCCCCTTCGGTGATCGAGGTCAGCGAGAGCTGATCGTCCGCACCGTTGTCAAACTTACCGGTTCCGGTCCCGAGGTTGGTGACATCGACCTCGCTGATGCCCGACTGGAACCAGCCGCCAGCGTTGCCCTGCCAATCCGCTTTGTCGATGTCGAGCGCCGTGCCATCCGCCAGCGTGATAATTTCAGTGCTGGAATGCGTATGATTTGAATTCCAGATCGTGATCTGGAACTCCTCGTTCGGAGCGTTATCGCCCGCGGCAACGCCAATCGTCACCGCGGTCTGCGGCGCGCCGAAATTGAAGTCCAGCGTTTCGTAGGTATTCAGTTGGTTTCCGTCGACACCCATCTTTCCATTGGAAATACCAACTTCATGGAATCCCGGCGCCGTGATCAACACATCGTAATTGCTCGGCACACCGAAATTGGGCGGGATGAAATTGTAGTCGCCCGCCGTCAGCGAGGTGTTGCCGTTCGCGCTATAGAAGAAGTCGTGCTCGCCGCCCGACGAAAACGTGATTGTTTTGTTGCCGCCAGGGAGAGACGTCGATTCAAGATCGAACGTATAGGTTCCGTTGGCCAAGACATCCAAAGTGAAGAACGGATTTTGACCGGCCTCGTCGGAGAAGGCAAACATCTCCGCGCCGGCCGTACCCTGCACGGTATATTCGTAGAATGTGTAGGAGGCGGCGCCGCCAACCTGCACTTCAAAGACTTCGTGGCCGCCAATCGTCGTTTGCGTATCGGTCACGGTATAGGTCTCGCCCGCCGGCGCGGTGCCGATCGCAAGGCTGACGGGCGCCGTGTGGTTCTCCCCGTCGGCGCCGAACGTCGGCGTCCATGTACCGCTGACGGACGAATTCGCCACGTCCGCAATGAAGACGGGCGGAATGGGCGCGATGATCGGTGCGTCGTCGGTGATCGCGAGCTGCTGGCCGATGTCGATGCTTTTCGACCCGGTGCTGCCGTCGCCGTCGGTGATCGTCTGGGTCAGCGTCAAGGCACCTGCCGCGAACGCAAGGCCGGTCGAACCCGTCCCGTTGTTTTCGACCGAGCGATCCTCGGTAAAGGTCACGACGCCTTGGGCATTCACGTTGATCGTGAACGCGACAATGCCGCTCGCCTGGCTGCCGACATAGCCCGTGATCGTCGTTGCACTCGTCTGGACGAGAACATCGGCGTGACCCGTCTGTGTGTCGATGAAGCCTGAGACGCCGCCGTTGCCGACCGTGAGCGCGTAGCTGGTCGCGCCAGTCTTGGCCTGCCCATCGGCGCCGAAATTGTCGGTGAACGCCGTCGAAAAATCGCCGGTAGCCGAGGTCAGTCCATCGTGCAGCGTGCCGTTGATGCCATTGGTCGAGGCCTGAAGATCCGCCTCGTGCACGATCACGGACGGTTCCTTGGCGCCGCTCAACGTGACTTTCGGCGTATCGTCCGTGATCGCGAGCTGCCGGCCGATATCAAGTTGGCCCGAGGTCGACGTGCCGTCGCCATCGGTGATCGTCTGGGTCAGCGTCACCAGGCCGGCGTTGATCGAAGCGCCAGCCGAGCCGGTATTGTTGTTCTCGACCGAGCGGTCCTCGGTGAAGGTCACATTGCCGTTCGAACCAAGCGTGATCGTGAAGGCAATCGGGTCGTTGGTGCTTTGACCGACATAGCCGGTGATCGTATTGCCGCTCTGATGGAGATAGATTTCGGTCCCGCTGAGCGTATCGACCAGCCCCGAGTCCACATAGGGATGGTTGTGCGTGGCGCCGTTCAGCGTCAGCGCATAGCTCACCGCATCGCTTTTCGCCTGCCCGTCAGCGCCGAATACGTCCGTAAATGCGGCGGCGAAGCTCTGCGTCGTCGTGGTCGCGTTCAGATTAGGATTTGTGCCGGGCGTGTGATTGTCGTCCGAGGTCGAGGTTAGATTGCTCTCGCTCAGCGTCAACACCGGCGCGTTCGCCGCGGTGACCGTGATCTGCGGACCGTCGTCCTTGATCTGCAATTGATCGCCGATATCAAGGCTCGCCGACGTGGTCGTGCCGTCGCCATCGGTGATCGTCTGGGTCAGGGACACTGCGCCGTCTTCCAAAGTCGCGACGCGGTTCGACGGATCGTTACCGTCCTGCGACTGCTCAACCGACCGATCCTCGGTGAAGCTCACAATGCCCGTCGTCGGATCGACCGAGATCGTGAACGCCAAGGCGCCATTGGCATTGCCGACATGGCCTTCGATCGTGGTTGCGTTCACCTGAACCAGGACGTCGTTAAGGCCCGTCTGGGTATCGACAAGGCCGGACTGCCCCACGCCGTGGTGCAGGTTGCTGACCGAGAGCGTGTAACTCACGGCGCCGGTCTTCGCCGCCCCGTCCGCACCGAACGTATCGCTGAAATTGCCGGAGAAGTTCCCCGTCGCCGTCGTCGCGCCGTTATGCACCGTGCCGTCGACGCCGTTGGTCGAAGCCTGAAGATCGGCTTCGCTGACCGTCAGGGTCGGTTCTTTCGACGTGTGGGTATCGATGTGCGGCCCGTCGTCCGCGATCGCGAGCTGCCCACCGATGTCGAGGCTCGCCGACGTCGTCGTGCCGTCGTTGTCGGTGAGCGTCTGCGTCAGCGTCAGAGCGCCGGCCGCAAAGCTCGCGAGATCATGCGACGGATCGTGACCGTCCTGCGATTGAACGACGGCGCGGTCCTCGGTGAAGGTCACGATACCGAAGGCATCGACCGTGATCGTGAACGCCAAGGCGCCATTGGCATTACCGACATGGCCCTCGATCGTCGTCGCATTCACCTGAACCAGAACGTCGGCCAAGCCCGTC
>Ga0153954_1001550_pt1 | contig 11892 bp, 11 predicted proteins | sample TSFL038MetaG_FD_102277 | JGI IMG/M metagenome (GOLD analysis project Ga0153954, IMG submission 102277) | Attine ant fungus gardens microbial communities from Florida, USA - TSFL038 MetaG | ecosystem: Host-associated > Fungi > Mycelium > Unclassified | place: USA: Florida, Wekiwa Springs State... | reverse complement strand
AGCCGCTTGCGCAGGCCGAAGCCGAAGCCGCTGGTCGAGACGTCCGGGCCGCCCGCCAGCGGGTCGGTGCGCATGACGCTGGAGAGCACCGGCAATTGCGGCAGACGCAGGGTCAGCGGCTTGCAGAACAGGCGTGACCAGACGCCGCCTGCCAGCACGACCGAGGTGCAGGCGATGGGGCCCTTCTCCGTGACCACGCCACTGACTCGTCCCGCTGCCGTTTCGATGCCGCGCACGGCGCAGCCGGTCAGGATGGTGGCGCCCAGCCGGCGCGCGGCCAGTGCGACCGCCGGAGCGGCCAATCCAGGTTCGGCTCTGCCGTCTGTCGGCGTATAAAGCGCACCGGCCCACTCGCCGGCCAGGCCAGGCAGCAGTCTGGTGGCCTGAATGCGGGTGAGCAGGCGGGAGTCGACGCCGAGGGGCCGGCCGGCCTCGTTCAGCCACGCCTCACGTTTCGCCAGTTCCTTTGGCGTGCGGCACAGATAGGCGATGCCGCTGCGGCGGAAGCCGGTCTCGGCGCCGACCAGCGCGTTCATTTCCGGCCAGATCCGCAGCGCCTCCATTGCCAGCGGCACTTCCAGGGGATCGCGCCCCATCTGGCGGCACCAGCCCCAGTTGCGGCTGGATTGCTCCGCGCCGATCTCGCCTTTCTCGCACAGGACGACCGGCACTCCGCCGCGCGCCAGGAAGAGCGCTGTGCAGACGCCGATGATGCCGCCGCCGATGATCACGACTTCGGTGCGGACCGGTTGGGCTGAATCGGACGGAACCGATGTGATGGAGGGCGCCATGTCAAAAGTCTCAGGGCTGCAATGGGCAATCTATACGTGGGCGCCGGTCCCGCACATCCCCGTATGCACCGCGCGCCCCGGATGCGTCGAAGGCGTAGGAGGGCGACTCGCAAAAGTGCCGCTGGGGCGGGGGAGCCATGCGGTCAAAGGGCTACCATTTCGTCTTCTGTTGCACTAAATGGCGCGCCATGCGGGTAAACAAGATTGACAACTTCGATAAGCGCCAGGCGACGTCCGCCAGCGCCAAAGCCGCCCTCCTGGAGAAATTCCGCTCGCGGCCCGATCCCAACGATCCCGAGGCGCTGGCACGGCAACGCGCTCGCGCCGAGGCGGTAGCGGCGCGCGAGGCGCGTGAGGCTGAGCGGAAGGCCGCCAAGGAGGCGGAGGCGGCGCGGCTCGAGGCAGAGCGCAAGGCTGCCCAGGCTGAGCGGATCCGGCTGGCGGCGGAGGCCGAGAAGGAAGCACGGCTGGCGCAGCTCACGGAAAAGCAACGACAGATCCGCGAGAAGCTCGAAGCCGCTCGGGCGGCTCGCCGGCGCGCGTGAGCAAAGGCGCGTCCGGGCGTGATCCTGGACGCGCACTGGAAACGCCACGCCTGAGGCTGCGCCGCTGGACCGAACAGGACGCAGGTGCACTCCATGCCGCGTTCGGCGATGCCGAGAGCATGCGCTTCTGGGACTCAGCGCCGGCACGCGATGTAGCGGAAACCGCGGAGCGGATACGCGGCTCGCTTGCCGTTGGTGCCGACTGGCATGCCGGGTTTGCCGTCCTCCTGCGCGAGACGCAGGATATTGTCGGCATGGTCAACTACCACGACCGCCGTGCGCAACAGGGCCGACTGGCTGTCGGCTGGATGATCGTTCCGGATTGGCGCGGCAAGGGGCTGGCGCGCGAGGCGGCCTCAGCGCTGATTGGCTATTGCTTCACTGCATTGTCTGCCCACCGGATCGAGGCGCGCATCGCGCCGGCGAATGCGGTGTCGCTACGCGTTGCCGCGCGGCTCGGCTTTCAGCGTGAAGGCCTGATGCGCGGGTGGATCGTCGTTGATGGTATGCCGCGCGACATGCTCATGCTGGCGCTGCTGCGCGACGACTGGATGGGCTGACCGCAGGGCTGGAGCGCTCTGCATGTTCATCCCGGCAACTGCGCAGCGCTGTGTAGCGCTGTACTCCCATCTCAATATTGTCAATTCATAATGGTCGCCTTGTGCGAATGTCGATAGCTCGGCGCCACGGCGCGGCGCCGCGTCGAAATTTGGCGACTTGCAGGCAGGCGGGGCTATTTTCGGCAGCCGCACGAAAGGATTGAAGTCAGCGCATATCTGATCTACAACGAGCGCAATCCTCGTCCAGATCATGAGACGGGGAGCTGGGAGGCATTATGACGTCGAACGAGACGGGTCGCTCCGCGCCCGTGCGTGCGCCATTGACCCGGCGTGACGCTCTCGGCATGGGCGCGATGGTCGCTGCGACAGCCCTGGGCGGACGATCAGCCCACGGCGCCAGCGGAAAACTCACCTGGGGGATCCACGTTTCGATCGCGCCATCGTGGCTCGATCCAGCTGAGACGAATGGCCTCGTGACACCTTTCATGCTGCTTTATGCGGTCCACGACGGCGTCGCCAAGGCGATGCCGGATCAACTGTATGCGCCGTGTCTCGCCTCGTCCTGGCAGGCGAGCGAGGACGGACTGACTTACGAATTCGCGCTGCGTGATGGCGCGACCTTTCACAACGGCGAGCCGGTCACCGCGGAGGACGTCCGGTTTTCTTTCCAGCGGTATCGCGGCACCGATCATCGGCCATTGCACGATCGGGTCGACAGCATCGACACACCGGACCCGCGGCACATCCGCTTTCGCCTGAAGAGCCCGTGGCCGGATTTCCTTGCCTTCTATACGCAATCGACCGGCGCTGGCTGGGTCGTCCCAAGGAAATATGTCGAGAAAGTCGGCGAAGATGCTTTCAAGCTGTCGCCGATTGGTGCCGGGCCATACAAGTTCGTTTCCTACCGGCCCGGCGTTGAACTCGTGCTGGAGGCGTTCGACGGTTATTGGCGCAAGAAGCCCGCAGTGCAGCAACTGGTCATGAAGGTGATACCGGATGAGGCGACGCGGCTTGCTGCCCTGAAGCGCGGCGAGATCGACATCGCCTATTCGGTGCGAGGAGAATTGGCGGAAGAATTGCGCCAGTCGCCAGGCCTCGCCTTGAAGCCAGTCGTCATCCACGCGACATTCTACTTGTATTTCCCTGAGCAGTTTGACCCAGCCTCGCCGTGGCACGACCCCAGGGTCCGGCTTGCAGCCAGCCTCGCGCTGGATCGTCCGGCGATCAACCAGGCGCTGACGCTCGGCTACTCCCACCTAACGGGTGCATCGATCTTTCCCGAGGGGTTCGAGTTCTATTGGCAGCCGCCGGCACCGAAATACGATCCTGCGCAGGCGAAGCAACTGCTCGCGGCTGCCGGATATCCCAATGGTTTCAATGCCGGTTCGTTCTTCTGCGACTCATCGTACAGCAATCTCGCGGAAGCGGTGTCGAACAACCTTGGCGAAATCGGCATTCGCGCCCAGTTGCGCCCGATCGAGCGCGCCGCCTTCATCAAAGGGTACGCGGAAAAGTCGTTCAAGAACATCATCATGAGTGGCACCGGCTCGTTCGGCAATGTCGCCACGAGGCTCGCCAGCCTGGTGGTCAAGGGTGGTGCATTCGTCTACGGCAGCTATCCCGACATCGACGAATTGTTTCCCCAGCAGGCGGCTGAACTCAACCACGACAAGCGCGCGGCGGTTCTGCGCCAGATGCAGCAAATGGTGCACGAGCGAACGGTGTTCGTTCCGATATGGCAGCTAGGCTTCATCAATGGCATCGGCCCGCGCGTGGCCGAGTCCAGTTTCGGCAAGATCTCGGGATACCCGTACACCGCACCTTACGATGAGCTCGCAATAAAGGGTGCCTGATCACACCGTGGGCTGCAGCCGAGATGCAAGATCGGCGCAACGGAACCGTTGGAGAACAGCAATGATGCAGACCATTGGGAGACCGCCGGCAGAGCCGTTTCGTATCCACCGGCGCGCACTTCTGGCGCTGTCGGCTGCCGGCCTGACCGGCGCGCTTCCGCACCGCACGCAAGCGGCGTCACCGGGACAGGTGACCTATGCGGTGCATATTTCTCTTGCGGCGAGCTGGCTCGATCCAGGGCAGACGTCCGGACTGATCACGCCGTTCCTGCTGCTCTATGCGCTGCACGACGCGCTGGTGAAGCCGATGCCAGGCACGGCGTACGGCGCAGGCCTCGCCGAGTCCTGGACGGCCAGCGAGGACGGACTGACCTACGATTTCGTGTTGCGGTCCAATGCCTTGTTCCACAACGGTGATCCCGTCACGGCGGACGACGTCAAGTTCTCCTTCGAACGGTATCATGGTGCCAACTACGCTGACCTTCAGGGGCGGGTGGCATCGATCGAAACGCCGGACCCACGGCATGTGCGTTTCCGGCTCAAGCAGCCATGGCCGGACTTCTTGACGTTCTACGGCGGCGCCACCGGCGCGGGATGGATCGTGCCGCGGAAGCATATTGAAGCGGTCGGCGAAGAGGCATTCAAGAAGGCACCTGTAGGCGCTGGGCCGTATAAATTCGTTTCATTCAACCCGGGTGTTGAACTGGTGCTGGAGGCATTTGAGCAATACTGGCAGAAACCGCCGAGCGTCAAACGCATCGTCATGAAGGTGATCCCGGACGAAGGGACCCGCCTGGCCGCGCTGAAAAGTGGAGAGGTGGACATCGCCTATTCGGTTCGGGGCGAACTCGCCGAGGAATTGCGAAAGACTCCGGGTCTCAAATTGGAAGCAGTCGCCGTTCAGGGCACGTTCGCGGTTTACTTCCCGGAACAATGGACGCCTTCGTCGCCATGGCATGACATTCGGATCCGCCGTGCGGTGAATTTCGCTATCGATCATCAGGGGATCAACCAAGCACTGACCCAGGGCTACTCGCACGTCACCGGTAGCGGCGTTATACCCGATATGTTCGAGTTCTACTGGCAGCCGCCGAAGCCGGAGTACAATCCCGACAAGGCGCGCAGCCTGTTAGCCGAGGCCGGCCGTCCGAACGGGTTCGACGCCGGCTTTTACTATTGCGATTCCTCCTACTCCAACATCGGCGAAGCCGTAGTCAACAATCTACGCGAAGTCGGCATCAATGTCCGACTGCGACCCATCGAACGGGCGGGCTTCGTGAAGGCTTGGGGCGAAAAGCAGTACAAGAACCTCATCCAGATCGGCCCCGGCGCGTCCGGCAACGCGGCGACCCGTATGGAAAGCCTTGTGGTCAAGGGCGGACAGTTCGTCTATGGCAGCTATCCCGACATCGATGAGTTGTTTCCCCAGCAGGCGGTCGAACTCGACCACGCGAAACGCGAGGCAATCCTGCATCGCATGCAACAACTCGTCTACGAAAAGGCGCTCTACGCGCCGATCTGGCAACTTGCTTTCCTCAATGGTGTCGGGCCGCGCGTCGGTACCTCAAGTTTCGGCCGCATTCCGGGCTTTCCCTACACCGCGCCATATGAAGACATTACGTTGAAGTCCGCCTGACACCCGACGGAAAGGGAGGCTTGCGTGCGGCAATTCGTGCTGAAGCGCTTCGGCTACTCGCTCCTGTCGCTGTTTCTACTGTCGGTGACGATCTTTTTCTTCGTCCGCATCACCGGCGATCCGGCGACACTCCTGACTGAACCTGGGGCCAGCGAGGCGGACATCGCGGCGATCCATCATAGATTCGGCCTCGATCGGCCGTTGGTGGTGCAGTACGTGCTGTTCATCGCCAGCCTGTTGCGTGGCGACCTGGGCCAGTCATTCTATTATCAGACGCCGGTGATGGAACTGTACTGGTCGCGCTTGCCGAACTCGCTGCTGCTTGCCGCCGTCGCGATGACGTTCTCGCTGATCATCGGCATCCCGAGCGGCATCATTGCCGCGGTGCGTGTCGGCAGCGTTTGGGACAGCCTGGGCAAGGTGTTCGGACTGCTTGGCTTGTCGCTGCCTTCGTTCTTCATCGGCATGCTCATGATCCTGTTCTTTTCCGTCTATCTGGGATGGTTGCCGTCGTCGGGCTCAGGTACCGCCCTGCACGTCATCATGCCGGCCTTCGCCTTGGGCTGGTACTTCGCCGCAGCGCATATGCGAATGACGCGCTCGTCAATGCTGGAAGTCCTCGGCTCCGAGTATATCAAGCTGGCTCGGCTCAAGGGACTGCCTCAGAGCCTGGTGATCGCGAAGCACGCCTTCAAGAACGCGCTGATCCCCGTGTTGACGTTGGCCGGCATCAATCTGGTGCTGATGATCAACGTGGCCGTCATCGTCGAGACGGTGTTCGCGTGGCCGGGTATCGGACGGTTGCTCTATGAGGGCATCTCGTTCCGCGATTTCCCGGTTGTCCAGGGCATCGTCATCCTCGGCGGCACGATGATCATCGGCGTCAATCTGCTGGTCGATATTGTCTACGCCGTGATCGATCCCCGCATTCGGCTGGAGGCCTGACGATCATGAGCATTACGACCACGACCGACGTGGCAGCCATCGAAGGTCCCGCCCGCCTCGGTCTTTTCCGTTCGCGCGATTTTCCGTGGGTGCCGGTGCTGATCATTCTGACGATCGCGCTCGTCGCCGTGTTCGCGGATTTTCTTGCCCCGCACAACCCCGAGGTTGGGTCGTTGAGCGCGCGTTTCAAACCGCCGTTCTGGCTCGCAGGCGGCAGCATGACCTATCCGCTCGGCACCGACCAATTGGGCCGGGACATGTTGTCGCGGCTGATCTATGGCGCACGGGTCTCGATGGTCGTCGGCTTCACCGCGGTGATCTTTGCCGGCGTGGTCGGCACCACGCTTGGCATCATCTCCGGCTATCTCGGCGGCTGGGTCGATCAGATCATCATGCGAATCACCGATGCGTGGCTGGCGCTACCCGCTCTGACCTTCGCCATTTTCCTCGCTGCGATCGTCGGGCCTAGCGAAATGAACATCGTGATCATTCTGGCGCTGGTCTACTGGACCCGATACGCGCGCATCGTGCGCGGTGAGGTCCTGTCGCTGAAGGAACGCGAGTTTGTTCGGCTTGCCGTCGTCGCCGGCTGTTCGAAATGGACGATCATGCGCAAGCACATCCTGCCGAATGTCGTAAACTCCGCCATTGTGCTTGCCTCGCTCATGCTTGGGGTGGTCATCGTTGCGGAGGCGTCGCTTTCGTTCCTCGGCGTTGGTGTGCCGCCGCCCAAACCCGCGTGGGGGCTGATGCTGTCGGATGGCAAGCAGGGTCTCATGGTCGGCTACTGGTGGCTCACCGTCCTGCCTGGCCTCTGCATCATGCTGATGGTCTTGTCGACAAATCTTCTTGGAGACTGGTTGCGTGTCAAACTCGATCCTCAGCTTCGCCAGCTCTGAGACGACCTCGCGCGCCGTGCCGGATACGAAGCCTCCGTTGCTGGAGATTCGAAATCTCTCGACGCACTATGTCTCGCAGCAGGGCACACGGGTGGTTCCCGCCGTTGACGACGTTACACTGAGCATACGAGCCGGCGAGACCTTGGGCATCGTTGGCGAGTCCGGTTCGGGGAAAAGCACGCTGGCGCTATCGATTCTGCGCGTGCTGCCCACTGCGGCACAAATCGTCGATGGCCAGATGCTGTTCGAGGGCGAAGACCTCGTAACGAAGTCCGATGCCGAGATGCGGCGTTTCCGCGGCAAGCGTATCGCGATGATCCTCCAGGATCCGATGGCATCGCTAAATCCGCTGTTCAGCATTGGCAATCAGGTGGCGGAACCGATTCGGGTGCACGAAGGCGCGGGCCGCCGCCCCGCCTGGCAGCGTGCGATTGCACTGTTGAAGGCGGTGCGCATCCCATCAGCGGAAACGCGCGTCTCTCAGTTTCCGCATGAAATGTCCGGCGGGATGCGCCAGCGGATCGTCGGCGCGATCGGGATGTCATGCGAGCCTAAGTTGCTCATTGCCGATGAGCCGACGACGAGCCTGGATCTGACGATCCAGGCGCAATATCTGGCGCTGCTGCGCGAGATCCAGCAGGAACACGGCCTGGCGTTGATTTTCATTACGCATAACCTCGGCATCGTTGCCAAGATGTGCGACCAGCTCGCGGTCATGTACGCTGGACGGCTGGTGGAGTACGGGCCGGTCGAGCAGGTCTTCGACCATCCGGCGCACCCCTATACCAAGGCGCTGTTGAACTCCATCCCGCGCATGGACGGCATGCGGCGTCGTTTGGTGGCGATTGAAGGGCAGCCTCCGGACATGGCGCGCCTTCCGCCCGGTTGCGCGTTCGCTGCACGCTGTCCGATGGTGTTCGATCGCTGCCGGACCGATGCGCCGCCATCGGTCGCGCTCGATGATAGTCACACAGCGCGGTGCTGGCTTGCGGTGCCGGAATCCAGTGAGACCGTGGAGAGGGTCGCGTGATGCCAGTTCTTGAAGCGGTTGGCCTCAGCAAGCACTTCTCGGCGCGGCGTGGCATTTTTGGTGGCAGCCGCGGTACCGTCAAGGCCGTCGACGGCATCTCATTCGCTGTCGAACGTGGCCAGACATTGGGTCTGGTCGGCGAGTCCGGTTGCGGCAAGACAACGACCGCGCGGATGGTTCTCGGCCTTGAAGAGCCCAGCGGCGGCAGCATCCGCTTTGATGGTCGTAGCCTTGGGACGCTCGATGCAGACGGCCGGCGCCATTATCGCAAGTCGGTACAGGCAGTTTTCCAGGATCCCTATGCCTCGCTCAATCCGCGGATGCGCATCAGCGAGATCATCGTCGAGCCGTTGGTTACCAACGAGACCGTTTCATCCGCCGATGCGGCGAAGCGGGTGCGGGAACTGCTGGACCTGGTCGGCCTGCCGGCGCGCGCGGCGGAGCTGTTTCCGCATGAATTTTCCGGCGGTCAGCGCCAGCGCATCGCCATCGCCCGCGCCTTGGCGTTGTCGCCGCGGCTGGTGGTGCTGGACGAACCCGTCTCTGCGCTGGACGTTTCGATACGCGCGCAGATCCTGAATTTGCTGGTTGATCTGCAGGCCGAACTGGGGCTGGCGTATCTGTTCATCGCGCATGATCTGGCAGCCATCGCGCACATGAGTCACACGATCATCGTGATGTACCTCGGCAAGATCGTCGAGGCCGGCGAGGCTCGTGATCTGGCGCTGGCGCCGAGGCATCCCTACACCCAGGCGTTGTTTTCCGCCGCATTGCCCAGCCATCCGAACGAACGACGAGAGGAGGTGATTCTGCGCGGCGAAATTCCAAGCCCATTGCGGCCGCCGCCCGGTTGCAGCTTTCACCCGCGTTGTGCACACGCAATGCCGATTTGCTCGGCGGACACACCGGAGCTGGTGGAAGCCGATGGCCGGATCATCGCCTGCCATCTGGTGTCACGCGCGGGGGGCAGTGTGCACTGACCGCAGTCGGGCCAGATCCGATTTGGCTCGCTTGCGCGCGGGGCGAATTTCCGCATGGCCAGTCGGGCAGAGTTTGGCCGCGATCCCGGGTGCAAACTCGGTGGAGATTCGATGGAGCTGGAGCGGGTGAAGGGAATCGAACCCTCGTATGCAGCTTGGGAAGCTGCCGTTCTACCATTGAACTACACCCGCGCAGGCGTGCTTCTACTCAGTTCGGCGGGCTGATGCAAACCGCTCGACGGCATCGCAACGGCGAATTGGCGACAAAGAGTTGACGAAGCCCTTTGACCGCCGTATCAGGCTCGCCGCCGGTCCATCCGGTCCTCGTGATTTGTCCGGCCGGATTGCGGCGAGGTGAAATAAACGCGCTAAAGAGGCCAGCATTGGGCTCTGTTGTGGGCCTCACGCTGCTCCACGGTCGGGTCATTGTACGCAAGGACCCTGACAGATGACACTTGATCCTGCCCAGCTTCGCCCCGCCACTCGCCTGGTACATGGCGGCGTGCAACGCTCCGCCCACGGGGAGACAGCCGAGGCGCTGTACCTGACCTCGGGCTATGTCTATGACGACGCCGAACAAGCCGAGGCGACGTTTGCCGGCACCGTTGACCATTACCAATATTCCCGCTTCGCCAACCCGACCCTCACCATGCTGGAGCAGCGGCTGTGTCTGCTGGAAGGCGCCGAGGAGTGTCGCACGACGGCCACCGGCATGGCGGCGGTCAATGCCGCGCTGCTGTCGCATCTGAAGGCCGGCGACCGGGTGGTGGCGTCGCGCGCGCTGTTCGGCTCCTGTCACTGGATCGTCTCGACGCTGCTGCCGAAATTCGGCGTCGAGACGGTGTTCGTGGACGGATCGAATCTCGGACAATGGCGTGACGCGCTGTCGCGCCCGACGCAACTCGTGCTGCTCGAGACGCCGTCGAACCCGATGCTCGAACTGGTCGACCTGCCCGCGGTCGCCGCTCTGGCGCACGCCGCCGGCGCAATCGTCGTGGTCGACAACGTGTTCGCCACGCCGTTGCTGCAGCAGCCGCTGAAGCTGGGTGCGGACGTCGTCGTCTACTCATGCACCAAACACATGGATGGGCAGGGACGCGTGCTGGGCGGTGCGGTCCTGGGCAGCAAGAAATGGATCAACGACGTGCTGCAGCCGTTCATCCGCAACACCGGCCCGGCGCTGTCGCCGTTTAACGCCTGGGTGCTGTTGAAGAGCCTGGAGACCTTGGCGCTGCGGGTCGACGCGGCTGCCCGCACCGCCGCCGCGTTGGCGGATTTCCTGGCTGAGCAGTCAGGCGTGACCCGGGTGTGGTATCCGACGCGTGCCGACCATCCGCAGCATGCGCTGGCTGCTGCACAGATGAGCGGTGGCGGCACGGTGGTGACGTTCGAGGTTGCCGGCGGCAAGGAGGGCGCGTTCCGCGTGATGAACGGCTTCGAATTGATCGCGGTCTCGAACAATCTCGGCGACTCGAAATCACTGGCGACCCATCCCGCCACCACGACCCACATGCGTATAGGCGCTGAGGAGCGTGCTCGGCTTGGCATCAGCGATGGTGTCATTCGCGTATCGATCGGTCTCGAGGATGTTGCAGACCTGAAGGACGATCTTCGTCGCGGCCTCGTGGCATTGCGTGCGGGCCAGACCGTTCTAGCGGCGGACTGATCCGCGGGATTGATCGGGCATCGTGGCAATTTCGTTGCCTGGTTGAGGAGGCGGGATGGCGCCGATCGTTTCGTGTTCGTCCGCCGATGACCGCGACCACTGCCGGCACGTTCAATGCCGGCAGTGGTGCTGCCGAGCGGACGCGCTGGACAAGCTGCCACGATTCGGTCTTGATCCTGTCTTACGACAAGACAGAAGGGTGGTGTGTCATGTCGACTGAAAACCGTCGGACCGGTCGTGCAAGCCGAGGAGCTGCCATGCCAGCGGAAACACCGCGACGGAGCGCGACCACGGGTGGATCGCGCGGTGATTATAGCCGCACGACGCGAGACGTGCTCGTTTCGGTGCGTTCGTTCTATCTGGCTGATCAGTCGCAGCCGGAAGAGAGCCACTTTGTCTGGGCTTATCGGGTAAAAATCGAGAATCACGGCGCCGAACCGGTGCAGCTGTTGCGCCGGACCTGGCAAATCACCGACGCGCGCGGCCGCACCCAGCATGTGCACGGCGCCGGCGTCGTCGGCGAGCAGCCGTTGCTCGAACCGGGAGAAAGCTTTGAGTATACGTCCGGCACGCCGCTCGACACCCCATCGGGCTTCATGGTCGGCGCGTATCACATGGTCGTGCCCTCATCGGGCGAGAATTTCGACGTTGCCATCCCGGCGTTCAGCCTGGACAGCCCGCATCAGAGCGGCCGGGTGCACTAGGATGCCCGGGATGCGGGTTGCGGCGTTCTGGTTCCGCCCCATATCCGATCGGTGGCCCGCGCCGCCTGATCGCAACAAGCCGGAGGAAACATCGCGGTGAATATCGTTACGCCGCCCGCCGTTCTGCCCGAGACTGCCTCGACACGACCGCAGCCATCGCGCGAGCAGGCGGAGGAAGCCGTCCGGATTCTGCTGCAATGGGCGGGCGATGACCCGGACCGTGAGGGCCTGCGCGATACGCCAGCGCGCGTCGCTCGCGCCTATCGGGAATTTTTCGTCGGCT
>Ga0153954_1001549_pt1 | contig 11899 bp, 14 predicted proteins | sample TSFL038MetaG_FD_102277 | JGI IMG/M metagenome (GOLD analysis project Ga0153954, IMG submission 102277) | Attine ant fungus gardens microbial communities from Florida, USA - TSFL038 MetaG | ecosystem: Host-associated > Fungi > Mycelium > Unclassified | place: USA: Florida, Wekiwa Springs State... | reverse complement strand
TCATCGGCCCCTTTGGGGCTCAAGACCGCAGCAGGCTGTAGCGGCCGACCACACGCGAGACCTTTTTCCTGGTGCCATAGATCATGATGCCGAGATAGCGGAGCGCCTCAGGCTGGATCTCGCTTACACGGCGCCGGAACTCGGCATAGTCGTTCGTCTGTTGTCCCTGCACGGGAAAGTCCACGACGTCGAGGCCGGCGGCGACAGCCTTGCCGCGGATCGCGGGGAGCTCATCGGCTGGAGCCCCCAGCACGGGAATGCCGATCGGAATAAGCCCCGGATGCGCTTCGCCTGACGCATCGACCAGTGGGTCGCCCGCAAGATGGGGCTGGCGCTTGCCCATGGTCAGGGCCAGCACGGCAGCGGCATTGGCCGCGTTGCCGATCGGCAGGGTATGGTCGATTACCGCCACGCAGCGCATTGGCTCGACAGCCGTCTCTTCCATGTCGGTTGTCACCCGCGGGCCTCCGTGCAATCTTTACTTCCATGCGAGTTACTCGTATACGAGGTGGATTGCTTGTATGCAAGGCATTTTACTTGCATGCAAGCTATCGTCCGCCGGACGGGCTGGGCGGAGGAGGGTGTCATGGATCGGCTTGAGGATTGCATCAGCTTCCTGATCGGCAAGGCGCAGCAGCAGGTCACGAAAGCATCACGGGAAGCGCTGGCGCCCCATGGCGTCACGCCCGTGCAATTCGCGATCCTGAAGGTGTTGTGGGAGCGCAACGGGTTGAACGGTGCGGAGCTTTGCGTGCGGCTCGTGCTGGACAGCGCGACCGTGACGGGACTGATCGACCGCATGGAGACTGCTGGCCTGCTGGAGCGGCGGGCCGATCCCGGCGGTGATCGCCGCATGAGCCGGGTCTATCTCACCCGGAAAGGCGCGCAACTCGAAGCGCCGCTCGATGCAGCGATGGATCGCGTGAACAAGCAGTTCGTGAGCCTGCTGGGCAGGGATCGGGCTGCAAATCTGTGGCGGGACCTGGAAACGCTTGGCGGCGTGGCGGCGACGGAGCGAAAGACGGCGCCCAGCCACTCCGTCGCATCGCGATCGAAATAGCGGTAGGTCTGCTTTGGGATCTATCGGTCGCGCGGCTCATAAGTAAAAAGAGCCCCGGCACTGCCGGGGCTCAAGTTTGCCAGAGACCAGGAGGTCAGTACCGCGCTGCGACCGGTGCGCCAACGCCATAGCCGCCGAAGCGATAGTTGAACCGCACCGTGACCATGTCGATGTCCTGACTGATGCGATTGATGGCGCCCGCCACGATGGGGTTCACGACCGAGAACGAATTGTTGTTGTCGCCCATGAAGAGGTGGTCGTATTCGACACCGACCGACCAGCCGGGATAGAACCCGTATTCAAATCCGGCGCCCACCGTGGCGCCCCAGCGGGTCGAATCGCCCGAGGCCACGGCCAGATCGCCGATAGTGGTCCGGATGTCGAAACGATTGCCTGTCACCGCTCCGCCGCCCTTCACATAGAACAGAGCCTGGTTCCATGCCCAGCCCAGCTGGCCGGTGAAGAGGCCGATACCGTCAACCGTGCTGTGGAGCGTGAAGGCCGGATTGATCGTGCTGAGACGGCGGCCGTTCAGATCTGCCCAATCGCCCTGTCCCTCGAGACCGACAACGAATTGCCCGAACTGCCAGCGGTAGCCCAACTGTCCACCGGCAACACCTCCGGAGCGGTCGCTGCAACCATCAGAGATGAAGCCCCCGGCGACCGGAAGGAAACCCCAGCAATTGCGAGTTTGACCCCAACCGCCGTTGGCACCGATATAGAAGCCGGTCCAATCGTAGATTGGAGGGGGCGCCGGTGGCGGTGCCTTGGTGTAGGGTTTCGCGGCCATGTCAGCGGCCAACGCGTTAACGCTGAGCGCCATCAGACCAACTCCAGCAAGCAAGATTTTTTTCATCCGTAGACTCCCATCCCGTCGCAGTGGATCTCTCTGGACGTGCCCCCGCCTCTCGCGATTGCACACAGTCTCAGATTCAACCGAAGCCTAAGCCTTGTGTGCCCTAAACTCATGTGCCAAAATGGCAACACCCAAAGCCAATCAGGAGATTCCGGCCTCAGTCCGCAGTTTTTCGATATCCTGAGTGGACGGAAGGAGCTGAGCTGCGGCCAAATCCAGAAAAAGCCGCAAGTATTAATCATCCGCTCGATGCAATTTTCGGTTGGTCAGCATTCGCGGAGTGGATTTGACGTTCGCCACCCCGCTTGCCGCTAACTCCTAAGCGACGTTCGCAAACGTGCTCGCCGAGATGAGATGCGAATCGCACCGCTAGAGCGATCAGCTTTCCCCGTTGTGGGCGCTGCCTGAGGATTGCTGCGCGTCGTGCAGCCAGGAGGGGATATCGCCCGCACAGATGAGTTGTCGCGGTGTGTAGGGATTGAGCGTACCGGCGTGAACGCTGAGGCCCTCGTTGAATCTTTCCCGCGCGAAGTCTTTGGCTTCCGCCTCGGTTCCAAACGTCTTGGTTATTCGCGGGCTTCGCCTCTTGGGCAACACGCCGCGTTTGGGCGCCACGAAGGTCACGAACCAGGTGTGCTGCATCTCTCACCCAAGGGCGTGCAATGTTTCGAGGCAGTGCCGGTCGAGCTTCGGCAAAGCTTGAAGGCTCTTCTCAAGCCAGCGAGGCCAACAGCTCTCGTTTCACAGCCTCCGTTCCAAAAGGGCAGTCCAGATTGACGTTTCGCGCTGACGCAGGCTTGATATGAATCAAGTATTCAGCGTCGTGGCCGCGACAGAGCGATGTGATTTCGATGGACGTTGATTGTTGCTTGCGAGGCGTGAGGCGAACCGAATCGCCTGGAGCGCAACATTCAACCGCGAACGACGAAGATGACGGCAATAGCACGAGCGCGCTAACCGATTTCGTCTGAAGACCTGCAATCAACTTTACCTCCTTAACGTGGAGAGGAGAGCTGAAAAAGGACGCAGCGAAAGCCATCAAAAGCTGAAGAATCACTCTGCAAATTATCCACTCGCTAGTGGATTGAATTAAGGCGGGTCAGAGAGCGGCATCACTACCTGGGTGCGGCCTTGGTGCGGCGCATTGTCCTGCCGTGACTATCATGATGGGTAATTGAATATGCATCAGTTTACCTGCTGGGCATTGGTCAGGTTCCCGCAATCCCGTGAGGCAAAAACACAGAGGAGCTGACGTGAGCAGTACGATCAACATGAAACTCGAAGTGGTCGTCATTCCCGTTGCCGATGTCGATCGCGCGAAAACGTTCTATGCTGGTCTCGGGTGGAGGCTGGATGCCGACTTCGCGTCCGGTGACGATTATCGTGTGATCCAGTTCACGCCGCCGGGCTCCGGTTGCTCGATCATCTTCGGCAAAAATGTCACGGCGGCGGCGCCCGGTTCCGCCAGGGGATTGTACCTGATCGTCTCCGACATCGAGACCGCTCGCGACGACCTGCTCATGCGCGGCGTCAAGGTCAGCGAAGTGTTCCATGCTGCCGACGGCGTATTCGCCGGTACGGACGAGCCCTATTTATTTGGGGGGCACCGTGAGAACGGCCCTGATTCGGAGCGCCGCAGCTACCGCTCGTTCGCCTCGTTCAGCGATCCCGATGGCAATGGCTGGTTGTTCCAGGAGATCACCGCGCGATTGCCCGGTCGTCTCGACACCGACACCACATTCACCTCGTCGACAGAGCTGGCGGCTGCGCTCCGGCGGGCAGAGGCCGCACATGGCGAGCATGAGAAGCGGACCGGCCAGCCAGATGCGAATTGGCCGGACTGGTACGCCGAGTACATGGTCCGGGAGCAATCCGGTCAGCAACTGCCGTCCTGAACAGCGACCAGTCGCGCGAAAGCGCTTGCTTATGGCGCAGGTTGTTGAGCGATCGCGCCCGCGCGTTCACCCGACCCGCGCGCGCCGGCCCTCAATCGGATAGGCCGGGTCGTTGAAGCCCGGCGTTGAGGGATGGCCGCTGACAACGAGGCGGTCGATCAGGGCTTCGTCTTCGGCGGTGAAGCTGTAATCAAGTGCGCGGATGTAATCGTCCCATTGCTCCTCGGTGCGCGGGCCGCCGATCACCGAGCTGACGAAGGACGAGTTGAGCACCCAGGCGACCGCGAACTGGCCCGCGGTGATGCCTTTCTTCTCGGCATGCGCCTTGATCTCCTGCGCGAGCTTCAAGGATTCCAGTCGCCATTCGGTCTGCATCATCCGGGTGTCGTTGCGGCCGGCGCGCGTATCCTTGTCGGGCGCCGCATCGGGCAGGTACTTGCCGGTCAGCACGCCGCGCGCCAACGGGCTGTAGGATACGATGCCGAGACCGTAATAGGCGCAGGCCGGAAAGTGCTCGACTTCCGGCATCCGATTCATCGCGTTGTAGTAGGGCTGGCTCGCCACCGGGCGATCGATGCCGAGGCGGTCGCAGATGTTGCAGATCTCGGCGACGCGCCAGGCGCGATAGTTCGAGACGCCGAAATAACGCACCTTGCCGGCGCGGATCAGGTCCGCCATTGCGCGCACGGTTTCTTCCAGCGGCGTCGAATGATCTTCCTTATGCAGATAGTAGATGTCGATATAATCAGTGCCGAGCCGCTTGAGGCTGTCATCGGCGGCAGCCAGCACCCAGCGCCGCGAGAGTCCGACTCGATTTGGGTCGTCGCCCATTGGATTGGCGAGCTTGGTGGCGAGCACCCAGTTGGGCCGGTTGTTGGCGATGGCGCGGCCGACCACCTGCTCGGAGCCGCCTTTGTTGTAGCCATCGGCGGTGTCGATGAAATTGACGCCGGCCTCGCGCGCCTTCGCAATGATTCGGTTCGAGGTCGCCTCGTCGGTCGGACCGCCGAACATCATGGTGCCCAGACAAATCGGCGAAACCTTCAGGCCGCTGCGGCCGAGCTGGCGGTATTGCATCGGAAGAGATCCTTGGTGAGGCGTACAGGCTGTCCGCTGAATCCTGTCATTGTGAGCGCCGCGAAGCAATCCGGCAATGCTCGCGCGCAGATTGCCACTCGTGGCGCTGCTCGCGTCGACGGACAGCTACGCGCTTTTCAATATCTTGAACACGCCATTCGCGGTGGAAAGCACGCGCTTATCGGCGGTCACTTCGGTGCTCACGAAAATGAGAGTACGGGTGACGCGCACCACGCGCGGCCGCGATATCAGGATATCGCCGATTTCGCCCGCCTCGACGAAATGAACGTCGAGCTGCACGGTCGCAAGATGCTGCTTTCCCGAGACGTGACGCGAGGTCATGCCGCAGCTCCGGTCGGCGAAGGTCATCAGCACGCCGCCCTGCACGAGGCCGCGCCGATTATGATGCTTGTCTTCGGTGATCAGCGCGTGCTGAAGCTCGCCGTCGACGAGGCGTTCCCAGAGCGGCCCGATCAGGGTCAGAAAACCTGTGGTTTCGGCAATTTTCCAGCCGTCGGATTTGAGCTTGGCGGCGGCTTCGGTCATGCCGGTCCTTCTCTAGGCTACGTCAATGAGGCTACGTCAATGTCGCGCTTTTCATCGGTTGCGTTGGTGGTGTAGTCAAGCGCCATGGCCCATCCCTTCGACGATACCACCCGGCGGAATATTGCAGAGCTCTGCGCAGCGTTCGTGCGGCTGCAGCCCGATGAGACGCAGCCGCCTCTCAAGCGCGCCGCGGTTGCGATCGCGCTCGCCGCGACCGATGATGCGGACGGCGAAGCCGCGCTGTTGCTGACGCGTCGCGCGGCGAGCCTGCGCACCCATCGCGCGCAATGGGCGTTGCCGGGCGGGCGCTGCGATGGCGGGGAGACCCAGGTTCAGGCGGTCTTGCGCGAGTTGAAGGAAGAGCTCGGTCTTGATCTCGGTGCCGATGCCGTGCTCGGCCTGCTCGACGATTATCCAACCCGCTCCGGCTATCTGATCACGCCGGTTGTGGTCTGGGCCGACTCCGGCGCGGCCATCCTGCCGAATGCGGCCGAGGTCGCGTCCGTGCATCGGATCGCGCTACATACGATCGAAGGTGCGGATGCTTTCGACTTCGTCACCATTCCCGAAAGCACGCGGCGCGTGGTCCGTTTCCACTATGAGGAACGGCTGATCCACGCGCCGACTGCGGCGATGATCTATCAGTTCCGTGAAGTGCTGGCCGGTCGCGACACCCGCGTGTTCGACCTCGAGCAGCCGGTGTTCGCCTGGAAATAGGCAGGACCCACGAAACGAGGGCGCCGGTTTTCGGACATGGGGCAGCCCAGGGAAAGACGCGCAAAAAGCGGAACCGCGCTCGGCCCGCGACTTTTGGCCTAGCAATTTCGACCAGATTTGGCCGAAATGCCTGCTAGAAAACGGACATGCATCACCGATCGATTCGCTCCAGCCTGATGGTCGCTGCGCTCACGCTGCCGTTCGTCGCGGCACCTGCGCTCGCGCTGGATTCTGGCGCGTTACCGTCAACAACTGCCGATGCGATGGCGCAGGCTGCCTCGCCTCAGGCGATCGCGGAGTATCGCCGCAAGCTGAAGGAGTATCTGGAGGCGCGTGACGCGTTCGAGCAGGACGCCAGTGCCTATTGGAGAGCGATCGCCGACAAGCGCCGCACCCGCAACGCCAAGCGGCGCGATCATGTACCGGTTGCGCTTGACGACTATGTGCTGACCCAGCCACCGGTCTATACCGGTCCGAAGCGGCCGGTGAATCCGCAGCCTGCAGAGATCGAGCCGGAAGAGCCGCATCGCGAGCGCAAATACATTCCCGTGGTCGCCGATCTCCTGAAAGCGTCGGCCGACTATTTCCAATGGACACCGCAGCGGCCCGCAAGCGATAGCGACTTCAAGCGCGCCTATGCGCGATTCGCCTCTGCCTCCGGGCTGACGCGTGAGCAGGCGGTGCGGGTCTATGCGTTCGAGACCGGCGGCAACGGCACACACGCGTCGCAGTCCGGCTTTCACGGCTCGCGCGCGATCTCGACCGCGATCGGCTACAACCAGCTCCTCACCACCAACACCGTCGAGCTGCTCGCGGAGCAGGGGCCGGAGTTCATCAAGATATTGACGCAGAAGGCCGCAGGGCTTGCCGGGCCTCAGCGCAAGAGCATGGACGACAAGATCGCGGTGCTGAAAAAGATGGTGGCGTTGGCGCGCTCGGTGCCCGACGAATGGTCGGCGCATGAGAAGATCGGCGATACGCCGCAGGGTTGGGCACTGCACGCCATGGTGCTCGACATCGATGTCGGCCCGATGCTGCAGACCCACAAGCTTCTGACTTCGGTGATCTTCGCGCGCGTCAAGGGATATAACCGGCCGCTGACGGCGGCCGAGCTCGAGATGATGAACCTGACCGGCGACGGCACCGGGCTCGACATGGTGACGATGCCGCAGGCGATGCGCGAGCAGGTGCCGACCTCGAATTTCTTCCAGCGCGGTGGTTATGAGCGCAACCCGGTGGCGATTCGTCACAACACCGTCGCGAAACTGCTCGCGGTGACCGATGCGCGGATGGATTCCAACAGCAACAGCCCCGGTGCAAAGGAACTTGCGTCGGCGTTTTGACCTGCACGCATCGCCGTCACGGGAGACGGAAAAGCTCAGTTCGATCCAAACATGAACTTGCCGTCGCCTTCGAGGTACGGCGCGGTGCGCATGTAGAGCTGCCCGTTGTGGCCGATGAAGAACAAAGTGCCCCTCGGCACTTTCTTGGCGCCCTTCAGAAGCAGCCCGGCATTGCTGGTGCCCATCTGATAGGAAAACGTCTTGCCGTCCTTGTCATAGGCATAGCCCATGTCGGGTTTGAGCTCCCATGGCGTGGCTGCCGCCTGCGCCAGCGCCGGTGTCGCCAGCGCGCTAAGCGCCGCCGCCAGCAAGACCTTGGTCTTTGAAAATCGCCTCATCCTTGTCCTCCCGCCACGACAGTGGCTGCCCCCGCGCTTGAACAAAACACGAACACACAGCTTCGGCAACACAGATTGCAAGTTTGCGGCGTCGCGCCCTAGTGTGGTGGTTCTAACGTCCGCATCAATATCAGCCGCGCGTTCGATATGCGGACTTCTAAACCAAGCCACACTAGATCAATAAGTTGTCAGTGTCCTTCGATTCCGAAGTTCGCAAAAGTGCGTGCGGCAGAATGATGCGAACCTCGGAATCGGGACACTGGCGTGACTTTGTGATTTCCCGCTTCACACTTCGCGACTATGTTCCCCACCAGCTAGAAGTGCGATTCAAGGAATAAATCATAGGGATGATTCGGATGAACCACGTCATTAAATTTGCTTCGGGTGTTGCATTGTCGCTGATGACGCTGGTGCCTTCCGTCCGTGCCGACGAATTGTTCAAGCTGTCCAACAATCAGCGGATTGCCTGCAGCCGTGGTCTCGCGCCCGGCAAGCTCAACACCGCGACGTGCAAGTCCTACACCTACATCTTCAATACCAGGACGTCGGAATACTTCCGTTGCCAGGTCTCGCTCGCGCTGACACGGGACAACAAGGAAGTGATCAATGTGCAGACCGACGGCAGCTGCACAAAGAAGCCGCGCATCTTCGAGACCGACTCCAACTACGCCTTCGACGCCACCGAGACCGAGCCGCCGAACACCAATTCGTTCTTTGGTCCCGGCGGCTATTCGATCTGGGCGGCGGATACCACGCAGCAAAAGGTGCGGGGCTGCATCACCATTTCCTCCGGGCTCGGCTCCGACATCTCCAAATGCCTGGACATGACGTTCCAGTGATCCGCGCCGCGACTGGCGCTTTCTGTCCAGCGCCGCGCGTCGGCCGCTGCTGAGGCGGACGGAACCAGGCCCGTCGAGGGCCTGTTTGCCTTTCGGATGGGTTGACGCCCGTTGCGTCATCCGGCCAATTTTCGGCCGAGGCGCTGGGGAGAAGATTGCCCATGATTTCGAGGTTGATCGCGACCGCGGCCGCGACGGCTGTGGTTCTGTCGGCGCCGGCCGCGCGGGCGGAGCAAATCATCAACGTGCTGACCGGCGGCACGTCCGGTGTCTACTATCCGCTCGGGGTCGCGCTCGGAAAAATCTACAGCGACAAGATCCCGAACGTGAAGACCCAGGTACAGGCCACCAAGGCTTCGGTCGAGAACCTGATCCTGCTGCAGCAGGGCCGTGGCGAACTTGCATTCACGCTCGGCGATTCGCTCAAGGCCGCCTGGGACGGCGACGAGGAGGCGGGCTTCAGGAACAAGCTGGACAAGCTTCGGACCATCGCGGCGATCTATCCGAACTACATCCAGATCGTCGCCACCGCCGAGAGCGGCATCAAGACGCTCGCTGACCTGAAGGGCAAGAGTCTCTCGGTCGGCGCGCCGGAATCGGGGACTGAGCTCAATTCGCGCGCGATCCTGGCTGCCGCCGGCATGAGCTACAAGGACATCGGCAGGGTCGAATACCTGCCGTTTGCCGAGTCCGTCGACTTGATGAAGAACCGCCAGCTCGACGCCACCTTGCAGTCGGCGGGCCTCGGCGTCGCCTCGCTGAAGGACCTCTCGAGCTCGACCGGCATCACCGTGGTGGCGGTGCCGAAAGAGATCGTCGACAAGATCGGCCCGCCATTCGTCGCCGCGACGATCCCCGCTCACACCTATACCGGCCAGGACAATGACGTTCCCACCGCCGCCGTGGCGAACTATCTGGTCACGAGTTCGGCGGTCTCCGACGATCTCGCCTATCAGATGACCAGGCTGATTTTCGAATCACTGCCGGAACTGGCGAACGCGCATGCCGCGGGCAAGAAGATCAGGCTGGAGACGGCCGCGCAGGGCAGCCCGATCCCGCTGCATCCCGGGGCTATCCGCTATTACAAGGAAAAGGGCTTGATCAAATAGGCCATGTCATTGTCAACGTCACCGGCATCCCGGCGATCCCGGCCCACGCCGTCACTGCCGCACTCGCGCAGGCAATGGCTGCGGTGCCCGCCGCGCAACGCGACGGTGACGGCTTGAGCCTGTGCCTCGCCTCGGCCGGTGTCATCAAGACGCTGCCAATCGCGGCCTTCATGCTCGCCTGGACGCATTCGATCGAGAAGATCGAATGGCAGGAAGATTGGCGCATTACCCCGAAGGGACTCGAGATCGTGCAGGCACGCATCAAGGGTTTCGGCGCCGGCATGGAGCCGCCGGCGGATGCGCGCCTGGTCGATGGTTGGTTTCAATGGCGGCCGCAACGCCTCCCGGTGCCGGAAGTTGTGCTCGGCAATTCCGGCGCTGCCGGTGAATGGCGGCTATGCAGCGGCGGAAAATGCCGGACGCTATCCGATATTTTCGGCTATCCGATCGGTGCTAACGTCACCACGATGCGCGCTTGCGAACAATAACAGGTTGCAAAGGGAGAAACGCGAATGGATCGGCTCAAGGGGAAGGTTGCGCTCGTGGTCGGCGCGGGTTCGATCGGGCCCGGCTGGGGCAATGGCAAGGCGACCGCGGTTACTTTTGCGCGCGAGGGCGCGCAGGTGTTCTGCGTCGATCGTAATCCGGCAGCCGCTGAAGAGACCGTGAAGATCATCGCGGGCGAGGGCGGCAAGGGGACCGCCTTCACCGCTGATGTGTCGCGCGCCGCCGAGGTCGAGGCGATGGTCGCGGCCTGCCTCAAGGCTCATGGCCGCATCGATGTGCTCGACAACAATGTCGGGATCGCCGAAATCGGCAGTGTCGTCGATGTGGCCGAGGCGGATTGGGACCGCGTCTTCGCGGTCAATCTCAAGAGCGCCTATCTCACCATGAAGCACGTCATTCCCGTCATGGTGAAGCAGGGCGGAGGCTCGATCATCAACATCTCCTCGATCGCCTCGATCCGCCATGTCGGCATCTCCTATGTCAGCTACAATGCGAGCAAGGCCGCGATGAACCAGATGACGCGCAACACCGCGGTCGAATTTGCGCCGAAGCATGTGCGCGTGAATGCGATCCTGCCCGGCCTGATGAAGACGCCGATGGTGGAGCATTCGGCGGGGCTGGCGGCGAGCTACGCTGCGGGCGATGTGGAAGCGATGTGGCGCGCCCGCGACGCGCAGGTGCCGATGGGGCATATGGGCGAAGCGTGGGACGTCGCCAACGCCGCGCTCTTCCTGGCCTCCGACGAATCGAAATACGTTACCGGCATCGAGCTCGTGGTCGACGGCGGCATCACCTGCAAGTCGGGGGCGTGACGTCGGGACACGGAATCGAGTTACCCGTGCGCACTTAACTCGCGGCGGTCGAACTCTTCCTCGAGCACGTGGAAGGCGTCGTCGCCGATCTCCTCCGACTGGCGCAGCCTCAGCAATGCACGGCGAGCCGCGCTCAGGGCGCGCCGCCGCACGTGATCGGCGGGAAGTTCGTCCGCGGCAACCCCGCCATTGGGGTCCTCGTCGGCTTGCATCAGGAGCGCGTTGTATTCGAGCCGTATAAGTTCAGCTTTCTCCGAAGGATCGCCTTCGATCGCGTCGAGCGCCGCGCGCCAGGTAACGGCGCGGGCGTGCGCGACCTCGGTCGCCACGGGATCGTCATCCTTCAGTCCGAGCGCGAGGATCAGCGGCCGCAGGGTCAAGCCCTGAAGCACGAGCGATCCCAGCACGACCGCGAACGCGGTGAGCAGGATCAGGTCGCGGTAGGGAAAATCTTCCGGCAGTGCGAACGCCGCGGCGAGCGTCACGATGCCGCGCATCCCGCACCACGACACCACGATGCCGCCCTTCACCGTCGGCGTGCCGAGCCGCGGCTGGAATAGCCCGAGTGTCGAGAGCGTCCGCACGACGACACCGTAGGACATCACCCAGACGATGCGCGCGACAATGACGGCGGCGAGCACGGAAGCCGCCACCACGCAATATTCGAATCTCACCTCGGCATCGAGCCGGCTCCAGATCGGACCCAACTGCATGCCGATGAACATGAAGGCCAGCACGTTGAGGACGAAGACGACCGTTTCCCAAACGGCGTAGGCCGGGACACGCAAGCGCGCCGGCGT
>Ga0153954_1001548_pt1 | contig 11904 bp, 16 predicted proteins | sample TSFL038MetaG_FD_102277 | JGI IMG/M metagenome (GOLD analysis project Ga0153954, IMG submission 102277) | Attine ant fungus gardens microbial communities from Florida, USA - TSFL038 MetaG | ecosystem: Host-associated > Fungi > Mycelium > Unclassified | place: USA: Florida, Wekiwa Springs State... | reverse complement strand
CGCCAGAGCGACCTGAGCCTTGAACGCCGCCGTGTGGACTTTCCGCTTTCTCGCCATCCGTTTCTCTCCTCAGAGCTGTCTGAGTAGCTTAACAGATGGTCCAGATTTCGGGGTCCACCATAGAGTCTCCCGAATCTTTTTGGAAGCCGATCCTCGATCTTGGCCCAGAGAGCCATCATTGGGTCAAGAATTTCCTCGCGTCCTGGTTCATGGAGGGTCTGCCGGCAGCGGGCTCTCTCGCCGACTTCGCGTTGAACTGGAAGGCGATGATCGAGCATGCGCTCGCTTCGCCGCGCTGGGAGAGAACGAGTGGACGATCGACTTACGACGTGTGCACAATGTGGACCGCGCTTCTGGGCTTCGGTCCCGTCGGGAGAATGAGCGAGGACGCGATGTATCGAGCGGCCATCACGCCCCTGGTTCCCCTTTACCGCGAGTGGGCAGATCGCTGGCTTAGCTATTTCGACACGGCCCGAAGCTTTGCGTACTTCCTGCGGCAGCCTGTGGCAGCCGACATCCTACCCGAGGGGCTGCGCTGGCTTTTCAACCTCGCCCAGACTTACTCCGGCGAGGATTGGGATGGCCAACCTAGGGAAGCGGACGCCTTCGTAAGTCTCATCGAGTACTGGTGGCGGACGCGCAGAGGGTCGCATGTCCCGGCGGAAGAGACATCCACGGCCGTCGGACTTCTGAAGCTCCTTTCAGACCGGCAATATCCCCGAGCACTCGAGCTCCAGGACCAGATGGCGAGAGCGTGCCAATAACGTCTGGACCCTTAACTCTCGCCGAATACGGTCCTCCGTAATCAATGGAGGATGAGGGGCCAGCATACGAGTCCGTCGCTCCCAAATACTTCCATGGTGGTTCGGACCTAGGGCATCGTTACCAGCCTCAGCCCCGAACTCCGTGGCCAGACATAGCTGTCCGCCTCGGGACGTCACTTGGGCAAGCCATGGACGTTGAGAGGTGTATTCGTCAGAGTGGATGAGGTCCCGCCGGTGGGAGAAACCTTTGGGGCGGATCGCATCGAAGTACCCCCCAAAAATATCTCGTAAAAATGTGCAACGGTCTCGATACGCCTAACCGCGCAAGGGCTGTAGCTATTACCCTCCCCCCCCTGGGATGTGGGCGAGTCGGGCTGTGGCTGTCGGAGGCCCTGAGAGGCATTTGAGGAGGAAGGCCATGACTGATCCTGTAAAGACCCACCGACCGCGAGGACACGGAGGTCTTGAGACGGACAGTGGACGCTTGGCGGCGAGCCCAAGTCGTCTACCGATCTCGCTCGTGGGAGGGCCGGCCCGAAGCTCGAGCTTTGGCAGAAGAGATCGCCCTCGACCGCAGGTTCGAGTCGCCGCTATGGGATTTGTTGGGTGTGTCGCGGGCGGACGGCCCAGTTTCACTCGCAACAGGAGGGCTGCTGGCAGGAGCTATCGGAGAGGGGAGCCGAAATACCGGAGGATCCGGCGTGGTGGCGAGAACGGTCGAGCTGGCACGGGGAACTGACTCAACGGTATCGTGAACTCGTGCGAAGACCTTGGCGCGCGGTGCCGCCAGATCCGCCTGGGTCCGATTGAGCAGGAAGCCGTAAGAGTCACATGCGTTGGTCTTTGGGCGGAAACTCGCGACGAATTTGCTCTTGAGCGGCGGCAACCTCCGCCGGACGTTCCGGCGTCGTTTGACGTGCCCGAATCCGCTCGATGGCTTCCCGTTGCTCGGGAGACATTTTCGCCAGCTGTTCCAGGTTTCGTTTAGTCTCCAATCCGCAGTCCTCCATTTCGTGAGCCATACGGATTAGAGTAACTGGTGGGCCGATTACGAGCAAAGGGAGCCTCGGATGGCTGCAAACAATCGTTCCAAAGGGTTTCAGGATCTGATCGACAGGTACGTACCACCAGAACGAATGGATGCATTTGAAGCCTTGTGCGCAGATTATAAAATCGGAGCGAAATTGAATACTCTGCGTTCAGATGCGGGTCTGTCGATCGCGGAACTGGCCAAGAAAGCGGGAACATCCCCGAAGATGATTTCTCGGATCATCTATGCCGAGTTCGACCAGATTCCTCTTCCTACGCTTCGACGGGTCGCTGCTGTCCTTGAACATAAACTCGAAGTCCGGTTCGTTCCCGTAGAAGTCGAGAAACGAGACGAGTCATGACAACTTCGGAGCCAATCCCGGATCGCGACCGGAGGCTGATCGAATCGCTTCGCATTCGGCCGATCGGCTCAGAGGCGGAGCTCGACGAAGCCACCGCGATCGCGAATCGCCTGGCCGCGAGTAGCGACCTTTCACCCGAGGAAGACGACTGCCTCGAGCTGCTGAGTGATCAGATCGAAGCGTACGAAGATATAAATTATCCGATTGATGACGTCTCCGGCCACGAAATGCTGCGATTTTTGCTTGAGCAGAGGTCTACCACTCCAGAAGTATTTGCCGTCCAGATCGGGATCCCGTTGCCAACGATTCGCGCAATCCTTGACGGGACTCGAGCCTTGGAACCTGCTCACGTCGAAATCTTTGCACAATATTTTTTTGTCCCGCCGGATGTCTTTCTTGAAGATCATCTCGCATAAAAAGCTCCAGGGAGCGCCAGGGGCCGCGCGAGCGTGCGCTGGTATCGCCAGCGCACTGCGCTGAACCGACTTTAGATCGAGCCGATCGAGGTCGCAACACATCCCATCGGCGCTTACTCCGTCGCGCTCCAAGTGCCGACCAGAATATTGACGAGGTCGGCATGCGCGGGACCATTCCCGATCACGCGGTTAATATCGTCTTCAGTGATTTGAATAACCGCATGCATTGGGCAAAGACCTCCGGTTCGTGATCCGGTTTGGCTCGGAATGCTGAGCTGCGTACCAGCACCATAAAACGCCACAAAGCCAAAGGGGTTGCCGGCCCCACCGATGGCGCAAACTTTAAAATCGAACGTGAGGCTCGGTCTCTCTCCCGGGCTGAAGAAGACGGTAATTTCGACGTCGCCCATCGCGTTGTCGGCATCAAAGTTGGGGGGGGTACATCCTGTCACATGCCCCTGGGCAGTAAATGTTCCCATGTATGTTTTACCATCCGCGGTAAGCACCAAGGGCGCCGCGCCGCCCGGGCCACCCACGAACCCGGTGGGGGGACAAGTCTTATTTCCATAGCAGCCATAGCCTTCTTTCAATCCAAGGATCATATTTTTACTACCGGCCATCGCCGTAAACGCCACCGGCAAGAATCCCGAGCAGTCTCCGGGTGGCTCTGCTGAGTAGGTATAATCACAATTGAAAATGGCTCCCGAATAGGCAAACTGGCCGTTCGCGTCGGTCGTGCCGGTGGCGAAGTAGGTGGGCGTGTCACCCGTACTTTGGATCGTCACCAGGGCTCCAGCGACCGGAGACACACCATCGCAACCGAGCACCCTCACCGCGCCGGAGAAAAGGTGACCGAACACGGGGACGTCGATCGTCAGGTCCTCGCAGAGCTCGACAGAGACCACCAAGGGCGGGACCGGCTGACCATTGATGATGTTGAACGTGAACGTGTAGTCGCCCGCCACGGCCAAGTTGGAAAACACCACGGTCCTCGTTCCCAGGTTCGGACTTTGCGTCCGGGAATAGCCACCGGGGCCTTCGCAATGCACGCTGAAGATCGTGATGAGACCAGGGTCGCATTGCGCGCTGAACCCCAACGTGACCGTGCTGGCGGCCGGGAGATCCATATCGACCAGCACATCTTCGCCCGAGATGGATTCGGCCGTCGCGTCCGCGAAGAAGACGTTGCCGTTCGTCTGCGCGTGGAGGGAAAACGTGCCGTGGCGCTGGATCGGCACGCAACAGATCGATCCGATGGTGGCCGTGATCCGGGCCCCCGTGCCCGGCCCGGCCTCGGCCGGGATCGAGACGGTGGGAGGGCTGACCAGAGCCATGCCCCGGAAGTCGACCACGACGTTGCGGACCTTGCCCTGGTAGACATCGAAGGTGCCGGTCGGCTTCTGACCTACCGTGCCAAAGCCCCCGCTGAACTCGAGCTCATACCCCACGCCATCGGTATACCCATCACCGGCCGATTCCAGGGTGAGCCGGACGATCCCCGCGGTCGACATGCATTCGCCGACAATATTTCCGTCTTCGTCTCGCACTGTGACGCCGGCCACGAGCGCCAGGTTTTGCTGCCCGCACTGAGTCAGGACCGCGCAGATCCGACCCCGGCAATAATCCTGAGAGACCCAGCGTCCACCCTCGGCGACGGAGTGAGCGACGATGAACTCGCCCGGCAACGGGACGCAGGGGCCCATCACGAACACGGGGATCCGCTGGTTCTCATCGACCTCGGGCTCATCGACCTCGGCTCCGGTCGTATCGATCGCCGGGAATTTGGAAACGGGGTTGATCACGAAGTATCGACCAGCCTGCTTGGGCGTATTCGGTTCGTCGACGATCTTGCCGCACACCGAACTGGAGCCAGCGCGACCCCGGTAATGCGGACGCTGCGCCAGCCGATTCCTGACATCGATCAAACTGTTGCGGATCCAGTCGCTGCCGTAGTCATCGTCGTTCATCATGTTTGAACCTCGCAAACTAGAGAAATGAGAACTTGACGATTCAATACCTGAAAGCCCAGTCCTCGCCCTGGCGAAGCAAAAGAACGAGGGAACCAGCGGGAGGAACCGAGAGACCTTCGTTCGTCGCCTCCACGAAGAAGCTGGGTACGGGCTCAAACGTCAGCGCGACTCCCTGAAGCGCTTCGCCTTGCCGACCGTCCTCGCCGCTGATATTCACGACCTGGCAACGGTACTGGGATCGAGCTTGGGAAGGGTATCCGCCGTCTTTGCTCTCGACGCTACAGGCCACGACTGCGTTCGCGTTATCCAGGTCAACCATTTGGAATTCCGACATCGGCATGCGTCCCCAAAAACACGAATAAGGGCCCACGCTGAACCTGAACGGAAGGCTCGCCTCAACTATTCACGCACGCTATACTTGCGTGCATGTCCGAGAACGAACGCACACACCCCTGGGACCAACTGCCGGACGAGTCCGGGCCGGCCTACCGAGCCTTCCGAGCCTACTGCGAACTCGGCCCGACACGATCGATCGACGAAGTCGCGCGCCAACTTGGTGGGCACCAAGAGAGAACCAAGCGGGCACCAGGACGGCTGAAGACGTGGTCGGTCGACCACCATTGGTCCGCCAGAGCCCGCGCCTGGGACGCCCACCAGGCCTCCGTGCGTCAGAAGGCCGTCGAAGAAGCCGAACGGGCTAGCGCCGAACGCTGGGTGCGGCGACGGGACGAACTGCTGGAAAAGGAGTTCGAAGCCGGGAAGCGACTGCTGGACCAAGCAAACCTCCTGGCTTTGTTCCCGGTGCTCGAGCAGACGAAGGAGGCTGACGGTAAAACCACAGTCCTCAACGCGGTACCTCCAACAACGCTCAGGGCTGCCGCGGTGATCGCCCGCGAGGGGGCAGAGTTGGCCCGAGCCGCTATCGATCGCGCGCTCGACCTACAGCAGGAAAAGCGAGAGCAGACAGGCAAAGCCACCTTGCCACCTCAGAGCGAGATCCAAGCCGAAGCAACCAGGCGGGTAGAAGCGCATCGCGCCGCCATGCGCGCCAAAATCTTGCAGATGCCGACCATGCCGCCTGGCAAGCCTCTTGACCCGCCCTCTGAACTCGAGCAACCTTCAGAGCGCAATGGGACCGACTAAACAGGGGGGCTCTTAGCTCGCCGTGCTCGGGACCGAGTCCTCGGCTCGGGCGGCGGGCACAGCAGCTCAAACGCCAGCACTCTCAACTCGTATGCGAGTTTGAGCGCTTTGAGCGCGGCCTCGCGACTCCATTCTTTCGACGGGGCGAGTACGAGAGCCGGCCCATCCGGCCCCACGGTCACCCGACTCTCGACGATCGGCCACTGCAAGACCACCATCGCACGGGCGATCAACTCATCAGCAACTCTGACTGCCTCAGGCTTGCTTCTCGACTTCTTCGCCATTTCACGATCCTTGGATAGGATAAAAGTCCCCGGACCGAAGAGTCCGGGGGTGGAAGTCCCTCAGTCACCAGCACCAGCAGCCCTCTCGCGGCTGCTCCGAGTACCTGAAGCGACGCTCGGCCGGCTGACCACCGAGATAATCTCCGTCGACGCAGGCCACGACCGGAGACCTCGGAGATGAAAAATCGTCGACGGCAGCGACCGTCGCGCCGACAAGGCGCCCGCCTTGAACGACCTGAATCCTATCACCTCGCCGCGGGGCAAAAGCATGCGTCGCGAGGGGATCAGCGGCCGCGGCCGTTGGCCACGACCAGTGACCCGGCCGAGGAGTGGCGCTGAACGGCCAGGGCCGAGACCAGTCGCCGGCGAGACCCTGGGACGGCCGAACGACAACCTCACCATCGGGTCTGCCGGGCTGCTGCAAGCCGCACACGAGGGCAGTGCCCTGGCGGCCGGAGCGGTCCACGACGACTACGCTATCAAAAAGCTGTGGAACTCGAAGTCTCATATCAGAAACTCCTGTCGGAAAACTAGGGGCTACCAGGCCCACTCGCCCTCTTCGGGTTCGTAGCCGACGGCGGCCACGAGTCGCCGATCGAAGATCGAGCCGCCGACGGCGTACACTTGCGCGAGAACTGGACTTCGGGGTTCGCCGGCTTGCTCGACGCTCTGGACGATCCCGCGGGTCGGATCGCCTCGGAACATGGTTCGCACAACGTCGCCGGGTTCGGGGGATCGCGTAGGGACTGCGCTCATATCGGAACCTTTCTTTTTGCGGCGGCAGGCGACTCGGCCGCCTGCTTTTCAGCTTTGACATTCTGGAACGCTTCTCGTTCAGCTTCTAACCAGCCGAGACCGGCAAGCTCGAACGTGTTGCTTTGCTCCCCCCAGCGCTGGCGCCACTCGACGGGCCAGGTTGCAACCTGCCGGCGCCACGGGTAGTCAGGGAAGGACAGAGTTGGGGTATGTCGTCGCCTCAGCAACTCGAGTAGTTCGGACTTCGATTCTCGCACCACTTCCCAATCGTCGGTGCTCATTACGCCGCGAGGCGCACGGACACATAGATCCTCGCCGTCTAAGGTGATTTGGATCCCGCGCTGGATTAGTGCTTCGAGGAGTGCCGACGCCTTAGTTGAGCTCATAGCCTCGCTTCCTCGAAGTCGCCGTCAACCCTTACGTGGATGGCGCCCCCTGACCCTGAGACTCCAGCGGACTCGATCCCCTGCCCTTCCTCTAAGCGCGAGACATTAGGAGGCACATCGACGGGGTCGGTGTCCCCCGTCATAGGTGAGGAATCGCCTGCGCCTGTGCCTCCAGCTGCCTCGCAGTTCGTGATGCGGATCAGGCGCTTCCGCTGCCCCCCAGCGGCTCGTTCGTGCGTCACTTCGACGCCAAACTTTCGCAACGCGGGGATGACGCGGGCCAAGCAGGCCGACATGCCCCTCGGCGACTGCGGCCAGCCCTTCGACCGGGAGGTCTTCTCGCCGACAATTTCGCCAAGCCGATCCAGGAGTTCCTGTGCGTTGCCCGAGAACGAAGCATCAGAAACCAGGGTGCAGACCGCCGAGGCGATCGTTGAACCTTCAATTGCCTGCTCGTCGGCGGAGCGTCGATTCCGTTCGTATGCCGCAAGAAAGGCGCCCTCGCCCCATCCCAGGGCACGGCCGACAGCCTCGCCCCAACGAGCAAAGTCAGCCATGCGCGGCAAGGTCGCAAGCTGAACCGAAGGCAGTTGACGCAGCCCACCGACTACCGCATCAAGCAGCGCCCCAAGGATCGTTGGCAGGTCCGATTCGAATTGTTTCCAAAATGGCCCCTCCTCGCGTCGCTGATTCTCTTGGATCGTTGGCAGTCTGAGGACGACACAGCGATCAAGGAGATCGAATCTCGTTGCCACGTCCTCAATACCGTTCAGCAGCACGGGCCGCATAGCATCAAAATGCGTTTCATCGTCATTCTCATAGAGCGTTCGGGTTGCGAATCCTCCGCCGGTTGCCAATCGGCAGAGTGCGTCGGATAGCCAAGGAGGTAGGCTCGAAAGATTGTCCAAACTTAACGTCCAAGAGTTGGAAGCTGCGATCATGAAGTCGCGGATTTCTTTCGGCTCGCAACGTAATAGAGTTGCATTTGGATCAATGCATTTTCGAATAACACGGGTTGTTGTAGATTTGGCGCTCCCCTGCTCACCGTTTATCGCAACGATCGGGTACGGACCGTTTGGACGTAGATAAGCCGTCATTGTTGCAACTAGAAGTCTCCAGTCTTCTACCGCTTCCACGTTGACAAATTTCCGGAGTTCGTCGATGGATCTGCCTCTGACTGGCACCGGCAATGCCGCCATCCCTTTTGCACGACGGAATCGAACAGGCGGGGCCCCGACAATCCGCCAGCCCTCAATCGAGATTTCAATAGCTCGCCACAAGTCGTCACAAAGATCCAAATAGAGAAGCCCGTCTGGCCCTTCGGCAACCCGGGTCCAAACGCGCTGGAGCGGTCCGTCGAACTCTGCCTTTGCTTCCAGAACTCCAAGGGCGGACTGCATTGCGTCCGCTGAAGGTGGGCCACCACTTTCGGCAAAAAATGCTCGAGTCAGCCACCGCCGAAATGAAGAACTACGTATTAAGTGGATTTCTTGATGGCCATCTAATGGCACACTTGTGAATAACTTTCCGTCCTCGGTGCGGAAAAATTCTGCGCCCGCCGCTAGGCGGATCAAGGCTTGGGACTGGGTCTCGAAGCCGACTTTTCCTTCGCCGACGCCTTCTTGAGCAGCGACTAGCCCCCCTACGAGTTCGAGCAGTTTTGCCGCAATCTCCTTTGGGTCTAGACCAGGATGCGCCTTAGCTAACGCGTCAACGTATCGGTCTCGATCGCTGATTTTGGTGACGTCCACCGAATCGACGAAGATCGCCTGGGCGCCAGCATATGCAGCCAGGGTGCCCTTGCCGTTTCGATTTGCTGGCCGGAACTTCAAGATGACTTCGCGTTCGTCGTGCTGACTGACAGAAAGAAGCTCAGATGCCACGTCGCCTCCTTGCCCGTGCAGGCGTCGAGGCGAGAACCGTCACGCGGATGGGTACGGATTTGGCGCTGGCCGACTCAATTTCGCGCCGCAGGACTTCGTGCGTCGCACCGGCGTTCTTCCAGGCACGTGCATCTTTTATCCCAGCAGGTGGGGTCAATACCGCGACTCTGGGGCAGATGAAGGCAAGCCGACAGGCAAGGTCTCGTGCGCCTTCCTGACCGGGTTCGTCGGCGTCGGCGACAACCACGGTTTTTGAGGGCCGGGCGGACCGCACCACGTCGAGCAGCAGAGCCAAACCGCCACGGCACGAGGGCCGCCCAACGGCTTCAAATCCGAGATCAAGAAGTGCGCATGTATCAGTCGGCCCCTCCGCGATAAGCAGGAGACGCGAGGCATCGAGGTCCGCGGGCACAAAAAGTCCCTCATGGCCCCCACGAACCGAGAACTTGCAACCGCCGATGGTCCGGAGCCTGATCCCGATCACTCGACCGTCACCCCCGGACATGGGAAACGCCCATGCAGAGGAGCCCTCAGCCCAGCCCACCCCGAGCCGTTGCAGACCGGCCGTCGTCAGGCCGAGCGAGGTGGCGAAGCATTCCAATCGAGTAGGATGTACCGCCTGCTCGAATCGCGCGGCCAGCTTCGCAAGATCGCCATATGAGCTCACAGATCCGAGACGGATCGTGTTCCGCGTCGGAAACCACGGCTGCTGGCCCCCGAACCGAAAGAGCCATCCGGCGTCGCCAACCCGACGTATGGCCCCCTCGGAGACGCGGGCGCAGATCGCAACGGAGTCGTCACCAGCTCGTAAGCACCAGTCCGGTCGACTGCATACCAGGCATGGCCGATCTCGTGAGACCCGTTCAAGATTCGAACGTTCACGCATCACTCTTCCTCCTGTGATGGAGAGGACGTGACACGGATTCCACGACGATTCAGGCTATTGGCGAGCTTACGTATCTGGTCAACCTGACCGCGTCTTCGCGCTAAGAACAGCGCGTCCAGCAATTCTCTCGTAGAGGCGAGAGGCCAGGATTGCTCTTTGCTAGTTGGCCGGATACTATGGACCTTAATCACGTTGGGCCTCGCATGGCCGCGAGAACGGCCATCAAAAGAACACACCGAAACGCCTCGAGGCCGCTAACCTCGAGGCGTTTTTTATTTGTCCCGCTCTAACTAAATCCCCAGGCGGGATAGCTCGGCCTCGGCGACGAGGGCGGCGCGCGACCGGGCCGCGGGCGTTTGGACGTTCGATTGAGAAGCTCTTGGGTCGGCGTTCAGGGACGCACAGAACGCGGCCCAATCTTCGTCCTCAACAAACCAACGCCCCCCGATTCGGCTCGCACGAAGTCGAATCCGGTCGCCGTTAGGGCCAAGCACTCCGCGACGAATCCAGCGGTGCACGCTTGCGGCGTGGACCCCTTCGTCTTGTGACAGCTTTGTGGTATTCCGACGGGACTTGGTGGGGAGTGAGCGCATCGCCAGCCTCGTAGGTTTCGCGTCCTTGGATTCGCGTCACGAGGATTGTCGCGTTTGCCTCACTTAGATCAAGACGTGCATTTTGTTCTATACGCTATTAGACGATTTTATACGCTCCTTACCTGGAGTTGTACAATTGAGCGGCCGTTACTCGCCTCGCAGTTGGGCGAGTTTTACCCGCGCTCTCTGGTAAGCTTCGGGATCGAGTATCTGGATCGCGTATTTCTTGCCTCGCCGCTCTAGGCGCAGAGATCCTTCCTCTTGTTGCTTTTCGAGGTAGTCCGAGTAGCCCTCGCTAACCCCGAGAGCTCGATTCAGTTGGCGCCGCGAGCCCACGAGCCATTCGGGTTCTTTCTTGGGAGGAGAGTCGAGCTCAGCCAGTCGTTCCAATAAGTCGTTTTGCAAAAGGTAAACTAGTGCGGCTACCGCGGCAGCGGCGGTCCAGGGAGCGTCAGGCGACTGTCTGAGCTCTTCAAGCCAGCGTTCTTGCTCGGAGCTAAAAGCCTCGTCGCCAGCCCATCCGAATGGATAGTCTAAATATTTTGCACTTTTTATTAATCCTGGACCGCCTTGAGTTAGGCGATCGAGGAATCGGCAATGTTGCGTTTCGTCGAGCGCTTTACCCGCCCTCGCGTCGTCAATCACAGAGCGATACTGCGCAAGTAACGGCGTGTAGTGACTCAGGTATGCGCCAGTTTCGTTGAGGAGTTCGCGCAATAAGGTTGGTGAAGACGGGAGCGGATGCAGGCGCATGGTGAGTCTACCTTCTCGCCCGGGCCGGCACCCGGCGCGACCGAAGGTAGCGAGTCGCGCCGGACGCCGCTTGGGGCGTTCCGCTGGCCGGCAGAACGTCCACCCGTGCGGCTACCAGGATAGGGTTGTTTTGGATAGGCGTCCAGTCACTATCAAGTGCCGACGCTCGTAGTCGACACCCCGATCCGGGACGGTCGGGGACGGTCGGCTGATCCAACCGTCCCGAAGCCAGCAAGAACGCAAACTCTCAAATTCAAATGATTTGCGTCGCCTCAACACCCATTTCGGGACGGACGGGACGATTGGGACGGTTGCTCCCCTACTCTTTCCGGTCCGACGGGTTTTTGAAGCCCGAACTCCCCTGTCCCCACCTACCTTTATCCCATCAAGGATCGGCAAGCATCCCTACTCTTTTGGTACCGTTTTGCGCTCGCGATACCGCGATTTTCCGCTGTTTTTTGTGTATCAATGTTTAGACTTGCACGTTCGCCCCAATTCGCTAAACTCACGTGTGCCCAAGGGTTTAGGGTGGTTGTGCCGGCTGAAGTTAAAGCTTTCGACACGCTGGGGGTCGCAGGTTCGAGTCCTGCATCGCCCACTTAAACCAGGGGTTAAACACCCCTGTTTTTTTTTCATTTCGAATCCAACTCTGTTGCCATCCCGCAAAATAGCCTAGTTG